>Ga0190270_10000637_pt1 | contig 15417 bp, 15 predicted proteins | sample Popmic320T_FD_133748 | JGI IMG/M metagenome (GOLD analysis project Ga0190270, IMG submission 133748) | Populus adjacent soil microbial communities from riparian zone of Weber River, Utah, USA - 320 T | ecosystem: Environmental > Terrestrial > Soil > Riparian zone | place: USA: Utah | collected... | reverse complement strand
TCGTACTTCATGCTCCTCAGCGCCGACTGGACGTCGGTCCCCGTGGGCGTGGTCATCGTCTTCGTGGCTGCCGTCGTCTACACGGGCGGCGAGCTCTTCGCGGGACCCGTACTCAACGCCCTCTCGACCGACGCTGCGCCGACCAACCTGCGCGGACGGTACGTGTCGCTCTACCAGCTGTCGTGGAATGTGGCGTCCACCATCGCCCCGGTCGCGTTGACCTGGCTGCTCGACGTCGGCGCCGCAGCCATCTGGGGCGCGCTAGCCGCCGTGTCGGTCGTCGGCATCGGCCTGTCGGCGCTGCTCCGCCGGACGATGCCGCTGGCGGCCGCCACCGTGCCCGGCTCCCGACCGACCGTACCGACGACGACGGCGGCCAGCGGGCAACCCTTCGAGGACCCAGTCACCGGGTAGTTTCACTCCGCGCATCGCTCCCGCGAACTCCGACCGCGCTGCGGGCATAGACGGGTAAAGGGGCAGGGAGGAGGACGATGGCGGGGCATGGGCCGCGCACCAAGGCCGAGTGGGCCACGGCCGTTCGGTCGGACCCACACGGTTCGTTCGGCCTGCTGTTCGAGCAACACGCCGAGACGATCTACAACTACTGCTTCCGCCAGACCGCGTCGTGGGATGTCGCCGAGGACCTGACCTCGACGGTGTTCCTCGAGGCCTGGCGGAGTCGCGATCGCCTCATCGTCGAGCACGACAGCGTTCTGCCGTGGCTGTACGGAATCGCGTCCAACGTGTGTCGTAGCCAGCGGCGCACGCTGTTCCGCCGGGTCCGCGCACTGCGTCGGCTGCCGGCAGACGCCGTGCAACCCGACCCGGCCGACGCGGTCGCCGGTCGAGTCGACGACGAGCGGCGGATGACCGAGGTCTTGGCCGTGATCGACCGGCTGCCGGTCGGCGAACGCGACGTCGTCGCCCTAGTCGTCTGGGAAGGGCTGGACTACCAAGCGAACGGCAACGGCTCTCGGCATCCCGATCGGCACCGTGCGGTCGCGACTCAACCGCGCACGTCGCCGCCTATCAACCTCCCTCGCCACGCCCCACATCGAGGAGCAGCCATGAACGATCTACTGCCGCCGGGCCGGCGGTCGATCCCGGAGCAGCGGAGGAGACGCATGCGCGAGAAGCTCGACGCGGAGATCGAGCCCACAACGACAAACCGAACCCACTCCCTCGGGCAGCGATTCGGCATACCCGCGGTCGCGGCCGCGGCCGTCGCAGCCATCGCCATCGGCGGCTATCTGTTGGCCACCAACGGCGGGGACGACGGTCGCGACGCCGATCCCGCCGGCCAAGGCACCGGCGTGACCCACGACGGCACCGGGCCGGAGCGCCACGAGTCGAAGGAGCACGGATCGAAGGAACACGGGTCGAATACCGACAGCAAGGGGCTGGTGTCGACCCCGGTCGCCGACCCGTCTCAGGCGTACGAGAAGTGCATCGACCTGACCGTCAACGCCTACCGGCTGAGGGGCGAGCCGATCGACGGCCCGCTGACGGGACGCCTCGCGATCGAGAACGAGGTCGGGACCACTGTCGTCGTGACCAGCAGCAGCGACGCCTACACCTGCAACATCAAGCCGGACGAGGCGGTCTCGCGCCCTGCACCACTCGACGGCAAGGTCGACGAGGAAGACCTCTGGTTCGCGCTCAACGCCACCGGCAACGTGCTGCCCGGCAACGAGGGCGACATGGTCTGGGTCGGAGGCGAAGCGCCGGACGGCGTGACCGGCATCCAGTACGCGTTCCCCGACGGCCACACCGAGACGGCCGTGGTCCAGGACGGCTTCTGGGCCCTGCAGTATTACGCGGATGGCACCATCCCGAGCGGACGGGGCGACCGGATCGAGGCCACGCTCGACGGCGCCGACGCACAGACGATCGAGCTGCCGTTCACCTTCAACACGGAGTGCAACCAGGTCAGCCACGGCTGCTGACCGCCTTCGCGCCGAGATTGCACCTCAGTCCCACCCGGATGTGGCTCAGAGCCGCGCTCCGACTGAGGTGAGAAGGATGTGCAGTCTCGGCGCCTATGGGTAGCCGCCGAGTGTGGGATATTGCACGGCGAACTGCGGAGCGTGCATCCGGGTGAGTAGGGTGCTGTCCGGCATTTTGGGCCGCCCGGATGAAGGAGAGGTCATTGGCCACCGGAACTGCCGGACCCTCGCGGGCCCGCATCGAGGCGAAGACATTACGGACCGACCGATGGTGGCTCTACCCCCTGAGTCTTGCCGGGATTTTGGGGTTCTTCGTCGTGTACGCGACGGTCCGCATCTTCATGAACGACTACTACTGGGCGGCCGACGAGCACTACCTCACGCCGGTGTACTCGCCGTGCATCAGCGACTCATGCGTCGACGGCTCCAGCCACTTCGGCACATTCCTGCCCGAGATGCCGGTATTCATCCCGATCGCGCTTCTCACTTTCGTGATCCTCGCCGGCTTCCGTGGCACCTGCTACTACTACCGGAAGGCCGGCTACCGGTCGTTCTTCCTGGCCCCCATGGCCTGCGCGGTGCCGGAGCCACACAAGTCGTACTCGGGTGAGTCGAAGCTCCCCTTGGTCCTGCTCAACGCCCACCGGTACTTCTTCTACGGCGCGTTCCTCTTCGGAGCGATCAACATCTACGACGCGATCCTGGCGTTCCACGGCGACGGCGGCGGCGTCGGCATCGGACTGGGCACCGTCATCATCTGGATCAACCTGGTCGCGCTGTGGGCGTACACGCTCTCCTGCCACGCCTGCCGGCACATCGTCGGTGGCCGGCTGCGCAGCTTCTCCAAGCATCCGTGGCGTTACCGATACTGGACGCTGGTGTCCAAGCTCAACACGCGGCACGGGCAGTACGCAATGATCTCGCTCTTCACGGTGATCTTCACCGACTTCTACATCATGGGCGTCTCGGCGGACTGGTTCTCCGACCCGCGCATCATCAACTAAGCAGCACTGAGGACAGATTCATGGCCGAGTTTGAACGCCACTCCTACGACGTCGTCGTGATCGGGGCCGGCGGCGCCGGACTGCGCTCCGCGATCGCCGCCCATGAGGCCGGCGCCCGGACCGCCGTCGTCTGCAAGTCTCTGCTCGGCAAGGCCCACACCGTCATGGCCGAAGGCGGAGCCGCCGCGGCGATGGGCAACCTGTGGCCCGAGGACAACTGGAAGGTCCACTTCCGCGACACGATGCGCGGCGGCAAGATGCTCAACCACTGGCGCATGGCGCAGCTCCACGCGCAGGAGGCGCCCGACCGCGTGCTCGAGCTCGAGACGTGGGGGGCGCTGTTCGACCGGACGCCCGACGGGCTCATCTCGCAGCGCGACTTCGGCGGCCACCGGTACGCGCGGCTCGCCCATGTCGGCGACCGCACCGGCCTCGAAATGATCCGTACGCTGCAGCAGCGCGCGGTCGCCCTCGGCATCGACGTCTACATGGAGTGCACCGTCACCGAACTGCTCAAAGACGGCGACCGGATCAGCGGTGCCTTCGCCTACTGGCGCGAGAGCGGGCGGTTCCTCGTCTTCGAGGCGCCGGCGGTCATCCTGGCGACCGGCGGCATCGGCAAGTCGTACCAGGTGACGAGCAACTCGTGGGAGTACACCGGCGACGGGCACGCGCTCGCGATACGGGCCGGGGCGTCGCTGATCAACATGGAGTTTGTGCAGTTTCACCCGACCGGGATGGTCTGGCCGCTGTCGGTACGCGGGCTGCTCGTCACCGAGTCCGTCCGCGGCGACGGCGGTATCCTCAAAAACTCCGAGGGTGAGCGCTTCATGTTCAACTACATCCCGGAGTTCTTCAAGGCCGAGACTGCCGACACCGTCGAAGAGGCCGACGGCTGGTATGAGGACAAGAAAAACAACCGTCGCCCGCCGGAGCTGCTGCCTCGCGACGAGGTCGCCCGAGCGATCAACTCCGAGATCAAGGCGGGCCGTGGCTCACCCCACGGCGGTGTGTTCCTCGACATCGCGTCGCGGCGCACCCCCGACTACATCAAGCGCCGGCTGCCGTCGATGTACCACCAGTTCAAGGAGCTCGCGGGCGTCGACATCACCAAGGAGCAGATGGAGATCGGCCCGACTTGCCACTACGTGATGGGCGGCGTCGAGGTCGACCCGGACACCGGCATGTCGAAGATCGACGGGCTCTTCGCCGCGGGCGAGGTGTCCGGTGGCATGCACGGATCCAACCGGCTCGGCGGCAACTCGCTGTCGGACCTGTTGGTGTTCGGCAAGCGTTGCGGTGACGGCGCGGCCGACTATGCGGCCAAGGTCGCGAGCGCGCGTCCGACCATCGACGACACGGCCGTCGAGACCGCATCGGAGACGGCGCTCCTCCCGTTCTCCGATTCGGGCAGCGAAAACCCGTACACGGTGCAGAAGGACCTGCAGGAGACGATGCAGAGCCTGGTGGGCATCATCCGTCGCGAAAACGAGCTCCAGGAGTCGCTGACCAAGCTCCAGGAGTTGAAGAAGCGGTTGCCGCAGGTCGCGGTCGAGGGCAATCGGCAGTACAACCCCGGCTGGCATCTCGCGCTCGACCTGCACAACATGCTGGCCGTCAGCGAGTGCATCGCGACGGCCGCCCTGGAGCGCACCGAGTCGCGCGGCGGTCACACCCGGGAGGACCACCCAGGTGCGTCCGACGATTGGGCGAAGCTCAACCTCGTCCTCACGATGGGCGACGACGGCGACGTCGTGCTGGCTCGCCAATCCCTACCGCAGATGCCCGACGAGCTCATCGAGCTCATCGAGACGCAAAGCTGATTGGAGCGAGCACATGGGCTACGACCTGGCGATGCGGGTGTGGCGCGGCGACGTCGACGGCGGTGAGCTGAAGGACTTCACGGTTCCGGTCGACGAGGGTGAGGTCGTCCTCGACGCGATCCACCGACTGCAAGCGACGCAGGCCGGCGATCTCGCGGTGCGATGGAACTGCAAGGCGGGCAAGTGTGGCTCGTGCTCGGCCGAGGTCAACGGCCGGCCGCAACTGATGTGCATGACGCGGCTGTCCGACTACGAGCCGACCGAGACCCTGACCGTGACGCCGCTGCGGGCGTTCCCGATCATCCGCGACCTGGTCACCGACGTGTCGTACAACTACGAGAAGGCCCGTGAGCTGCCGGCGTTCGCCCCTGCCGAGCCGGACGCCGACGGCAAGCGCCGCATGATGCAGGCCGACGTCGAGCGGGGGCAGGAGTTTCGCAAGTGCATCGAGTGCTTTCTGTGCCAAAACACCTGCCACGTCATCCGGGACCATGAGGAAAACAAGCCGGCCTTCGCTGGGCCACGATTCTTCCTGCGCTATGCCGAGCTCGACATGCACCCGCTCGACACCAATGACCGACGCAAGCTCGCCCAGGACGCCGCCGGCCTCGGCATGTGCAACATCACCAAGTGCTGCAGCGAGGTGTGCCCTGAGGGCATCAAGATCACCGACAACGCGATCATCCCGATGAAGGAGCGCGTGGCCGACCGCAAGTACGACCCGCTGGTCTGGCTCGGGAGCAAGATCCGGCGGCGTACGGACGAGCGCACCGAGCTCTAGGGGCCGGCGGCGCTTGGCGCGGGGGTCCCCTGCGCCGAACCTATTGGCGTAGGGGTCCCCTGCGCCAACACCGCGTTGGCGCGATCCTCCCCAGTCGGCGCCCCTTGCGGACGGGGGCTAGGAGTCGGCCGCCGGCTGACGGCGTCGAGGCAGCAGCAGCGCCGGGATGAAGATCAGGACCGTCAGGGCGAACGCCACCCAGAACGCGTCGCCGTAGGCCGAGGCCACCAACGGCGCGATCCGATCGTGCAGCTCCGGCGGTAGGTCCCGAAGCTGGTCGGCACCGCCGCCGGACGTGGCGATTCCCTGCGACTCGAATTGGCTCGTGATCTGACGCGACAAGACCATCACCAGAAGCGCGCTGCCGAGCGACCCGCCGACTTGCTGGATGGCCGAGATGGTCGGCGTGGCGCGGGACATCGCGGCGTGGCTGAGCCGTGAATACGACGCCGCGATCGTCGGCATCATGGTCGCGCCGATGCCCATGCCGCGGATGAACAGCCCAATGCTGAGCCAGGCGTACGACGTGTCCGCGCCGACCTGCGTGAAGGGCAGCGTGCCGATCAGGGTCAGCAGGATGCCGAACGGGACGATCGAGCCGGCACCGATTCGGTCGGTCAGCCGGCCCGCGATCGGCATCGCGACCATCGCCCCGAGGCCTTGCGGCGCGATCAGCAGCCCGGCCGCCATCGGGCCTTCCAGCCGCACCGTCTGGTAGTAGAGCGGCATCAGGAGCAGGCCCCCGAACAGGGCGATCGCGACGAGGAAAACGGCGGCCGCCCCGCTGGCGAACACCCGGTTGGCGAACAGCCGGACGTCGATGATCGCCGCAGCGCCCTTGCGAAGGCTGTGCCCGACGAACAGGGCCACCGCAACGGCGCCGGCGAACAGCCAGCTCAACACGCCTCCATCGGCGACGCTGCCCCGCGAGCTGGCTTCGGACAGGCCGTAGAGGAGGCATACGAGCCCGCCGGACAACAGGACGAGCCCGAGGACGTCGAGGCGCCCGTCGGTCAGGTGCTCGCGACCGTCCGACAGCTTCCAGACAGCGAGCGTGACCGCCAGGATGCCGATCGGCACGTTGACCAGGAAGATCCAGTGCCAGCTCACGTACTCGACGAGGGCGCCGCCGATCACCGGGCCGAACACCGGGCCGAGAAGCATCGGGACGCCCAGCAGGGCCATGGCGCGTCCGATCCGATCAGGCCCGGCCGCCCGCGCGATGATCGTTTGGCCGCCCGGAAGCAACATGCCGCCGCCCAGGCCCTGCACGATCCGAAACGCGATCAAGCTCCCCATCGACCAGGACAGCGCACACAGCACCGACCCGGCCGTGAACAGCACCAGCGACGTGACCCACACGGTCTTGGTGCCGAACCGGTCCATCGCCCAGCCGCTGAGCGGGATCACCATGCCGACCGCCAGCAGGTAGCCGGTCACGACCCACTGCGTCGTGGACAACGGGGCATTGAGCTCACCGCTGAGCGTGTCCAGCGCGACGTTCACGATCGTCGTGTCGAGGATCACCATGATCAGACCGGAGATGACCACCAGCCCAGTCACGATGACGCTGCGGTCCAGCTTGTCGGTGTCAGGGGCTGCCGCGCGTTGAGTCGAGTCGGGGCGATCCACGTCGTTCCTCCCACGTCGTCGACGACACTCGCGGGCGGTGTCGTCGCAGCTTTCAGTCTGCCTCAGGCGGGGCGCCGATCGGAGCCGGCTCCGGGGTCGCACAGCGGCCGCCTCTACTGTGGCGCCGTGACGACTCAGGTGATCGTTCTCAACGGCGGATCCAGCTCGGGCAAGTCGGGGATCATCCGGTGCTTGCAGGCGGTATTGCCGGACCCGTGGCTCGCCCTCGGAACCGACACGTTGGTCGACGCGATGCCGGCGTCGATGCAGGCGTCGGATGCGGGAATCGAGTTCGCATCCGATGGCTCGGTCAACGTCGGCCCGGAGTTTCGAGCGGTGGAAGCGGCCTGGATGGAGGGGATCGCCGCGATGGTCCGGTCCGGCGCTCGGGTCATCATCGACGAAGTGCTCCTCAGCGGGGCGAGCGGCCAGCAGCGGTGGCAACGGGCGCTGGCGGACCTCGACGTGCTGTGGATCGGCGTCAGGTGCGACAGGACGGTCGCCGCCGGCCGCGAGATCGCCCGAGGAGATCGGGTCCGGGGCATGGCCGAGGCACAGGCTGACCTGGTCCACCGAGGCGTCTCCTACGACCTCGAGGTGGACACCACCCACACCGAGTCCCTAGCGTGCGCGCGGGCGATAGCCGCCAGGCTCGCTTGAGTACGCGGCGCGACGCTTGCCAAAGCACGACGCCGAGCAGCCGATGAAATGCCCAGGTCGGGACAAGTGGTGCTAAGGAGCGAGATCGGCAGCAATCGGGGCAGAGATCGGGCAGTTCCCGGGCAACTACCCCATATCCGGGCAAGATGTCGTCCAATTATCGGAGAACGTCTTGCCGCGACCGCGTGGTCAAGACTGTCGTCCGACGCTCGGGGCCGGAAATTTTTCTGGAGGAGAGCGTTGAGTCCCGATGCCACGCAGCTCGAGCTGACGCTTGAGCAGCTCGGCCTCACGAAGACCGAATCGAAGGTCTATCTGTGGCTGCTCGATCGGTCGCCGCTGGCCGCCTCCACGATCGCTGATCTGGCTGGCACCTCGCGCAGCAGTGTCTACCTCGTCCTGCGATCGCTGGTGGGCAAGGGACTCATCGATGCCGGCGCCGGATACAGCAGCCGCTACCACTCTGCTCCCCCGTAACGCGCGCTCACCGGTCTCCTCGAGCGCAATCGTGCGGAGCTGACCGCCCGGGAGCGCCACGTCGAGGAGGCGCTGCCGGAGCTCACGGAGCTCTTCGAGAACAACCAGGTCGACGACGGCGAGCTCGTCGAGATCCTGCTGACGCCGACGCTCATCGGCGAGCGCTTCGAGCGGCTGCAGTCGGAGTCCCAGGAGACCATCGACGTCGTCGTCCGCGGGCCACTCCAGGTCGGCGGACCCAACGACGCCGAGCTCGCCGCGCTCCGACGCGGCGTCCAGGCTCGGGGGATATACGACCGCAATGTCCTCGCCGAGCCGTCGATCGACAGCAACATCGCGGCTTGGACGACCCAAGGCGAGCAGGCCCGGCTCTATCCGGGCGACCTGCCGATGAAGTTCGCCATCTTCGACGCACACACCGTATTGATGCCGCTCGTCGCCCCCGGCGTGACCGGCATGGTCGCGATCATCGTCCGCAACCCAGAGCTGGCCGCGACCCTGACCTTCCTCTTCGAGACCCTCTGGGAGCGCTCCGAGCCCCTGGAGCAAAACCTCGCATCTAGCCGAGATCGAACAGCGAGGACACCATGACCAGCGCCGTCCACCGACAGCCCAACTCGACTAGCGTTCCCGTTGTCATCTGCATCGCCGACGAGCCGCGGGAGCGCGCTCGCCTGGCCGGCCGTTTCGACGGCGCCGGCGTAATGGTGCTGGCCAGCGACCTGGAGAGCGCCCAAAGCTTTCTCGGCACCATCCAGCCGGGCGCGCCGGAGCCGCCCGTCGAGCACTCGCAGCGGGTCGTTCGGGTGGACGGCCTTCGGCTCAACCTCGCGCATCACCTGGCCACTTGGCACGACCGCCCACTCCAGCTCACGCCCCACGAGCTCAAGGTGCTCGGCTGCCTGGCGAGCAGCCCGGGGCGGTTGTGGACCTATCAGCAGCTCCACGACGACGCGTGGGACGACGCCTACTTCACCGGTCCGGCGGCGGTTCAGTCGGTGGTCAAACGGTTGCGCGCCAAGCTCCGCGGCTCGAGTCTTCCCCTCCACATCGAGGCGGCTCGCGGCGTCGGCTTCAGGCTGACCGTCGGCACCGACCTCCACCTCGTGCCGCCGGTGCAGTCACCCACGTAGCGCGGCGCCGTAGTAGCCTCCGTGAGTCGGACGGTGAGGGTGATGTCAAAACCACGGAAGCGGCGGGAGCGACACAGGAAAGGGCCGGGCGACGCGCCGGCGCCGACCGGAGACCCTCCCGAGGCAATCCCGCGTCAGCCGCCACCCGTATCAGATGATGTGCAACTGTCCACCTACGCCGACCGGGCCGACGACTCGGCGCTCCTGGCCGGCATGGCCGTCGACGATCCGCCGGCGGCCACCGCGTTCGTGCGACGGTTCCAAGGGCCGGTCTTCGGCCTCGCCCTGACCGTGACGCGCGACCCGAGCCTGGCAGAGGATGTCGCCCAGGAGGCGTTCGTCCGCGCCTGGCGGGCAGCGACGACGTACGACTCCCGGCGCGGGTCGGTCATCACGTGGCTCTTGACAATCACCCGAAACGCCGCAATCGACGCCGTTCGCAGCAGGCGCAGCACACCGACCGACCAGGAGCAGCTCGATCAGCTGATCCACGACGCGATGACCGCTCCCGACCCGGCCGATGCCGCCCTGCGCGGGCTCGAGCGAGACCTCGCCGTTCGCCGGCTCAAGACGATCCCGCGAGACCAGGCCAGAGCCGTCACGCTCGCCGTGATCGGTGGCTGCACCGCCGTCGAAGTCAGCCAACACGAAGGGATTCCCCTGGGCACCGCCAAGACCCGCATTCGCAGCGGCCTGCGTCGGCTGCGCTCGGCCATGCAGGAGGAGCGCCATGACTGATCAGCCCCTGCATCCTGATCACGAGCTCGTGGAGCTGGCGCTCGGCGAGCTCGGCGAACCGCAGCGCGGTCAGCTGATGCGCCACCTCACGTCGTGCCCCCCGTGTCGGGCCGCCTACGAAGGCATCCTCGCTGCGGTCGACGCCACGCTTCCGGCGGCACCGCAGATCGCTCCGCCGGTCGGTTTCGAGCAGCGCGTGCTGACGACGGTCGGCAGCCTCGCCACGGCGGAGAGCGCGGCACAACAGCCGCGGCGACGGCCGCGAGCCCGGCTCCTACTGGCGGCGGCCGCCGCGGTGCTCGCCGTCGTTGCGGGCGGCATCGCCGCGATCTCGATCTGGGGCGACGACGACACGACTCCAGGACCGATGCTCACCGCCGACAGCGCTCCGCTGCGCAAGGACGATGGCGAGATCGTCGGTACGGCGGCGGTCAGCTCGATCGACGGAGAGCCCGTGGTCGTCGTGAGCATCTCCCAACCGGCCGTCGGCATCCCGTACCACTGCCGGGTCCTGCTCAAAAATGGTCGCGACGTCGACGCCGGGCGCTGGGCGGTCGACGAACCCGGCGGCAGCACCTGGATCACCCACGCGCCGAAGGGCCACATCATCGGTCTGGATCTCGTGACCGACGACGGTCGGGTGTGGTCGAGCGCTCGGATGCCCTGACGCTTCGGCTGTACCGTGAGGCATGGTCGAGATCCTGGACAATGCCGCGCTCCACGCCGTGATGGCGGAGCGGCCGCACTGGGAGGTCCGCGACGGCGCACTCGTTCGGTCGGTGCAGGCGCCGACGTACGCGGCCGGCATCCGTCTCGTCAACGCGGTCGCGTCCGCCGCCGAGAAGGTCGGCCATCATCCCGACATCGCCATCCGGTGGACCACGGTCACGTTTCGGCTGTGGACGCATGTCGCCGGCGGCATCACCAAGCACGACGCCGCCCTGGCGACCACGGTCGACGACCTGATCGACGAGGTCCTGCCCGCCTAGCCGACGAGCTCGTGGTGGAAGCACCAGCGCCAGGCCTCGCCGGTCTCGAAACTCCGCATCACCGGATGGCTCGACTCGTGCCAGTGAGCGGTGGCGTGCCGCATCGGTGACGAGTCGCAGCAGGCGACCTTGCCGCATTCCATGCAAAGCCTCAAATGCACCCAGGTGTAACCGTCTCGCAGGCAGTCCTCGCAGCCCTCCGGAGTCTGGGGACGCGGCGGGTGCTCGTACTCGCGCAGATGGATGCAGCCCGCATGACGATTCGGTGGCAGCAATTCGGTCTCTCTCTCGGCTGAGCTCGCTTCGACGGCCCGATCGAGCACGGTCTCCTCGACATCGAGTGCGTCGAGCACCTGCTGGAGCACGGTCTGGTCGACCAACCCGAGATGCCGGACCCGCAGCACCTCGGCCCGCTCCGCGTCGAGCATCCGGGACCGAAGCCGGGCATACACCACGCTCGGCGTCTCGACCTGAGTGCCCAGCCGTTCCCAGACCGCGTTGGCCCGCTCCAGGCTGCGTCGCCGTAACCGTTCGACGACGTCTTCCGGCTCGTCCCCGGTCAGCTCCTTCTCGAGCGCCTCGAGACCGGCGGTCGCGGCCCGTTGGTAGACGCCGGCCGCCTGCAGGTGATCCTCGGCCGGATCCGGACCCGAGACGCCGAGAACGCGGACCAACCACGGCAGGGTCAGACCTTGGATCATCAACGTCCCGGCCGTCACCGTGAACGCGACGGCGACGAAGACCTCCCGATGCGGCGTGTCCTCCGGGAGCAAGAAGACGGCCGCGAGAGTGACGACGCCCCGCATCCCAGCCCAGGCAATCACCGCGGTGACCTGCCACGGCGGACTCGGATCGCTGCGACCGATCGAGGGGATCAACCACCGCGGCAGATATATCGCAGGGAAGACCCACAAAATGCGCAGCAGGATCACCGCGAGCAGCGTCAGCGCCGCCACCGCCACGATCTGGCCGCGCGGAAGGGTGCTCGCAGCGAGGTCGTCGACGATCCCGCGGACCTGCATGCCGATCAGGAAGAAGACCGCGTTCTCCAGCAGGAACTGGATCGTCGCCCAGTTGGTGCGCTCGAAGATCCGCGACGTGGCCGACTGGATGACAGGTGCCTTGTGCCCGAGCAACAGACCGGCGACGACGACCGCGAGCACTCCGGACGTGTCGAGCTCCTCGGCCGGCAGGTAGGCGATCCACGGCGTCAGCAGCGAGACCGCCACGTCGGTCAGGTCGTCCTCGATTCGACGCCGGACCAGGCCGACGACGAGGGCGACCGCGATCCCGATCGCGGCGCCACCGACGGCGGAGAACACGAACTCGCGAGCGATCTGCCACGCCGCCACGGTGCCGGCCATCGCGGCGATCGCGGTGCGCAGTGCGACCAGAGCCGTCGCGTCGTTGACGAGGCTCTCGCCCTCGAGGACGGTGACGACCCGGCGTGGCACGCCGATCCGGCGGGCGATCGCGGTCGTGGCCACGGCATCGGGTGGGGCGACGACAGCGCCGAGTGCGAAGGCCGACGCCCATCCGATCGGCAGCAGCCACCACGCGACCATCGCGACGCCCACGGTGGTGAACACGACAAGCCCGACCGAGAGGAGTCCGATCGGGCGACGGTTGAATCGAAAGTCGATCAGCGAGGTCCGCAGCGCGGCGGCGTACAGCAGCGGCGGCAGCAGTCCGACCAGGACCAGCTCCGGCGTCAGCACGACGTTGTCGACGAACGGGAGGTACGACGCGACGAAGCCCGCCGCGAGCAAGAGAACCGGCGGCGGAAAGCCGATCCGACGGGCCAACGACGCGAACCCGACGACCGTGGCGGCGATGAACACCACGTGAAGAGCGACGTGCACTCGGCCAGTCTTCCAGGGCGTCGCGCTGACGATCCCCCACTGGAGGGCTAAGGTGCCCTAGTGTTAGGGCCGATCTAACGTCCACCCTTCGGAGGAAACATGACCGAGCAAGGGCCCCCAGACCCCAATGCGGGTCAGGGCCAACAGCCCGGGCAGGAGTATGGACAGCCAGCTGACCAAGGTCAGCAGCAGCCGTACCCGCAGCAGGGGTACGAACAACAGCCCGGTGGCTACGGTCAGCAACCCGGCGCCTACCCCGGGTACGAACAACAGCAGCAGGGCTACGGCCAGCAGCCGTACCCGCAGCAGGGCTATGGCCAGCAGGGCTACGGTCAGATGCAGCCGTACGGTGGCCCCCCGGGCCAGATCCGCAAGACCGGCATCTGCATCCTGCTCTTCATCGTGACGCTCAGCTTCTACAGCTGGTACTGGTGGTACAAGGCTCACGAAGAGATGAAGCAGCACACGGGCGAAGGTCTCGGCGGTGGCATCGCGCTTCTGCTCGCGGTCCTCGGCCTGATCGTGCCGACCAACATCGTGCTGGCGTTCCTGACGGGGTCTGAGGCCGGCAAGATGTACGAGCGGCGTGGCCAGCAACCGCCGGTGAGCGCCGTAACGGGTCTGTGGTACTTCCCGGGTGCCTTGATCATCGTCGGACCGATCATCTGGTTCGTGAAGATCAACGGTGCCCTGAACGACTACTGGCGTTCAGTGGGAGCTCCCGAGCCCTCCTGACGCCTACGTACGCGCGAACGCCGCGGCCGCACCATCGTCGGTGCGACCGCGGCGTTCGTACTTCTCAGCTTGCGTTGGTGTGCTTGGAGTCCTCCCGCCAGAGGCCGCCGTGGCTCCGACTGCGGTTGTCCAGTTCATCTACGTCCTCCGAGTGTTTGAAACCCCATAGGTCTTCGATCAGCCGGCCGCCAGCACCTGTCGGGTTTGGCGGGCGATCTCGATGTCTTCGCGGGCGGTCACGACGGCAGTCGCCACCGGTGCTCCGGATGCCGTCAGGTCAGTGTCACCGTCGGCGTCGGTGTTGCGGGCCGGATCGATCGAGACGCCGAGAAAACCCAGCCGATCGGCGACGGCCCGGCGTACTTCGGACGCGTGCTCGCCGACGCCGCCGGTGAACACCAGGGCGTCGATACCGTCCATCGCAGCCGCCATCCGGGCGACCTCGCCGACAACCCGGTGGATGTAGACATCGAACGCCAGCCGCGCCCGCTCGTCGCCGTCGGCGAGCGCCACCAGCACCTGCCGCATGTCGCCGGTCGTGCCGGTCAGACCGGTCAGGCCGGACCGATGCTCGAGGCCGTCGCCGACCTCTGCGAGACCGAGACGCTCGGCGTTCGCGAGCCAGAGCACCAGGCCCGGGTCGACCGACCCGGACCGCGTTGCCATCACCAGACCCTCCAGCGGGGTGAAGCCCATCGTCGTGTCGACCGAGCGGCCATCGACCGAGGCACACAGCGACGAACCAGCGCCGAGGTGGCAGCTCACCACCCGCGATGCGCCCCGCGGAGCCAACAGGGTCGCCGCGCGGCGGGCCGCGCACGCGTGTGACAGACCGTGAAAGCCGAACCGCCGCAGCCCCCATCGCCGTCGCCACTCCTCCGGCAAAGCGTAGGTGGCGGCGGCGGCCGGCAGGTCGGCGTGGTAGCTGGTGTCGAAGCACGCCACCGACGGCGTAGTTGGCAGCAGGTCTCGGACCATCCGGATGCCCGCCAACGCCCGCGGCTGGTGCAGCGGCGCCAGCGACGTCAGCGCCTCGATCCGCGACTCCACCTCGTCGTCGACGACCGTGGCTATTCGCAGATCGGTGCCGCCGTGGACCACCCGATGGCCGACCCCGTCGACACCGTCGAGACGGCCGACCCAGTCGGCAGCGGGCGTACTGTCGTCGTTCCACTCCTCCAGGTGCAGGTCGTCGACCACCATGTCGTCGCCGTCGACAAGTCGCATCCGCAGGCTGGACGAACCAGCGTTGACCACCAGGATCGGCATCAGCCGGGCCAGACCCAGTCGCGAATCTCGGGCAGGTCCTCGCCGTATTCGCGGACGTATGACCAGTGACGTGTGCGCTGGTCGACCATCTCCTGCCGCAGCCGCGCGGCCCGCTGACCGAGCCCGGGCACACGGTCGATCACATCGATCACCAGGTGGAAGCGATCGAGGTTGTTCATCACGACCATGTCGAACGGCGTCGTTGTCGTGCCCTCCTCGATGTAGCCGCGCACGTGGATGTTGCGATGGTTGGTTCGGCGGTACGTCAGGCGATGGATCAGCCAGGGATAGCCGTGGTACGCGAAGACGACCGGCCGATCCGTCGTGAACAGCGCGTCGAACTCGGCGTCAGACAGGCCGTGCGGGTG
>Ga0190270_10000636_pt1 | contig 15432 bp, 15 predicted proteins | sample Popmic320T_FD_133748 | JGI IMG/M metagenome (GOLD analysis project Ga0190270, IMG submission 133748) | Populus adjacent soil microbial communities from riparian zone of Weber River, Utah, USA - 320 T | ecosystem: Environmental > Terrestrial > Soil > Riparian zone | place: USA: Utah | collected... | reverse complement strand
GCGGCAACGTCATGAACGGGTCGCCCGCGATGGACACCGGCGGCCCGCTCCTGTGCCTCGGCGGCGTGGTCACGTTGCGCAGCGCCGGCGGCGGCACGCGCGACGTCCCGCTCGACGCGCTGTGGACCGGGCCCGGCAGGACCTCCGCCGAGCCGGGCGAGCTGCTCACCGCCGTGACGCTGCCGCCGGTCGCGCCCGGCACCGGCAGCGCGTACGTGCGGCTCGAGTACCGGCGCCAGATGGAGATCGCCGTCGTGGGCGCCACCGCGGTCGTGCGGCTCGAGGGCGACGTGATCGCCGGCGCCCGCGTCGCGATCACCGCGCTCGCGCCGACGATCCGCCGCGTCCCGGAGGCCGAGGCGGCGCTGGACGGCAGCAGCGGCGACCGCGGCGCCGCGGAGGCGGCGGGCGCCGCCGCGGCTGCCGCGTCCGCGCCGATCAGCGACAACCGCGGCTCGCTCGACTACCGCCGTGCCATGGCCGCCGTCATCACCCGCCGCGCGGTCGTCGCCGCCGCCGCGCGCGCCCGCGACGGCGCCGGCGCCGTCCCCGTTCCCGCCAGCCCCGCGCTTCATGGAGCCGTCTAGATGCGATACCCCGCGACCCTGAACGTGAACGGCCAGGCCTACCCGGTCGAGCTCGACGCGCACCAGAGCCTGCTCGACGCCGTGCGCGGCCCGGTCGGCCTGACCGGCTCGAAGGAGGGCTGCGACGACTCCGAGTGCGGCGCCTGCATGATGCTGCTCGACGGCAAGCCGGTGAACTCGTGCTCGTACCTGGCGCTGCAGGCCGAGGGCCGGCAGGTCACCACCGTCGAGGGCCTGGCGACCGACGACGAGCTGAGCGCTCTGCAGGCCGCGTTCCTGCAGGAGGGCGGCGTCCAGTGCGGCTTCTGCACGCCGGGCATGCTGGTGTCGGCGACCGCGCTGCTGGCGTCGACCCCCGAGCCGACCGACGAGGAGATCCGGACCGGCCTATCGGGCAACCTCTGCCGCTGCACGGGCTACGACGGGATCGTGCGGGCCGTCCGCGCCGCCGCGGTGGGCGCGGTGACCCAGCCCGAACACCGCCACGCCGGCGCGCCCGAACGACCGCAGCAGCATCCCGCCGGCTGAGGGCCAAGTCCCTCGCCGGATCGACATCGGACCCGCCGGTGTGGTTGGATCGCGCGACCTGACCCCGGGAGGAGTCCCCCCATGTCCCCACGTCCCCGCTCGGCCGCCGTCGCGGCCACCCTGTCGCTCGTCGTCGTCGCCGCGCTCGCCGGCCCCGCGACCACCACGATCGCCGCGCCGCCCGACCCCGTGATCGCCGCGGCCGGCGACCTCGTGTGCCAGTCCTTCAGCCAGAGTGACGGGGAAGGCGTCTGCCGCTCCGACGAGGTGGCCGCCCTGGTCACGGACATGGACGTCGACGCCTGGCTGCCGCTCGGCGACATCCAGTACTCGAACGGGACGCTCACCGAGTTCCAGAAGGTGTACGACCTGCAGTTCGGGCACCTGCTGCCGACCACCTACCCGGTGCCCGGCAACCACGAGTACGGCACCGAGGGCGCGGCCGGTTACTTCGCGTACTTCGGCGACCGGGCGCACGGGCCCGAGGGCTACTACTCGTTCACGCTGGGCGACTGGCACGTCGTGGCGCTGAACTCCGACATCTGTCGCGACGACCCCGGTTGCGGTCCGGGCTCACCGCAGTACGAGTGGCTCGCCGATGACCTGGCGAGCAGCGACGCGCTCTGCACGCTGGCCTTCCAGCACCACCCCACGTTCGACTGGCGCACGTGGCAGAAGTTCGTCGACCCCGACGACGACCGCCCGAACGGCGGGTCCGAGACCGAGATGTACTTCGACCTGTGGCGGCTGATGGACCGCGAGGGTGTGGACGTGATCCTGAACGGCCACAACCACATCTACCACCGGTGGGCGCCCCAGCACGCCGACGGTACGCGCGACCCTGACGGCATCCGCCAGTTCACGGTGGGGACCGGCGGGCGTTCGCTCTACCCGCTCGGCAAGAAGCCGCGCCCCGCGAACCTGCTGGCCGTGCAGAACAAGTCGTTCGGCGTCCTGCGGATGACCCTGCACCCGACGGGTTACGACTACGCCTGGACGGGGCTGCCGACCGAGCGGCCGTTCGACGACGCGGCGACGGTGGCCTGCCGGTAGCGCTCCCGCCGACGTAGCCTCCCGCCGTGCGGACCCGGCGGATCGGCTCGCTCGAGGTCTCGGTCGTCGGCCTCGGGACGAACAACTTCGGCTGGCGGCTGGACGAGCCGACCTCGGCGGCGGTCGTCCACGCCGCGCTCGATGCGGGCGTGACCCTGATCGACACGGCCGACATCTACGGGGACACCGAGAGCGAGTCGTTCATCGGGCGGGCGCTCGCGAGCCGGCGCGACGAGGCCGTGATCGCGACGAAGTTCGGCAAGCGCGGGCGGCCCGCGATGTCGGGTGGGGCAACGCCCGCCTACATCCGGGCGCAGGTGGACGCGAGCCTCGCGCGTCTGCGGACGGATCGGATCGACCTGTACCAGCTCCATGAGCCTCGTCCCGAGACGCCCGTCGCCGAGACGCTCGGCACCCTGCACGAGCTCGTCGCGCACGGCAAGGTCCGCGAGATCGGATGCTCGAACTTCGATGCCCCGCAGCTCCGCGCGGCGTCCGACGCGGGAGGGTTCGCCTGCGTCCAGAACGAACTCAGCGCGATGGAGCCCGGGGATCTCGATGACGGCCTGGCCGCGGCGGGGGAGCTCGGCATGGCGTACCTGCCCTACTACCCGCTCGCGAACGGTCTGCTCACCGGCAAGTACCGGCGTGGGCAGGCCGTGCCGAAGGGCTCGCGCCTCGACGTCTGGTACGACGACCAGGAACGCGAGGAGACCCTGGATGACGCGGCGTTCGACCGCATCGATGCCCTGGAGGCGTTCACCGCCGCGCGAGGGCGATCGCTCCTCGAGCTGGCGTTCGCGTGGCTCCTCGCGCGGGAGCCGGTGGCGTCGGTGATCGCCGGCGCGACGTCGCCCGGACAGGTCCGGGCGAACGCCGCCGCCGGCGGAGTGGCAGATGACCCCCGACGACCTCGCGGCCGTCCCGTAGGGGTCAGCGCCTCACATCACCTCGAAGGTCTCGAAGACGTGCACCGCGGCGCCGCCCTGCAGCACCGGGCAGCCCTTGGCGAGCGTCTCGGCCTCGTCGATCGACTCCGCGGTGATGACCGAGTAGCCGCTCACCGAGGGGGCCGTGCCGTCGCCGATCGAGCGCGACTGGCCGGACGTGGGGTTCCCCCCATCCTTCACGGCGCCGCCCAGCTCGGTGAACCAGTCGGTCCACGCCTTCATGACCGCGGCCTGCTCCGCCTCGGTCTCGGGCATGCTCCCGCCCTCGTAGATCAGCAGGTAATCCGCCATCCGTCCCTCCTTGATCCCGGGCCCACGGTCGGGGCCACTACCCTCACGACGAACGCCACCCCTGCGATCCGACACCCGTGTCGGGGTTCCTCCGAACGTGGGCGAACGCGTGATGGCCGATCCCGGGAACCCGGAGGGGCCGCCGGCGCGTCCCATGCCCCATCACGCACCGGAGGAGGAGTCCCATGCGTCACCGCCGACCCGTCCGGCTGGCCCTCGCGACCGGCATCGCCCTGTTCCTCGTGGCCGTCCCGGCCGGGGCGGCGATGGCCTGCGGGGGGCTCGTGGCCCCCAACGGCACGATCAGCCTGCTGCGCACCACCACGCTCGCCGGGTACCACGGGGGCGTGGAGCACTACGTCACCTCGTTCAGCTTCGCGGGCGAGGCGAACGCCGAGCTCGGCTCGATCGTCCCGCTGCCCGGCATCCCGACCGACGTCACACCGGCGGGCCGCTGGACCCTGCAGCGTCTGGTGCAGGAGACGCAGCCGCCCCTCCTCGAGGGTGAAGCGTTCGCCTTCGCCGCGGACGCGGGCACCGCGCGCGTCCTGTTCGAAACCGAGATCGACGCGCTCGACATCACCGTCCTCGAAGGCGGCGCCGTCGAGGTCGGGCGGTGGGCCACCGACCACGGGTTCTTCCTGCCGCCCGACGCCCCGGAGGTCCTCGAGTTCTACGCGGCACGCAGCCCGATCTTCCTCGCGGCGCGGTTCAACGCCGCGCGCGCCGCCGAGCAGGGTGTCGTGGAGGGGGAGGGCACGCCGATCCACATCGAGATCCCGACGCCGAACCCGTGGGTCCCGCTCCGGATCCTGGGGCTCGGCCGCCAGCCCACCGACCTCGTCGAAGCCGACGTCTACCTGCTGACCGACCGCGAGCCGGCCCTGCTCCCGCAGGCGACGGGCGGGGTGGTCCTGGAGCGGAGCGAGGAGGCGTCGACGTCGCTGCTCGCCGACCTCGCCTCCGATCGCGGGATGGGCTGGCTGCCCACCGAGGGCATGTGGTTCTCCCACCTCGCGATCGACGCGGAGGCGCGCGAGCTGCACCACGATCTCGCCATCGACGCGAGCGGGTTCGGGCAGCCGAGCCGCATCGCCGCGGGGCTGATCCCGCCACCCGAGCCCGCATCGGCGGTGGATCTCACGCCGGCGGCGTGGCTGGCGATCGCGGTCCTGCTGTGCGCCGGGGCGCTGGCCGTGGCGGCGGTCATCGCGCGGCCGCGGGCTGAGGTCGCCGGGTGAGGCGGATCGCCCTCCCGGTGCTGCTCGTGCTCCTGGCCGGGGCGTGCACGCACGCGAGCGCGCGCGACCCCGGCCGGGAGCGCACGATCGAGATCACCATGCACTACTCGGCCTTCGACCCCGCCGAGATCCACGTGGCACCGGGGGCGACCGTCCGGTTCGTGCTCACGAACGCCGACCCGATCGACCACGAGTTCATCCTCGGCGACGAGACCGTGCAGCGGATCCACGAGGAGGGCACGGAGGCGCACCACGGCGCCAAGCCCGGCGAGATCACCGTGCACGCGGGGACGACGGGGGAGACGACCTACACGTTCCCGGAGGGCGGCGAGGTGATCTTCGGCTGCCATTCGCCGGGGCACTACGCTTACGGGATGCGTGGCCTGGTGATCGTCGGCTAGCCGCCCTGTTCGGCGATCCGCCGGAGCACGGGCAGCACGAGCCGGTCCTTATCGCGGCCGCTCGCCTCCTTGGAACGGATCACGTCGGCGAGCGAGGCGACGTCGACCTCGGCGCCGAGCACCGTCAGGTGGACGGCGTCGCGGGCCACGTCCACGTACCCGCCCGTCCCGCTCGGGGTGAACGTGATGTCGAGCCGCCCGTGGTCGGTGACGAGGTTCCACATGTCCGCCGACGCGAGCGACGCGGCGTCGTGGTCGAAGGGCACCCCCGCCGGCTCCTGGGCCGTCCACACCTTCGCGTGGAGCTCGTCGAGGGCGGCCGAGAGCCGCTCGAGGTTCCGTCGATCGATCGCCGGCACGACGTCGACGTCGGTCGTGACGTAGGGCGAGCCGTGGATCACGCCCGCGAACCCGCCGATCAGGACGCACCGGACCCCGTGGGAGGCGAGGACGCCGAGGAGGAGCTCGGGGCGGAACTCAGGCTCGGGCACCGGTCAGCGCCTCCCGTCCGGCGCGGGCGAAGCGGAGCGCCGCGCGATGCCGGCGCACGCGCTCGTCGACGCCGACGAGCAGGTTCGAGGACGCCACGGTCCAGTCGGCGTCGTCGGCGAGGGACAGACGCGGCTCGAGCTCCAGCCCGCAGGCGCGGATCGCCTCGATGACCCGTTCGAACGCCGGTTCCGTGGCGCCCGCCTCGAGGCGGGCGATGGCCGACTGGGTCGTGCCCAGCCGCGCCCCGAGCTCGGCCTGCGTCAGGCCCGCCCGCCGCCGTGCTTCCCGGATCAGGGTGCCGCCGCGCATGAGCGGAGCATAGCAGAAACGCTATATCCCCACACCTGCCAGCACCACCAGACCCGTCGCGTGGTCACCCTGGCCGTGCCTCCGCCGGGATGGCAGCATCGAGGCATGGCACCGAAGCGTGTCCGCCTGCTGGCGTGGGGGTCGTTCGCGATCTCGATGGCGCTGTCCGCCGCCGCCTTGGTGTTCCTCGTCCTGAGCTGGGGCGTGCCGCCCCTGCCCACGGAGTTCGGTCCGAAGGGGTTCAGCATCGCGTTCGCGGTCGTGGGGGGTGGCGTCGGCGCGGTGCTCGCCGCCCGCCGGCCCGGGAACCCCATCGGATGGATCTTCTGCGGCGTCGGTGTCGTGTCGGCTCTCCAGGCGCTCGGCGCGGACTACGCGAGGTGGGCCCTCACCGTGGAGTCGGGACGACCCCCGGCCGGCGCGTGGGGGGCGTGGCTCCAGGAATGGGTGTGGATCCCGCTCGTGGGCAGCCTCGGCGTGGTGGCGGCGATCTTCCCCGACGGGCGGTTCCTCTCGCCGCGGTGGCGCGTCGCGGCATGGGTGGCCATCGGGTTGGCCGTCATCCCGATGGTGCTGACCGCGCTGGTCTCGCCCCTCACGATCTACGTCGGCACGCCGAACCCGATCGGCGACGTCGGGGTGAGGGAGAACCTCGCGCTCGGATCGCTCGGGCTGATGTTCCCGGTGATCGTCGTCGGGACGGCCTCGCTGATCGTCCGGTTCCGGCGATCGCGCGGCGACGAGCGCCAGCAGCTGAAGTGGCTGGTCCTGTCGATGAGCATCGTGCTGGCGCTCGTCGCGCTCTACGCCGCCGTCGCGGCGCCGACGGGTGGCGCGCCCGGCGATCGGCTCGAGTGGGCCGAGTACCTGATGACCCTGGCCTTCCTCGGCGTCCCTATCTCGATCGCGTTCGGCGTGCTCAAGTACCGGCTCTACGACATCGACGTCGTGATCAGCAAGGCCGTCGTCTACGGCGGCCTCGCGCTGTTCATCACCCTCGTCTACGTGGGGATCGTCGTGGGCGTCGGCGCGGCGATCGGTGCGGTCGGGAGCCCGGCGCTGTCGGCGGTGGCGGCGGCGGTGGTCGCGCTGGCCTTCCAGCCCGCGCGGATGTGGGCGCAGCGCGTGGCGAACCGGATCGTGTACGGCGATCGCGCAACGCCGTACGAGGTCCTCGCCGACCTGGGGGAGCGGCTCGCGGGGGAGTACGCCGTCGACGACGTCGTGGTCCGGGTGGCCGAGACGCTGGGCCGGGGCCTGGGCGCCGAGCGGGTGGTGGTGTGGCTCGACATCGGGACCGAGCACCGGCCGATCGCGACCTGGCCCGCCCAGGCGGGCGACGACGACGACATGCGGACCTACCCCATCCTGCACCAAGGCGAGACCCTCGGGGCGATCGGCGTGCGCAAGCCCGCCTCGGACCCGCTCACCGACGCGGACGAGAAGCTCGTGACCGACCTCGCGGGCCAGGCGGGGCTGGTCCTGCGGAACGTCCGGCTGATCGAGGACCTTCGCGCCTCGCGCCAGCGGTTGGTGGCGGCCCAGGACGAGGAGCGTCGACGGATCGAGCGCAACATCCACGACGGCGCCCAGCAGCAGCTCGTGGCGCTCGCCGTGAAGCTCCGGCTCGCGGACGCCGCGGTCGACCCCGACCCCGCGACGGCCCGGGCGATGCTCGCGGAGATCCAGGCCGACGCCGGGGCCGCCCTGGACGACCTGCGCGACCTGGCGCGCGGCATCTACCCGCCCCTGCTCGCGGACCGGGGCCTCGTCGCGGCGCTGGAGGCCCAGGCGCGCAAGTCCCCGGTGCCCGTCCACGTCACGCCCGACGGCGTGGGTCGGTACCGGGCCGACGTCGAGGCGGCGGTGTACTTCTGCACCCTCGAGGCGCTCCAGAACGTGGCGAAGTACGCGCGGGCGACGCGCGTCGACATCGGCCTCGAGACGGGCGACGGGGTGCTGCGGTTCACGGTCGCCGACGACGGCGTGGGCTTCGACCCCGCCGCGGCGGCATCCGGGTCGGGTCTGACGAACATGCGTGACCGCCTCGATGCCCTCGGCGGTTCGCTCGTGATCCGATCGCGTGCCGGCCGCGGCACGACGATCGCCGGGTCGCTGCCCGCGACGTGAGCGGGCGCCGCGGGCCGTCTAGGTCCCGAGCGCTTCGATCTGGCGATCGGTGAGCTGGCGTGTCGTCCGGACCACGCGCAAGCCCGCGAGGCCGACGGGGGCGTCGACCCACCCGCCGTCGCGCAGCTGCTGGACGGACAGGTGCCCCTCGGGGTCGCGCCGGATCTTGAACACCAGCCCCGCCTCGGTGCGGTAGACCCCGTCCGTGTCCACCATCTCACCGTACTGCATCTGGACCAGGCGGTGGCCCACGCCGACCCCGGCGTTCAGGGCAGCGCTGGGGTCGATCCGCGCCGGACCCGCGGCGGCGTCGCCGGGGCGTTCGCGGTGCCCGGCCAGAACGTCCCGAGGGGAGGGGGGAGCTTCTCCATCTGTTCCCGGAGCGCCTCCAGGGTGTGGGCGTCGAGCGCGACGAGATCCTCGGGCGGCTGGAACATCTCGAACTGCAGCCTGGTCCGGAGGGCACGTCCCGACGCTGTCAGCGCGATCGTCTTGACCCGGCGATCGGTCGGGAGGGACCGGCGCTCCACGTAGCCCCGCTCCTCGAGGCGATCGACGAGCCAGGTCATCTGCGACGCGTCGATCTGCATCATGTCGGCGAGCACCCCCATCGGTCGTGGCTCGTCGGGGTCGAGGATCGAGAGGGCCTTCAGGTGGCCGGGGGTGAGGCCCTCCTCCCGCAGGATCGCGAGGTGGCCGCCGCGCTGGAACCGCTCGAGGGTGAACCGCGCCATCAAACGCCAGACGTCGCCGGCCACGTCCCGTTTCGATCGCGCCACAGCTCGATGGTACCTCGAAATGGTTGAGGATGCTCCACCGTTCATAACACATGATATTTGACGCTTCTCGAGTACCTGTGGGAGGGTCGGGACCATGACGAACGCGATCGTGGTGGAGGACCTGCGCAAGCGATTCGACGACGTGGTGGCGCTCGATGGCGTCGACCTCGAGGTCGAGCACGGCACGGTGTTCGGTCTCCTCGGGCCCAACGGCGCCGGGAAGACGACGGCGGTCCGCGTGCTCGCGACCGTCTTGCCTCCCGACGGGGGGCGCGCCGAGGTGCTCGGCCACGACGTCGTCCGCGACGCGGACAGGGTCCGGCGACGGATCGGCATGGCGGGGCAGTTCGCGGCGGTCGACCCGAACCTCACGGGCCGCGAGAACCTCGAGATGGTCGGCGTGCTGAGCCAGCTGCCCCGCGCCGCCATCGTCGCGCGCGCCGGCGAGCTGCTCGAGCGGTTCCAGCTGAGCGAGGCGGGGGATCGCCCGGTCCGCACCTACTCGGGCGGCATGCGGCGGCGGCTGGACATCGGCGCGTCCCTGGTCGCCACGCCGCCGGTCCTGTTCCTCGACGAGCCCACCACCGGCCTGGACCTCACGAGCCGCAACGAGCTCTGGGACATGATCCGCGAGCTGGTGGCCGACGGGACCACGGTCCTGCTGACGACCCAGTACCTGGAGGAGGCGGACCAGCTGGCCTCGCGGATCGCCGTCGTGGACGGCGGGAAGGTGATCGCGAACGACACGCCGACGAACCTGAAGGCGCAGCTCGGCAGCACCGTCGTCGAGATGACCTTCGCCGACGGCGCCGCGGCCGAGCATGCCGCCACCGCGCTCGCGGGCACCGAGGCGACGGCGACCGACCGCGAGGGGAGCGATCTCCGCGTCTCCTCGGACCGAGGTGCGAAGGTCCTCGTGGAGGTGCTCCGTCGGTTGGACGCCGCCGGGATCGAGCCCGTGACGCTCGCCGTCCGCGAACCGAGCATGGACGACGTCTTCCTCGCCCTCACGGGCCGACACGTCGAGCTCGGCGCCGAAGCGGGTGCGGCATGAGCGCGACCGATGTGTCCGCGTTCGACACGGTCCGCGACCATCGCGTCCCGCTCGGGATCCTCCGCGACACCGTCGCCCTCGCGCGCCGCGGCCTGATCGCCTACCGGCGCGTACCGCAGCTGCTCGTGTTCTCGACAATCCAGCCCGTGATCTTCGTGGTCATGTTCCGCTACGTGTTCGGGGGTGCGGTGGCGGGGAGCCTGCCGCCGGGCGTCGACTACGTCGACTACCTGATGCCGGGGATCTTCGTGCAGACCGCGGTGTTCGGCGCGATCGCGGCGGCGATCGGGCTGGCGAGCGACATGAAGTCGGGGTTGATGGAGCGGTTCCACGCGTTGCCGATGTCGCGCGCCGCCGTGCTGACGGGACGGACGACCGCCGACCTGTGCCGCAACGCGTTCGTGGTCGTGCTGATGATGGTGGTCGGATTCCTGGTCGGGTGGCGGATCCACACGAACGTGTGGGGCTTGATCGCCGGGGGGCTGCTCGTCCTCTTCTTCGGCTACGCGATGTCGTGGATCTTCGCGACGCTCGGCCTGGCCGTCGGCGACCCGGAGACCGCGCAGGCGGCGGCGTTCCCCGTGCTGGCCCCGCTGGTGTTCGCGTCCTCGGCGTTCGTGCCCGTGGAGACGATGCCGAGCTGGCTCCAGTGGTTCGCCGAGCACCAGCCGGTCACCGCCAACGCGAGCGCCGTCCGCGCCCTGACGTTCGGCGGTCCCACGGCCGAGTGGGTGATCAAGGCGCTCGCCTGGGACATCGGGATCTTCATCGTGTTCGCGATCATCTCGGTGCGCCTGTTCAAGAAGGCGGTCTGACCCCTCCGGACCGGGTGGGCTCCGGTACTTGCGTCCGAACACCTGTTCGAGTAGCGTTCGGCCCCTGGAAACCGGCTGATCACAGGGGTGTAACTTATGTCAGAGCTCGCCGCTAGCGTTCGCCCTCCCACGAACGGAACGCTCGCCCGGCCCTCCTCCGGGGTGGGCAGGGACCGGAAGGAGGATCGCGTGGACCGCGACCAGATGCTGGAGGTCACGCTCCAGCAGATCGAGAAGCAGCACGGCAAGGGCGCCGTCATGAAGCTCGGCGAGCACCCCGCCGGCGTCGGCGTCACCACGATCCCGACGGGCTCGCTGGCCCTCGACATCGCCTTGGGCGTCGGTGGCATCCCCCGCGGCCGGATCGTCGAGATCTTCGGGCCCGAGGGCTCGGGCAAGACCACCGTCTCCCTCCACATCATCGCCGAGGCGCAACGCCAGGGTGGGATCGCGGCGTTCATCGACGCGGAGCACGCGCTCGACCCCACCTACGCGCGCGAGCTCGGCGTGAACATCGACGAGCTGCTCGTCAGCCAGCCCGACTCCGGCGAGCAGGCGCTCGAGATCGCCGACATGCTGGTCCGGTCCGGGGCGCTGACCCTGGTGGTCATCGACTCGGTCGCGGCGCTCGTGCCCCGGGCCGAGATCGAGGGCGAGATGGGCGACACCCACGTCGGCCTGCAGGCGCGGCTGATGTCGCAGGCCATGCGCAAGCTCGCCGGCTCGCTCTCGAAGTTCGACACCACCTGCATCTTCATCAACCAGCTGCGCGAGAAGATCGGCGTGATGTTCGGCTCGCCCGAGACCACCCCCGGCGGCCGGGCGCTGAAGTTCTACTCGTCGGTCCGCCTCGATGTCCGGAAGATCGAGAACCTCAAGGACGGGCAGGAGGTCGTCGGCTCGCGCACGCGGGTGAAGGTCGTGAAGAACAAGGTCGCCCCGCCCTTCCGCCAGTGCGAGTTCGACATCATGTACGGCAAGGGCATCTCCAAGGAGGGCTCGCTCATCGATGTCGGCGTCGACCTCGAGATCATCAAGAAGTCCGGCGCGTGGTTCACCTACGAGGGGGAGCAGCTCGGGCAGGGTCGGGAGAACGCGCGGGCGTTCCTGGCCGAACACGTCGACATGCGGGACGAGATCGAGCGCAAGGTCCGCGACGCCGTGGGGCTGAACGGGTTCTCCGACGACGACGACCAGCCGATCGAGGTCGTCCCCGACCTGATCGTCGAGGACGAGCCCGAGCCGGCGGCGAAGGCCACGAAGGCCAAAGGCGACGCGTAGGTCCGGTGTCTGACGCGGCCCGTCAGGGGCAGGGGAAGGGCCCCAGGGGCGGGGCGCGGAAGGACATCCACGAGCGGGCGCTCGGGCTCTTGGCGGTGCGGCAACGCAGCCGCAGGGAGCTCGAGCGCCGGCTCGTCCAGTCGGGGTTCGAGGCCGAGGCGGTCGGCGCCGAGCTCGAGCGCCTCCAGCAGGTGGGCCTGATCGACGACGAGGCGTTCGCACGTGCCGTCGTCGAGTCACGGGTGGGTCGTCGCGGCGAGTCCCGGCGGGCGGTGGCCGGACGGCTGGCGCTCGCGGGGGTGGACCGCACCCTGGCGGGCGAGGTGCTCGATGAGACCGGCATCGACGAGCAGGCGGTGGCCGATCAGCTGGCGGTGACACGGAGTTCACGCCTGTCCGGGGTCGAGCCCCAGGTCGCCTTCCAGCGCCTCGCCGGCTTCCTCGCTCGCCGCGGCTACGCGCCGGAGGTGGCGCGCCGAGCAGCGCGGAGAGCTCTTGCGCTGGAAGCTCTCGACAGCTAGCGCTTGCCTCCGCACGAGGGCGGTCCTATCGTGTGGATAACCATCCACACATCGAGAGGTCACCAACCGGACACCCTGACGTCACATCGGAGATATCCAGCACCGTGAGCGAGCGACCGACGAACCGAGAACCCAGACACCGCGAGGAGCGCGCGGACCGCTGACGACGCATCGCGTCGGTCTCTCGCACGGCTGCCAGTGACACCGGGCCCGAGCGGTCCTCTCCCTGAGTTCACAGGGAGGACCCATGACCACGGTCATCGTCGGTCTCGCCGCCCTCGCGATCGGCATCGTCGCCGGGTTCCTCGTCCGCGCCGCCATGGCCGCGTCCAACGCCCGCTCGATCGAGCAGCGAGCGCAACGCACCCTGGTGGAGGCCGACCAGCGGACGGCCGAGGTCGAGCGGGAGGCCGCCCAGACCCTCCGCACGGCCGTCGAGGAGGCGAAGGGCGAAGCGGCCCGGATCCGGCGCGATGCCGAGGACGACGTGAAGGCGCGCCGGGACGAGATCAACCGGCTGGAGCGTCGGATCCAGGACGCCGAAGACGAGATCCGCGGCCGCACCCAGAAGCTCGATGTCCGCGAGGCCGAGCTGGACGAGCGCGACGAGCGGCTGTCGGTCGTTCGGCAGCGCCTCGAGACCTCGGCCGAGCAGCATCGCGTCCAGCTCGAGCGCATCGCCGGCATGACCTCCCACGAGGCCCGCGACGCCCTCGTGGGTCACGTCGTGGACGATGCGAAGCGCTCCGCGATGGCACAGGTGCGCGAGATCGAACAGCAGGCACGCGAAGAGGGGGAGGAGCGCGCGCGCAAGATCGTGACCATCGCGATCCAGCGGGTGGCCTCGGAGCAGACCGCGGAGTCGACGGTGGCGGTGTTCACGCTGCCGAGCGAGGACATGAAGGGGCGGATCATCGGCCGCGAGGGCCGCAACATCCGTGCCTTCGAGGCGACGACCGGCGTCAACATCATCATCGACGACACGCCCGAGGCGGTGGTCCTGTCCTCGTTCGACCCCGTCCGGCGTGAGGCGGCCCGGATGACGCTGGAGAAGCTCGTCGCCGATGGGCGCATCCACCCCGCCCGGATCGAGGAGGTCCACGAGCGATCGATGGGCGAGATGGAGGAACGCATCCGTCGCGCCGGCGAGGACGCCGTCGCCGAGGTCGGCATCACCGACATCCACCCGGAGATGGTGAAGCTGCTCGGACGCCTGCAGTACCGGACGAGCTACGGGCAGAACGTCCTGCGCCACCTGGTGGAATCCGCCCACATCGCTGCGTCCTTGGCCGCCGAGCTGGGGGTGGAGCCCACGATCGCGAAGCGGGGGGCGTTCCTGCACGACATCGGGAAGGCCGTGACCCACGAGGTCGAAGGGTCGCACGCGATCATCGGGGCCGAGATCGCGCGCCGGATGCAGGAGGAGCCGGAGGTCGTCCACTGCATCGAGTCCCACCACGGCGAGGTCGAGCAGCGCACCATCGACGCGGTGCTGGCGCAGATCGCCGACTCGATCAGCGGGGGGCGGCCGGGCGCGCGCCGGGAGTCGATCGAGACCTACGTGAAGCGCCTCGAGCGGCTCGAGGAGATCTGCACCGCGTTCGAGGGCGTCGAGAAGGTCTACGCCATGCAGGCGGGTCGCGAGGTCCGCGTGCTGGTGCAGCCCGATCAGGTCGACGACCTGGCGGCGCAGGTGATCGCGCGCGACATCGCGAAGCAGGTCGAAGAGGAACTCCAGTACCCGGGGCAGATCCGGATCACGGTGGTCCGCGAGACCCGCGCCACCGAGTTCGCGCGCTGAGGGGTCGGGGCGTGCTCGGGGCATGGGGTAGCCTCGGGGGATGGAGCCGCGCTTCCTGATCCGCACCTTCGGGTGCCAGATGAACGAACACGATTCCGAACGGATCGGCGGCGTGCTGATGGCCGACGGGATGGCGCCGACCCAGGACCCCGGCGACGCGCAGGTGATCGTGCTCAACACCTGTGCGATCCGCGAGAACGCCGACAACAAGCTCTACGGCAACCTGGGCCACCTGAAGCCGCTGAAGGACCGGAACCCCGATCTGCGGATCGTGGTCGCCGGCTGCCTCGCCCAGAAGGACCAGGGCCTCATCCAGGCGCGAGCGCCATGGGTCGACGTCGTCGTCGGGACCCACGCCCTCCCGCACCTGCTCGACCTGCTCCGTCGCTCGGCGCTGGACGGCCCCCAGATGGACGTGGCCGAGTACACCGAGACGTTCCCGAGCGCCCTGCCGGCCGCCCGCGACGACGCCTTCCGCGCATGGGTCTCGATCGCGCCGGGATGCGACAACGCCTGCACGTTCTGCATCGTTCCGCTCGTCCGGGGCCCCCAACGGTCCCGGTCGATGGGGGACATCCTCGCCGAGGTGCAGGGGCTGGTCGCGTCGGGGGTCGTCGAGGTGACCCTGCTCGGGCAGAACGTGAACACGTTCGGGCGCGACGTGACCGTGCCGGGGTCGTCCCGCCGCCCGCTGTTCGCCGATCTGCTGCGGATGGTCAACCAGATTGACGGTCTGCGGCGCATCCGGTTCACGTCACCGCATCCGCACGACTTCACGCCCGACGTGATCGACGCGATGGCGGAGAGCGAGAAGGTCTGCGAACACATCCACTTCCCCCTGCAGTCGGGGTCGGACGAGGTCCTGCGGGCGATGCGGCGCTCGTACCGTCGCGCGCGCTACCTGGACTGGCTGGCGAGGATCCGAGACGCGATCGGGGGCATCGCGGTGTCGACGGACATCATCGTGGGGTTCCCCGGCGAGACCGAGGACGACTTCCGCGGCACGCTCGAGGTGGTCGAGGAGGCCCGGTTCGATAGCGCGTTCATGTTCCAGTACTCCCCACGGCCCGGGACGCGCGCGGCCACGATGGACGATCAGGTGCCGAAAGCGGTCGTGCAGGAGCGGTTCGATCGTCTCGTCGCGCTCCAGGACGAGATCACCTTCGGGCGGAACCGCGAGCAGGTCGGCCGCACGTTCG
>Ga0190270_10000635_pt1 | contig 15434 bp, 21 predicted proteins | sample Popmic320T_FD_133748 | JGI IMG/M metagenome (GOLD analysis project Ga0190270, IMG submission 133748) | Populus adjacent soil microbial communities from riparian zone of Weber River, Utah, USA - 320 T | ecosystem: Environmental > Terrestrial > Soil > Riparian zone | place: USA: Utah | collected... | reverse complement strand
CGGGTGGGCGACGTCGATGCCGTGCTGGCGCATCAGGTCGGTCGCGACCTTGAGGCCCTGGACGTAGCCGTGCAGGCGGCCCGCCCGCACCATGTCGTCGGCGAAGGCCTTGAGCTGCTGCTCGGTCATGACACCACCTCGCAGTCGGCGAGGTAGACGCGGATGGTCAGGCCGGACTTGTCCAGCTTGACGCTGGCAACCTCGCGATCGGCATTGAAGCGATCGCTGGTCAGCAGCGCAGCACGCACCGCATGCTTGGGACGCCGGCGGGTGACGTTGATGACGTGGCCGTAGCGGTCGCCACGCATCCAGCGGTCGGTGTAGGCGGGGATCTGTACGCGCATTGTTCGTTCTCCGTTCAAGAAATTGATCTAGATCAATTACGCTGTGAGCTAGGCAGCCCGGCGCAGGAACGCCGGGATCTCCAGTTCAGCGCCGGGGACCGGGAATGGCAGCACCGCTGCCGTCGCGACATGGGCCTTGAAGCCCATGTATTCGTGCATCCAAGCCGAACCCCAGACCGTGTGCGTCTCGCCGAGCGGCTGGTCGAGCTGCGCTTGCGTGGCCGGGCCGGCGGAGGACTGGATCTTGCTGTCGACGCGGGCGGCGAAGCGGGCAACGTGGCCCTCGCCTTCCTTGCGGTAGCGGCCATGGTTCATCGAGACGTTGACGCTGTCGGAGCTGTCGACATCGTACAGATGCGCCATCGACTGGGCGCGCATCAGGTGGATGCGGGGGCGAACGACGCAGCCTTCGCTGTCGGCGACGATTGCTTCGATCGCAGCCATCGCTTCGGTCATGCGGGCATGCCACTTGGCGGTGCCGACTTGGAAGTATTCGCCGGAGCTGCCGATGCCGATGAAGCCGAAGCGCTCGACCAAGCCGGTCAGGTACGCGATCGGCTCGTGCATGTGCCAGATCGGCATCAGGCGGTCGGTGTCGGAGAACATGCACATGGTGTTCTCGACTAGTTCGGCGTTCTGCTGCCAGCTGCCACCGATCACGTCAGGGATCACGGCGACGGCCTGCGGGCAGCGGTCGAGAATGTCGTTGGCCCAATCGGCGAAGCCCTCGAGGTAGCTCTCGTCCGTCATGGTGTCGACGCCACTCTGGTGCGCGGAGAACGCGCCGTTGTCGACCAGCAGGATGCCATTGTCGCCGATGAGGCGGATCGCCTGATCGAGCTGCTTGCCCAGCTTCTGGCGGGTGCCATACGACACGCAGAACGACGCGCCTTTGAGCTGTTCGAGCAGGTGGGTGGGGTTGAGGGGAAGACCGAAAACCGTGTGCTTTTGCATGACCGAACTCCGTTGTGAGCCATAGTTATCCGCCAATCTGACAGGGGTGTCAAGCGGTCTGTTTTAGGCCATTTGACAGGGGTGTCAGTCTGGCCTAAAAGAGGCCATCACAACGGAGGTTACCCATGACTGTCAAGTTCGTCATCGTCGAGCAGATCAATTTTGGACGCAGCACCCGCGCCAAGCCGGGGCTGTCGTTCGGCACCGAGGTCGAGGCTGAGGCCTGGATCAGCAAGCTCAACGAAAAATATCGCAAGCGGTTTCATGTTGAGGGCCGCAGGGTGAAGGATGTCGACATCACGCAGACCATGCACTGCCAGTGCTGCGGCCGCGCCATCCACGCTGCGCTCGGCTCGATCGCACATCACGGCTACCAGCGTCCTGGCAGTGGTTGGCAGACGCGGTCGTGCTTCGGCGCGAAGCGCTTGCCGTGGGAGGTCGATCGCGGTGCGGTCGCCGACTTGATCGAACATCTGAAGCGGATCCTCGAGCGCTCAATCGAGCAGTACGCCGAGGTCGACGCCGAGACGTATCCGGTGACGCACAGCTATCAACTCTATGTGCGCGACCGTACCGGCTTCGGGCGTTACGTCACCAAGGATCTGGAGCTGACGCGCGATACGTTCGACAGCATCGTCAAGCAGAACCCCGACAAGGTTTTTCAGCATACGCCGTTCGTCAAGTTCGATGAGTTCAAGACGCGTGACCTCTACAAGCGTGATCGCGGGATCGAGCATCTCGAGCGCGACATCCGCGAGTTCACGGCCAAGTACGAAGGCTGGAAGCAGACGCACAAGCGGGAGGGCGACCTGTGGGTCGCCCTCTAACACAACGGAGAACCACGACCATGAGCTGGCAGAACCAACGCGAGATGACAGCGAAGCAGTACAAGGCCATCATCAAGATGCTGGGCATGACGCAGGCGGGCAGCGGGCGCTTCCTGGGTGTCAGCGAGCGCACCGCGCACCGCTACGTCAGCGGAGATGCTACAGTGCCCGCTAGTACGGCATTGCTGTTGCGATCGCTGATCCACCACGGCGAGGTGCCGGTGGTGCCGGAGTGGACCGGCTAGCGGGACCAACCCAACACCGCTGGACGGTCTGCAGGAGGGCGCGTATCTTCAGCCGATACGCGCTCTCACTGCGTTTGGGAGGAGGGGGTAGCCCCTTAAGCCATTGACGAAAAAGAAAGAACGAATTGCTGATCCGCGATCGTTGGCGCGCAATCACACGGTGCGCGCCGTTCAAACATTGGCCGGCATCATGGACAGCAGCGAGAGCGAGGAGATGCAGCTGCGCGCCAGCGATCTGCTGTTGCAGCGTGGTTGGGGTAAGCCAGCGCAGCCGGTGACGGGCGAGGACGGCGAAGGCGCGATCGAGATTTTGGTGCGGCACATCGTGGACGGTAAAAAGTGAGCGCGCAGCACGAACAGAAGAAGCGCGCATGATCCGCGTCACACTCCCGCACAACGACTGGACGCCGCGGCCGCATCAAATCAATTTGTGGAAGCATCTACAGGCCGGCGGCAAGCGCGCCATGGCGGTGTGGCATCGCCGCGCCGGCAAGGACGATGTCTGTCTGCATCACACATCGGTGCAAGCCTGGGAGCGGATCGGAAACTACTGGCACTGCTTGCCCGAGTTCGCCCAGGCGCGCAAAGCAATTTGGACGGCGATCAATCCGCACACCGGCAAGCGGCGCATCGACGAGGCGTTCCCGATCGCGCTGCGCGCCAACACCAACGACACCGAGATGTTCATCCGCTTCAAGAACGGCTCGACGTGGCAGTGCATCGGCAGCGACACCTACAACACCACGGTCGGCGCGAGCGTGGCCGGCATTGTGTACAGCGAGTGGGCGCTGGCGAACCCGAGCGCCTGGGCGTACCACCGGCCGATGATCGAGGAAAACAACGGCTGGGCTGCGTTCATCACGACGCCGCGCGGCCGCAACCATGCGTTCACCATGTACGCGCATGCCAAGCAATCACCGGATTGGTTTTGCGAGCTGCTGACGGTCGCCGACACCGAGGCGCTCAGTGCCGCGGCGCTCGAGGAGACGCAGAAGGAATATGCGGCGCTGTACGGCGAAGACGTTGGGCGGGCGCAATACCGTCAGGAATATTTTTGCGACTTCCAGGCTGCGATCCTGGGCGCGTACTACGCGCTCGAGATGGCGCAGGTGCGCAACGAAGGTCGCATCCTGGCGTGCGAGGCGATCGCCGATCAGGTCGTGCACCGCGCGTGGGATCTTGGCGTCACCGACGACACTTCGATCTGGTGGTTCCAGCTGCAGGGCCCGCAGGTCGTGGTGCTTGATTGCCTGTCGGCGAGCGGTGTGGGCGTCGAGTATTACGCCGAGGAGATCAGGAAGCGGGAGCACCAGCATGGCTGGAAGCATGGTACTGATTTTGTGCCGCATGATGCCAAGATCAAAGAGTGGGGGAGTGGTCGCACGCGTGTGGAGACGATGCAGGCTCTCGGCCTCAAGCCGCAATTGGTGCCAATGGCGTCAATACAAGATGGCATCAACGCGGTGCGGCGTACGCTGCCGCTGTGCGTGTTTCATCCGCGTACCGAAGAGGCCGGGATCGCGGCGCTCGAACAATATAGAAGGGAGTGGGACGACGAAAAGAAAGCGTTCCGCGCCACCCATGTACACGATTGGACATCTCATCCGGCAGACGCCTTCCGATACTTTGCGCTGGCGTGGAAGCTGATCCCGCGGCACACTGTCGAGCGCAAGCCGGATCCTGGCGCGTGGGTGATCCCGCCGCCGCCGGAGACGGGCGATCGCAAGGGGCTGCGGTTGTGATGGAGCGCTGGAGGAAGCTCGACACCACCAGCGCGCTGATTATTGTCGGAGTGTTGGCGGTGTTCGCTGCGGTGATCGTGCTGCTGCTGCACTGAGGGGGACGAGATGACGCCGGCGCAACGCAAGTTCGACACCGATCTGGTCACATCGCTGCACACCATGGCGCGGCAGATCGAGCCGCGATCGCGCAAGGCGAGCGACACGCTGAAGCTGGCGGCCGATCGGATCGATGCACTCAGCTCGGCTGCACCGGTCGAGGCCCCGCCGGCGCTCGATGCCCACGGTCAAATAATCCAGCCCGCGTCAACATCGGATCCCAAGCCAAAGCAGCTTGAACCGATGAGGGACTGATGGCCGAGATCCCAGAGGAACTGGCACCGACCGGCGACGACGAGCGCTCCGGCGACACCGAGTACAATCCCGCGGTCGAGCCCGAGAAGGCGACCGCGTGGCTCAACCTGCTGCAGGAGAGCGAGAAGGCGTTCGAGGAGTGGAACGAGTGTTGCGACAATCTCGAAAAGCTGTACGCCAACCTGTCGCAGCTGCGCGCGACCACGCGCGACAAGCAGTTCAACCTGTTCTGGGCCAACCTCGAGATCCTGAAGCCGTCGATCTACGCCAAGCCGCCGGTGCCGGTGGTGGTGCCCAAGTTCAAGGACCGCCGGCCGCTGTACCAGACCACCAGCGAGCTGCTGGAGCGCTGCTCGGTGGTGGCGTTTGATCTCACACGCATCAACGACCTGCTGATGCTGGTGCGCGATGATCTCGCCACCACAGGCCGCGGTGTGGCGTGGTGCCGCTACGAGCCGGCCGACGAGGAGCGCGAGAAGCCGGAGTATGTTTGCGTCGACCACAAGGGGAGAAAAGATTTTCTGCATTCGCTGTCGCGCAACTGGCGCGAGGTGACGTGGGTCGCGGCCGCCAGCTACCTGACGCGGGCGCAGGCCAAGGAACGGTTCGGCGAGTACAGCGGCGACCAGTACCAGCTCGCCGAATACAAGGTCGACAAGGATCTGCAGGAGATCGGCGGCAGCGACAACCGCGAGCGCGCCAAGTTCTGGGAGATCTGGCACAAGGGCATGAACAAGGTGGTGTGGGTCGCCGAGGGCTGCGAGGAGGTGCTCGACGAGGCCGAGCCCAACGAGCTGGCGCAGCTGCAGAACTTCTTCCCGTGCCCGAAGCCGGCCTACAGCGCGACGCAGCCCGGCTCGCTGATCCCGGTGCCGGACGTGCTGCAATACAAAGACCAGCTCGACGAGGTCAACACGCTGACCGGCCGGCTGCACGCGTTGGCGCAGTATCTCGAGGTCAAAGGCTTTTATCCGGCCGGCAGTGCCGAGATCAGCGAGGCGGTGCAGGCCGCGGTCACCACCGCATCGAAGGGCCGCGTGCTGGTGCCGATCAGCAACTGGGCGGCGTTCGGGGGATCGAAAGAGGTCATCATCTGGATGCCGATCGACATGATCGCCAGCACCATCACGGCGGTCATTGCAGTCCGCAAACAAGTCATTGAAGACATTTACCAAGTGATGGGCCTGAGTGACATCATGCGCGGCTCGACCGATCCCGGCGAGACGCTCGGCGCGCAGCAGCTCAAGTCGCAGTACGGCTCGGTGCGGATCCGCGACAAGCAGGGCGAGATGGTCCGCATCGCGCGCGATGTCGAGGAGATCACCGCCGAGATCATGTGCAGCGAGTTTGCGTTCGACACGCTGCTGCAGATGTCGCAGATGGAGATCCCGAGCACCGCCGAGCAGCAGCAGAAGCTGATGATGATGGCGCAGCAGCTGCAGCAGATGCAGCAGCAGGCGCTGCAGCAGGTCCAGCAGGCGCAGGCCGCGCCGCAGGCGCAGGGCATGGCGCAGCAGCAGGATCCGCAGGCGATGCAGCAGATGGAGCAGCAGTACATGCAGCTCAAGGGCAACATCGAGGACGAGCAGGCCAAGCCGACCGTCGAGCAGGTCGAGCAGTTCATTCGCGACTACCGCACCACCGCGTTCATCCTCGACATCGAAACCGACAGCACGATCCAGGCCGACGAGAACGCCGAGAAGCAGCGCCGCGGCGAGTTCATGGGCATGATGGCGTCGCTGCTGCCGCAGCTCGGCGCGCTGATCGCGGCGGAGCCCGGCAGCGCGGAGTTCTGTGGCGAGCTGCTGAAGTTCTCGGTTGCGCCATTCCGGGTCGGCCGCACGCTGGACGGCTCGATTGACAATCTGGTCGAGCAGATCGAGCTGAAGGCGTCTGAGCGGGTCGGCAAGGGTGATCCCGAGCAGGAGATGAAGAAACAGGAGCTGGAGGCCAAGGGCACGCTCGAGGTCAAGAAGCTGGAGGCGCAGAAGGCCAAGGATGATGGCGATCGCCAGATCAAGATGGCCGAGATGCAGAACAGCGCCCAGGTCGAGACGCAGAAGCTGCAGGGCGAGTTCCGGCTGGCGATGTTCGAAGCGGAAAGCAAAAGACGCCTCGAGGAGGCCAAGATCCAGCAGTTGCAGGTCAAGGGCCAGCACGAGGCGCAGCAGCACGAGCAGAAGCTGGTCGAGGGCGCGCAGAAGATGCAGCTCAACACCCAGCTGGGTCAGCAGAAGCAGGTCGACGCGCAGAACCGTACCGCTGACATCGCGGCGCGGCGTGACCTGAACACGCGCAACCAGCTGTTCAAGGAGAAGCAGGCGGCGATGAAACCCTATCCCACGGTGGCGTGATGGACGCTGTTACTCCTGCCTCTACGCTCGAGCGGCCGCAGCGCCACGAGAACGTGTTCGCCGAGGACCGCCGCGAGGCGCTCAACACGTTCCTGCATGAGCCGGGCTGGGAGACGGGATGGAAGTCCAACCGGGCGCGCGACGGCTTCAACTTCTTGCACAAGCATTTTGCCGGCTGGCGCGGCAGCGACAAGCCATCCTACGACTGCCAGGAGGAGCTGAAGATCAATGCGCCGCTCATCTACAAGGCGTGGCTCACCGTGCGAGACAACATTTTCGCCGGCCACACCCTGGTCCGCTGTTACGCCAATGGCATGGCTTATGGCATGGACGGCTCTGTTCATCTCGACGCAAGCGCTGCTGGGAATTACACGGCTGTGTACTACCCGCACGATCGATGGTCGCCGAACTGGGGCGGCGAGACGATCTTCTACAACGACAGAGAGAACCGCGTCGTTGCCTGCATGTATCCAAAACCGAATAGCGTGGTGGTGTTCGATGGCAGGATGCCCCACCGCGCCAACGGCGTGACGCGGATGTTCCCCGGCACAAGAATTACACTAATGTGGAAAACCATGCTAATAAAGCCGAATGAGCAAACCACGGGACAAACAGCGGCTGCGCCTCTAAACGGCGGCACGGTTCCTAACGTATGACAGTGAGACTGGGATACTGCGATGGCGAGAGGCGCGTCGATATGCGGTGAAAGTTGGCGACATTGCTGGTGCGCTAGGCCGGGACGGGTATCAAACGATCTTTATCCAAGGTTATGCATACAAGGCGCACCGGCTGGCGTGGCTGCTACACACTGGCAAGTGGCCGCGGCACCAGCTCGATCACATCAACCGCATCCGCGACGACAACCGGATGGAAAACTTGCGGGAGGCAACCAAGTCGCAGAACCAAATCAACAGCGAGAGGTATCGCAACAACAAGAGCGGTTACCGGAATGTCCATCCATCGGCTGGCAAGTGGGTGGCGTTAGTCAGGCGCAACAACAGGAAGCATCATCTTGGGGTGTTTGTCACACCGGAAGAAGCAAATCGTGTGGTGAGGAGTTTTGTTGATGGAGCCCTATCACCGCGAGTTCCTGAGCAGTCTTGACGCCAACCAGACGCCGCACAGCGGTCGTACGCTGTTCGAGCATCTGAAGGGCGTCCATGATCTGCTGCGCGACTGGGGCAACAGCGAGGATGTCTGCCTCGCCGGGCTGTACCACAGCATCTACGGCACCAACACGTTCAAGCATCAGTCGCTGAAGGAGCGCGAGCGGCTGGTCGAGAAGATCGGAGACCACGCCGAGTTTCTGGTGTTTTGCTTTTCGACCAAAGACAGACCGCTGTTCGAGAGCGTCGACGATCCGGTGATCCGCCGGCAGCTGATGGAGATCGAGGCGGCCAACCTGTACGAGCAGGGCGGCAACGACAAGACGCTGGGCAAGCTGATGCGGCAGAAGATTAGCGACGGTGCGAAGGCCACGCTCGGTGGAGTGGTGCGATGACACGCGAAGAGATCGCCGATCTGCTGGCGCAGGAGCGCGCACCGACCCAGATCACGGTGACGCCGCGGCAGCCGCTGCCGCCGGAGATGACGGTGCCGCCGCTGCCGGAGCGCGGCAATATGTTCGAGCGCGCGCTGCCGAAGGTCTATGACCCGCTGCAGCAGACGCAGCAAGCAGTCGGTGGTGCGGCGTTCGGGTTCACCGGCATGGGTGCGCTGGCCGACTTGTACGAGGCCCGCACGCCCGGCGAGGCGATGTTCGCCGGCGCGGCCGTGACGCCGGTCGGCAAGATCGCCGGCAAGGGCGTCAAGGCCGCGAGCAAGCTGGGCGATCTGGCGGCCACCGAGCGCGGACTGGTCGGCTTCGCGCCGGGCGAGCTGTTCGCCGATCCGAAGCTGAAGGCCAAGGCCGAGGCGCTGCGCGGCAAGTATCCGCAGTACGCCGAGCAATACCCGCCGGTCGGGCCGCCGGATTTGATTGCGAAGCCGCCAGATCCGGCCAACCCCGGCAAGTTCCTGGCGACGGGCGGCAAACCGGTCCCGTATGCCTCGATGGAAGAGGCGTTACTGAAAGACGCTGAGCCGGGATTTTACCTTGGCAAGAAAAAGCTGCCGGAGGTCGAGCAGTTTCAGAAGGATCGCGCGGCGGTCCAGCAGGATATGGATCTGCACGGCTACAAGCCGTACTTCGATCCAAAGAAGCGGACTGACGTCGATCCCAAGCACTACGGGCCGTTCCACGACACCGGCACCGCCGCGGCACCAAAGACCGCCAAGACCGAGGCGGAATGGGCGGCCAAGTACGGGACAGTGGAGAACCGCGCCAAGCTGCAGGCTGGTTATGAGAAGGGCGGGACCATCAAGGACGCCACCGACTGGTACTTCATGGGCCAGCTCGAGAAGGAATACACCAAGGAGTTGGGCGAGAAGAAAGGGCGCGAGGCTTTCAAGCGCGAGTTCGGCGACATGATGGCAGCGACCACCGGCGGCGCGAACCCCTACGACAATTTCCTAATGTCGCAGTATGCCAACGTGATGACGAAGCGCGGCGAGAAGCTGCCGGAGCGCAGCTACAACATGCCATTCCCGATCGGCGGGCAGTACGCCTCCGGCAATATCGCGCAGGCGCGAAAATACATCGACGAAGGTCAGGTTGGATTTGATCCGGCGGTTAACCCAAAGCGCTACGATTTCTCCAGCGCGTTTCAGGGCAACAAGAACGCGGCGACGATCGACGAGCAGATGTATGGCGCGCTGCGGCCGGCCGGAGCCAAGGCATCAGAGGGTCTGCCGACATGGTACGGCCCGGCCACGCGCGTGGCCCGCGAGGAGGCGCAAAAGGCCGGCGTTGATCCGCGCGGCTTTCAGGACGTTACCTGGGCTGGGCTGAAATCCGGCAAGGTCGAGGCCAAGGGCCAGACGTTCGATTACGAAGGTCCGATGATCAATCACATCAACCGCTCGATCGAGACGACCAGCCGCCTGACCGGGATGTCGCCAGCCGAGGTGGTGAAGCGCGGGCTGATCCGCAAAGAGATCCCGATGTACGGACTGACCGGGGCGCTGGGCGGCCTCGCCGTGCAGGATCAATACAAACAATAGGGGGCACCCGTGCCGACATCAGCATTCTTCAAATACGACGCTCTCGTCGACGAGCTTGCGGCCGGCGGGCACAATCTCAAGACCGCGGTGTTCAAGGCCGCGCTGACCAACACCGCGCCGGTGCCGGCGTCGCAGACGGTGTGGAACACCACCATTGCGCCAGCGCCGGCGGCCGCCAACGGCTACACGGCGGGCGGCAACACGCTGACGACATCGAGCGCGGCGACCACAGCGGGCGTGTTCAAGCTGGTGCTGGCGGACACCGTGTTTACCGCCACGGCCGGCGGCATGGGGCCGTTCCGTTACGTCATCATCTACAACAGCAGCGCCGGCAACAAGCTGGTGGGTTATTACGATCACGCTTCCAGCATCACGTTGGCCGACACCGAAACCCACACCACCGACTTCGACGCCGCCAACGGCGTGCTGCAGTTGAGCTTCTGATCATGGCGCTGGTCCCGATCGGCCGCGGTCTGTTCTACCCGCCGTTCGAGAGCCCGGTGTCGGGTGCGGTGGGCGTTGTCGATCTTGCCACCGAAAAGTTCGCAATGATCGGGCACTTGTATTTCGAGGGCCGGCAGTCAGGCGCAAAGACGTTCAGCACCGGCAGCATTCAATGGCGAGCCGGCACAGCGGTGTGGGCGACGTCGCCCACGGCGATGGACATCGGTATCCAAGGCGTTACGGCGACCGGGCCGATCGCGCGGCCCAACGGCACGTTCACGGTCAAGCGAACGGTGTCGGCACCGACCGGCATTGTAACGTCATCGTGGATCACAACAGTGATGAACAGCGGCAGCGCGTCGCTGACGCATGGTGATCTGATTGCGGTGGTGTGGGACATGACGGCGCGCGCCGGGTCCGACAGCGTGCAGATCACCGGACAGAACCCGCCGTATGTTGCCAACCTCGTTGGCGGGTTTCCGATCACCAACGCTTATCTCTCGGGCGCGTGGCAAACAACCGGCTCAACGGGTAATGCCAGTAAGTGGCCTGACGTTATTCTTGTGATGGATGACGGCACGATGGGCACCATCGCACCCACCATTCCATTCAACTCCCAGGGCACAGAACAGTTTCTCTCGACCACAAACCCTGATGAGCGGGGGCTTGTTTTTCAGGCTCCCTTCGATTGCACCATCGACGGGTTGTGGGCGTTCGGCGGTTTTGCGGATGCTAATGGCGACTTCAATTTGAAGTTTTATTCTAACCCGACCAGCGGAACGCCGACACAGCTTGGAACCGTTGCTGTTCAAGCCGAGCAAGCCGGACAGACGGCCAACGACAGCATTATTTACAAGCCGATCACGCCGGTTAATCTGACCAAAAACACAGACTATCTTGTGACAATGGAAGCCACCGGCAGTGGCAACGTGCGATTGGCGATCACCACGCTTGCATCAACAGATCACCGCGCGTTTTACCCCGGCAGCACGACGCTGAAGAAAGCAACACGGCAAAATGCAACCGGCGCTTTCGCAATCGAAAGCCCGGCGGTTACGATCTATCGCATGGGCGTGATGATCTCACACGTCGATGACGGCGGTTCGCCGCCGCCGACCTACGGCTTGGGAGTTTGAAATGGCAGCGCCGTACAACCCGCCGGTCAAGAACGAGGACTTCGTGGTCCGCATCTCGCTGGCGGATACCGCTGTGGCGGGCAGTTTCAAGGCCAACCCGACCCTCGCCGCCGGCGACTTCAAGGTCGACAAGGACGGTGCTGGTTTGAACAACCTCACCCTGCTGCCGGCGGTCGAGCCCGCCGGCAGCGTGCTGGTCAAGGTCAGCCTGTCGGCGACCGAGATGAACGCTGACGTGGTCAGCATTGTCGCCATCGATCAGACGGCTCCTAAGGAATGGGCGGATTTTGTCCTGTGCATCCCGACGACGGTGTAAGCCGTGACACGGTTCAAGATATTCTTCGGGCGGGCTTCAGCTGGAGCACCGCCGGCGGATCAGGTGCTGGTCGCGGGCACCGGCACGCTTACGCTGGTCGGACAGAACGCGACGCTGACGCATACGGTCGCGGTCACGCATTACACGCTGACCGCACAGACCGGTGCGCTGACGCTGACCGGCAATGCCGCGACCACGCGGCAGGCCCACAAGCTGGTGGTGTCGCGCGGCACGCTGACGCTGACCGGCGTCGCCGCGGTGTTGCGGCGGGCCACCACGCTGGTCGCGACGCCGCGCACGATTACGCTGACCGGCTTCTCCGCCAATCTTGTCGCAGCGATATCGCAGCGACTGTATGCCGAAACCGGCACGCTGACGCTGACCGGCTATCCTGCCGATCTGGTTTACCATCAGATCTTCCACTACACGCTCGAGGCGTCGCCCGGCGTGTTGACGCTGTCGGGGCAGCAAGCGACGCTGCGTGTTCGCCGGATCCCGCCGCCGCCCGAGATCTTGCAGTTCGGCCGCCCGGTGTATGTTGGCCGATGGTGAGCGGAACCATGCCGGGAGCTGGAGCGTAGAGAACCGTCAACAACCAAGGAGGCCACGATGACCGATCCTAAACCTGACACCAAAAAGGAAGAGCAGCATTCGTCCAAGCAGGGATCAGAGCCGGCGAAGACGGTTCTGCCGGATGACATGCTCTACCCGACGCCAGAGCTGAACCCCGAAACCGGCGCACCGATCGATCCGCGGTTCCAGAGCAGCGCCAATCAGGAGGCGACGGCATCACAGCCGTCACCCAAAAGCGGAGAAAAGCCAGCGCCGAAGCCCACGCCGCCGGTCGCGGAAGGCAAAAGCGACAAGGACGATGACGACGACGAAGCGAAAGGCAAAGACAAGCCGCGCTCGCGCCGGTAAGGTGACGGCACGGCGGAAGGCGAAGCGCAAAAAGTGACGCTTGTCCTAGGAGGACCGATGGCAGACGAGATCTCCCCCGCGAGCATGGTTGTAGCCCCGCATCTCAAGCCAAGGGTTGAGAGCGAGACAAAGCACGTTGGAAGGCCGGGCGATCCTCGCGGGGGGATCGCTGCCATCCACTCGGTTGATACGGCCGAGGACGGCACCGAGACGCCGTGGCGGGACACGCCGCCGACCAACATCTCGAGCGTCGCCGAGACGCTCAACGATGGTTCGCCGCCGACCGATCCGGCCATTCCGCCGGAAGCCGCCGACGCCATGCCGGAAGATCAGGTGCCGGAAGAGCCTGACCCGCCACCACCAGAAGGGGGAGCCAGACGCCGATGAAAGCCGCACAGCAAGACGAACCGGCACCACCGCCACTGATCGGCGGTCCTGGAGATCCGCGCATGATCTCGCCGCTCGCCTTCGACACGCCGCAGTACGGCACCGAGACGCCGTACCGCAAGACGCCACCGACCAACATTGGATCGGCGGCGGAGGCCGCGGCGACCAGCACGCCTCCGACCAACCCTGCCGTCACGCAGGCGCAGGCCGATGATGCCTTGACACCGGTCGCGGCGGTCGCGCCGACCATTGCCGGCACGACGACTGTCGGTCAGGTGCTGACCTGCACGCCAGCGCCGTCGCCGTGGGTGCCGGCGGCGAACAGCTACCAGTACCAGTGGTATCGCAGCGACGCGGCGATCCTGGCGTCAGCAACGGCGGCGACCTACACGCTGGTTGCTGCCGATCTTGGGCACAAGATGAAATGCCGGGTCACCGGCATCAGCACCACCAACGGCGGCAGCTCGCCGGCGTTCACGGCGCAGACCGCCGCGGTGGCGTAAGGGGTAAGGGGGTCGCCATGGGCATGGCTGTTGTGACCGTCGCGTCTGGCGGTGTGCCCGTGGTCGACGTCACGCCGATCGCGTCGATGACGCCGATCAAGTACGGCGTGGCGGTGACCGAGGTGGCTGCCGGCAAGGGCGTTGCGGTCACCAAGGTGGTCGGCAAGCCGGGGTTGCCGGTGATCTACGTGGTGCCACCGCTATAGGGTAACATGGGCGAGCTGGTCGAGATCGAGCCGGGCCGTTGGCGCTTTGTCAGGCCGGCGATCGCGCCGGCGAGATCTGCGCTGCCGTGTCCGAACGTTATCTCGGACACCATGCCACCGACCGAGCAGGTCGATGGGCGGTTCTACACATCGAAGAAACAATTCCGCGATGTCGGTAAGCAACTCGGCCTGATCGAGGTCGGCACTGAGAAGCCGAAGCCGAAGGTCAGGGTCACTGACCTCGTGGAAACCAAGCGAGCCCGGCGCGCCACGCTCAAAAAAGCGCTAGAGAGATACCGATCGGGTCACAGAGTTCGGAGGGCACCATGAGCGACGTCTCACAGCCATCGGCACCGCCACCAACGGCATCCCCGGCAACGCCGAGTATGCCGAGCCAGACCGAGGTACCAGTCAACGAAGCGCCGGTCAGCGCGCCGACCCCGCTTGGCGATCAGGCCCCGCCGAAGCCGCCGGGCCAGGATGGCAACAAGTCTTCACACATCGGTCGCCGCGAGGCGATCCAGAACGCCTTCGCTAGATCCAAGCAGGCGCAGGAGGACGCCGCCAAGGAAGCGCCGAAGCGCGCCAAGCCGGGCATGGGACACAACCAGCCGCCGGAGGAGATGGCGAAGGAGCCGCCGGCAAAGGCGGAGGCAAAACAGCCTGAAGCAAAGCAGCCGGAGACGCAGGCCGAACGGGCGCAGCGCTATCGCGAAGGCGGCCGGTTTGCCAAGGATCCGGCCAAGGCCGAGCAGCAACCGCCAGGGCAGCAGCCCGGCCAGCCACAGGCGCAGCAGCCGCGTCAGCTCGATGAGGCAGCCCGATACCGCGAGCCGCCGGGGCGCTTCAGCGATCAGGCCAAGACCGAATGGGCGGCAGCGCCGGAGAGCGTGCGCGGTGCGGTGTACACCATGGCGCGCGAGTTCCAGGGCGCTTACGAGAAGTATCGCGGCGACCACGAGGTGATGCAGCAGCTGCGGCCGTACCACGACCTCGCCACCAAGCAGGGCACCTCGCTGCGCAAGGCGTTCGACAATTACTACGGCATGGAACAGAAGCTGCGCAGCGATCTGATCGGTGGGCTCGACGTCATCGTGCAGAACCTGCGGCTGACCGATCCCAACAGCGGTCGGCCAATCACGCTGGTTGACGTCGCGCATCACGTCACCACCATGACGCCGGAGCAGCACCAGCTGACCGCGCAGCGCAACCAGCAGACCTCCGCCGACATGCGGATCGGCCAGCTGCATCAGACCGTCGAGCGGCAGTCGCAGATCCTCGACCAGATGATGTACCAGCAGAAGTTCGCCGGCACCCGCGCCGAGGTCGATCGGTTCGCCCAGGCGCATCCGCGGTTTGATGAACTGTCCGATTTGATCAAAACCGAACTTGATCACGGCTACCCGCTGGAGGTAGCCTACCAGCGGGCCGACAAGCTGCGGCCCAGCACAGCGCCTCAGACGCGCAACACACCGGCTCAGACCCGAAAGACCTCGATCAGCGGCGCTCCAGACGGCGGCAACGGGAAATCCTCCGCCAACACACGTCCCTCAGACGGACAGCGGCGCAACGGGGAAGCGAAACACCCAACACGACGCGAGG
>Ga0190270_10000634_pt1 | contig 15439 bp, 10 predicted proteins | sample Popmic320T_FD_133748 | JGI IMG/M metagenome (GOLD analysis project Ga0190270, IMG submission 133748) | Populus adjacent soil microbial communities from riparian zone of Weber River, Utah, USA - 320 T | ecosystem: Environmental > Terrestrial > Soil > Riparian zone | place: USA: Utah | collected... | reverse complement strand
TCAGTGGTCAGTGGTCTGGGCTGTGGCGGAGGGAAAACGAAACTGAAAACTGATAACTGAATACTGACCACTGATCACCATTCCCTCACTTCGCCACTCCCGCGCGATACACGCAGGTGTGCCGGTAGGTGTCGCCGGGCTTCAGCGTGGTCGTTGGAAATTCAGAATGGTTAGGACTGTCGGGATAATGCTGCGTCTCAAGGCAGAATGCCCCGCGGAAGTCATAAGTGCGGCCGTCGCGGCCCTTCGTGGGTTTGTCCATGTGATTCGTCGTATAAAGCTGCACCGCAGGCTCGGTGGTCAGACACTCCAGCGTGCGTCCGCTTTTTGGATCGGTCACTTTCGCCGCAGAGCTCAAGGCGCCGGGCTTCCGGTGGATGATAAAGTTGTGGTCGTAGCCGGCTCCGTATTTCAGCGGCAGGAAGTTCTTCTGGTCGATCCGGTCGCCGATGCGCGTTGGCTTCCGAAAATCGAGCGGCGTTCCCTCCACGCTTTTGATTTCTCCGGTGGGAATGAGGTCGGCGTCGGTGTCGGTGTACTGATCTGCGAAAATCTGCGCCACATGGTCGAGGATCGTGCCCTTTCCGTGCCCTTCCAGATTGAAGTAACTGTGGTTTGTCAGGTTCACCACCGTCGCCTTGTCGGTTGTCGCGGTGTAGTCGATGCGCAGATCGTTCGAGTCGTTAAACGAATACGTGACCTCACACTTGAGCGTGCCGGGGTAACCCTCCTCACCGTCCGGGCTGGTGTAGGTTAGCGTCACGAATCCCGCGCCGTCCTTTTCGCCGGTGGAAGCCACGGTCCACAGCTTCTTGTCGAATCCCTCTTTGCCCCCGTGCAGGCTGTTGGGACCGTTGTTCACGTGCAGCTTGTACTCCTTGCCATCGAGCATGAATTTACCCTTCGCGATGCGGTTGGCGTAGCGTCCGGTCAGCGCGCCGAAAAACGGATGCCCGGCCTCATACTCCGCCAGCGTGTCTTTCCCCAGCACGATGCTGTCCACCTTCCCCGCTTTGTCCGGCACATTGAAACTGACCACGATGCCGCCGAAATTCGTGATCTGCACGCTCGAACCTTTTGCATTGGCGAGGGTGATGAGACTGGCCGCCCGGCCATCCTTGAGATTTCCAAACGGCGTAACGACGGGAGCTTTGCTCATAGCGGTGACAGTGGTGAGCGCCAGCGCGGTGCTGCAAACGATGGCGGTGGTGACGGCGTTTTTCATGGTGTGGAGCGGGTTCAGCGCGCCTCTTCCATGAGACTTCGCCCCGGGATTGGCAAGCTGGTTTTTCCCAGTTGCGCGGCGTTCCCGCCGTCCTAATCTCGCCGCCCGCACCTCGCGCGCTTAGCTCAGCGGTAGAGCATTACCTTCACACGGTAGGGGTCGCAGGTTCGAACCCTGCAGCGCGCACCATGTTTAGGATCAACAGGATTGTCAGGCAAGGTTTGAATTGTTTAGCAACGGATATGAGGAGCGAAAGCACGGCGGTGCGGCCTGTGGATCACGACTACGGCATCGCGACGCTGACCCGCAGGAAGTGTCCGGGAGCGGTGGCCAGCGGAATGGTTTCGCGCACGGTGATGCGTTCCGTCCCATCCGACTGGGGCGTGCGGGAGACTTCGATGAGTGTTGTGGGTGTCCACGCGGTCAGATTGAGCGAGGACTCGGGCTGCACGGTCAGATCGGGCCGGAGGAGGAACGAGATCGCGAAATACGTCTGGCCGGCGACATTCACGCGGCTGGACTCGAACGCGCCGATTGAGGAAGAGACGCCGGGCATTGAGCCAAGGAAATACTCGACGATGTTAGCCTGACCGTCGCCGTCGGAGTCGGCGCCGGGCGCGGACAGGGCGGCAAAGTCAGGATCTGAGGGATCAAAATGATTTCGGGTCCATGTATCCCAACCCGGAGGAAAGACATTCGCCGTGCCCGGGGTGGGAGGGCCGGCGCGCCACTGCGGCCCATCGCCCTGCGTACTGAGCGGGACGCCGGGGAGGAAGGAGATGGATGAACCGGTGCCGCGCGCACCTTCCGGCCACGGCGTGTCGTCGTCGTAGCGGAATTCCCGCACTGGCACGCCGCCTCCGAAAGACAGCTTCAGCGGCTCGCCTCCGTTATCGAGCCGTGAGGTGGAAAACTCGCCTGCGACTGGAAGTCCCGCGCCGTGGCGCAACTCGAACGCAGCCTCGCTGCGCACCACAAGGCAGCGCGCCCCCGGATTGAGCGTCGTGCCTGGCGCGATGTCCGCATCAATGCCCTTGGTGAAGCGAATATCGGTGAGGTCGAGAGTCAAGGTTGAGCTTCGATTCTCCAGTTCAATCCACTCGAAATCCTGCGATGTCCAGCCGGCCAGCCCCTCGGAGGGTGTGGCGGCGGGCGGGTCATACATGATTTCGGAAATGGCCAAATACTCGAGCAGCGGCTGGATGCCGGGCGGCGTGGTGAGGAATTCGACGGGGGCCGACCAGTGGCTCCAGCGCCCGGTGTTGTCCTGATGACGGGCCCTGGTGCGATAGGTGCGGTTTTCGCGGACGGCGATGGCCGGGATGGTAATGCCCGGCGCGAACGGCGTGATCAGCGGCGATTTCCAACGGTGTTCGTACTCCCAGACAAGTTCCGCGGGCGGTGGCGGCACCGGATAAATCCCGCCAAGCGTCAGGTCGAAACGGAGGTCGGTGTTGTTGGCCGAGAACTGGTGCACCTCTACCGCAATCGTATTTTCTCCTGCCACCAGCGCGGTGAGCGGCAACGCGATGGAGAAATACATCGTCTCTTTGACGCCGGTCTGGTCAGCGGTGGGCCGCGTCGTATAGCTGATGACAGTCGGTGCCGCCGGCATTCCCGTGCGGAACACTTCCGCTCCGTTGAGATATACCACCGCTCCGTCATCGCGTTGCACTCCCAGCCGGAAGCCGGTGAACCGGTTCAAATCCGACGCAGTGAATTTGCGGCGAAAATAATACGTCGGCCAGCGGTTCGCCGCATCCGGCCCCCACGAGAGCGTCGTCGCGAGATCCGTCGTCCCGCCATAGCCAAGCGCGCCCGGACCGGAGGCCCATGCCGAGTCGTTGTAGCCGATCGCACGCCACGCCGTGCCGAGGTCGGCTCCGGTGTCGTTGTATTTCCATGTCGAATTCGCGGCGATGAGCGGCTCATCGTTCGGCTGGACCGCGCCGGGCTGATACCACTCGGCGATGCGCCATTCCATCGCGCCAAAGGTGCCGTCGCCCTGCGGATCGCTGAAGTTGGAGGACGTAAAGGAAAGGCCATTGGCCGGATACCCGGGCGCGCCCGAATAGGTGATAGTCGGCGTGACAGGGACGGCGGCATCATACTGAAGGTACTCGAGAAAGGCGTCGCGCCCCTGCTGGCCGGACAGTCCAGAGTCTTTGGATTCCACGTCAGTCGGGTCCTCCCCTCCCGTCCAAGCTGGTGTGCCGCCGGTGAAGGCGAACCTTTTCATGTCAGCGACCCTTGTGGCGAAGGGTCCGTCGGTCTGGAATCCTGCAGCCGCCGGTGAGCCGGTCCAGCGGTCGCGATCCGCGAGATGGAACGGTGCGATCCGCGCCTGGAACCTGTCGAGCATCGGTTCGATCTGGTCGCGCCGCCAGACGAGGTCGAGAAAATCACGGACGGCGTTGCGTTTATCGCGCACGAAATCGGGCTTGTTAGCGGTGATGGCCGCGGACTTGGAGAAATCCTCGCCACTGTTCCAGTTCGGGCCCCAGCTTGTGTCGGAGTCCCACGGCAGCGTCACCAGCTTGCCCAGCGGCGTAGTGGCATCGGGCCGGAAATACCATGCGCGATTTTTCAAATGCTCGCCTGTATTTGGCGACACGTCGTAATGCCGGACGGCATCCACCACGGTGTGGTAGCGGAACCATGCCGGATAGTCCACGTAGGTGTTGAGCCATGCGTCATTTCGTGCCGCCCGCAGGTTGTTGAGGATATTGTAAAAGTCGGATGCGTCCGTCACTCTGTCCGCGGCCTGGAAGCGCTGCACTTCCTTGCCGTTGAGGATGTAGCTGTTGAGCTTGTAGATGTTTCCGTCCGGCAGGTTGCGGGCGCTGAGGAAGCGCGAGTCGTAGTCCTCCAGCGCCAGCATGAGGCCGAAGAAATCACCGAGGTGCTGGCCATTGGTGATGGCCGGTGCCTCGTCCGCGCCATCGATCACCCGAAAATGAAACCAGTGGACGGAGGGCGACACCACGCCGAACACATTCCAGAGATATGAATTGGCCATTTCGTAAAGGCCAATGTTGGCGCCGCCCCGGGCCGACATCTTGTGCGTATTGAGTGTCCGCCACTTTTCCGGGTAGGGATTGCCGTCGAAATCGCGCAGTTGCGCATAACGGCCGCGGTTGAAACGGAAGCGGAAGCTGCGTTTGCCAGCGTCGCTGTAGCGGGCATTTCGCTGGCGCAGGCGGAAGCGGATGTGATCATAGACCTCGCCGTCGTGCACGAAGGTGCCGTTCCAGTTGAAGGCCTCGCGGGATTCGAAATTGTTGGACGGATTGATCTGATCGGCGCTGTTATAGGCGATGCACCGGGTGATGTCCGTCGCATCCGCGAGCAGCGAATACACCGGCAGCGAGGTCAGGACCGACTTCGGGTGAACGTAACCGACCTGACCGGTGACCGACCGCGTGTTGGCCACGAAGTCAGGAATTCCATTGTAAACGAATGCGGCGAAATTCAGTGAGGGATCATCCGGATAGGGCACGCGCACGGAGTTTCCGCCCGTATCGGAGGCGGTGACGCGGTAGCGAACGAGCGTGCGGTTGATCCGGCCGGGAATCACCGCAGTGAAGACCGCATCTGCAGCCAGCGCATCGCCGCCCGTACCGTCGTCGGTCATGGTTAGGGTAGTCCAGTTGGCCGGGTTCTCGAATGCGGGATTGGGCGTGCGCGGCACCGAGGGATTGGCGATGACCTGAGCCGGAAGGTGCGCGAGGTGCGAGGGCACGTAGCTCCCCGGGAGGACGATCTGATAGTGCAACTGCACCGGTCCGACGCCCTGCGGGTCGGTGATTTTCGCTGTGATCGTGAGCGGCTGAGCCGCCAGTGGCACCTTTGGCGTGTGCTCCACCTGACGGATCTGAGGCGGGGCGCTGGTGGCAAAGACGCTGTTGAGCGCACCCGGCGTCGGCGGACCGAGCGACGAGCGCCAGCTCCCGCCCAACTGGTTGTCGAGCCCGGGATGGATCAATTCGAGCGACCTGCCCTCGCCGCCGGCCGCTATAGGCCACGGGAATTCGGTCTGGTAATCCACTTCGTTCACGGTCGTGCCCGCGGCATCGCGCAGCCTGAGATTTTCTCCATTGCCGGCAAGGCTTCCCGCATACGGCCCGACCACCCGGGGTGAGCCCCCGCCTCCCGCCACCGGCTCAAGGTGCAGGAAGGGATCTGCGAAGAAGCCGTGGTCACTCGCGTTGTTGCCGTCCGAGTTCGTCATGACAAGCGTGAGAAACCGCGCGTCGGGCGGAATGGACAGGTCGATTACCTGTTCGTTGCCACTGACGCCGGTGCCGCTGATGCCGGTCTGGCGGAACCGCTCCACGCCATCCACGAAGACGAGCGCCGCCACGGTGCCGCCGGCCTGCATGCGCGAGTCTGCGGCCACCGCGGTGAAGGCCATGGCCTGCCGCCCGCCCCGCGCAGCCTCGATCGCGTTCAGGTCGAAGGTGATGCCTTTTTGCGACATGGCCGCAAGGACTGAGTGCGTCAGCGGTTCGTCCACATAACGCGGCAGGTAGAACGCGGTGGTGCTGCTGTAATTCACCTTGGAAGGATCGCCGAGCAGGCCGCCGCCATTGAACCAGTGGCCCGGCGACGGATCGCCGTCGCCGGAACTGACGATGGCTGTCAGGCCGGTCGTCGTGACGGGTTGTCCGGCGGCGAGTGTTCCGTTAGGCACAAAGACGCCGTCGATCAACGGATGCGCCACCGGGTAATAGCCGCCGGGCGCGGCAGGCGTGTGATCGCCGGCGCCATCGCCCGGCAGTTCCTGACCGGTCGCCGCATCGATTCCGCGTTCCTGCCCTGTGCCCGGGCGGGAACCATTGCCGCCACCGACAATGTCCGCCAGATCCACTACCTCAGTGGCAGCGACACGGTTCTCGTTCATCAGCGTGGTGATCGAAGAGCCGGGCAGCGCGCCCTTGATGACCCACAGTTCGTCCATCAAACCGTAGAAGCACTCGTTGCTATCCTGTTTGCGGCCGATGTGCCATGGCCGGGTGTTCTGGATCATCATCAACTCGGCCGGCATTTTGCCGGCGACTGCCCTGTAAACGAGCACGCCGTTTAAGTATATGCGCCCGACCTGCGACTCACGGTCCCACACGGCGGCGACGTGATACCATGTGTTTGCCGCAATGGCGCCGCCCGCACCGCTCCACACCGCTGCGGTCGCCGGAAACGCCGCATTATAGCGATGTGTCATTCTCGCCGCGGTATCGACGTTGAAGAGGAAGGCATGGGGCGCAGCATAGTCGGCAAGGATGGCATTGGGAGTGGTATCCGATGGCTTCACCCACGCGGCCAGCGTGTAGCTGCCGGCCCAGAGCGCATCAAGGTGCGGAATGGTCAGGTAGCTGCCTGCCAGCCCGTCAATGGCCACTCCGCTCCCGCCGAACCGGCCTTCGGCGTCCTGATTGACTCCTCCGGTCGCCACCGCGGTTTTCACCTCGCCCGCGCCGTTGGTCGTGCCACTGGTGTCCGCCGCTGTGGCGCCCGACGTTTCATCGAAGTGCCAGTGGGCGATGACCTGTTGAGCCGACGCCATGCCATAGGCCCGCGCAAAGCCCGCAAGGTCTTCAGACACGGCAAGATATTCGCCGGCGGCCAGCATCGTGCCTGCCGGAATTGTGTAGTCGATTCCGTCACTGAACCGCCAGCCGCTGAGATCCACCGGCAGTGCGCCGTCATTAAACAGTTCCACGAATTCTGACCGCAAGGGATTCGGCTCTGAGTCGCAGTGGATTTCGTTGATCACAACACCGGCTGAAGCGACGGAGGGGAGTAGGGCCAGGAGGCCGGAAAGAATGGATTTCATGGAGGGGGCCAGCGTGGCTGGGTGGCAATTCCAGCAGGTTACCAGACCGCAACCCCGACAGGCCAGCGTTCATTTTGGCAGCATTGAATCCGCCGTTCCGGCCGGGGGGCAGACAGCGGTGTCCGGGTGATGCCTCATTGAAAAAGATTTTAGTAGCGGCGGAAATGTTGAACGGTTAAGAACGGCCCAGCGACCATCTTGTCGCGATCAGCCCCGTTTATGAAAACTCCTCTCATCATCCTGCTAGCGCCGCTCTACCTCCTGCTCACTTCATGCACCGATCGCTACCGGTCCGGGTTCGGCGAACACGAGCGTTTTAACAATGACGGCAGCATCAAGAGCACCCATTACGGGCGGCTCTACTATTATGATCCGGACTCCATTCATGACGCGCATGCCCGCTTCCGGGGCAAGCACAGCACGCGCTACCGGATTTACCGTCGCGAAAACTAATCGCCGGATCCGGACTTCGGTATTTCAGCGGAAGCTGGCAGCATGCATCGCCGCACTGCCATCGGATTGATTTCTGCCGCACTCGTCCCGTCTGCGCTGGCCGGTCCCCGGGATCCGGCGGCGGATGTGCTGCGCGCCTGCCGGCAATTGCTGCGCGTGGAGTCGCCAGAATGGGGCGCGACCACCGGAACGCTGACGCTTTGGGTGCGGGACAAAGCGGGTGATACATGGCGGCAGGACGGCCGGGCGATTCCGGTCGTGCTCGGACGTGCCGGCCTGCGCTGGGGTCGCGGATGGCATGCGAATCCTCGCGGCGTCGCGGTAAAGCGTGAGGGCGACGGTTGTTCGCCGGCGGGGATTTTCAGTTTGGATACGGCATTTGGTTCCATGCCGGCCTCGCAGTCCGGGGTAAAACACTGGCCCTGGCGGCAGATGACAGCCATGCATGCCGGCGTGGATGATCTCCACTCCCGCCATTACAATCGCATCGTGGACTCGGCGACGGTGAAGAAAGACTGGACGAGCGCGGAGAACATGATTCCGAAGAGCGGCGTCTATCGGCGTGGCGTGGTCGTGCGGCACAACTGGGAACAGGTGCCTGCGGCGGGGTCGTGCATTTTTCTCCACATCCGTTCGGGGCCGCGGAGCCCTACGGCGGGCTGCACGGCGATGACGGAAAAGAATCTGATTCGCCTCCTCGGCTGGCTGGAAACTGCGCAAAATCCCCTGCTGGTGCAGCTTCCCGAAGCGGAGTGGCAGGTGCGTGCTGCCGCATGGGGGTTGCCGGGGGCTCCTGCCGCGGCGATTCCCCGGAAATCGAAAAAAGTCGCCCCAAAGGGCCGTTGAGTAAGTGACTCATCCCCCGTCCCCCCTTGAAGTTACCTGTTTCGTCTGCCGTACTGATGTTTGTCGCCGCTTCCGTGGTTCACGGACAACGGCTGGACTATGAAGAGGAGCCGCACAACTATTGGAGCGCTCCCGTTACCGATTCCTGCACTGACCTGGACAAGGCCCTCGTCGAAGGAAAGATTAACCTGACGCTGGGGGACAGCCGCAAGATGGCGCGGGAAGTACTGGCGGCGCTGAAAGTGCCTGTTGAAAGCCAGGTGCTCGTATTCTCCAAGACGAGCCTGCAAAAGGACCGCATCAGCCCGGCAACGCCGCGGGCGCTGTATTTCAATGACGAGTGCTACGTCGGCTGGGTCCCGGGAGGAATGATGGAATTCGCCGGGATGGATCCACACCTCGGACCGGTGTTCTATTTCCTGAATCCCGACCGCCCGGACCGCTCCGTGCCGCGGCTCGACCGCACCGAAAGCTGCATGAACTGCCATGGCGGCAGCATGACGAATCGCGTCCCGGGGGTGATGCTGCGCTCCGTTTTTCCTGACAGCGATGGCGGCATGCTCCTGCAGGCCGGGACGTCGCTCATCGATCACACCAGTCCTATCAGTTCACGGTGGGCGCGCTGGTACGTGACAGGTTCGCACGGCAGTATGGAACACATGGGTAATGTTACCGCCGTCCGTGCGAAAGACGGCACCGTGACGCTCGACAGGCGCAAAGGCGCCAATGTGAAATCGCTCACGGACCATTTCGATACGACCGCTTATCTTCGCGGCGACAGCGACATCGTTGCGTTGATGACCCTCGAACATCAGGTGGCGATGCACAGCCGTCTTGTCGAGGCGGCCTACGATGTGCGAACGGCCATCGCGCGGCAGGCCTCACTGCGGAAAGAACTGGACGAGCCGCCGACGGACGAATTCGTGGGCTCGACCAAAGTCGTGGCGGAGAGTCACGCCGAAAAGGTGCTCAAGTGCCTGCTCTACTGCGACGAGGCGGCGATGCCCGACGGCGGCGTGGACGGCAGCCCCGCGTTTCAGGATGCGTTCCGCGGAAATCGCCGTTCCACGAAAGACGGGAAATCGCTCAAGGATTTCCAACTCTTGACCCGGCTTTTCAAATACCGGTGCAGCTATCTGATTTACAGCCGTTCATGGGACGCGCTGCCGGAAAAATTCCGGGAGCTGCTTTACCGCAAACTTCACTCCATTCTGACGGCCCCGGAGCCGGTGAAGGGTTACGAGCATCTCAGCCCCGGTGAGCGCCGCGACATTCTGGAGATCCTCCGCGAGACCAAACCGGGCCTGCCGGAATATTGGAAGGCGGAGTAGCGCCGACCGTCACCCTAACCCGGCGGTTGCAAACCGCCGCTCCGGGCACTGAGTGGCGACATGCCGCTGATCCCAGCCTTTCAAAAGGACGATGCGCTCCTCACCGACATCGCCGGAGCGGATCGCAGCGGGAAGTGTTTTCATCTTTGGTGGCTGGGGCAGAGCGGGTTTCTCCTCCAATGGTTCGGCCGGCATCTCCTGTTCGATCCGTACCTCTCCGACTCGCTTTCGGAAAAATATGCCGCGACCGACAAGCCGCACGTCCGGTTGAGCGAGCGGGTGATTGATCCCTCCCGGCTGAACATGGTGGATGTGGTCTCCTCCAGCCATAATCACACCGACCATCTCGATGCGGCGACCCTCATTCCACTCGCGCACGCCAATCATGGCCTGCGAATGGTCCTCCCGGCGGCAAATGTGGACTTTGCCCGCGCCCGGCTGGGTAGCGCGGCGCCCGGAATGATTGGAGTGGACGACGGTATCGTCGCGGAAGCGGCCGGATTCCACTTCACCGGCGTCGCTGCCGCTCACAACGAAGTCGCGCGGGACGATGAGGGGCGCTGCCTCTTCCTCGGCTTCATCGTGCGGTTTGGGCCGTTCTGCGTTTATCACAGCGGCGACACCTTGTGGCACGACGGACTCGTCGAAGCACTGCGGGCCGCCCGTCCGGATGTGGTGATGGTCCCCATCAACGGAAACCGTCCCGGGCGTCGCGTGGCGGGAAATCTCAACGGGACTGAAGCGGCTGCATTGGCAAAGGCAGCCCATGCCCGGCTCGCCGTGCCGCACCACTTCGACATGTTCGCGTTTAATACGGAGTCACCCGCCGAATTCATGGAGGTGTGCGAACGTCTTCAGCAACGCGCTACCGTCCTCCGGGGCGGCCAACGATTGACTTTTCCGGCCCCCTGAGTCTGTATTGTTCATGCAGCGGGGTTTTTTTAAAAGCCAAACCATCACGCTTGGCGAAAAGTCTTATTCTCTCCGATCCTTCCCGTTTGCAACACACCTCCTCAAAACGAGAATTCCAACCCGGAAGCCTCGCCGCAGAGAAGATATTTTGAAAATACATGCAATTCAGACTTGATAATTCGATGTTTTAAATTATCTGTGCAGCTCAGTCCGGCAGCATCGGATGTGATGACTTATAGATTTTACGAGAATTCCGTGGACGCTCCCCTTAGCTGGACTATAATTACTCGAACCCGCATAAATTTTGGAAATGCAAACAGCCGAAGAATCTAAAACCTCTATACGAAAGGATGCCGGCAAGCTCGCGGACTTCATCATGTTCACGCAGCGGAGTTTCCTGCTCAACCTTTCGAAGGAGTTAAACAAAGGCAGCGTTTCCTACGCGCAGTTCTTTCTGCTCGGCTACCTTGCAAATGAAAACTTCCTGACGATGACCGACATCTCGAAGAAGATGGGTCACAGCACGGCCGCCGCGACCGGATTGGTGGATCGGCTTGAAAAACTCGGCTACGTGCAGCGGCTCCACGCCAGCGAAGACCGCCGGAAGGTGATGGTCCAGATCACCCGGAAGGGGATCGACCTCGTGGAGCGCATCCGCGAGGACATCGTCTCCAGTCTCGAGGCCCTCATGGTCGATCTCGACGAAAACGAGCAGGATGCCCTCCTGAAGACCTACGGAAAGATTTCTACATTCGTGCGCTCCAACTGAGCGGCGAAGTGTCCTCCCCCTGGGAAAGCGAAGCCGGACGGTCCTCCGTCCGGCTTTTCATTTGGGCTGGAGTTCTTCGCAAAGAGGGTGACAAGAGCCCTCATCTGTCTCTACATTGCGCGGCATGAATGATTCTTTCCGAAATTCAAAATGGGGGCTGAAGCGGACGTGTCTCATGCTGCTGTGGCTGGCAGGCACCGCGTCATTCTCAGCCGCTGCGGAGCGTCGTGTCGCTCTCGTCATGGGTGTGTGGGAATATGACGCACCCGGGCTGGCAAATCTGCCGGGAATTGAAGCCGACGTGAAGCGGTTCGCCGAACGCGTGACCCAACTCGGATTCGAGGTCACCATCGTGAAGAACCCCAACATTGCGGAAGCCAAGGACGCCATCGACCAGTTCGGCGAACGGCTCAAGGAGGCGAACACCATTGGTTTGTTTTACTTTTCCGGCCACGGAGGCGAATTCGAGGGCTCCAACTTTCTCATCCCCCGGAAAGCCAATTTGAAGTCGGCCCGCGACCTCGAAACGGAAGCGGTGTCCGCCAAACGGCTGCTCAAGCGGATGGAAGACAGCGGCGCCCCGGTCAATCTTGTGTTTCTCGACTGCTGCCGCAATACCATCAACACCAAGGCCGCCAGCGGCGCGCTGGCCAGCATGCAGGCCTCCGGAGTCTTCATCGGCTTCGCAACCGCCAGTGAAAAGGAAGCCAATGCCTCGCAGGACGGCAGCATTTACACCAACGCCCTCCTGAAATACATGGGTGAGCCGGGTCTTTCGATCACCGACATGCACACGAAGGTCACCGGGGAAGTGGAGAAGATCACGGCGGAACTGGGTGCGAAACAGACGCCGTTTCAGTATTCCGGACTGAACAGCCTCTTCTACATGACGCCCGGTGGCGCTCCGCCGCCGCCGCCGCTACCTCCCGCCAGGCCCGATCCGGTGGAAGTGCCCGATACCCCCCGTCCACCCCTCGAGCCCATCGCAAAGGGCCCCTTTATCTTCCCGGACTCCAGCGAACGGGTTCTCACCCGGCAGGAATTGCTGGGACTTGATGCCGACACCCTCTGGCGCGCCCGCAACGAAATCTACGCCCGCAACGGTTACATCTTCGCCTCCGAGCGTGGCCGGTCACTCGCCAGCGCACTCGGGAACCACTATCAGGGCACCACCACCGATCAGATTGCAGTCAGCAATGCCTTCAATGATTACGAGCGCGTCAATGTCCAGACCATCAAGCAACTGGAAGGCGGCGCGGGCGGCGGTGTCGCGCCGCCGGTGCGAGACCGGCCCCCGGTCCCGGCGGCCGGCCCGTGGCTGTTCGCCGATTCGAGTACGAGGCGGATCACCCGGGCCGAGTTGTCTGGCCTGACAAAAGGGCAGCTTTGGCGGGCAAGGAATGAAATCTATGCGCGGCGCGGCTACATTTTCTCCAAAGAGGAGGGCAAGGCGCTCGCGCGGTCGCTCGGCGCTGCTTACACGCCACGCACCCGCAGCATGGAAACCATCGAGGCGTCATTCAACGCCATCGAGGAGGCGAACATAAACCTGATCAAGTCGCTCGAGTGAGGCTCACCGCATGAAACGCCTCCTCCGCACTGCCCTTATGGCCGCGTTGCTGCCGGGATTTTTCCTGACGGTGTCGGCCGCCCCGCCAGCTAAGAAAGACCAGCCGGGACCGCCTGCGAAGCCTTCTGCCAAGCCTCCCGCGAAGCCCGCGGCCAAGCCCGCCACGCCGCCTTCGGCATTGCCGGAAAAGGCAGAGGAGAAGTCTGAAGTCCTCCTGTTCCGCAGTTTCAGCAGTCAGGAGGAACTGGCGGCAAAGTTGCCGAAGACGCTCGTTAACCCCCGCCTCCTCGCGCACCTGAGCGCCCTTTACGGCGCCTACAAGGAGGCGCTCACCGGCGTGGCACTTTCGCCTGACGAAACGCAGCTATTCCTCGTCGCCAAAGACGGCAGCCGGCATCTCTACGACGACGGCCGCACCAAACCGGGAGAGCAACTCCTCGACGCCGCCGATCTCGAGGACATGTTCTTTTACAACTATCCGCTGACCAATCCCACGGATCGCCTTCCGGTCGATTTCGACCCTGGAAGAGCGCGCCCGGAACTCTTCTTCAAGACACTCTATGGCGCCTCCCCGGCGGAGGTGCAGAAGAACCTGACAACCGTGCGAGTCGGCGGCGCGAGCGTGAAATTCAACCGGCTTCATGGCGCCGCCGCTGCGCTGGAGCAGGTCGCAAAAGATCTGGATGCCGTCGTCAAAGCGAAGCCCGAACTCAAACTGTGGATCACCAACCTCGGGGGGACCTTCAACTGGCGGAAGATCGAAGGCACGGAGCGACTGAGCACACATTCCTACGGGATCGCCATCGACCTCAATGTGGACAAATCAAAGTACTGGCGCTGGGAAAAGCCCGCTACGCTCGCCACCTTCAGCCGCAAAGAATTTCCCGCTGAGATCATCGAGGCCTTCGAGAAGCGCGGATTCGTCTGGGGCGGCAAGTGGTACCACTACGACACGATGCACTTCGAGTATCGCCCGGAAATTCTTCATGTCGCACCGCACGCCGCAGCGGACGCTCCGCGCGCCACTCCGGTCGCAGAGCCCGTCGCTCCGGTCGCGAGTGTGCGCCATGCCTTGCTCATCGACGCGGCAACCGCCGCGGCCGGCAAACCCCGCAGTTGCGCCGGACTCAAGGCCAGCCTCGAAAAGTGCGGGTTCAGCGTAAATCTCCTAACCGGTGGCGATCTTGGGGCCTGCATGGAAGCCATCGAGCGGCTCGCGGCGGAGACGGTCGCCACGGAAGCCCTGCTGTTCCACTTTTCCGGCGATGCTCTGCATCATCAAGGCGATGCGTGGCTCGTTCCTTCCGGCGCTAAAATCGGCAAACCGGATGATGTCCATGCCGAAGCGATCTCTCTGAAACGGATCGTGGAGACTTTAGGCAAAGCGAAGACCGCCGCGCGCATGGTGTTCGTTGACACGCCTCCGCCGGCCGCGGGAGGCGCGGCTGAGGACGCGGGAGCGCCGCAGTACCGCGCACCCGGCTTCTTTTTCGGCTTTGCCGGCTCGCCTTCCGCCGCCGGTCCCCGCGCGTGGCAGCCGGACCTTTTCACCAAATCCCTCGCCGCTAGAGTCGCCTCCCCGCGCATGTCGGTTTCGGACATGTTCACGTTCGTGATTCAGGACGTGGAAAAAGAATCCGGCGGAGCGCAACATCCCCAGTCGGCCTCCACCCTGCCCGAGATCTTTCGTTTCGCAGAGGCGGAGAGCGCCGCGCCCGGGCCCGCGAAAGGAGATAAGCCCGCTCCTGCTCCCGGGCCTCCGAAGAAGACCGGGGAATGACCTAACGCCCTCGTATGAAAATCGAAGTCTCCGTTCCCGCGCAAAAGTTGCGGCTCTTCGACGACGCCGGTGAACTTGTGAAGGAGTATCTGTGCTCCACCTCCCGTTTCGGCTATGGCAGTGTGCCGGAAAGCTTTCACACGCCCTTGGGACGCTTTCGCATCGCGCAGAAGATCGGGCACGGCGCGGAAGCACGGACCATTTTCAAGAGCCGCAAACCGGTCGGCCTGTGGGACGGAGGGCCGGCAGAAGAAGACTATGTGCTGACCCGTATTCTCTGGCTCGATGGATTGGAGGAGCACAATGCCAACACGCACGACCGTTACATTTACATCCACGGCACGAACCAGGAGCAACTGATCGGCACTCCCGCTAGTCACGGTTGCGTGCGCCTGACCAATGCGGATGTCATTGACCTGTTCGACCGGGTCGAAGAGGGAATCGAGGTGGAGATTTTTCCCCCACGTGGCGGAGGTTTGCAACCTCCGCCGTGAAACGCACGTCTTCCCCAAAGTGATCGCTTCCTGGTGGCGTGGGCAAGAGGGGACGGAGGTTGAAAACCTCCGCCACGGTCACGCATCAAGGCAGTCAATGACCGTCTTCGCGCACACCACGATCATCCCGGTGATGTCGTCGTTGCGGTTTTCGCCGTCCATTTGGCCCTCCACGAGATCGTTGATGATCGCCCCCAGCATTGGCAATTGCCGGAAGTCTTTTCTG
>Ga0190270_10000633_pt1 | contig 15446 bp, 19 predicted proteins | sample Popmic320T_FD_133748 | JGI IMG/M metagenome (GOLD analysis project Ga0190270, IMG submission 133748) | Populus adjacent soil microbial communities from riparian zone of Weber River, Utah, USA - 320 T | ecosystem: Environmental > Terrestrial > Soil > Riparian zone | place: USA: Utah | collected... | reverse complement strand
GCGCCGCCCCGGTTCGTCTGCGCGTGGAACTGCCGTGAACCAGGACGACCGTGCTCCGTTCGTCCGGGCCCTGCAACGGGCTCGCGCGTCCGCCTACGCGGCCGGCGAGTTCGTCGAGCAGGAGAGCTTCATGGGCGCCGCGGAGATCCGGGACCTGGCCGAGCAGGCCGGCGTCGCAAGCGGGGTCTCCGTCCTGGACCTGTGCTGCGGAATTGCCGGTCCCGGTCGGTTCATCACGCGAGAGCTCGGCTGCTCTTACCTGGGCGTGGACTCGAGCTCGAGCGCCGTCGAGATCGCGCGTGAGAGCGCCGGGGATCATCCCTGCCGCTTCGAGGTGGCGCGAGTTCCCCCGGTTCCTCCCGGTCCGTTCGACGTGGTGCTCCTGCTCGAGACCATGCTCGCCTTTCCCGACAAGGAGTCGCTGGTCGGGGAGATTTCCCGGGCGCTGAGGCCGGGCGGGCGGTTCGCCTTCACGCTGGAGGAGGGTCTACCGCTCACAGGGGCAGAGCGAGAGCGCATGCCTGATGCCGACACCGTCTGGCTCACTCCGTTGCCGGAGCTGTGCGCCTACCTGAAGCGCGCCGGACTGCGTGTCCGCCGGCAGGAGGACCACAGCCAATCCCACCTAACCGTGGCGAATGCGTTGATCGAAGCGTTCGCCGCCGACGCCACGGCCATCGCCGGGCAGATCGGGAACGAGGCACTCGAACAGCTGCTGGCCGCCCACCGGCTCTGGAGCGACTGGCTGCGAGAGGGCCGGGTTCGGAAGATCGCGCTCGTCGCCGAAAAGGCCGAGACGCCCGGCTGAGCGTTACGTTTCCATCCCCGGGAAACGGAGAGGTGGTCTTTGGATGCGCGCGACTGTCATGTACAGCGCGGGCGATGTCCGCGTCGAGGAGGTCCCGGATGCGCAACTGGTCGAACCGCGTGACGCACTTGTCCGCGTGACGACGCTCGACCGCCTTGAACGTCGATCACGGGAGAAGCCATGCAGATCACCAGGAGCTCGATCGAGACCACGCCCGGACCGTCCGACTGGTTCACCGGCTCGGTCTACATCGACGCAGTCGCGGCGCCCTCCGGCGCCTCGCGCGTGAGCGCGAGCAGCGTTCATTTCACACCGGGAGCGCGAACGGCGTGGCACACCCACCCCAACGGACAGACGATCTACGTGCTCGAAGGCATCGGGCTCGCGCAGTCCCGCGGCGGCCCGATCGAGGTCATACGGCCGGGCGACCGCGTTTTCTTCGAGCCGGGCGAAGACCACTGGCACGGCGCCACAGCGAACCGCTTCATGACACACCTGGCGCTGCTCGACGTGGGCGACGACGGCGCTCCGGCGACATGGGGCGACCATGTGACGGACGAGGAGTACGGCGCCGCCCCGCTCTCATAGCGTCCCAAAGTCCAGTGCCCACGAACCTCTACATGCGGTTTCGGAAACCGGGCTGTTCTCTAGGTCCCTTTCTCGTCTAGGACGACTTCGGCTTGCGCCCTCTCCGTGCTACCTGACGGCCCTTGGCACCCATGGCGCGAGCTTCCTCTGCGGTCACGTCCATTTCGATCGACCCACTGCGGGCGTCGGCAAAAGTGATTCGGACCTTAGCCCCTCGACCATCTGCGATCTGCTCGCCGCTCAAATCTGAGACGACCACTGTCTTGCGAGCCACCTGAGCTCCCTTCGGTTGCGTCGCCGTGTGGAATCTAACGCCTCGATAGGTGAAGCAGCTGATTCTTTATCGAAAGGTAAGCCTCGTGGCAGTTCGAAGGCACGCGGCGCTCGCCGCAGAAGTGTCATTCGATGACGCGACCACTCTCGAAGCACATGCTTTCGGTGTCCCAAGCGTGCCGAGACGAGATTGCAGAGCTCGGGCAGATCGGAGCCACGTTCCTCGCCGTCTGGCTAATCATCGTCGTGGCTGTCTTGATTGGTCTGATGTTCTTCTGGGTGCTCTGATGAATTCAGGGATGATTGGAGTGCTCGCGGTTACGTCGATCCGCTGTTCACGTGCTTTTCCGGGGACCCGGGGAGATTTGCGCTCGTCCCAACAGCCCGGCGCGGAGGCCGAGCTCGAGTTCCCGCGCCCAGTCCATAGTCCGACCTGCCGGAACGGTGTGCGGTACTTGATGGGGTATTCCCTCGAAACTTCCAATCTCCCTAACTTCTTCGCCCTACACTCGCGCGACCGCAGAAGACGCTAAGCCTCTCCCGCTTCAGCGTCCCTCCCTCAAGGCCGCTCTCGGCGTTCGGTGAAAGCAGGGCGGCCTTGCTTTAGCGGTCGTCCTAGGAGCTCCTACACGCGGTCGTGTTGAAGTTCGGATGCATTCTTGTGAGCCGAAAGAGATAAAGCCATGCACACCGGCTCTGAACAAGGATGCCCCCGACAGGAATTGAACCTGTGCACGCGGTTTAGGAAACCGCTGCTCTATCCACTGAGCTACGGGGGCTCGGCGTCAGGGTAGCGGGCCGACCACCCTGAATCTGGCCGCGATGAAGTCGCCGTTTCGGGCCACCTCTTCGACGGCGAGCTCGAGGCGCCGCGGCAGGAGCGGAGCGCCGGCGCCGAGCGTGACGCAGGCAATCGAGACCCAGACCTCGTCGAGGAGCCCGGCGTCGGCGAACTGGCCGGCGAGGTCGCCGCCGCCGACGATCCAGACGTTACGGCCGTCGGCCGCGCGCACCATCTGCTCGTGAACGGCTGCGACGTCGCCGCTCGCGAACTCGACCTTCGCACCCGGGACCTCGGTCAGCGTGCGGCTGGTGAAGACCCAGCACGGGATGTCGTAGGGCCACTTCCATTCGGAAGGGCCCTTGCCGGCGAACTCGTGGTCGAGGATCCACTCGTAGGTGGTCGAGCCCATCGCGAGGGCCCCGACGTTTGCGATGAAATCCGCGTAGTTTCCGGGCCCGCCGCGGTCCTGATCTCGCGTGAACAGCCACTCGAGAGAGTGGTTCTCGTCCGCGATGAAGCCGTCGAGCGTGGTCGCCGTGTAGTACTGGGTCAGGCTCACCCTGGGTGAATCGTTACAACCCCCGGCGCGGGAGGTCAGGGGACGATGTTTCGGCGTTCGCCGATCGCGTCCGCGGCCCAGTCCTCGACGAGGGAGATGAGCCGCTCTTCCCGTCCGACCGCGGTCTGCGGCACCTCGACGTAGACCTGGTGCACCGTTGCCTCGACGTCCGAGTCGACCTCGTAGCGCCGCTCCGCGACGATCTCGACGGATCCGAGCTCGTCGAGAAGCGACTGGGCGAGCCGGTAGATCTCCGCCTCGGTGGCCTCGCGCCCGGAGTAGACACCGAAGTTGACGACGAGTCGCCTGCCGGCGCGCCCTTGGCCTCTGAAGACGAGCGTGGAATCGGTCACGTACCGGTCATACCCTCTCGGGGCTCCCATCTGAACATCCGAAGCGCGAGCACGACGCCGACCGCGCCCCAGAGGGCGACGACCGTGATGGCTCCGAGCGACTCCCGGAGGGCGTCCTCCTCGAGGAACACGTGCCGCATCAGCTCGAGGAGGTACGTGAGTGGAAGGACGTCGGCGATCGCCCGCAGGAAGGCCGGCATGGACTCCGTCGACCAGAACACTCCCGAGATGAACACCATCGGGAGGTAGATCGCGTTCACGATCGCCGAGGAGCCCTCGGCGCTCTTCACGAGCCCTGTCAGGGCGAGGCCGAGCGCGGCGAAGGCCACCGTGCCGAGAAGCAGCGTGAAGACGAACGTGCCCGGCGACTGCGGGAGGTCGGCGTCGATCAGAAAGCGCCCGATCAGGAGCTGGATGACGGCCTCGAGCCCGATGACGAGGAGCGTCGAGCCGATGACCGCGCTCATGTAGATCCGGGGCGGGAGCGGCGTGCCGCGCACTCGCTTCAGGACGCCCGACTCCCGGCGAACGACGAGCTGGATCGCGAGCCCCGCGAACGCCGTCGAGACGATTCCATAGCCGAGGAGCCCCGCCAGCAGGTACGTGCCCGCGTTGACGCCGCCGATGGTGTCGCGGTCGCCGTAGATCGACCCGAGGAGCACGAGGAAGATGATCGGGAGGAGGAACGTGAAGAACGCGGCCTCGCGGCTCCGCCAGAAGATCCTCTGCTGCGCGGCGAGCTCATGGAAGAACAGCCTCATCCGACCTCGGCCTCCTCCCGCGTCAGCTCCAGATACAGATCCTCGAGCGAGCGGCGGCGCACCTCGATGCCGTCGAGCTCGAAGCCCTCGGTCAGCGCCTGCCCGGTCAGCTCGTGGAGGACTCGCGTCGGCTCGTCGGTTGCGATGACGAGCTCCTCGCCGTCGCGGCGGTAGCGGATCTCGACGCCGGTCGCGCCCGAGAGCAGCTCCCGGGGCGAGCCGGTGGCGACGATGCGGCCGTCGCGGAGGATGGCGAGGCGGTCGGCGAGGGTCTGCGCCTCCTCCATGTAGTGCGTGGTCAGGAGGATGCTCTTTCCGAGCGCCCGCAGGTCGCGGATGGTCTCCCACGCCTGGCGGCGCGCGGCCGGGTCGAAGCCGGTCGTAGGCTCGTCCAGGAAGATGAGCTCCGGATCGCCGACCAGCGCGAGCGCAAGGTCGAGGCGGCGCAGCTGTCCCCCCGAGAGTGTGCGCACGCGCGTTTCGCGCCTCTCGCCGAGCCCGACGAGCTCGATCACCTCGCCCACGTCTCGCGCCCGCTCGTAGTAGCCGGCGAAGAGCTCGAGGATCTCCCGGACGGAGAGGAGGGGATACACGGCCGAGGACTGGAGGACGATGCCGATGCGCTCCCTGAACTCGCTGCCTGCCTTGGCGGGGTCGGTGCCGAGCACCTGGACGCTGCCCTCGTCCCGCTCCCGGTAGCCCTCGAGGATCTCGACGGTGGTTGTCTTGCCGGCGCCGTTCGGACCGAGCAGCGCGAAGACCTCGCCGGGCTCGACGCGGAAGCCGACCCCGTGCAGGACCTCACGCGCGCCGTACGACTTCTTCAGCCCGGAAACCTCGATCGCGCTCACGCGGCCAGAATACTGACCACCCGGCGGCGGCCCGGCCTACACTGCGGCCATGAAGGCTCTCGCCGTCGGAGCGTGCGTTCTGGCGCTGGCCGCGGTCGCGGGCAACGCCTCGGCGGCATTCCAGTCCTCCGTCAGCCGTCTCCCGCCGGACGTGCGCGAACGCGTGAAGGGCTCGTCCTGGCACCCCGGCTGCCCCGTGCCGCTCCGCAAGCTCCGCCTCGTCCGCGTTTCGATCCACAAGTTCGACGGCTCGAGGCGGCAGGGGCGGCTGATCATCCACCGGACGCAGGCGCACAAGATCGTCAGAGTGATGCACAAGCTGTGGCGCGCCGACTATCCGATCCGGCGCATGCGCCTCGTCGACGCCTACGGCGCGGACGACGACCGCTCGATGAAGGCCGACAACACCTCCGCGTTCAACTGCCGCTACGTCGCCGGAAGCAATCCTCCGCGCTGGTCGATGCACGCCTACGGGAAGGCGATCGACCTGAATCCCGTCGAGAACCCCTACGTCTCGGGAACCCACGTCTCGCCCGAGAAGGGGACGAAGTACGCCGACCGCTGCTGCCATAGGGCGATCGTCCACGCCGGCGACAAGGTCGTGCGCGCGTTCGCGTCCGTGGGCTGGGGCTGGGGCGGCTCCTGGTCGGGCGGCACCAGGGACTACCAGCACTTCTCGACGACGGGGGGTTAACCGGCGCCGAGCTGGTCGAGGAGCCAGGCGCGCGCGTCGGCCTTGGCCTGGTCGTTCAGCTCGTGCTCCGTGTCGTACGTCTCGAGCTTCTTCGGGTCGCTCGTCGCCGCGAATGCCTCCTGCGTGTCCTCCGGGCTCGGTCGCGTGTCCAACTCTCCGGCCTGCAGGAAGACGGCGCTCGGCGCCGCGTGCGGGAGGTAGTTGATTGCGTCGATCGACTGCATGGCCTCCTCGTATGCGGCGAGGTCGCCTTCGATGCCCTGGTCCTCGGCGAGCTGGCGCATGTCGCTCGAGAGGCGCGGCACGAGCGACATGAGGACGAAGGAGTGCACGCGCCGTTCGACCGCCGAGAGGACCCCGCCCAGTGAGCCGCCCCAGCTGAAGCCCACGTAGCCGAGCCGGCTCGGGTCGACGTCCGGCCGCGAGACGAGCAGGTCGATGCCGCGCCGCATCTCCTTCACCTCCTGCACGATCCCGTCCTTGTCCGAGGGCTCGAAGACGATGACGTCCTCGATGGGCGGCCGGGCGTAGGGCGGGTTGGCGAGAAGGGAGATCACTCCGGCCTTCGCCAGCTCGATCGCCTCGGTGTAGAAGGTGTACTTGGCGCCGGGTGCGCCCGGCATGAACTCGACCGCGGGGTAGGGCCCGTCGCCCTGCGGGGTGATGAGGAAGGCGTCGATCCGTCCTTCGGGGCCGGCGTAGGTGATGTCGTGCACGACGGCGCCGTCCTTCACCTCCGACTTCACCTCCTGCACGTCGAGCGGCGCTGCTGCGTCGTAGTCGAACTGGCTCAGGAGGTCGGCGTCGACGGTCGCGGGGGACGTCGAGACGGCTCCCCGCTCGCCGCCGCTGCTCCCGCCGCAGGCCGCGGCGAGGATGGTCAGCCCCAACAGGATCGAAAGCGCCCGCCTCACTGCGGGTTAGGACGACCCCGCGCGCGGTTGGTTTGCCTTGGTTTACTTCCGCCGTGGCGCGTGGCCTCGTCATCGTCGACATCCAGAGGGACTACTTCCCGGGCGGCGCCCACCCGCTCGAGGGGCCCGAGGCTGCAGCGGCGTCAGCCGCGCGGCTGCTGGCGGACTTCCGGGCGGCCGGCGACCCCGTCTTCCACGTCCGCCATATCTGGGACGAGGAGGAGGCGACCTTCATGCGGCCCGGAACCGACGGCGTGGAGATCCACGAGAGCGTCGCGCCGCAGGACGGCGAGACCGTCATCTCGAAAGAGCATCCGAACAGCTTCCGCGACACGGTGCTCGAGGACGAGCTCCGCAAGGCCGGCGTGGACGAGCTCGTCGTCTGCGGGATGATGACCAGCATGTGCGTGGATGCGACCGTCCGCGCCGCCGTCGACCTGGGCTTCGACACGACGGTCGCCCACGATGCGTGCGCCACCTGCGAGCTCGACTTCGACGGCGTCCCGATTCCCGCCGCTTCCGTGCACGCTGCCTTCCTAGCGGCGCTCGCGGACGGTTACGCGGCGGTCGTCTCGACCGACGAGATCGCGGGCTGAACCCAGGCGTCCACTAACTGCTCGCGTCCTCGTAGGTCGAGCGTGCGCTGCTCGAGCCCTGACGTGTCGAGCTCGGCGGCCGCCGCGGCCGCGTCGCTGATGACGATCTCGCCCGCTTTCGCCATCGAGGTCAGCCGGGCGGCGATGTTCACCGTGTCGCCGAGGGCGGTGAAGTCGAGCGCGTCGCCCTCGCCGATGTAGCCGACGTAGGAGAGGCCCGTGTGGACGCCGATGCCGACCGGGATCCACGGCTCGCCGTTGCCGTGGCCAGTCTTCATGAGAAGCTCGCGCGCGGCCGTCACCGCGCGGGCAGCGTGGTCCTCGCCGGCAAAGCCTGGGATGAAAAGGGCGACCGCCTCGTCGCCGACGAACTTGTCCACGATCCCGTCCCAGCGGTCGACGACCCGCGCGGCGGCGCCCCAGAAGCGGGTCAAGAGCTGCCCGAACTCGCCGGGAGGTAGCTGCTCGGCGAGCCCAGTTGACCCGCGGACGTCGGCGAACATCGCGGAGATCTCGACCTCGGCGCCGCCGGGGTGCTTGTGCGCCGACTTGATGCACCACGTGCAGAGCCTGCGGTTGAGCGGCGAAGGCTTGCCGCCGAACACGCGGATGAGGAAGTTGCCCGGCTTGCCGAACGGCGCGTAACAGAGCTTGCAGCGGGGCTCCGACGGGATCTTCTTCCAGAGCGACTGGAACGTCCGGAGCCCACGCATCTCGCCCATCAGGATCTGGCGCCATTCCTCGGTGGAGACCGGGTCGCTCATCGCGGATCGAGGATACTCCGCCCATTCGACCGACGGACGTGCCGCCCATTCACACCGCGCGGCTGGAGCTCGTGTCGATGACGCCTGAGTTCATGGAGGCCGTACTCGCCGGCCGTCTTGGGGAAGCGCACGAGTTGCTGGGCGTTGAGCTTCCCCCCGAGCCGGTCGACGAGGCTGTTGAGCGCTTCCTGGCTCGCAGGGTCGCTCAGCTGCGGGAAGAGCCCGAGGTCCAGCGGTGGCTGGCGCGCGCCATCGTCCGGAGGGACGGAGCCCGTTCGATGATCGGGAACGTCGGCTTCCACGGGCAGCCCGGCGTCAACGCGGCGGGCAGCGACCGGGCGCTCGAGATCGGCTACGGGATCCAGCCCGAGCACCGGAGGCAGGGCTATGCGACCGAGGCGGTGGAAGGATTGATCGGGTGGGCCCGGACGGAGGGCATCGACCATTTCGTCGCGTCCGTCTCCCCCGACAACGAGCCGTCGCTCGCGATCATTCGTAGGCTGGGCTTCGTGCGCACGGGCCAGCACATCGATCCCGAGGACGGGCTCGAGCACGTGTTCGAGCTCGTGGATTGAGCGCGCCGATTTTTCGCTACGCCGTGATCGGCGTCCACGGGACCTCAGGCACGAACGGCGGGTCAGGAAGTGGTAGCCTCCGTAATGTCTTCTGGCCTAGATTCCTCGCTCGCCAGGCGTGCGCCTAGCGGGCGTTCGTTTGTAGGGCGGCTCGGACAGGAGCGTCTATCGAAGGAGGCCATTGAATGGCCACCACCAGTCCTGAATCCGCGACTCCTAGCATGGCGGATCCCACAACGAGCGTCCTTGTCCGCTTCACGGCCGCGCCCAACGTGACGACCGAACAGTACGACGAAACCATCCGTCGCCTGGAGAAGTCCGGCGACTGGCTGCCGGACGGGCTTGCGTACCACGTCGCCTTCAAGTCGAACGGCAGCTTCCGAGTCAGTGAGATCTGGGACTCACAAAAACAGCTCGACGCGTTCGGTGAGCGCCTCATGCCGGTGCTGAGCGACGTGGGGGTCGAGCTTTCGGGCAAGCCCGAAGTGCTTGAGATCCACAACATGCTCAAGCGCTAGACGCCCGACTGCCCATAGGCGCTGTTGCTTACAAGGGGCCCCAGGTTCGGTGTCGATGCCTGACCTGGGCCTCTGTGTCCCCCCGAGGCTGTGGGTTCGCGGCGCGGTTGCGGCGAGTAGAGTCGACCCGTGCCGACCTTTCGCTACGTACTCGCGGACGTCTTCACGGACACGCCGCTCGAGGGCAACGGCCTCGCCGTCTTCACCGACGCGCGCGAGCTCCCCGAAGAGACCCTGCAGCCGCTCGCCCGCGAGCTGAACCTCTCCGAGACGGTCTACGTCTACCCGGCCGAGGCGGGCGGCCACGCGCGAATCCGCATCTTCACACCAATGGACGAACTGCCCTTCGCCGGCCATCCAGTCCTCGGGACCGCCTTCGTGCTCGCCGCGCCGCTCCAGCTTCCGGAGATCGTGCTCGAGACCGGCAAGGGCCCCATTCCGGTGCGACTCGAGCGCGAGGAGAACCGGATCAGCTTCGGCTGGATGAGCCAGCCGGTTCCGACGGTCGAGCCGTTCCCGGATGCCGACGAGCTCCTCGCTGCCGTCGGCGTAGAGGGCTCCGAGCTCCCCGTCGAGGTCTACGACAACGGCGCGCGCCACGTCTACGTCGGGCTCCCGAGTGTCGCAGCCGTCGAGGCGCTCGAGCCTGACCTCCAGGCCTTGAAGCGCCTGCAGGGGATCGTCGGGACGAACTGCTTCGCAGGCGAGGGCGACCGCTGGAAGACGCGGATGTTCGCTCCGGCGGACGGCGTTCCCGAGGATCCGGCCACGGGCTCGGCCGCCGGCCCGCTCGCCTGCCATCTCGCCCGGCACGGGCGAATCTCGTTTGGCGAGAAGATCGTCATCTCCCAAGGGGCGGAGATCCGGCGTCCGAGCACGCTGCACGCGCAGGTCACGGGCTCGGCGGAGAAGATCGAGGGCGTGGACGTCGGCGGCTCGGCGGTCATCGTCGCCCGCGGCGAGTTCAAGCTCGGCTAGGCCCAGGCGATGTCGCGGATCTCGGGCAGCTCGACCGCGACCGAGCGCCAGAAGACGCCGCCGTCCCGCGACACGTACACGCGATTCCGAGCCGCGTAGAGAACGTCGTCTGGGCTCTCGCCGAGCGCGACGGCCCGCCCGGCTGATAGCCCGGCGCCGCGTTCGCTCCACGTGCTGCCGCTGTCGTGGGAGAACATGAGCGGCGGACGGCGGTCGAGGAGGAGGACGATGGTCGACCCAACGGCGTCGATGTCCAGCATCTGGCCGGCGGCCCAGGGCGGCGTGAGAGCGAGCGGCCGTGTCCGTTCCACCGCGGCTCCTTCGTTCCGCTCGAGGAGCTCGTCCTCCTCGGCGCCGTCACCGATCTCGACGGCGTAGACGCCGTCGTCGCAGCCGATCTCCGCCCTCATGCTGCGAGCAGCGCGCGCACGACCTCGCCCGCCAGCCGGGCCGCCGAGCGCGGGCTGTGGCGCTGGCGCCGGTACGTGAGGTAGGCGGCCATGAACTTGTCGCCGGAGCCGGTTGGGTCGCGCGCCTCGATCGGCCTTGCCGGCACGAAATCCGCCAGCCCGTCGAAGAAGACGACCGCGCCCTGGCTCCCCAGGGTGACGACCACCTCCGGCACGCCGAGCGACGCAAGCGACCGGTCGTCGAGCTCGAGCCCGAGCGCGTCCGCTTCGTGCTCCGAGAGCTTGAGGATGTCGGCGTGGCGCAGCACCTCGGGGTCGTAGTCGGCGTCGACCCGCACTTCGCCCTTCTCGGCGGGGCGGACGAGGCCCTGCCCCTCGTAGGAGAGGACGCGACCCCGGTGGAGAAGCGCCAGCGTCTCGGCCGGGAAGTCGGCGCGCGTCAGAGCCCCCGCGTGCAGCCAGTCTGCCGGCCTGAGCGCGGCGTCGAGCCAGCTGTGCACGTCCTCGGGCGTCCACGGCTCGCCGAGCTCCTCGATCTCCATCGTCCGGTGGTCGCCGTCGTTCTCGATCCGGAAGGTGATCGTGTGCTCCACCGGGCGTGAGTAGACCGGAATGCCGAGCGCGTGCAGGCCGCGCCCGCTGTCTTCGGGCGCGATCTTCGTCGCGATCAGCGACGGCTGGCCGAGCAGACGCAGGGCCTGGGCCGCGTAGAACGGCGCGCCCCCCAGGCGAGGGAGGCCGCCGTCAACTCGATCCAGCGAGACGAGCCCGACGACGCCGAGTTGGCGCATGCGCGTACCGTAAGCCCGCGGCGAGGGCGAAGGCGAGGGCGAACGAGGGGAGTGAGGCGCCGCCCGTGAAGTCGCCCGCCCCGGGGACGCGCCCGACTACGTCCACCCACCAGGCGGGGCCGGTCGGCTGAATCCATTGGTAGAGCCCCACACCGGCGAGCCAAGCCCCGATCCCGCTCCAGCGGATTCTCACGGGCTCGCGCGGGCCGTAGAGGAAGTCGGCGGCGAGGACGCCGAACAACGGGACGAAGAGCGATCCCAGCATGAAGAGGAAACTCTGATACCGGCCGAGGTCGACGATGAGCGCGCCGCCGATCGCGAGACCGCCGATCCCGAAGACGAGGAGGCGCTGAGGGGCCTCGGGCACGAGGTTCTGCATCGAGACCGCGGCCGAATAGACGTTGGCGAAGGGCTCGTCCGTCTCGTCGACGGTGAGGGCGACGAGCGCAAGCGCGCTCGCGATTCCTCCTGCTGCGACCGAGGTGAGGAGGGCGGTCGTGTCGCTCGTTCCGCGCGAGAGGAAGAGAAGCGCGCCGAGACCGTACAGCCAGACGAGCGGGACGAAGTAGCCGACGGCGGTTCCCCAGAAGGCCTGGCGCGGCCGGCGAGCGAAGCGGGTGTAGTCGGCTGCAAGCGGAAGCCACGACGCCGCCATGGCCACGGTGAGGTCGACGCCTTGCCAGAACGTGAGGCCGCCCAATGCGTCGGCGTTCCAGAGATCGCCGGTGCTCGCACCGTCCAGCGCCCACCACGTGAGGTAGCCGACGGACGCGGCCACCGCCCAGACCGCGAACCGCCGGACGTACTTGCGGACGAACGCGATCGGGCCGGCGAGGGCGAGCGCGAGCGTGATCGCCCCGAAGACGAGGACCCAGACCCAGCGCTCGCGGAAGCCAAAGACGCGGTCGGCCAGGGCATTCGCCGCGGCCGCGATGACGATCAGCTCGAAGCTCGCCCAGCCCAGGTTCTGCACAACGTTGAGCACCGTCGGTGCGTACGAGCCGCGCTGCCCGAGCGGCTCCCGCATGAGCACCATCCCCGGGAGGCGGCGCTCGGCGCCGATGTAGCCAGCGAAGCCGAGGAGGGCGCAACCGAGCGCGGCGCCGACCACGATTGCGAGCAGACCTCGCTGCAGGCCGAGGCCGGCGAGGTACGTGCCGGCGACCAGGACGAGCAGGCTGATGCCGAGGTTCCCCCAGAGCAGGGTGAGGTCGCCGAGGGAGAGCGTGTGCAGCCGGTCGGGAACCGGTGTGACGCCCCATGTCCGCTCGTTCTCCATGCGCTCCCTTCGCTGGCATTACCCAGATCAGGTTCTCGGGTCAGGGCGCTTGGCCCACTCTCAGCCGCCGTGCGGCTCCCCGGTCGGTACGCCGCGAGTCTACCCGGCCACGATCGTCTCGATGCCGTCCGCGGCGCGCTCGAGGGCCTCGTCGTCGAAGAGGTACGCCACTGCGTTCTCGACCTCGTGTGCCGGCCCGTCGAGGGAGTCGGAGCCACCCGCTCCGTTCAGCGCATAGCGGATCGGGATCTCGTGCGTGACGACGAGTACGGTGTCGTGTGGCAGCTTCAGCAGGCGGCGGAAGGCCTGCGCGTACCGTAGCGCCGCGTCGTCGAGGCTTTCTCCGCCGGGAAAGGCGACCTCCCGCGCGTGCGAGTGCTTCCAGGCGCGGTAGGCCTCGAGCGTCTCGCCCTCGAGGTCGCCGACGTCGATGTCGTCGAGCAGCGGCTCCTCCATGAAGGGAACGTGGCGCCCTGTGAGCGCGATCTCCGCGGTCTCTCTCGTCCGGGAGAAGCGCGTATGGAGACAGAGGTCGAAGCCGATGTTCGCGATCTCGACGCCGAGCTTGTGCGCCTGCGACCGCCCTTCCTCGGTGAGCGGCACGTCGACCAACGGGTCACCGTTGATCCGCCGCTCGATGTTGAGCACCGACTCACCGTGCCGGGCGAAGACGAAGAGCCGCACGTCCGGAGGCTAGATGACGAAGGCCTCCTCGCGAGGCTCGCCCTGTGCGAAGCGCGCTGCCGAGAAGGCGGAGAGGTCGAGCGTCGGCTTGGCGCCGATCACCCGCTCGGCGAGGTGCTCGCCGAGCGCCGGGCTCTGCTGAAAGCCGTGGCCGGAGAAGCCTGTCGCATAGAGGAAGCGCGACGGCTCCTTGGCCTCCCCGACGATCGCGTTGTGATCCGGGCTCATCTCGTAGTAGCCCCACCACGACGACTGGATCGGCAGTTCCTCGAGCATCGGCAGCCGGCGGGTCCCCTGCGTGGCTACGCCCTCGATCGTCGGCTCGCGGCCGCCGAAAACCAGGCCTGGGCCCTCGCGGTGGAAGTAGAAGCCGGTCGAGAAGTCGACGGTGAGTGGGACGACGTCTGGCAGGCCCGGGGCCTCGGGCGTGTAGTGCATCCACCGCACCTCACCCTCGACGGGGAGGTTCATGCCGACGAGGGCGGCCACGTCTTTCGACCAGACACCTGCGGTGCAGACGACCGTGTCGGTCTTGATGCGACCCTCGGTCGTGTCGACGCCGAGGATCTTGTTGCCGAGAACAGGGATCCGCGTCACGTCCACGCCCTGCTTGATTCGCACACCCATCTCCGCAGCCGCCGCCGCGTAGCCCCGGACGACTGCCTCCGGCGTGGCGAAGCCGTCGCGCGGGCAGTAGGTCGCGCCGCGCAGGCCCTCGGTGCTGACCTGCGGGACGAGCTCGAGCACCTCGTCCAGGGTCAGCTCGGTCGAGAGCACGCCGAGCGAGCCCTGCAGGCGGACGGCCTCGCGGAAAAGTCCCACGTCCTCTTCCGAGTCGAGCAGGAAGAGGTAGCCCGTCTCACGGAAGTCGATGCCCGCTCCGATTTTCTGCTCGAAGTTCCGGAATTCGAGCAGCGAGATCAGCGCGATGCGGATGTTGATCTCGTCGGCGAACTGCGCCCGGATGCCGCCCGCGGACTTGCTCGTCGACCCGCTTCCGAGGGTCTCCCGCTCGCAGAGCACGACGTCGGTGACGCCGAGCTCGGCGAGGTGGTAGGCCGTGCTCGTCCCCATGGCGCCGCCGCCGACGATCACGACCTGAGCCGAGTCTCCTGGCACGGACAGATTCTTCCTCGTTGACGGGACGGTGCGGGCAGGCAAGAGTCACGCCATGGAGGGACGCGTAGCGATCGTCACCGGCGCCGGACGAGGCATCGGCCGCGCAACGGCGCTCGCGTTGGCCTCCCGAGGCGCCCGCGTGCTCGGCGTCTCGCGCACCGAGGACGAGCTCGCGTCCCTTGCCGGCGAGGCTCCAATCGAGGTCCTCGTGGAGTCGGTCGCGACGGAGGAGGGCTGCGACCGCGTCGTCAGCGAGGCGCGCGGCCGGCTCGGCCCTGTCGAGATCCTCGTTCTCAACGCAGGGATCGGCTCTGGCCACGAGCGCGAGATCTGGGCGCAGGAGACCGGTGTCTGGCGCGAGACGATGGCGGTGAACCTCGACGGCCCGTTCTTCCTCTCCCGCGCTGTGTCTGCGGACATGAAGGAGGGAGGCTGGGGGCGCATCGTCATGGTCAGCTCTACCTCCGGCGAGATCGGGTCGCCGAGGACATCCGCCTACACGGCCTCGAAGCACGGGCTCATGGGTCTCATGCGCTCGGCCGCGCAGGACCTCGCGCCCTTCGGCGCGACCTGCAACGCCGTGCTGCCGGGCTGGGTGCGGACCGAGATGGCCGAGCGCTCCGCGCGGATCGAGGCCGAGCGGCGAGGCGTGACCGTCGAGGAGGTGTGGGCGGAACGGGCTGCTGCGTATCCCGGGAACCGCGTCGTTACGCCCGAAGAGGTGGCGGAGGTGATCGCCTTCCTCGCGAGCGACGCGGCGAGCGGCGTGAACGGCGAAGGCGTCACCGTCGCGCTCGGCGGCCTGTGGTGAAATCCCACGGCTTAGGATGAGCCCGTGAGCAAGGTCGTCTCAGAGCCGTTCGGACTGTCCGACGAGCAGCGCGAGATCCAGGCGCTCTGCCGTGAGTTCGCGCAACGCGAGATCCGCCCGATCTCCCAGGCCGTCGACGAGGCCGACACGGAGATGCCGTGGGAGGTCTGGTACAAGGCCGCCGAGGTCGGGATCACGTCGTTCATGCTCCCAGAGGAGTACGGAGGCGGCGGCATGACGGACTGCCTCACCGGCTGCATCGTGCAGGAGGAGCTCTGCTGGGGCTGCTCCGGGATCGGCAACCTCGTCACCTCGGGCGGCTTCTTCGCCGAGCCG
>Ga0190270_10000632_pt1 | contig 15460 bp, 8 predicted proteins | sample Popmic320T_FD_133748 | JGI IMG/M metagenome (GOLD analysis project Ga0190270, IMG submission 133748) | Populus adjacent soil microbial communities from riparian zone of Weber River, Utah, USA - 320 T | ecosystem: Environmental > Terrestrial > Soil > Riparian zone | place: USA: Utah | collected... | reverse complement strand
TCGCTCAATCCTCTCGTAAACGCTTTTGCGCTGGGCTTAGTCAGGCGGGACCAAATCTTCTTCGGCAAAGCCACCGGGATTGGCAATCCTATTCTTTACGTCGGCGCGAAGACCGGACGTGATGGTATTCACGGCGCCACGATGGCCTCGGCAGAGTTTGACGAAGAGGCGCTTGAAAAACGGCCCACGGTGCAGGTGGGAGACCCCTTCCTCGAAAAACTGCTTCTGGAAGCGTGCCTGGAAGCGATGCGCAGTGGCGCGGTTGCAGGAATACAGGATATGGGCGCCGCCGGACTTACTTCTTCGTCATGTGAAATGGCCTTCCGCGCAGGAACCGGAATTGAATTGGACCTGTCACTCGTGCCGCAGCGCGAGACGGACATGACCGCTTATGAAATGCTGCTGTCTGAATCGCAGGAGCGGATGCTAATCGTCGCCCACTCTGGGCGTGAACGGGAAGTGATCGACATATTCCGCAAGTGGGATCTTGACGCGGTCGTGATTGGGCGAGTGCGCGAAGGCGCAAACATGCGCGTGATTCATCAGGGCGAAACTGTGGCGGACATTCCGGTTTCGTTTTTGAACGATGAAGCGCCGCTGTATGAAAGGCCGATGCGCGGCCCGAGTCCCAAGGCCCAGGTCGCAAGTCCCGAGTCCCAAGATCAAAGCGCCAAGCTCAAAGATCAAAGTACAAAGAACAAGGGTCATAAGTTTGACGACGCGTTGTTAAAGCTATTAGCTTCCCCCAATCTGTCTTCCAAGCAATTCGTCTATCGACAATACGACCACATGGTGCGAACTAACACTGCCGTGTTGCCAGGCGCTGATGCTGCCGTCGTTCGTATCAAAGAAACGAGACGCGCGCTGGCAATGTCGCTCGATGGAAACGGACGTTACTGTGCCGTGGATCCTCGTGAGGGAGCAAAACACGTCGTGGCCGAGGCGGCCCGCAACGTCGTCTGTGTTGGTGCGCGCCCGCTCGCCGTTACTAACTGTCTTAACTTTGCTTCCCCGGAGCGTCCGGAAGTGATGTGGTCGTTTTCAGAAGTTATAGACGGCATGGCCGAAGCTTGCCGCGCATTCAACACACCGGTTGTTTCCGGTAATGTCTCTTTTTACAACGAGACTGAAGGTCGCGGTATTTTACCGACCCCTGTGATCGGCATGATTGGCCTACTGGAAGACGTGCGTCGGGTGGTGCAGCCAGGATTCAAAACTGAAGGCGACGTTATCGCGTTGCTGGGAACGACGAATAACGATCTTTCCATCAGCGAATACGCAGCCGTCCTCGAAGGCGCCACGACTGACGAGATGCTCGCAAACGGCACTCTGCCGAAGCTGGATCTTCAAATTGAGACCGCCGTGCAGACTGCATGTCTCGAAGCCGCGGAAGCGGGTCTGCTTTCGTCGGCCCACGATTGCTCCGACGGCGGGCTTGCCGTCGCGCTGGCGGAGAATTGTTTTTCCTCGCTCAATCGCTCGAACGTCGGCGCCGACGTTTTCCTGTCTGATGTGCTTCCTCCCGATGCTGCGCTTTTCAGCGAGTCACCATCGAGGATTATCATTAGCTTCCCCAAACATTCCCTTGCTCAGGTGAAGGCAATTGCCGAACGTGCGAATTGCCCCTTCAACGTCGTTGGTAACGTGGGCGGAAGCCGTCTTCGTATAAGACTTGGGGACGACGAAGTTGTTTCTGCTGAGGTTGGCGAACTGGAAAACGTTTGGCGCAGTTCCCTTTCCAAAAAGCTTGAAGCGGAAGTCATGGCCGCGGGCAAGGAATAGTCCAAATCTCTAGTGCCCCAAGGGGGCTACGTCAGTAAAGCCCAGGGTTGCCGCGCTTTGGCGGCTACCCTGGGATAAGTTGGCAAAAAGAATACTCAACCGCAACGCGGTTTCGTCAGTGCAGTCAAATACCGATAAGCAGCCGCAACCGCGTTGCGGTTGTGTTCAAGGCTTTCCTTTTCCCAGGGTAGCCGCCAAAGTGCGGCAACCCTGGGCTTTACTGACGTAGCCCCGTTGGGGCAATCTGCGGCATCCCATGCATCCCGTAATCTACCTCAACGAAGTGATGCTCGAAGCGACGAAGGCGCGCGTCGCACCGGTGTCCTCCGCAATGCTCTACGGCCGTGGAGTCTTCACTACCGTCGCTATCTACGACGGTAAACCATTCCTTTGGCCCAACCACTACCGAAGGTTAATGGACCACGCCGGGAAACTCGACATCAACCGCACCGAAATGAGCGAGAGCAGCCTCGGCGATGCGCTGGTAAAGCTGATCGCAGTCAACCAAGTGAAACACGGGCGCGCTCGCGTAATCTTGTTGGCGCGGAGTGGACGCGACGTCTGGAGGACAAAAAAGGCCGACACTCGCAAGACCGACATCTTGATCCTGACCGGCGAACCCCAGAAGGTCCCGGCCGCGGGAATGTCTTTGGCAGTCTCACCTTACCGCATCAATACGTTTTCGCCTCTAAGCGGAATCAGAAGCCTCAACTATTTGGAGCAGGTGCTTTCGTGGGAAGAGGCGCAAGCAAGAGAATTTGACGAAGCCGTCATGCTCAATGAACGTGGCGAGATTGTCTCCGCCACGATGGCCAACATCTTCTGGGTCAAGGACGGCACACTTCATACACCCGCCCTGAGCACAGGCGCCGTGGCGGGGATCACTCGGGCCGCAGTGATTGATCTGGCCGAGAAACAATTCATCCCGGTGATTGAAGGCGTCTATGAACTTGGCGATCTGACAGAGGCCGACGAAATATTTCTGACGTCGGCAAGTATCGCTGTGGCCCAGGTGACAACTTTCGACTTCCGGCAATACTCATGCACACCGCGGAGCATTACAGTCAGACTTGCCGATGCATTCAAGAAGTTGGTCACCCAAGCGTAAAGCAAACTGTCAGTTTGCTGTCTCTCTCATCTCAGACCGGGTTAGGGTTGGGAGGCTCGTCCCAAAGTTAGAGGTGGGGAAGGTGGGCATGAGCAGAGGTCAGAAGACAGAGGTCAGAGGTCAGAAACGAGCACCTAGCCTAAAAATCCCTGACTGCTACTCCATTTTTGATGCCACCCACTATTCATACGGATAGACCCGGGCAAGATTGTTAACCTATTGATTTCTGACCTCTGACTTCTGACCTCTGACCTCTGACCTCTGACCTCTGTTTTCAAAGACCCAGCAGCCTCTAGCATCCGGCGCTACCCGCGCTCGGTTCTGTAGTTGGATTCAAAACCCGGGTGCCAGCATGTTTACCATCAATGCCGGGTTCTGAATCTTTTGATTGCTCATCCAGGCATCTGCTTCCGCTATCAACTGCTGCCCACGCTCGCCCTCCGTTAGTTCACCCAAACGCCGTCGCGCCGCCGCAGCATAGAGACCCATGTCCTGGCGTTCAAAGCCGTCGATTGCTTCCTTCAGTTGAGTGAGCGTTTCCTTAACATCGCCGCGCTGATGCGTTATCGCGGCCTTTAACAAGGTCACCCAAGGCATGGCCCAGTCCATTTTTTCCTTCGCGATTTTCTGCGCCATCTTCTCAGCCACGGCCAAACGGCCTGGCTCATTCTCTACGAGGGCCGACGCTATCGCCGCCCGAGCGCGCAGATGCATTGCTGCTATCCTCAATATCTGAGTGCGAAGGAGGATCGAATGTTCGAGGGCATTCCACTGTCCCTCAATATGTCTCCACGCCACTTCAGCATCTCCAGTGTAGAGTTCAATGTGAACCAGCGCGTGCATTGACGTGTAGTGTTGGAGGTGGAAGCTTTCGTGCGACCAGGCCTTGAGTCCTTCGATCACCTCAGCCCTCGCGCGTGTCGGATCATCAGCCGCCAACCAGATCAGATTAAGACTAGTACGGAGGTCCACCGCCGCAAACAGGTTTCCTTGATCGAGTGCGGCGGCAAGGAGCACGGGCACACGCCGGGCGATCTCGGCCACCTGGCCGCGATACAGCATTGCGCTAAGCATGAAGCGGTTTGCAGTGGTTAGTTCCCAGGACACTCCGGTGCACTGATCTCGTAAAATGTCCGACGCGCGTTCGCAAAATTCGGCGGCCCTCTTCCAGTCGCCCATCAGATATGCGCCTCCGCCGACAGCCCAAGTCGCCAGCCCAACCGCGCGTGGATGGTTCAGTTTTGCCGACAACTCCTCGGCACGCCGGGCAATATCCAGATAACGTTTCCGGGCCGACCCGCCGCGCGTGGCAGTCTGCACCGCTTCAAACGCCAGCGCGCGTGCGACGCGGTTAGGTTCTCCCGCGCGCAGAGCCAGCAACAGGTGACGGCTTTGGAAATCCGCTCCCCTGATGAGATCTACGAATCCAAGTCCCGCAGTTACGCCCCAGCAGATGTCGATACGAAAGAGGTCAGACTCAGGGACCTCGCTGGCACTCCGCTCAGTAAAATCGAGGCCGCGCAGCCGAATTTGCATGCGCCTCAGGAGAAGCGAAAGCAGGGCGCGTTTTGGACCAGCAGGCAGCGTGAGACCTACAGCCGAGAGCACAGACTTGATCACGTCCAGGCCCTCGTTGATGTGCCCGCCCATTAACAACTGCTCGGCGGCCCGGCGTTTAAAATCGAGGCTGTGACTCGCGGATGTGATGGGAGCGAGCTCGAGAAAGGCCTGGGCTGCTTCAGCGGGACGCCCGGCGTTGGCCAGAGTTTCGGCAAGTCCGCGTTTGAGATCCACCAGCTCGGCGCCTTGCGCAGGCGCCAGTTCAAGTGCGCGCCGGTAAAAAGCCGCCGCTCGATCAAATGCCAGCGCGCTCGCAGCCTTTCTGGCTGCCATCGCCGCGTGAGTCGCGGCGCGCACTCTCTCCCCGGCGCCCATGTAGTGTTCGAAGAGCGCTTCGGGATCATCGATACCGCGGGCTTCGATGGCCTGGGCCATCCCGCGATGAATCTGTGTCGCCGTGGCCGGATCAATTTGCGAGGCGAGCGTTTCTCGAATGCGGTCGTGATACAGCTCAACCGCGTGGCCTTCACCGCCACTGCGCAGAAATTGGGCGGCCCGCAGCGAGCTGACTAGAGTTAACTCGTCACCGGATAAGCCGGTGGCTTGATAGACCACCTCAGGATTAATGGGACGCCCCGCCACCGCCAAAGTATTTAGAAACCGCCGTGCTCCCCTGGGCTGGTGCCGCAAACGCGCGTCAAGCATCATGCTGAGAGTTATGCCGCTGGTTGCCGTTTGATCGTTAGTCGCGGCATAGCGCGCAAGCTGTTCGAGCAGAAAAGGATTTCCACGCGCCTCTCGCAGTATGCCCTCTGTAAAAGGCTCAACCACGGCCGCGTGCACGCCAAGTAAATCCCGCACCAGTTTCAGTGATTCAGATTGCGATAAAGCATTGACCAACACTTCGCGACACGTGTTGCTGCCGACCTTTTCCAAAAGCGCGCCGAGGAAAGGCTTCGCTTCAACATCTTCACTGCGAAAGCTGGAGATGAGGAGGAGCGGCGGAGCGTCCGGCGGCCGCAAGAGGTCTTCGAGCAACATCGTGCTGTCTGCGTCAGACCACTGCAGATCGTCGATGTAGAGAATGAGCGGCTGCCGGTCAGAGATGCGACCGAGCAGCTCGCGCAACGCCGCAAATGCGCGACCTCTCAGAGCCAGCGGATCGGGAATGTCGAGGTCGCGTTGTGGCGCATTGAAAACACTTTCGACCTGATGCATGACTGGAAACAACCGAGCCAGCGCATTCACGTCCCGCGGCATCAAGCTTTCGGCTTTCGCTACACGCAACGACATCAAATACTTTGTCAGGCTGTCTACCACGCCATCGAGCGCTTTGTAAGGAACAGACTCGCGTTCATAGCAACGTCCTTCAAGGATGACGATCTCTTTCTCCCGCTCGCGCAGTCCAGCTAGAAAGTGGTGGGCCAGGGCAGTTTTGCCCATGCCTGAGCTTCCATGCAGATAAACCGTCGCGGTTTGACCCGTACGCGTGAATGCAAACGTATCCTCCAATTGCTGCAACTGTTGCTGGCGGCCGATGAATGGCGAGCTCTCCAAAAGTGGACTTGGCGGCGACGGAACGATGGTTGGCAGGAGACCGGTACTGGGCTGGCCGAGCATCTTCAGCACCTCTTGTCCAGTCGGCCGATCTTCAGGCTTGCGTCGCAACAGACGAATACAGAGCTTGTTTAGATCTCGCGGCACACCACGCAACAACTCAGACGGCGCCGGAGGATCGAAGTTCTGCTTGTTCATCATCACTTCGAAAAATTTGCCGGCGAACGGAAGTCGAGCTGTAAGCGATTGATAGAGAATCACACCAACGCTGTACCAATCGCTGGCCCTCGAAATAGGAAGTTGGGCGCCTTGCTCAGGAGACATGTAGTCGGGAGTGCCGGCGATACTGATGCTGTCGTGAAGGTCTTTGCCTGTGACTTCCGTGACCAGCCCGAAGTCCAGAATCACGACACGGCCTTCTTTAGTGACCAGCACGTTGGACGGTTTGATGTCGCGATGAAGTTTCCCGGTTTCATGTAGACCATGAAGGCCCTCCGCCAGTTGCCGGATAGCAGCCCTCAACCGCTCGAGGTCCAGACGCGATCTCGAGAGTGAGGTTTCTACCGGATACGGGTCCCCTGCATCTGCTTCGACGGGTTCAACTGTTATTTCATCCAACTGTCTGGTCTCAGCTTCGTAGTCAGCCAGCATCTCGTTACCCGGCTGCAGTGAACCCTTTCTCAGTGTCGAAGTCTTTGAGCTCTCTCCCTGCCGTGCGTGGTAGCCCGGTCTCACGTATTCGAGAAAATTTACGCCGTTAACCAGCTCCATCGTGAAAAACCAGAAATGCCCGTCAGCCATAAACTCATAAAGTCCAACGAGATTTGGATGAGAGACGTCGGCGAGCGAACGAAACTCCTGCTTGAAGCGTGAAATATGTGAGGCCTCGGCGCGAGTCAGCGTTTTGAGTGCAACAATCTTGTCCGTCTCCAGGTCGTGAGCTTCATACACGATCCCCATACCGCCGGATCCCAGCCGGCGGCGAATGCGAAAACGTTTGGTGCCGAGAAACTCGTTAGATGGCTGGCTCATTGCTTAGGGCGGAAACTTCGAAGCATGGCGCGTGTTGTAAGGTAGTATAGATCAGACTGATTCATAAAGATGACGAAGCCTGGCATCGGATGTCCTTCGTCACGCGGAGCGATTTCATTAAAACCGTGGCTTCAGCCCGGTGACCAGGAGTTAGGTTAGAAAATGGAAACCGTTTGAACGGTTTGCTTTGGAGCCGCCGAAACCGTTGGAAACGGTTCAGGGGATGTTCCCGATCTAATCACCGGGCTGAAGCCGCGGTGTGAATGAGATCGCTCCGCGAAGTGTGAGGCGCGCTCTCAATAGACACAATAAAACGCCTTATTCTGTGTTCTGATTCGCGCATTAACGGCGGCCCGTAAGAAAGGAATCTCAAGTGGACTGGCGTGTATTTCTAACTACCTTTGGCGTGATCTTTCTAGCCGAGATGGGTGACAAGACCCAACTTGCTGCGATGACTATGTCGGCGCAAACAAAAAAGCCGTGGGCGGTGTTCATCGGTTCAGCAATTGCGCTCACCGCGGTCTCGGCGATTGGTGTCGTGGTGGGAGGCGTGGTGGGAAACTACATTCCACTGCTCTGGATAAAGCGCGCCGCGGCAGTCGCGTTTATCGTGATCGGCGTACTGATACTGATGGATAAGTTTTGATGTCCGACACACTTTTAGTTTGTCGTTGCCTCGCGTAAGGCTATTTGAAATTCCGGGCCGCCCTGGCATAGAACGACAAACTAAAGGAAGCTCTGATTAAGTTGGTCATCATTTAATGAACTGCATCAGACCGTCTTTGTAGTCTGTTGGTTGCGGTTGCGAGACTCTCGACAAACTTAAAGTGTGTCGACACCCGGCGCCACTGCGGTCGGTTCTGTACAATCTTCGTAATCTGCAGATAGGCTCTAAACGGAGAATATTCATGCCGCAAACTCCCCATATAGAACGTCACTTCACCTCGAGCGAAGTCGTGCGCGACGCTGTCATTGGAATGGCAGATGGCCTAACCGTCCCCTTTGCATTGGCGGCGGGGCTCACGGCTATTAACTCCACCCGTATTATCGTCACCGCCGGTCTCGCAGAGATTGCCGCCGGCGCAATCGCGATGGGCCTGGGCGGTTATCTCGCCGCCAAGAGCGACGCCGAGCATTACGCCAAGGAACGCGAACGGGAGAAGCGGGAAGTCGCTGAGATACCGCATGAAGAAATGCGCGAGGTGGCGGAAGTGTTTGAAGAGTATGGACTGACGAAAGAACAAACCCAGCCGATCGTTGAAGCTTTACGTCTGCAGCCAAAGAAGTGGGTTGATTTCATGATGCGTTTCGAATTGGGTCTGGAGAAACCGGATCCCAGGCGGGCCATGAGAAGTGCGGTGACGATAGGAGGGGCGTATGCCGTCGGCGGTTTTATTCCGCTCGCGCCTTACATGGCGTATACCGATGTGACCACGGCGTTGCTATTTTCCATCGCAGTTACTTTGCTGGCGTTGTTAGTCTTTGGTTTTGTGAAAGGCCGCTTCACCGGGATGCGACCCGTGCGTAGTGCATTGCAGACCGCGTTCATTGGCAGCGCCGCCGCCGGCGCGGCGTTCGTGATTGCAAGATTGATCTCGGAGTAATCCGGTTCTGCTACTGCCCCAGCAGAACGCTCACTGTGTTGCTTTCCCCACTGCAAGCGACCAAATCCACTTTGCCATCCCCATTTAGATCTGCGACTGCGAAGTTCCATGTTCCCCTGCCGGTAGGGAAAGTCAACGACGGTGATCGCTTGAAAGAGCCACGACCATCGCCCAACATCATGCTCACACCTTCGCCCGAAGCGGTGATCACGTCCTGTTTGCCATCGTGATTCACATCCGCGAGAGTGACGGGAAAAGCGTTATGGCCAAAGTCGAATGGCGATCCGCTTACTTCGGTAAAGGCGCCACGGCTATCACCGCTGAGCACCGTCAAGTTGGCCATGTCATGATGAGTGACCACCAGGTCGCGGTGCTTATCTCCGTTGACGTCACCTATCGCGACAGACCAGGGCTCACCTGTACGCAATGGAATGTGGCTCACGCGAAAGCTGCCTCGACCATCATTAAGGAGCAGCGTCAAAGCGCGACTAAAGGGAAGTTGTTGGGCTCTCAAAGGCCCCGTCGCTGTGGCAGTTGCGATGATGTCGAGATGGCCATCGCCGTTTACGTCGCCGAGCGCCATCGGATATGGACTTGGACCAACAGCAAAGGTCGCCGGCGCACGAGCGAATCCCCCGCGCCCGTCTCCGAACGCGACCGACACATCGTTGTCCGTACTGTTGACGGTGGCCAGATCGAGTTTGCCATCCCCGTTTAGATCGCCCAGTCCCAGGCCATGCGTATGCGGCTGCTGACCTTGCTTCATCACGATGGGAGAATTCGGCGCCAGCGCCAGGGCGCCTTTGCCATCACCAAGAAGCATTGTTACTCCGTAACTGTCGTGACTAATGAAAGCCAGATCCAGGTTGCCGTCGCTATTCACGTCGCCCAAAGCCATTTCACCGGGGCCTTCCGATACCGTGATCTTATTCACGGCATCACTACGAAACCTCCCGTCGCCCAAACCAGGGAGCACCTCTAACGTTCGCGAACGTCCGCTTGCAATTACGAGATCCAACTTGCCGTCCTTGTTCATATCTCCGACCACAACATCGTCTGGTCCACCAGCAATTGCAATCGGCGACCCGGAGGCATGCGCGAATAACGGACGTTGCGGCCTGTCCACATTGGCGTCGCCCGCGTTACAAGATATGGACGGAATAGAAGCGATAGTCACCAGGAGGGACAGTACTGAAGCAGTAACGGCAAAGTTCATCAAGCTTTCTCCTTTCGAAGCCGGTCGAATAGACAGATTCAACTATTGGACGGGTGAAAGCTCGTTTTTCTTCCGTACCGGAGTGGTTTGTTTAGCGTTCTGACTGCGATGTAATTTAGGAAGAATCTGTTCGTGTTGTTTCGTGTAAATTCGTGGATCAATTTCTTATCGATCCGAAATCACGATCCACGAATCACACGAAATGACACGAATAAAACGCTAAACAACGAATGTGTAACCCGGATCCAACTTCTGGTGGGCCACTAGGATCTCATGAATATTGTAAGGATGAGTAGGTTTGCCGGATAACTTATTGCGCAGCACCTGAAAGATGTGCCCGAGTCCTCCGGCGTCATCGATGTCGATGTCCGCAACACAATCATCACCCTTCATAAAGAACGTCAACTGCAAGTTTCCATAATTGTCCGGCGTCTTGAAGCTTCCGGCTGATGAGAAGCCTGGCGGCGGGTGATGCAGACTGCCGTCGACCTTATCAAAGAGACCTTCTGCTTCGCTGTTCCGGACCTCCTCACGCAGCTCCTTCGGCACGACACAGAAAAACCGATCACCCCTGAGCTCATTCAGCGTCTGAATGTATGAAAGAACTGTCCTTCCGTTGGTGAGCGGCGTGGCTCCCGACTTCACTGCGATGTTAAGCAATCCTGCTCTCCGAATATCGTCGAGTGCGTTATAGAGATCGGTGCCTGTCTTTCCTACGAACGAGAGGACTTTGTCACTGTTCTCCAACACGGTCCGGAGGTCGTCGGATAATTTCTGATACGAAGGAAAGTTGACCTTCTTTACCTTTCCCGGATCGATGGGAAAAGTAAGCGACAGCGGAGTGATCCCGCTCGCCTTCATATTGATGAACTGACTTACGTATTGATAAGAAGGAGGATCAACCTCGATTCTATACAAGCCTTGAGGAGTACCGCGTAGGCCCGTGATTTGAACCTTACCCGTGGCATTCAAACTGGCCTTATTAGTCTCACTCAGGACCTGGTGACGGAGAATAACGTCAACTTTCTCTCCAAGAAATTTCCCGTAAACATTCAGTAGCTCGAGCTGTAGTTTCACTTCGGCTGCCATCGTCTCCTCCTTTCAAAATGAGCCTCACGTTAATGAGGGGTCCCTGTATTCCATCAGCTGTTCTAAATCAAGAACTCGCGCGGAAGATTCTGGTAAAACGTGAGCCACTCAGCGGGTGGTGTCCTAGCTTGAAGTAGCTCTCTGTGCAAGCTGCACAGAGACAATTAGAGACAAACTACTCACTCAGCGTCCGTCCTTCACGATGCTTTCAGCGATCCGTTCGCTGAGCGCGGCGATTGTCTTAGAAGGGTTGTGCCCGACCGGCGCGGGCATGATCGAACCGTCTGCCACATAGAGATTGCGATAGGCGAAGCTCTCGCCAAACTGATTCACGACGCCGTCCGCCGGCGACGATCCTAACGGGACGCCGCCAAGCGGATGCGGCGTGATGAACGCGTCCGGGTTTTGAATGATCAGCTTCACTCCAGTCTTTTCGGCCAGCTTGCGATGTACCTCCTGGATGCCGTCGAGGACTTTCCGGGCCCCGCTCGTCTTCCAATCGAGACGCAGCTTGTAATCTCCAAACCAACCAAAAAATTCTTTCTCTACCTTGAACTTTCCGATGGGTTGGTCACGTCCCTGTGCGAACCAGGGCATGAGGTTGTCAAACGGCTGTTGCAGCAGTCCGCGATAGAGTTGACCCAGCGCGGCCGCAAACTTTTGCGCGTCGCCGCTCGGGTTCTTTAGGTTCTCCTGATATTGGACCAACAGGTCGGGGACGCCGCCGTCTTCAATCATGAAGCGACTGCCTTTGTAATGGTTGTCGCCGAAGAAACGTATTCCAGCCGTGATGGTTGGTCCACGCGAGGGATAGACCTTGCGATCGTGAAACGCCGGACTCAGGTAATTTGCATTGGTGCACCAATGCGAGCCGAGCAGCTTGCCAAAGTTAGGAAGAGTCTTGTGTTGTTTCTGGCAACGCAAAAGAAGTTCGGTTGAGCCGATAGAACCGCCTGAGACTACCACCAGACGTCCTGTTACTGAACCTGGCTTGAGTTTACCTTGCTCGATGCGTTCAAAATGGACGCGATATCCTCCACCAATCGGCTCGATGTTACGGACGATGTGCAGCGGGCGTACTTCAGCGCCTTTCTTCTCCGCGCGCGGAATGTAATTGAGCGCGAGTGTATTCCGCGCTTCGACCGGGCAGCCGAGGACACATTGTCCGAGGTGAACGCAGAACCCCTGTTCAATCCCGTCAGGGTTCGGTGTCATGACGCTATCTTCGGCGCGAGGAACACGCGAGGCGTCGTAAGAGTAGGTGACTTCAAACTTGATGTTGAGATCAACTTCGTCGTATTGCGCGGCAAAGCCGGCCAAGAGCGCCGCCTCCTTCAGCAGCTTGGTACGATTCGAATGTTGATTGGCGGGAATCCTGCGGGGATGAAGCACATCGCTGACCCTTTGGTAGTAAGGCGCGAGCACCTGGTAGTTGATCTCCGGCGGCCAGCCCGCCTTGAAGAAATCTTCGTGAGCGTCGATGACTACGTTTGCGAAGTGTAAGGAGCCTCCTCCGACACCCGCGCCCGCAACCGTGCCTATCTTGCCGTGCAGACGGATGTCGAGCCAACCATTGGTCTCGGCAGGACGGCCCTCATTCCATAGCCAGTCCTTTTGAGTAACGCTGGGATACTGGTCGCGCACCCAGCGCCGTCCACGTTCGAGGACCAAAACCTTGTAACCTCCTTCGGCGAGTCTGAGGGCCGAAACTGCTCCACCGAAACCACTACCGATTATTACTACGTCGAAATCTGTGGCCACGAGTCACCTCCTTCTTGGAAACATGTCAAAAAAGTCCTTATTTTTGACAGGTTTCATTTCGCTATCTGCGCGTCGCAGACGAGCAAAGCTACTCGGTTCTGTAACAGCGGCTTCACATCGTTTATTGCTGTTCAAGCAACTAAGTTCGGTTTTCATAGCTCTTGCTCATGCTACCCAAATTTCGAGTTTGAATCCGAACGTATGGAACAGCGGTCAACCGGGCTGATTTAGCGAGTTTTTGCGAGGAAGCAGCTCGTGAGAATTCAGCCGTTTCAAGGACGCGGGGACGATATTCCCGCGGTCAAAAAAAGTCAATGGCATTACGGAGCAGGTAAAAACGCAAATGGGCCTGGGAGCCAGGCCTGCTGCTTCCTCTTCCAAAACATTCCCTGGCCAACTGCGTATACACTACCCGCATCTGCTTTCAAACAAACTTAGGAGAACCTTAATGCAATCGTTTCCAGTTAAATACTTACTTCAGCGCGCCCTGCTGGCAGTGCTGCTGTCCGTTTCCACTCTGGCAGTTTCCACACTGCCCGTACGCGCATGGCAACAGGGCGCGGCTGCTACGGCCGCTGCGAAAACAGCAACACTTACAGCGGCCGAGAAAAAGGCGGCGGATCGCGTTAAGCTTGAAACCATACGTGAGCTCACCACCGCGCTCAGCTCGCCGGAATTTGAAGGCCGCGGCACAGCACAGCCGGGTGCAGACAAAGCTGCGAATTACCTGGCAGCTTACTTCGCCAAGCTGGGACTAAAACCGGCGGGCGAAAACGGCACGTATCTGCAACCTATTAAATTCAGATCGGCGGGCGTCATGGCCGAGTCGTCCGTGAAGGTAGGCGACGTTGCCCTCCAACACGGACCGGATTATGTAGTGCTCCCGCCTTACTCTTCCGAAAAAGTGGATGCGACGGGCGGCGTCGTGTTTGCCGGCTACGGAGTAGTGTCCACGGATTTGAAGCGTGACGATCTGGCGGGTCTTGATTTGAAAGGCAAGGTGGTTATCATTCAGGGCGGACAGCCGGCCGGTGTGGACGCCACCGCATGGCGCCGAGCAACTAATCCGCAGGCACGGGCCATGAACATTTTTGGCAAAGGTGCATTGGCCATGATCGTCGCCGGCGCCGGAACACAGGCACAGCCTTACTCCACTATCGCCAACTACCTCTCACGCCGGCGCGTGACGCTCGCCTCAGCGCCGGCAATGATGTTTAAAGTTCCACCGGTACTTCTGGTTAGTGATGCTGCTATGGACAAACTCTTCGCCGGCAGCGAAACGACCTATGCGCAAGTCCTGGAGAAAGCGAAGACCGGTGAAATGGTTTCTCGCGACCTCGGTAAAACTGCAACTCTGGCGTTGCGGTTCAAACTCGAAGAAGCCCCAAGCAGCAACGTAGTGGCGGTGATGGAAGGTTCTGATCCCAAACTGAAGGAAGAAGCGGTCGTGTTCACGGCCCACTACGATGCCTACGGCATTGAAGGCGGCAAAATCTATCCGGGCGCGGCGGACAATGCACTTGGGACGGCAACGATCGCCGCCATCGCTGAAGCCTTTACCAAGGCGTATCCGAAACCCGCATCGCGGCCGCGCAGGTCAATAATCTTTCTTGCAGTGACCGGAGAAGAGTATGGCTTGTTTGGCGCCGAACATTGGGTAAGACATCCGACATGGCCGCTCGACAAAGTTGCTGCGAATATCAACTTCGATGGCATCGGCACCGAAGTTTATGGCCCTGTGAAGCGCATTGTCGGCTTTGGCGCCGAGCATTCCGATCTGGGCCAGGTCTTTGAAGACGTCACTGTGGCCACGGGTAACATCGTCACACCGGATCCGATGCCTGAAGAAAATGCTTTCGTCCGATCGGATCACTACGCGTTTGTGAAGCAGGGTGTGCCGGCGTTGATGTTGCTGGGCGGACCTGACGGGGATGTTGCGATTTGGATCCCGCGCGCGAGGAAGTGGCTCGAGACTGACTATCACTCGCCCAGCGACACAGTGAAGCCCGATTGGAACTGGACTGGACCACAAACGTTGGCCAAGGTTGGGATGATCATCGGCCTGCGCGCGGCCAACGCTGACGCCATGCCGGCGTGGAAGTCGACCTCACCGTTCAATAAACCGCGGAGCGCGGCTAAGGCGGCGACTGCGGGGCAGTAACCTCAGCATCAAGGCGGTAGTTCAGAGTTCAACCTTTAGGTTGTGTCTTTTGCGAAAGAGCAACCTAAAGGTTGAACTGTTGAACTACCGCCTTCTAGCGCCAGGTGACGAGCTGCTCACTACAGGCAACTCAACTTGGGATTAAACGGAAAGAACAGTCCTCTTGGATTATCCCTCCAGGCCCAGACATGCAAGTCGTAGTGCCACGGTTCTCCGGGGCCGTGGCCGGGCATTGGGCCATCAAACGTTTGGCCGAACAGTGAAGGAGCGGGGTTGTCGATCACGGGCGGTGGGTTATTGGACGCTCCGAACCAGGGAACGCCGTTCGAAAAGACGGGCGTAACATATTCCAAGCCGACGAGTCTGATCTTCCCATCGTTCTGTGGAAGGTAGAGCAATGCCTCGGGCCGGGTCGCGTCTACGGAGGGGTCAGCCAGGCGAGCGGGGTTAATGTAGTGGATGCCCATTGCGCCGAGGCCCGGCACCTGGACACATTGAAACGTGGAGATGAAGCCATCCTCCAGCGCTTTGCTTTCGTTGTGGTATTGAGCTGTGGCAGCTCTGGCCGCGGTTAGTTGTTCCTGACAGTC
>Ga0190270_10000631_pt1 | contig 15471 bp, 13 predicted proteins | sample Popmic320T_FD_133748 | JGI IMG/M metagenome (GOLD analysis project Ga0190270, IMG submission 133748) | Populus adjacent soil microbial communities from riparian zone of Weber River, Utah, USA - 320 T | ecosystem: Environmental > Terrestrial > Soil > Riparian zone | place: USA: Utah | collected... | reverse complement strand
TTCCGACGGGAGACCGGGGACGGGGACCGGAGACGCCCGACTGGGACAACTCAAACCAGATCGACCAAAGCGAGATCTAGCCGCAGATTAACGCGGATTTCGCGAATCTGAGTGATCCTCCCTCTAGGTTTTCTTTTCGGCTTGGATCTGCGTTTATCCGCGTAAATCTGCGGCTAATCTTACGTAAAATCGCGGATGTCTTTGAAAGGCGTTTCCGGATTATCGAAGTCGGGGCGGTAGTAAAATGAGGCGCCGTCGAATTCCTGTAGCCAGCCTTCTTTTATTCCTAATTCATCGAGCGCGTTGACGGCGCGCATCCATTCCGTTTCCGAAATGCGACGCGACAGCAAAACGAAGCGTTGGTTCGATGCGGCCTGGTGAGTCGGGTAATACTGGGCCATCAACGACACGGCCACGCGCGGGCTTAGGTCGTCTCTAATCCACTCGAGTGACTCGCGCACGCCGCCAATGTCGTTTGGCAATACCAGGAGTCGAATAATCAACCCACGTTTTACCAGACCATCATCGCCGTAAACCAATTCGTCCCCAACCTGCCGGAACATCTCCGCAATCGCCAGGCGCGAATACTCTTTGTAGCTTTTCACTTTTGAGTAAGTGTAACCCGCTTCATCTTCCGCATACTTAAGGTCCGGCAAATAGACGTCAACGAGCCCTTCGAGCAGGCGCAGCACCTCGACCGAATCATAGGCGTTGGTGTTGTAGACAATCGGCAGCCGCAAGCCTTGTTCAGCGGCAAGAAACACGCTGCGCGCCATTTGTGGCGCGAAGTGGGTCGGCGAAACGAAGTTGATGTTGTGACAACCTTTCGCTTGAAGCTCCAGCATTATTTCAGCAAGTCGCTCGTGAGTAATCTCGTTGGCAAGTTGCTGTTTGTGAGTTTGCGAGATCTGGTAGTTCTGGCAATAGACGCAACGGAGATTGCAATTGCCGAAAAAAATATTTCCGGCGCCGTGCTTGCCAACCAGAGCCGGCTCTTCTCCGTAGTGCGGCGTGTAGGACGAAACGATTGGGAGGCGGCCTGAGTAACACGCGGCGATCTCATTTCTAATTCGGTTGTTGAGACAATCGCGCGGGCAAACCGTGCAGCGTTCCAGCAAAGCCTCCAGTGCTTCCACACGCCGCAAGAGCTGGCCGGACTGGAGAAGCGGAACATAGGACGGTGCTTCCATTTGAAGTGTTACCTCTTACAGTGAACTGCTGGGCTATTTTCAGCCTTCCGCTAACGCGGACTGATGAAAACTACTCCTCATTTACTCATGTCGGCGGAAATGGATGAAATGTGGTTTGTGTTGTTCAACCACGTCTGCCGGCGCGACTCGCGTCGTTTGTCGCCAGATGAAGTCCATTTCCGCGTGGATTGTACTGAGTGCCAATCGCGCTTCAAAAATCAGAAGTATGCTGCCGTAAAACAAAAAGCAGGCCCCAGCGAGTCCGACACCCACAGCTACGACGTTATAGCGCGGATTACCCACGACCGCTACCACGCCAATAGCAACGCTCGTTGCCACAAACAGCCCCAGCGCGAGGTAAAAGGTGACCATCGAGCGTTGCAGAATCCGCGCGCGGCTGGTGAGTTTATCCATCTGGGCGAAGATGACGGCCTGCCGGTCTTTAGCGTTTACTGGATCGATCTCTTCCTTGGTCGCAAGTTCCTCAAGTTTGTCGGAGAGGGCACGCACCCTGTCCACAACGCGGCCGAGCCTGTGTGATGTGGAAAGAATCATGCTCCCGCAGGCGGAAATTAACACTGCGGGAGTAATCATTGCCGTTAACACAGCAACTGCTGACGACATCGGATCCATCTTATGTAAAAGCAAACTGTTCGTTTGCTGACCGTTCAACTCAATTCCGTCGGGTATCCACGTCGACGATCCGCAAACTGACCGTACATTTCAATTCCGCCTGGCTTCTAAGGTGACGTTCCGCAAACTAACAGTTTGCGTTACTTAAGCTCGCCGTCGCGTGCGACGTTTTGGCCTGGGCTTAGTCGGCGTCTTAGGCGCCGTCACCGCGTCTGCCTCCTTCTTCGGCTTCATCTGTTCTTTTATCAGCTCCACGAGCATCTGTTGCGGGAAGTCGGCCTTTAACATTATTTCATCACCTTCAGGGGTGATAACCAGGTTCTTAAGCATGGACTGTGCGGCCGGATCCTTAACTGTGCTGCCGGCGAATCCGAGCAGGCCGGTCAACAAGTTGCTCACGATTTTTGCCGTGTCAGGATTGTCTTCATTCATCGCACCGCGAAGCATAAAGTTGGTCGCATCCATTGTTACGGACGCATAGAAGTCGCCAATCTTGGTATCGCAGCGCGGCGTGCGCTCGGTCGCTTCCGTGCCCATCAGGCCAAAGCTTTTTCCAAACGAGTGCCAGGGTCGTCCGGCAACGCTGACGAGCGCGCTCGAGTCTCTCGCCAGCGAATTCAAGGTTTCTGCGCTGATGCGTTCCTTCCCATCCCCGGCGTCGATAGCAGCGCGCAAGTATCCAGGTGTGCCGGCGGCGACTGTGTTGCCATTAAGAGCGACGATCCCAACTTCAGAAAAACCACGCAGGAAAGGATTCTTTTCCGCTTCTTTGGCGATCGGGTCAATCGTCATTAAACCCAGAGTCTTTGCTCCATACGTCTCGTCGCGAAGTTTTCCTCCCGAAGCCATTCGTGCCAATGCGATCAACGACTCGGCATTGATGTCACCGCTGGCAACGAGCAAAGCCTCCGGTGGCTGGAACTTTAGTTCGGCAGTGGGTTTTCTGAAACGCACGGCCACCACAATGTACTGGACTGCTCTCGGATCGACGCCGAAGTTTTTCTTAGCTTCCTCGAAGTCCTTCAACATGCTCTCAACGTCTTTGGCAGGCATTACCTTCGGCACAACTTCGTTCAGAATGCGTTGCGGGTTCAGGTAAATGAGCATGTCCGCATCGGGCAAGTTTGACAGGGAAGTGATCGTGTTCTGATTCCCGGGTGTTGTGAGTGGAGCAGAAGCGGGCGTTAGCTGCGGGTTGCCGGTTTGATTCTGCGCCGGTGTTATTTCAAACGAGACTAACGACAGGAACAGAACCAGCACTGGAAAAAGGAAAAGTCTTCTCACGATTGGGAAACCTCCATACCGAGTTTTGCTTATCTTCACATAACTAGATTGCGTTAGTCAGCAGTTTAGATCCAACGAGGTGATCTAGACCCGACGAAGAGTGGGCTTGGTGAATTCGTTTGTGACATTGCCGGTGTTTAGGGTTGTAGCCGGTTCAAATAGCAGAACATGTGCTTCTTCATCGGCGACCGGGCGATGCTCCATCCCGCGTGGGACTACTATGAATTCGCCTTCTTCCAGCCAAACTTCCTGGTCTTCCGGCGTCGCGTCATCACGAAACTCCATGCGAAACCTTCCCTTCACGACCAGGAACATTTCGTCCTCATTTTCATGGTGATGCCATGAAAACGGACCCTCAAACTTAACGAGCTTCACGTATTGGCCATTTAGTTCAGCGGCAATGTGCGGGTCCCAATGATCGCGTACGTGCGAAAGCTTCTCGCTGATATTGATTTTATTTATCACTCGCTTGCTCCTATAACTGGGACCGCGGGCGTCTCGCCCGCCCCGATGGCCAGGACGCCGTCGGCATTTAGGGTATTCGACACCACAGGAACGGGCGGGACGCCCGCAGTCCCAGGTTGTTAATTACTGAAAGATCGCATCAAGCAACTTGGCCAGGCGAAAACCGGCTTTGGCGAGTTGCTGCCGCACAACTTCACGGTTAAGAGTGTCGTAATTGGCGGGGCGCGTAATGTCGTAGACAGTCTCGGTAACCGGCTGGCCGTTGTTCATCACCGGTTGCCCATCACGCGTTACAGGGACAACTCGCTTGCGGGAGATGCGCACTCCCCTGTACGTGTGATCTCGCGACTGTTGTAGTGAATCAGTTGCCCATTGCGCCGCCCAGGAGTTTAGCCGTCCGCGCGGATTCCAATTCGACCTCGGTCTCAACGTTTGTTGCAAAAACATACCCAGCTCATCAGATGTCTGTTTGTCCGTTGCCAGCATCAACGCAGTGACGAGGTCAAAATCCCAGAATGAATGCAAACGTTTTCGGTTGCCATCAATGACTAACTGATTGCCGCCGCGATCATGATCCAGACGCCTGCGCTTGATTGTTAATGGATCTCTCTCTATGACAATTGTGCTATTAGGGCCGCTTTCATCGACAAAGCCGGAGCCGACATGCAGCGGCTGATGCATGTCTCCTACCAGATGGACCAGGAGGCGGAGCGCGTTACGTTTGCTCAGCGGATGATTTGGATCAAGACGTCCTTGCAGCGTACGAATGCAGACGTTGATCATGTTAACAACGTCGTGCTCCACCGTGAAGCCGGTACAGGTTTGATAGCTCCGGCAATTCAAAGGCAAATCGTCAAAATGCCATTCTCGGTTCTTCTCGTTATGGGCCATGTCCTGGAGAAAGGCATTCGTATCCGGATCGGGATCGGTAGTGCCCATGCGCTCTTTGACGGTGTCGGCCCAGGTTGAAATGCTGGCCAGCGTTTCGCCCGGCTTGAGGATCGCGGCGATTTTTTGAGAGGTTCGAGGCTTAACCCGGAGAGAAGCAATCTTGCCGACGGTTTGATGGCCATCGCTGCCCCAGGCAAACGCGGAGTTTGAAGTTGCGAAAAAGATCAAGGCAATGAGCCAGATGGAAACGAGTCTCTGCATACTTTGTCGTTTCTCCTTAGAATGCTTTCCGGACAATGATTAGGATAGCGCGGGCCATTAGGTCATTACCACCTCGCGGTGTCCGACACACTTTAGGAAGCTCTGATCGAGTTGATCATCCAACTGATGCTGAACTTGATCAGAGCGGTCGCCGAACGGTGGCAGTTAGAGATATCCTTTAGATCGAACACAATCCAGTTAAGAGGGACCAACTTGCTGAACTTTGCAATGCAAACAGCCCGCGAGGCCGGCGGCATTCTTATCGACCGGTTGGGGCGCGCTCTCCAGGTCTCGAATAAGGGTGACATTGATCTGGTGACCGAAGCCGACCTGGCGTCGGAAAAGTTAATCATTGAGAGAATCAAATCTTACTACCCGCGTCACGCCGTGCTGGCTGAGGAGTCGGGAGCTAGTGACGCAAGCGAGAAAAGCGAGTGGAAGTGGATTATTGACCCGCTCGACGGCACGACCAATTATGCGCACGGCTATCCATGTTTCTGCGTCTCGATTGCCCTCGAACACAATGGCAAGATTGAACTCGGTGTTGTTTACTGTCCGACGCGCGACGAGATGTTTGCGGCCGAGCGAGGTCGAGGTTCGACGCTCAATGAGCGCCAAATACGTGTGTCGAATACTGAGGAGTTGAATGCCGCGCTGCTTTGTACTGGCTTTCCCTACAACGTGCGCGAACGGCCAAACTTTACGCGCGATTTCGAGAATTTCACCATGAATTCCCAGGCAGTCAGACGAGACGGCTCGGCGGCTCTAGACCTCGCCTACGTGGCGTGCGGGCGTTTTGATGGCTTGTGGGAAGAAGGACTTAAAGTTTGGGATGTGGCAGCCGGAGCAATATTGATTGAAGAAGCAGGAGGGACAGTCACTAACTTTCAGGGAGCGCCTTTGGACATCTGCACTCCACAAGTGTATGCACCGAAAGTTTTAGTCAGCAACGGACTGATCCACGACGCGATGATGAGAGTGTTGCGAATGTGAGAGGAGGCCGGGTGTCGGGTGCCGGACGGCGATAACTACCTATTGATGAGCGAGTTTCGAAGAGCGTAGAGTTTGTCGCCCCAGAGAATTAATATCTGTTGTTACTACTACGAGTTGTTGTGGGAGAAGGTATTTCAGGCATCGATATCTCGAGTTGCGTTTCCAGTTCCGCAAGCGAAGCCTGAGCCATTGAAAGGTGATGAAGGTATTCTTTGATATGTTCCCTGGTATGGCCTTCAGCGATGTTTTCTCCCTAGAGCGCCGACTCAATAATCCCACTGAGCCTTTCCGTTTCGCGGCGGGCACACGCGCGAGTCTCTTCTCCTGGTAGCTGTCGCACGTGGATGATCGGGTGGTAAATGATCTCGACCTTTCCAGTATGCGGTAAGCGTTGGCCTGCGGGCCAAACTCGATTAGCGCCACGGATTGTCACAGGCAGAATAGGCACTTCAGCTTCGAGCGCGATCCTCACCGCACCGCCTTTCATGCGAATCATCGAGCCATCCGGCGTGCCTCGTCCGCCCTCGGGAAATATCACAACGACTCCACCTTCTCGCAGCCATGTTAACGACCGGCGAATAGCGGCAGGGTCGCTGCCTTCCACCTGAAGTGGCCAGGCGCCGAGTAATCGTATCGCTTTACCGATTACCGGCCAGGAGAACGCTTCACTCCATGCCAGGAAGCGAATCGGTCGTTTAATGGCCAAAGCCAGCCAGGCAGGATCGCCGTAGCTCTGATGATTTGAGGCAATGATGAGGCCGCCCTGATGTGGGATGTTTTCCATCCCGTTGAATTTCAGACGCCAGAAGACACGGCTTACCAGACCCACAACCCGGCGCACCAGATTGATCGTCCATTGTGGTAAGGCTGCTTCGGCCTGCTTGTGTTTCGCAGGAGGAGTGTCTCGTGGAAATGTTCCTGGATCGCTCAAGGTTTTTCTGAATAACACTCTGCGGGCTCACAACGGAAATTCGCGATCGATAAACTCGACGTGAATCCTCGGTACGCCTGATGCGCCGATGCTGTGTCCTCTCACCGCGGCGTGGACCGTAAGTTTGTACTCTGCACTCGTCAGCCTGATGAAGCGACCGGTCGGCACGTTAAGACTCGTGTAGATCGCCGCCCCCCTACTGCTTATATTCTCCGCTACTGTTTGTTCTCGATCGACGAGTGCTCCCTTGTCATCAAAAGTTTCGATCAATATGTCCACCGGAATATTGTGCCGTGTGTGCGCGCGGTTATCTTCAGAGGCCAATTGCGGCGGCACCAAGTCCTGGACGACACTGAAACTATTGGGCGTATCGCCCTCGCTTACGTAGCGCTGTGAAGGATTCTCCTCATAACTTCTTGGTGGACGCTTGCCGATGAATGCAACGCCGACTTCAAACACTGGAGCGGTACTGCCCGGTTGTTCAATTAATCTTATTCTACGCACCAGGGCCCAAACTCTGTATTGGTCTTCTACGTGATCAAACACCCGCAGCTGGCGTGGCATAGGTATCGTCATGTGCAGCAGACGGCCTTTTTCAATCGGACGCTTCAGGGTGAAGCCGCAGCCAAACGGAGTTACATCGATGAGGCGCGTGATCTCGGTCCACTCAAAATCTGCGGTTTCGCGGCAACGCACGCGGACGGGTAGCTTGAGCTGCAGCCGCTCGCGAACACGCGTGGGTTTTTGCTGTTCAGCCATGTGAAGATTTAACGCGGAAATAGGCGCTTTCCAGCCTGAAACCGGACGACATCTCAGCCAAGCATTGCACTGCGCATCGTGACTGTAAAATTGCGGGCGAAGCCATTGATTTTATTAGGGTTTTGCGGTTGTTGCCAGTTGCCAAAAATCGCGATTTCACGCTATAATCTCACTTACTTTTTGGCGGCCCTGAGTTGCCTGTCGCGCGGCCGTTTACAACCTAAATCAGCGCGAAAGAACTCACTTAAAACCAATTGAATACCAGCCGATAATTAAGCTGGGAATTGTCCTGCGCTGACAGGCAAAAGTTTGGAAAGCAAAGCCCACGGCGGGCGGATTGTACTGGAAAGGCCAACGGATGGAAACCACTTCTGAACGCGATCATATAAACATCGAAGACGAGATGCGGCGGTCGTACCTCGACTATGCGATGTCCGTCATCATCGGGCGTGCGCTGCCTGATGTGCGCGACGGACTAAAGCCCGTGCACCGGCGTGTGCTGTGGGCCATGCACGAGCTGGGCAACACTTACAACAAGCCTTACAAGAAAAGCGCACGCATCGTCGGTGACGTTATCGGTAAATACCACCCACACGGCGACACTGCCGTTTACGATACGATCGTCCGCCTGGCGCAGGATTTTTCAATGCGCTACCCGTTGATCGATGGACAGGGAAACTTCGGTTCAGTTGATGGTGATGCTGCCGCCGCGATGCGATATACGGAAATTCGCATGGCTCGCGTGGCCAACGCCATCCTGGCAGATCTCGAAAAGGAAACAGTCGACTTTCAGCCAAACTACGACGAGTCACTTAGCGAGCCGAAGGTAATGCCCGCGCGCATTCCTAATTTGCTCATCAATGGCTCTGACGGAATTGCGGTTGGTATGGCGACAAAAATTCCGCCTCACAACCTGACGGAAATCGTGGACGCGACGCTTGCCTTGTTGCGGAAGCCTGAAATCGCGATCGAAGAGCTGATGACGATCGTCACCGGTCCCGACTTTCCCACCGGTGGCTTCATCTATGGTGGCGAAGAACTCAAGAAATCGTACCTGACAGGCCGCGGCATTATACAGATGCGCGCGCGCGCCGGAATAGACCGCATTGGACGCGGTACTCAAGAGCGCGATGCAGTTGTGATCACTGAGATTCCGTTCCAGGTAAACAAAGCGCGATTGATCGAACGGATAGCGGAGCTAATCAACGAGAAAAAGCTGGATGGTGTGTCGGACCTGCGCGACGAGTCGGATCGATCCGGAATGCGCATTGTGGTCGAGCTGAAGCGCGATGCAGTGCCTCAAATTGTTCTCAATAAGCTCTACAAGCTAACGCCGATGCAGTCGTCGTTTGGCGTAATCAATCTGGCAATCGTCAACGGCCAGCCGCGCGTTCTGAATCTTAAGCAGATGCTGGAATGCTTCGTCGACTTCCGCCGCGAGGTGGTTCGTCGGCGAACCGAGTATGACCTGCGCAAGGCAAAGGCGCGCGCGCACATTCTCGAGGGCCTCACCAAGGCGATCGATATTCTCGATTACGTAGTTCTTTTGATTCGAAACTCCCGCTCTCTCGACGAAGCTCGGCTTTGGCTGACGGGGCAGATGAAGACCATCTCCGAGATTAAGACCTGGAAAGGTGCGCCCACCGATGTTGCGCTCAAGACCTATCTCGGAAAAGTCCAGAAGACGATGGAGCGTCTGGCTTTTTCGGATTTACAGGCCCAGGCCATTCTCGATCTTCAATTGCGAAGGCTGTCGGCGCTCGAGCGGCAGAAAATCACCGACGAGTATGAAGGCATCATTAAGCTTATCGCGGAGCTGGAAGAGATTCTCTCGAACGAAAGATCGCTGCGACGCGTGATTGGCAATGAATTAGAGGAAGTGAAGAAGGAGTTTGGCGACAAACGTCGAACTGAGATCGTTGACGAAGGCGTTGAGTATTCGATCGAGGATTTGATTGCCGACGAGGACGTGGCGATCACAGTCACCAACAGCGGATACATCAAGCGAACTCCGGTGACCACATATTCGCGACAAGGTCGCGGAGGCAAAGGTCGTTTCGGAGCGGCCGCGAAAGGGAGCGACTATGTCGAGCATCTCTTCATCGCCTCAACTCATGCCTACCTGATGATCTTCACTGACGACGGCATGGTCTATAAGTTGAAGGTCCATGAAGTTCCAGATGCGGCGGCTGCGGCGCGTGGCAAGGCCGTGGTGAATCTCATCAACATTCCGTCGGAAAGAAAACTTGCGGGCGTTGTGCCGGTCCGCGATTTTGCCGAGGGTCGTTATGTCTTGATGGTCACGCGCAAAGGTGTGATCAAGAAGACCTCTCTGGCCGACTTCCAGAACATTCGTACAAATGGAATCATCGCTATAAACATCGATGACAGCGACCAGTTGCTCGACGTCGTTTTGACTGACGGCGCCAAGCGAATTTTTATTGCCACCCACAACGGCCTGGCGATTCGGTTTGACGAGAAAAACGTCAGACCAATGGGTCGCGCCACCCGCGGCGTCAGGGGTATCGATCTCCGCACTGATGATTATGTCGTATCGGTCTGTCCTGTTTCAGCCGACGACAACGAGAAGATGCTGTCGGTGTCGGAGAAGGGTTATGGGAAGCAAACTCCGATAACCACATACCGGCTGCAATCGCGTGGTGGTAAGGGTGTGATCAACATGAAGACAACGGAGAAGACCGGGAAGGTAGTGGCTGTGTTTCCGGTGGATGCTGAATCCGAAATCATGATCATCACGCAGCAAGCTAAGCTGATCCGGCTCGAGGCGAGCGAGATTCGGAAGACAGGCCGCAGCGCACAAGGTGTCAGACTCATCAAGATCGATGAGGGTGATAAAGTCACCAGCGCTTCGCTGGTTGAAGCTGCGGAAGAAGAAACGGAAGAGAGTGTTCCTTAGTCCGTCTCACGACTTATTGATCTAATGCCAAGTGCTCTTGCGTTCAGCGATACGGTACACTGACCCATTCACGTAACCACCACTTGTTTTTGATCGACGCACTGCGCTCAATACATTTCAGTCGGCGTAGCGTTTCCAGTGAATCGTCTAACTCTTGGCTGCTGATAATGAACGACCATTAGACCCCAAGTTCAGGTTAACTAAGTCCAGGACTCCGTCCTCCGCAATGTAATTGTTAGGGTCGCAATTCTTCCACATTGTGAACAATACCACTGCCTCACGCTCGGAAATCTTAATGTTTAGGCGAGACCGATAATCATCAAGTCGAAGATCGCGAGTTACCTGACCCTTCGCCTTCGACCCACACTTCACCATCCTCAAAAATCTCTTTTTTCCATATCGGCACGGTGCGTTTGAGTTCCTTGATGGCCCACTCGCAAGCTTCGAAGGCAGCACGTCGATGCGGCGCGCTGACGGCGATGACGACACTGGTTTCACCTATTTCCAGTTTTCCCGTCCGGTGGACGATACCGATGTGTGCAATCTCAAACTGTTGACGCGCTTCGCGTCCCAAACGTTGCATCTCGAGTAACGCCATTGGAGCGTATGCTTCGTAAACCAGGTGAAGCGTTCTGCGGCCGCGGGTCCATTCGCGCGCGTATCCGTCAAGCGTCACGGTTGCGCCACACTCGGCAAGCACCACCCGGCGAGCGACAGCACCAACGTCGATGGGGACGGTAACCAGTTCAAAAAAATCGAGGGTCTTCGATTGGCCTGCATCTGTCTGCCGTGACAATTCCCGGTCTGCGGACTCCGCTTTTGCCGACTCCCCATCTGCCGTCGCGCCTCCGCTTACCGGCGGGAAAACGGCCAGCTCGTCTCCATCCTTTACTTCCCGATCTTCCCGAGCGTATTCCTGGTTAACGGCAAACAAAAGGGAGTTGCCGAAGCGACGCAGATCGGGGAACTGTTCGATCAACTTAGCCATAACCTGAGACGAAGTTGTGACGCCGGGGAGGATGAGCTCGCGTTCACTTTGGCCGACTGCATCGCGGGCTGCGCCAAAAAAAAGGACCTTTACACGCATTTAGTTTCTAAGTAGGACAGACATTCCTGTCTGTCTATTCTTCGTTACAAGCCGGGTTCGGTAGTCGAAGTATTATTTCCATTCTGTGCGCCTGATCGCGTGCCGGCTCGATGACTAACCACCGACCGACAGGAATGTCTGTCCTACTTACTCCAGTTCAATTTTCTTGCCGCTGTGACCGTTGCCTTTGGCCAGTTCATGCACACGCGCGCGCTCTTCGTAGTTTGAAAGTGCGCGCGTCAGCATTTCCCGCAGCTGGCGCAATCGCTCGGAAGTCGACCTCAGTTCGAGCAGCTCCATCTTCACATCGGAATCAACTTCCATTGCTGCCGCTACCAGAAACGAAAGTCGCTGCGGCTCCGTTTCGGTGATGTCGGGAAGACTGGCCCGCTCGTCGTTGATAATTCGCACCGCGCGTGCGATGCGTGTAAAACTCTCGGCAACTTCACGCGAGCTCTCGCGTAAATGAGTATCGTCTTCGTCTTCATCCTCAAAAAAACTTACCTTGGCCACCAGATATGGATCGTCGCGCTCGACGTATTTTTCTACGCGATACCTGATCAGACCAATTGTGAGAATGTTTGAACGTCCATCAGGTAATGGCTGGGTCTCAGTCACTTCAGCAACGCAACCAATGTGGCCCGCAGGAGGAATTTCTTTGTCGGAGGCCGAAGGGTCGAAGTAGGACAGTCCGAAGAAGTTGTTTCCAGCCCTGATATCGCTCAGCATCTTCCGGTAACGCGGCTCGAAAATGTGCAGAGGGAGCGGCACGCCGGGAAACAAAACGACCGACAAGGGAAAGATTGGGAGTTCATTGACTCCGATTACTCTGTCGCTGGCTTCACTCATCAGTAACTACGTCCGGCGAGCGTGCAAACCCCGGAACGTTTCGACTTTAGCGAGGACTGTAATTTTGAAAACGCGAGGCAGGTATTATCGCAGACTGTAACTCAAACTGTTAGCACCGTAACGCAAACTGTTAGTTTTGCGGACGGTGCTCAAGAAGGAGGATTAATGTGAAGAGGCTCCTTCCGCGACCATCGCAAACTAACAGTTTGCTTTACCCGGGCTACGCAATTTCCACGTAGCTCGGGGCCATTCGGCGCATCGTCGCGAGTAGTTGTTCGGTATCGAAGGGCTTGTCGAGAAACTCATCCGCGCCGACGGCGTAACACACCTTGCGGGTTTGGATACCGTTGGATGCGCTTATTACCAGGACTTTAGACTTCGGCACGTGCGACTTGATGTACTCCAGGACCCGGAGCCCTACCTCCACTGTGTCCACCTCAGGCGGCAGGTGCAGGTCGAGAATGGAGACGTCGGGGGGGTAAATCATCAGCCGGCGAACGGCCGTTTGCATGTCGTTAGCAACCATCACGTCATACTCTTCGCTGAGCGTCCAGAGCAGCTGCTGAGTGATGGCCTCATCGTCATCGACTACTAGTATTCTGGGCTTCATTAGCGGGAGGTTACTCCTTAATACAAATTACTTCGGATTGCGATTGTTTAGGCAACGCTCATACCTGAACGCGCAAAAGACCCAACTAATGGACCGCCGGGAGATGGTCGATAAGCAGGGATTCTTTCAGCCGGCCAAATGGAACTGATTGGATAGGATCTGTCTACGTATGTGGACGGGCGTCGGGGAACCGGCTGACGGGGACGGGCGACCGGCGACTGGGCAATACTATCGTTTAGATGGCGCACTTGTGCACTGACTGAATGGCAATGCCAGTAAACTGCTTGAACGAAGGATGAGTCGTGAAGTGGTTAGAGGTCGGGAAGAGGGGCATGCCCCCGCTCCGGATGCGTCGCCTAGGGCGCCATGGTAGACAAATCCCTTTTATCGCTGGCCAACTTCAATCCTGAGAAAGTCGATCCCTGCGGCGCCCTCTGCTACATCGACGCTGCCAGAGCTCTTGAGCGTTTGCAGGTCAATTATCTCTACCGTACCCGGTTCGGCGCCGATGCCTTCAACGGAAACAAACGCGTACCTGTCGTCCGGCGAAATCACCACTCCATGCAGCACTTTTCTGCGTGTGGGTATTCTTGCCAGCTGACGTCCGGTCTTAATGTCCAGCACAGACACCGATTGGTCGCGTTTGTTAGTTGCGATTAACCGAGTCCCATCCTTTGTGACGGCAAGGTTGTAGACCCCGGCACGCGCAGGAATGCGCCGCTTAACCTTCCAGCCGGCAGCATCGATCTCCACAATCTCGTCCGACTTGTTGCACGCCACAAAAACAGACTCGCCCGTCGCGGATGGTTGCGCCCACGTTGGTGAACAGGAAACATCGCCGGCCTTGGGAGGTTCCATTCCATGTCCACCCGTGTCGTGCTTCATTGCGCCGGCGCCGGCGGCTTTGTGTACAGAATTGCCGGGCGCGCCCGTCATTCCCATCTCGCGTCCCTTCGTCAAAAGAAAATGACGTGAAGCCTTCAGCGTTTGGGTGTCAATCTCCACCAGCACGTCGTCCATCATGCAGGCCGAGTAATGTTTCGTTCCCTGTGCGTTCAAACGTGAGCCGTGCGGCATCGCACACGTCTTGATGCGCGCAACTTCCAGCATCGGCTCCGTTGCCACTACCGAAACGGACGAAGGCACCATGTCGCCATGCAGGTTGAAGTTGACCACGTAGAGCAGGCTTCCGTCTGCGTTGATGTCCATCGAGGCCGGAAAATGGCCCAGCGTCACTCGGCCCAGCACGCGATCGCCGCTGGTTGAATATTTCCAGACGGAACCAAACGGACGGCCGTGGGCAAGGGAAACGTAATACGACTTTTTGTCCGGAGAAATGACAAGCCCGTGTGGGCCGTCGATGTCGGTGGGCATGTCGCCGGTGGCAAACTCGTGATCGACGCGGGCGCCGCCGGGTCCAAAACGAACCAGAGAAATTTTGTCAGCCGCTTCGGAGAGAACGTAAACCAGGTATTCTTTGTCAGCCAGCGCCTGGGATAAAGCACTGTTAATGGGAACAAGCGTCAGCAGCAAGGCGAGCGCGCATAACTTGAGGCTAGGGTTTCTCCGGTGGAAAATCATCTTCATCGATCTCATCGATCACCTTCAACTCCGCGCCGAATTTCTGATAACCACGAAACCGAATTTCATTACGGCTTTGAAGCGTCATCTCCCTGGTAACACTGGTCAGCCGCAGATCCGAATTAGTGGGCAGCAAATACTTATTGTCGGCAATAGTAACCCAGTCGTAATCAATCATCGTGCTGGCGGCGGTTATCTGGAAGTCGCCGGGTATCTCAGTCGCTATTTGCTCGAAGCGCAGCACGCGGTTGGATTCTCGGTCGATCCATATGCGCCCTCGCGACCCAGCCCCTACCGTCGCATCTCCGGCGGTCAGCGTAAGCTGCGAAAACTGTCTCTTGACTTCATATTCGTAAACCAACGTGCGGCGGCCACGGATCTGGTCCGTGTCAGCCACACGGAATTCTGTTTTGGATTCCGGTTTAAAGAGATCCGCCAGCGCGGAAATGTATTCAACGCCGCTCGAGCTGGCTCCGCCCACATACTTGCTGTAGTTCCTGCCTTCGGTAACGTCCTGCCCCAGAGGCATGCCGTTTTTCGCCAGCACTTTGTATTGTTCGCCGGCGTTGGCGCGATACCCGACTGCAATCGTTAGATTGTCGTGGGGCAGCCAGTTGTTGGTGTTGCCATAAGCTACGGAGCGCTTGATAAGTTGCTTGACGATAAAGTCGGGCATGCTCTGAGCGGCGGCGACGGTCGCCACACGAGTGCGCTCGAGCAGATCGTTAGCTTCCGCCTCTGCCGGCCGCGCCGAGGCGGTGGGGTTCACACGTCTCCGTTCCGCTTCCTCGAGGGTGCGACGCAGCAGCACATCGTTTCCGCTCTTGCTGGCCACAAGCGAGCGCATGCCGTCGGTCAGTTGAAAGGCAATGCCGCGCTTGCGTATTTCTTCCACCACTTCATCGCGCCGCTCGGGGTGTGCAGGCAGCTGGTAAACGAGCGCCACCAGCTCGCGATTGGTAAGCGGGGAAGCAGGCTGCGTCGAGGACTGGCTAAAGGCACTGAGAGCGCAAATCAGCA
>Ga0190270_10000630_pt1 | contig 15479 bp, 12 predicted proteins | sample Popmic320T_FD_133748 | JGI IMG/M metagenome (GOLD analysis project Ga0190270, IMG submission 133748) | Populus adjacent soil microbial communities from riparian zone of Weber River, Utah, USA - 320 T | ecosystem: Environmental > Terrestrial > Soil > Riparian zone | place: USA: Utah | collected... | reverse complement strand
TGAAGGACGCCACTCCTTACAACGTATTGTTTCGCGGCCCGGAGCCGGTTTTCGTCGACCTGCTCTCTTTTGAGAAGCGTGATCCGCGCGACCCCGTTTGGAAGCCCTACGCCCAATTCTCGCGCGCCTTCCTGCTGCCGCTATTGGCGAATAAATACTTCGGGCTGGAATTAAAGCAACTGTTCCTCGCAAATCGCGATGGCCTCGAACCTGAAGAAGTGTACGGCCTGTGTGGAATCACGCAGAAGCTACGGACGCCGTTTCTGACACTCGTTTCTATTCCGACGTGGTTAGCTTCTAAATCGGGTAAGGATCAGGCGAAAATCTACCGCGAGCGGCGACTCGGCAGCGCCGTGCAGACGAGCTACGTGCTCGATCTCCTCTTCAAGCGGCTGCGACGCCAACTCAAAAGGTTCGAGCCGTTGGGCCGCCGGAAGTCCGAATGGACCGATTACGTTTCATTCAACAAGAGCCACGCCCCGGATTATCTCGCGGAAAAGCAGGATTTCGTCGAGCATGCGCTCCGCGAGTTCAAGCCACGAAATGTTCTGGACGTGGGGTGTAACACCGGGTATTTCAGTCGGATCGCCGCCAGGGGCGGCGCCGGCGTGGTCGCCATCGACCAGGATCCGGCGACGGTCGGCGAACTGTGGCGCGAGGCTACGGCCTCAGGCCTGAACATTTTGCCGCTCGTTTTAGATCTTACGCGCCCGAGCCCTAGCGTCGGGTGGCGCAACGGGGAAAACCTGTCTTTCCTCGACCGAGCGCAGGGCGCGTTCGATCTCGTGCTGATGCTGGCGGTGATTCATCACATGCTCGTGTGTGAGCGCGTCCCGCTGGATGAAATTCTGAGCCTTGCCGCAGACCTGACGACGGATCTGCTGATCGTCGAGTTCGTGGCGCCCGACGACCCCATGTTTCAGCGCCTCGCGCGCGGTCGTGACCATCTGTTCAAAGACTTGACGAACGACGCTTTCAGGAACGCCTGTCTGCGGCTCTTCGACGTCGTTCTCTGCCGGCGATTGGCCGGCGCGCATCGCTGGGTTTATTTGCTGAAAAAGAAGAGATGAAGCGGTTTCACTATATTCGTATTAAGGACGTGATCACGGCGCTGTCGCTCTCCAACCTGTGTTTTCTCGCGGCGTGGCGTTCCGTGCTCTCCCCCCCGGACCCCAACGGATACACCCTCACGGAGTATGCTATGTGGAGGAATTCTGTAGGGCTGATGCTCGACGTATTGCTCCTCGCAACGCTCTTCTGGGCGTCGTACGCTTTCGCCCGGCGCCGGGGTCAAGAGCGCCTCCTTTCGCGCGCGCGCTGGGTGTTTCTCTTCGTAGCGTTTGCCGCGCTGGACCTCGCCCGCAGACAGTTCTACGGCCCCTTGACCGCGCCGGCTTTTATAGCGGTCGTGGGCAAAACCGCTTTCATCGCGATCCTTGTCGCCGCCTTTTTCCTGATCGTTTTTACTCTCGCTCGCCATTCACGGCGAGTCATTTCCGTCGCGCAGGCGGTGGTGTTGATTCTTTCGCCGTATGCGCTCTTGACCTTCTCGCAAGCGGCCTGGTCCCTCGTGAAAAGCCGTCCGGCCAATGCGGCGGCGAAAAACAAATCGCCGGCTTACGCCGGCAATAGCATACGGCCTGCGACTCGCGTCCTGTGGGTTATCTTTGACGAGTTGGATTACCAGGCGGCTTTCGCCGCGCGGCCGTCTTCAGTCGCGCTTCCCGAACTCGACCGCTTGCGCGACGAATCCATTGCGGCCACTAGCGCATACCCGCCTGCCAGATGGACGATGCGATCAATCCCCGCGCTCGTCACGGGGAGGCTCGTCGCCGACGCTCAACCGTCAAGTTACAACGAATTGATGATTAAATTTGACGGCGCCGGCGAACCGGCGCCGTGGAGCGCTCAGCCGAATGTCTTCTCCCGCGCGCGGGAGATCGGAGGCGCGGCCGCCGTCGTCGGTTGGTATCATCCCTATTGCCGTGTGATCGGAGGCGATTTGGCCAGGTGTTCATTTACCGTGGTCGCCAATGAAATGGACGCGCGCGGTCAATGCGTCTCCCGAAGCATGCTTGAGCATTTTCGAATGATCGGCGCCGCCGCCCAGGTGATTCGCCAAGTTCTTCCTAAATCTCTGAGGTCTGAAAAGGGTTCGGAGTTTAATTATGTCGAGGGCCTGAAACGGATCGCTCAGGAAAGCGCGGCGGCGGCGGCGGACGGCGCTCTCTCGCTCGTCATGGTCCATTTCCCGGCGCCTCATTGGCCTTGTATGTACGACCGTCGGAAGGACGATTTCACTTTTGAGGGCGGCTGTAATTATTTCGACAACCTCGAACTCGTCGACCGAACCTTCGGAGACCTGCGCCGCTCAATGGAGCGCGCCGGGTTATGGGAAGATACGGTCGTGCTCGTTTCGTCGGATCATTGGTGGAGAACTGAAATTTGGCCAAAAAATCAATCATGGACGAATGAGGAGCAGGCTGTGCTGTCTAAGGGCGCAGACTACCGTGTCCCTTTCATGCTGAAGTTGAAAAGACAAAGAGCAAGCGTCGTTTACCAGCCTTCTTTCAACACTGTCCTTAGTCAAGACCTTCTCCTAGCGCTGATGCGCGGCGAATTGTCGGCGCCTCCAGATGTGACGGCGTGGCTGGACCGGCATCGCTCGATAGAAAAAAGCCCCTACTGATCAGGGCTTGGCGTCGGGTTTGGTCTCGGACTTTGTATCGGAATTGGCCTCGGGTTTTGTCTCCGATTTGGACGGACGGCGTTTGCGGGTGAAGGTCGAGGGTTTGCCAGGGACGATATCTAAAGCCCCGTCACAGGAATCGGCGCTGGCTTTGCCCTTCTTCGCCGGCGGTTTCTCGGCCGGTTGTTTCTGATCTTGCGCAAACGCGCCGTAAGGCAAGGCGAACAGAAGCAAGCCGATGAACATCGCGCGCAAAACATCTTGTGACTTCCGAATCAGCATAAATCTCACCTGCGAATACTGGATTTGTGGCGTTGCAAACCTGGAATCGAAGTCGAGGGTTTGAACGGGCGCATTGTACATCAGCCGCGGCAAAAAACAGACGGGGAACGCGCCGCTTTCGCCAGCTTGTTCGGCTTTTAATCGCTGTGTTAGACTTCCGGCGCTTATTGAAACGATGAAAATAGACAGGATTTACTAGATTTCTCAAGATTTTCTACTTTGAGCCGAATATTGAGAAATCCTGTAAATCCTGTCTTCTTTCCGCAATTTTGTGAGGTCAACTGTTTTGCAATTTGCGACTCTCGGATTGGTGAAACGAATGGCTGTGGCGGTCGGGACTTTGGCCTTTTTATGCGCCAGCGCGTTCGCTCAAGGGTTCTCATTTATTATTCCGTCTTCAAACGCGTCTGTGACGCCGGCGGACGCGGTCGTGGTGATGCCGTTCGAAAACCGTTCGCAGATACCCAAATATAATTGGATATGCGACAGCTTCGCGATCCTGATCGGGGACGTGCTCGACGCCCACGGCGTGAGCGTCGTCAATATTGACAAGCGCAATCTGGCTTTCGAAAAAATACGTCTGAGTCCGAGCGATCTGTTGACGCGCGCGGCGATGATTCGCGTCGCCGGCGCCGCGCAGGCCAACCTGGCGCTCGTCGGCGAATTCGACATCGGCGAGGCCAAAGAATCCGTCACGATCTCGATTACGGCGCGCCTGATCGAAACGCGCGAGGGGCGGCTGGTGGGCGCCAAAACGTTCAATTACAGCGGCTCGCTCTCAGACCTGCAGGAGTGGCAGGGGCAATTGGCCTGGAACATAGTTTACGAGCGCAACCTCGCGCCGCCTTACTCGAAGGAGCATATGCTTCGCCGCGCGAAGCAGTTCCCGCCGGCCGCCTACGAAAGCTTCGTCAAAGGCGTTCAGACGCGCGACTTGAAATTGCGCGAATCTTTCCTGCTCCGCGCCATTCAGGAATGCGAGAATTCGGGCGGGGCCGGCTACTTCCCGCAGGCGATCTACGAACTCGGCCTGCTGTATTACCGCCAGGCCGATTTCGCCGAGTCCGCGAAGTTGCTCAAGCGGCTGAGCAAGGACGACCCGATTTACGCCGAGAGCCTCTTCTATCTCGGCCTGGCCGCTTACAAGGCTGGAGACGCCAACGAGGCGACGTCAGCCTTCGAGAGGTTGATAGAGTTGGCCCCCAGCGCCGAAGTGGTGAATAACGCCGGCGTGGCCCTGTTGGCGAAGGGCGAGAACGAGAGGGCGCTGCAACATTTGCGTCGCGCGCTGTCTAACAGCCCAAACGACGCGCTCTATCGCTTCAACCTAGGGTACGCGCAGTTGCGAGCCCGGAACTTCGCCGAAGCCGTCCAGCATTTGCGCGCCGTCACGCAGGCCGACCCGCGCGACGGCGAAGCGCAGTTCCTGCTAGCGAAGGCGCTGGAGGCGTCGGGACAACAGGCCGAGGCGGCGCGGGCCGACAACGAGGCGAAGCGCTATCTGTCGAATTACGCCAAATGGGCTGTCGCGCCCGACCGCCTCCCGATCCTGGCGCGGTTCAAGGAGGAGTTGAATCGGGCTACGTTTTATAAGATGGAAGGTCAGTGGCGGATCAAAATCAAATGATTACCCAGATCAAATATCCTTCGCGCGCAAAGGCCCTGATGGCGGCGGCCCTTTTTTCCGTCCTCACGCACGCGGCGATCCTGCTGGCGATCCGAATCGCCCCGATCGTCCGCATTGCGATGGGGCTCCAAGGGCTCGAATACGTCTATGAGGACTATAACCGCAAGATCCTGATCGATTTCTCCAAACCGCTGCAATATCCGCCCGGCTACCTCGGCTTCCGCCCGCCGCAGAAGACCAGATCGCTTGACGACATAAAAAAGGAAGAGGAGCGCCTCGCCCGTCTGGAAGCGCGCCGAAAGCGCCAGCGCGAATTGACTGAAAAACGCGCGGCCGAGGAGCGGGCCAAAGCCAAAGAGAAGGCGAACGCCAACCTGGCAAATGCCCAACCGACTCCTACGCCAACGCCGAAGCCCGACAGCGGTTACGGCAGTTTCGGCAAGATCAACACGGCGCCAATAAAAGATCAGATTCTAACGCTCTACAAGGCGAAGAAGGACGGCAAGCTGAGTATTCCCGACGGCAAATTCAGGGTCGGCGTTCAAGGCTCGGTCAATCCTGACGGCACGCTCGCCGATTACAAAGTCCACATTTCATCGGGCATCACGGAGATCGACGCTTCCGCGATGGCGATCCTGGCGGCGGTCAGTGAAAGCCGCGCGCTCGGCCCGCTCGCTAAACTGACCTCAATCACCATGGTTCTGGACATTGATCAGGAAGCGAAGTTGACCGTCACGGGCATCACCAGTAACGAGGACGACGCCATCAACCTCAAAAATCTAGCCGACGTCGCGTTGTTCGCCGCGCGCTTCAAAAAGAGCGACGACCAGGCAGCCATGGTCATGCTCAACAATTTGAAGGTAAACCGCACCGGGACCCGCATCGAGGCCATCATCAAAGTGCCGAAAGAGACGGCCAAAGAAACGCTGGCCAAAACGATGGATAAGTGACTGTGACAGTTTTTTTCAGCCCTTGTATGTATATCGGCTGAGGATTCCCGCAATTCCCTTTGAAAAACGAGCCAGGCTGTCAGATGACTCGAAGGCCTTCTTGCCGGTGACAAGTGATCGCGCCACTACCAGGCAGAATAACTTTCCTTCCGCCAATCCGAGCATGCAGTAGTCCGCATGTTTTTTCTTTTTCGATAGCTCCAGCAGCGTCTTCGCGACGGACTCATCCGCGACTTCCACTAAAAAGACGGTAAACATTTGGCTCTCGTGGTCCGGGTGTTCATTTGGCCGAAGCTTGCCGCTAACGCTCGCGCCGCCTCGAACCGCCAGCAGCGATTTGTCGAGCGAAGAACTGTCTTTCGTCCTCAACCAATAGTCGGGAAGGTCGGTCGCAATAGAAACGAAGTCGGGTTGATATTTGTCTGTCGCGATGTATTCCGCCAGATCGACGGCGATTTTCTTCAGGTCGTAAGTCGGATTGTAGACATTGAACTCCCAGCATATGAATCCGATCCCATCTCTCGTCTCAACTTCGTCGTAGCCCCACTTCGCTCTCAGGACTTTGTCTTCCGGAGGGCTGTTGATGAAATCCTTGATAAGTTCCGAAACCTTGGGCTCCGAAAGCGCTGCGGCGTCGCTGAGTAGTTGGTTGGCGTTCTGTCCGATCCTTACTGCCGAATGATGAAGCAAACTGACCAAGACAATAACGTCGCGGAAATCCACTCGATCAAGTTCGATCATTGAGAGGGCCGTTAATCCGTCAACCAGCCAGGCGGCGTTCCGTTCACGAATTCCGAAAACCGCCGCGCGCTTGCTGAAGGTGAGGAGAGTATAGAACTCATCCATACTGATCGAAGATCTCGTCTTCGCGCGAGACTTCGCGCCGGACTTCGCAAAACTTAGACACAATTTACGCAGCGTGGAATCCAGAGCGCTCGGAGCCGGATTGATCAGGTATGTCTCACCGCGCCAGAAATCATAATTTCCATCCGGCATAGGGGATTTGCCCGTATCGCCTCTCGATTTCCGTTGTTGCTCAGCTTCCACCGCTTTAGCGAGTTGTTCCCCTAACACGTAAGCGTTTTTAGGCTCAGGCTTGCGGATCGAGACGAAGAGAAATACGAGGGCCAGAAGGAAGATGACTGCTATGATTATTCCATGGATAAACCGCATAGGTTCCTTCCTTGCCGGGACTGCCGGTAGTCTTGGGCTTAATACCGCGTACAGGTTTGGCGGGTGTTTTCCCATTTGATCAGGCTATTCGCCCGAAATCGTCCTGCAGCCGCACGATGTCGTCCTCGCCCAGATAATCGCCGCGCTGCACCTCGATAAAGATCACCTTCTCACTGCCGGGATTTTCGATCCGGTGCGCCGCGCCCACCGGAATGTCGACGTATTCGCCCGCGTTGAGAATTATCTCTCTGTCGTCGAGCGTGACCTTAGCCACTCCCCGCGCTATGAACCAGTGCTCGGCGCGGCGCGCGTGTTTCTGATAGCTCAGCCGTTTGCCCGGCAGAACCTCGATGCGTTTAACTTTGTATCCCTCGCCCTCGTCGAGGACGGTGAAATTGCCCCATGGGCGCTCATCATAGCGTGGCGAATTATCCTCTTTAGGTGAAAACACTGATGCTACTCCTCAGAAAATCGTTCGTAGTCCCGCCTTTAGGCGGAAGCGTTTGGAGTGACCGAATGGATCCGCCGCTTCCGCCTAAAGGCGGGACTACGAACTGACTACGAACTGCGCTTTTCATTGTTCCAGGGCGTCGCAACGCCACATGAAGGCTCCTCAGAAAATAACCACGTAGTGACGAATTTATTCGTCACGTGACGATAACGTGACGAATAAATTCGTCACTACGTGGCGCAGGATTTACAGGCTTTCTCAGGATTTCGCGCCTTAAGCCGAATCCTGAGAAAACCTGATGATAAGCGATTAAATCCTATCTATAAACTGAAAATGTCACTTGTTGTTGATCGCGTTGAGACGCGCGGCCAGGCGCCCCTGTTCGTGGCAGGTCATACAAGTGATGCTCGTGTCGGCGGCGGCCTTCGGATTCGCTTTCCATTTTTTAGCGACAGGCTCGTAAGGAGTGTTGGCGAGCACGGTGAGTATCTGGTCGAGGCGCTGCATCGCCTCTTCGTCGCGGCCGGTGCGCATGGCTGACACCGCCAGTCCCCCGAGAAGTTCGCCGCGGATATGCACGGGAAGCTTGTCGACGACGGCCCCTTGCAGTTTCCAAAGCTCCTGATAGGCGTCATAGGCCTGCGACCAGGCCGCGGCGCGAGATTCCTTCGGGAGCCGGTCGGCGAAGACAGCGTATACGCCGCCGGTAATGGCGGCGACCCCGGGGTCGTTCGATCCGAGCTCGCGGGCTTGGGAGAAAAGGTCGAGCGACTCCCGGTATTTCCGTTGAAACTCATCGGCGCGGTTGTTTTCGTGGGCGCGCACCGCGCGGTAGGTCGCTATGCCTGCTTTCCAGGCCAACAGACTGGATTTCGCGGCCGGGCGTTTTTCGAGCAGCGTCTCAAGGTTCTTTTCTCCCCTCGCTAAACGTTCCATGTCGTCGGTCAAAAAGCCGGCGAAGATGTCCTCGCGTAAGAGGGTGTGGATGGTGAGCCGAGTGTCAGAGAGCGGCGGTTCCGGCGATTGGGCCATCGCCACGGTCACGAACACCGCCACAAGAAGTATTTTGCTGAGTCTGTACATAGCTTGTTCTCCTAAATGAATGTTCTGATTCTTGATTTCAATAGCTCCTGAAGCGTCGGAGCAAAAGCCCGCTTATTCTTTTTGGCGTTGCAGATCAATGGCCGCTTTCATTGATTTTCCTTCGTGCTCCGCTTTCGCTTCGCCTTTCAAATGTCCGTCAACCAGCGCCAGTTCGAATTTAATAAGCGGACCCTCGGTCTGAACTTCGAAAATAACCTTGTTTCCTTCGACTTTGCCTTTCTGAATCGCCCACTGCCTATCTGGACTCTCTCCAGCCGTGCCCGTGATCTCCGCTTCCTTCTGCTTTATATCCATGAAGGCCTTGGCGTCTTTTGTATCTCCATCCGAGAATGTCATAACGAAGCTTCCGGACCATTTGCCCGTAAGATCCTCTGCGGCCATCAGGGCTGGCGCCAGAAACAGGACGCCGCCTGAGTAAAGGAACATTCGTCTGTCCATAGTGATCTCCTTTGTGAAGGGTCTTGAACTCGATACGAATCGGCATACGAATCGGCGACCGGGTTGGTTCCAAGTCAGTACCGCTCGCGGTACTGACTTGGAACAACCGAACGCGCATGATAGCGCCACGCCTCGGGCGCCAGCGTATAATTTTCGGAATTCTGATCAGTAGCAGGCGCGTAGGCGGTCACCGGCTGAATATTTCAATCTGTATGCGGCTCTCAGCGCCGGCCTTGATCTCGACGACAATATCGTTTTTGTCTTTTGGGCGCCGGCGGCGATAGGCGCGCTGGCCTTCGATGTTGGGCGAGAGGTCCCGCTTCCTGGCGTAATCGTTCCACTCCCGCCTATCAGCTTCGGTGGCCTGGCCCGCGCGCAGTTTCTGATTCATCTTGATTATCACCTCATTGCGAGCGTTGCTCAGCCATCGGGTGGCGTTCTGCCGCACTTCGACGCGGTAGCGTCCGGGAACCAGACCTTGATTCTGGCGAATCGCAAACCGGCCCAACACCTCGCCCGTGTTGAAGACGTAAGCTGTGACGGGCGGCGGGCCGTTTTTATCAAGCGGAGTAAAGATCACATAGCCGTGTGGCAATGGTTCGCCGTCCACCTTGACTATTCCTTCCACCGCGACGCGCGGTTCGGGCGTTAGAAAGCCGCCGGCCCGCGCCCAGTTGAACATCAGCTTAGGCCATTCGCCCAACACCGGATCGCCTTCAGGAAAGCCGACGCCGTGCTCGCCGTTGACGAAGAAATGCGTCTCGACCGGAACTTTGGCGCGCACGAGGCCGGCGTAAAGCTCCATCATCCCTCTGAGATGTCCCATGTCCTCCGCCGTGCAGAACATGAAGGTCGGCGGTATGGCTACATCATTCGTGTTTAACGACGCGGGCATCGGAGAAGAGCCGTAAGCCAGTATCATAAAGTTGGCCTGGCTCGACACACGGTCAATCGGATCTTCGGCTTCTGGCTGCGCAGGAGCGGGCTTGAATACGGCGAACATGGCCAGCTCGGCGCCCGCCGAAAATCCGATGATTCCGATGCGGTTGGGATCGAGGCGGAACTCGGCGGCGTTTGCGCGCAGGTAGCGAAGCCCGCGCAGCGCATCCTGAGTCGAGTCGTCCCGAGTGTAGAGCGGGCGGATGCGGTATCGAAGGACAAAACCCGCGATCCCGCGCGACTTCAGCCACTGCGCTATCAGGACGCCTTCGTGATTGACGGCGCGGTTCGTGAAAGCGCCTCCAGGACAGATCAGCGCGCCCGCGCCGGTGTTCTTATCGGGCGCTGGCAAATAAGGAATGATGGCCGGCGTGTCTTCGTCCGAATCGCCGGTCGCGCCCGGCGCGCCTTTGGGCCAGAGCTTGATGACGCGCGGCGATTGATCAATGATCGGTGATTTCTGTTGGCCGGCTCGCGCCGGGAGGGGCGCGAAGAGCAGTGAAGCGATGAGCGGCAGTGTGGCGCAGAGCGTCTTTAAGATCATAGAAGTCCTTATACACACAGCGCCAGGGATCGAGCGCCCGATCCTTCGCCGTAATCAGCAGGTCATGGATAAGTGTTGGAGACGTTCCGATATTGCGGCTCCGCAGTATATGCCCGCACCAAAAAACGATCAATCGGCCCCGCTCTTAATCTCGACCAAACTATTTCGATTTTGAGAAACGCCAATCCCAGCAGCGGACAAAAATCTCCTGGTCGTCGCGCTAACTCCTGCCAATCCCTTGCGGTGTTCTTGGCACGGCAATTGGTAATTAAAGGGCGGAGGTGATTATGGACGTTCCACGCAGTGAAAAAGTCAAACGCAACAAGCGCATTCGCCGCATCCTTTATCTGATAGTGGCGTTTGCCGCCATAGGCGTCGTAACTGTGGTATTGTCGAAGCTCCAACCCGCCCCGCCCAGCATCGAGAGCGGCACGGTCGTGTCCGGCGAGGTCAAACGCGGCCAGATGATACGCAACGTGCATGGTCCCGGCGAACTCGTGCCGGAAGAGATTCGCTGGATTACCGCGACCGTCAACGGGCGCATCGAGAAGCGCCACGTCAAGCCCGGCGACGCCGTCAAAGAGGACACTGTGCTGATCGAGATGAGCAACCCTGAACTCGAACGCGACGCACTGGACGCGCAAACACAGCTCGCCGCCGCCGAAGCAGAGCTTGCGAACCAGCGCGTGCAATTGCGCAGCCAATACCTCAACCAGAAAGCTCAGGCCGCCACCGTGCGGGCCGATTACACCAGGGCGAAAATCATGTCTGAAACCGACGCCGCGTTGTATAAAGAGGGCGTGGGTTCCGAGCGCAATCACAGGCTCTCAAAAAGCACGGCTGATGAATTGGCCGAGCGCGCGCAGATCGAACAGGAGCGCCTGGATATCGGCGCCGATGCGATTAAAGCTCAGATCGCCGTTTACGAAGCGCGGGTGCAGCAGTTCACGGCGCTCTATGACCTGCGGCGCAAGCAACTCGATGCGCTCAAAGTCCGCGCCGGCCTCAGCGGCGTCGTGCAGGATTTGGCGATACAGATCGGCCAACAGGTCAGAATCGCCGACAACCTCGCCCGCGTCGCCGATCCGTCGAAGCTGAAGGCCGTAATCCGGATCGCCGAAACCCAGACAAAAGACATCGCCTTCGGACAGCGCGTCGAGATCGACATGCGCAACCTCGGAATTGTCGAAGGACATGTGATGCGCATTGCCCCCGCTCCCACACAGGGAACCCTGGCCATAGATGTCGCGCTAGACGAAGAACTGCCCAAAGGCGCGCGTCCCGATATTACCGTTGACGGCACGATAGAACTAGAGCGGTTGAAAGACGCGCTCTATGTTCAGCGCCCGGCGTTCGGCCAGGAACAGAGCGTGATCACGCTCTTCAAGTATGTCGAGGGCGGTAAAGAAGCCGTGCGTGTGCAGATTAAGCTAGGGCGCAGTTCCGTCACCGACATCGAAATCCTGGAAGGGTTGAATGTCGGCGACCGGGTGATCCTGTCCGACACTTCGCAGTTCGATTCAGTGAATCGCATCCGGTTGAATTGAGGAAAAGCGAGAATGGAAGCCAGTGAGTATGGAAGAGTCAGGCGGGGAGCCCAGCTTCTTCCTGTCCTATTGGTCCCATCAGTTCGATGCGGTTGCCAAATGGATCATTGACGTAGGCGCGCCGGAAGCCATCAAGCGGTTCATCCCAAACAACCGGAACGCCAGCCTCATCGCAACGGCTGATGAGTTCATCCAGTCCCTCGACAAGTAAAGCGGGATGCGCTTTCTTCGCCGGGCGGAAGTCTGACTCGACGCCGAGATGAATCTTCAAATCTCCCTGCTCGAACCAGACGCCGCCGCGCGCGGCGAGACGAGGCGGTTTGGGCTTCTCGGTCAATCCCAGGACGCCGATATAGAAAGATCGCGCCGCGTCCTCTCCGTTCGGCGGCATTGCCAGTTGCACGTGTTCGATTGCATAGACTTTCATTTCAACCACATTTTTCTGGGACTACTTGAGGCTGACTGCCTTGATGGGGTGTCCGTCGAGTTTTTGCTGCGCGGTGGAAATGAGCCTGGGTACGCATCGCTTCCAGCGTGCAGTACTGGGCGGAAGACCCACTGGAGGCTCGCAGCAAGCCTGGGCCGGATGCGCACGATTGCAAACAATAATCACTCAACGCAAGCGAGGCGACTTCTGGGGCGCTTGATTCCGATCAATACGTCTTTCGCCGAAACTGCGCGCTGGAAGCGATGCGTACCCAGGGCGCGCGCACAACTTTGACGGACACCCACTGACACCCGCCTTGATATCCATCTTTCGTTTATATTGTACTTTGCGTCAAAAGGCGCTCAAAGCTTGAAGCGTGTACGAAGGGAAAATATCCAATGTGACAAGCGACCGCTGAACTGATTATGGCCGAGATCGCCGCGCTTCCCCTCGGAGGAACGTGAGAAGCTATGCATGGAGGAACTGCGACGGCGGGCGCCGTTGGGGCTCAACAACGGCGCCTCACCGCCGGAAGATTTCACGTATTGGGAACAAGTCGTACGCTTACGGTGGGACCGATCCCTCGTACTCCTTCGTCATAGAGATGCATTTACCATCTTTATCGAAAACGACCTCACCCCGGAAGGCGTTCTCCCGATACACGCTGCATGACCAGCCCTTCTCGCTTCCGGTTACGGCAACTTCCTTAGCGGTGACAATCTCCGGGCGGACGCTGTCAGAGCAGTATAACGACAATATGGCGGCCGCGCAGATCCTGGCGTCATCGTCGGTTGTGACCCGCATCAATCCCAGATTGTAATCCTCCGACTTGTAAAGAGGCGTCATCCTTCCTTGCTCGTCAATTTTCATGGTTAGAGAGACGAACTGCTTCTGATGCTCCTCCAGCTTTCGCGCATACTCATCGTGGAGTTCCTGCAGGTCAGCGCCGGGAGGCATCGGAGGACTGGAGAAGACGTAGTAAAACCGTAGCTTCTCATAAGCCTTGCGAATCTCCTCACTGTCCATAGTCGCCGGACCGGTTTGCCATTTTTTCCCTGGCTTAAACTCCTCCATGTAGTTTCGAAATTTCGTGAAATCCGCCATGGTTTTCTCGTCTTGGGCGTTCTTGCCAGCCGTGTGCGTGACGATACCGAAGTCGAGCATGAGGGCTATTAGGCATGCGGCGCCAAATAAACTGAGTTTTATCATTGATCCTGCTCCTTTCCTTAGCTAAAGCAGTCAGGTGAATATTCTGTGGCGATTTTATTTTCCATTTACATTCGCCATTTGTTATTGCAGGAATTGCGATTCTCCTGCAATAACAAATGAAAAATGTGCCATGAACAATGGAAAATGAAAGGCGATTACGCCTCGAAACTTTTCCAGCGGAGCCTCTATTCTGGCGCTAATAGGCAGCCGCTCTTCACTTTAAGGGCCGTGGCGCCCTTCACCACCGGGTCGCCGTTCTGGCTGTGCGGCACGCTCACTTCGAAATAGGCCCGCGTGACAGCGCCGCCGCTGTCCCTCACCCGTAGAGTAACGGTGTAAACGCGGCCGTCTCCTGTCCCGGCCCGCTCCGCGCGCAGTTGAACTGACCGGCAGTCAGCTCCGATGACGATGTCGTTGATTGTATTGCCATCGCCGATAGCGTCGTCCGGTTCATCGCTTGTCGCCATCTCGATCACCACATCGTCTATGCTGATGGGGCAATTGTCTCTGACGCTCTCGACCATCTGGGCCACAGTCACGGTATGGTACATGTGATTGGGAGGCCAGAGCGCGATCGGTGGATTGAGCGTGATGATCGGCGGCGGATTAGAGGCAGTGGTTGCTGTTGTCGCCGTGTTATTACTCAGCTCAGAATCGAAGGTTGCTGAGCTGACCGTCGCCGTGTTGCTGACGATCGCGCCATCGGCGACTGAGCACTTCACATTGACGACCAGGGTGATGGTGGCGGATGCTCCGGGCGCGAGTGAGGCGAAGGTAACGGCGCGGTTATTTTCCGCGCCACTGCAAACGCCGCCGCCTGTGGCGCCGCAGGAGACGAAAGTCGTGGCATCTGGCAGGATGTCGGTGACTGTCACGGACTCAGCGGCGTCAGGTCCGTTGTTAGTAACCGTAATAGCGTATGTGAGGTTACTCCCGGTAATTACCGGATTTGGCGCCGCGGTCTTGCTGATTGCCAGATCAGCCGTCAGCACCGTGAGCTGTCTGAGGTTCCCTATTGTCCACGCGCCGCGGCCCAGCGTGCCGGCAAGCAACACGTCGTCCGCCACATCGTAGTCGAGATCAAAAGCCAGAGCATTGGGTAGACCGGTTCCCAACTTTTCCCAACTCGTGAATCCACTGGTACTGAACGACACAAAGACTCCCGCATTCGTGCCGACCAGGAGCAAGTCTTTATGGACGCCGGCGACGAACTCGGTCGTGTTGAAGTCTCCGGCCCCGAGTACCGGCAGATTGCCGGTAATGTCAGTCCAACTGGCGCCGGCGTCGGTCGTCCGGAATACCTGGTTGCTGTCGATGGCGAACGCGTTCCTCCAGTCGTCCGTGTCGAGCACAACATCGCGGACAGTACCGCCGCCGGGCGGGAGCGCCGCCGTGGGCGCCAGATCGGCGCCGACTGTGGTTCGCAAAAACACCGCGGTACTGGAGCCGACATACAGGACATCCGGGTTGTCTACCCCACCTGACCTGCCGCCATAGGCCATCGCATTCCGATTGGCGCCGGGGCCGTTGATCTCGGTAATCGTGTTTCCCTGGTTGAATGACTCATAGACAGAGTTCGATCCGCCGATTACCAGGCGGGCCGGAACGATCGCGTTTAGCTCCAGTGGGGTAACGAACTGCGGCACTAGTGCGGCCCCGCCACCCACAACGGTGCGAGCGGGGAATACTCTGCTGATGAGAATGTTATTCGCGTCGTAGACCTCCCGGCGGAAACTGCCCAGGTTCTGGAAACTTGTATAACGGATGGACTGATTAAGGGCTGCCAGGCTGCGGCTATCGACCGCGACGTCGCCGCCGTCGGCCGTCGAGACGCTGCGCCAGGTTGTAGAGCCCGTAGTTATCTGCACCGGAGACCTGGTGTCCTGGGCTCCGCCGAGAAGGATGGTGTTTGAGTTAGTGTCGTAGGCAATGTCGTGGAACTCGGTCGTTTGGATGTCGCCGTTTATCGAGAACCAGTCGCCGGTGTTGTCTTGCGGGCTGGTGCGCCGATAGACGCCACCGTCATTCACCTCGATGAGGTCGCCGTTGGCGGCGATCGCCATCTCGCGCGAGTCCGCATGCGGAGAGCTATTGCGCGC
>Ga0190270_10000629_pt1 | contig 15483 bp, 15 predicted proteins | sample Popmic320T_FD_133748 | JGI IMG/M metagenome (GOLD analysis project Ga0190270, IMG submission 133748) | Populus adjacent soil microbial communities from riparian zone of Weber River, Utah, USA - 320 T | ecosystem: Environmental > Terrestrial > Soil > Riparian zone | place: USA: Utah | collected... | reverse complement strand
TCGAGACGAACTCGCCTTCTTTGATTTCTAGCGCGATGCGGCGCAGGACGAAATACTTCTGGACTCCCTGCGGATAGAACTTCTCGATGTTTTCCATTCTGATCATAGCTATGACTCCTTTAGCAGGTGTCAGGTTTTAGGTTTCAGGTTTCAGGTTTCAGGATTTAGTGAAAGGGACTCGCGCGCCACTTCCACTGACACCTGACACCTGACACCTGACACCTGACACCTATTCATATCTGAGCGCGACCATCGGATCGACTTTCGCCGCCCGTCGCGCTGGGATGTAACAAGCCAACAGTGAGACGACGGCCAGCAGCAAAGTGACGCCGGCGAAAGTCGTCAACTCGATCGCGTTCACGCCGAAGAGCATGCCTTGTTCTCGAACGAATTGCTCTGCTCGCGCCAGTCGAGGTAATTGGCAACCGAAGCTTCGTTTCGCTCAGCGCCCTGCCCCGGAGCCTTCTCCCATACCGCGACGACCCGGTCGAGGTCATCGAACGGCAGCGGCTTAAGCACAATCGCGTTGATGATGCTGAAAATCGCGCTGTTGGCTCCGATGCCCAGCGGCAATGCCAGCGCCGCGACAATCGTAAAGCCTGGTTTTTTCAGGAGCATCCGCCATCCGTAACGAACATCTTGAAACAGTGACCGCATAACTCTCTCCTTGATCTAAAGGCTGATGTTGGAAGTGAACCTGCAGCTCACCGCTTGTCTTCTCTCTTGTCTTAGTCAAATACCGTGCCCGTATTAACCGGATGGCAAGAGACTGAAAGCGGGGAGTTTAATCGATTGAATGAAAGATCGGAAGCGACGAGCGTCCGAATATGGGAAGAATTAATCCCAAAAGCGCACAAAGGGAATTAATCCATATGGTCGCTGAGCCGCTTGTCAGCGTTGAACCGGTTCTGCGATAAGTCTGCTTTTCAACCTGACGCTCAACTGGAGAACCATATGTCGCCAGATTCGCTACTAAATCTGCCGCCCGAAATTCAGGGGCCGTCCGCCTGGTACGGCCCCGAGATGCTCAGTCGCCGCGACTGGATCGAACATCTGTCTGAAACCGAAACCGCCGAGGTCGAGCGCGCGACTAAGCCATTGGCCGACGCGCGCATAGACATCACCACCATCCATCGCGACGATTTCCCGTTGCCCATGCTCGGCCCGCGCCTTCAGCAAATCCTGGACGAGACGCTCAACGGTCGCGGCTTCGCGCTGATTCGATGTTTGCCCGTCGAACGTTGGACGAAGCTTGAATCCGCCATCGCCTTCTTCGGAATCGGCGCCCACATCGGCGCCGCGCGACCGCAGAACGCGAAGGGCCACGCGCTCGGCCACGTCAAAGACCTGGGGCTATCGAGCATCGATCCGAACACGCGCATCTACCAAACACGCGAACGGCAGACCTTTCACACGGACTCCTGTGACGTAGTCGCGCTGCTCTGCCTGCGCCCGGCGAAATCGGGCGGGCTGTCGAGCCTGGTCAGTTCGGTGACGATCTTCAACGAGATGCGGCGCCGGCGCCCCAACCTGGCAAAAATACTGTTCGAGCCCGTCGAAACTGACCGGCGCGGAGAAATGGACGCCGGACAGAAACCGTACTTCCTCATCCCGGTCTTCAACTGGCGCGATGAATTGCTCTCGACGATCTATCAGCGGCAGTACATCGAATCGGCGCGCCGGCTGCCTGATGTTCCGCCACTCGCCGCCGGTCAAATCGAGGCGATGGATATGTTCGACGCGCTGGCAAACGACCCTGCGTTGAATATGCATATGGAGTTCCGTCCGGGCGACATACAGTTGGTTCACAACCACACGATCTTGCACGACCGCACGGCTTTCGAGGACTGGCCGGAGCCTGAGCGCAAGCGCCACCTTTTGCGATTGTGGCTGGCGCCTGCGAACGCGCGCCCGCTCCCGCCCGTTTTCGCCGAACGATACGGACGGATCACGCCTGGCGAAAGAGGCGGCCTGGCGCTGTCAGTAATGAAGCTGACGGCGCCGCTCGACGCCGAGTGATTATCATTCCTGTTTGTTCTCGCGCAGTTTCTTCAACGCCTCGATCCCGTTCGTGTTCTTGGGGTCCAACTCGACGGAGCGTTCGTAGTTTTTGATCGCCAGCTCGCGGTCGCCGTTGACCTTATAAGCCTCGCCGAGACTGTCGTAGACGTTGGCCGACTGAGGGTAATCGGCAACGTTCAGTTTGAAGACCTCGATGGCGTCTTTGACCCGCTTGGCGCTTAACAGGTGGTAAATTAACTGAAGGGTGGACTGATTTTGCACTGAAGGATGGGAATGTACACTGAAGGGTGGAATGAGGCACTTCGATACCTGGAAAAACCGCTCCAAATCCGGAGTAGAAGCCAGAAATATTGTAAATAAATTGGGCATCGCTCAAATTCGAAGGTAGAGGCTCAGGAAATGCCATGACAGTTTTCCAAAATCTGGAGCCCCTGTATGGCCTTGTCCAAACATTCGTGTCACCAGGGGCAAAGTAGCTCCTGCTTTCTGTCTCCGCAGTTCAATGCCTCCGAACCTCGCCACCAACGGCTTCTTTTTCTCGCCGCGTGGTTGTTGTACTACCTCCAACGCTTTGAGTCTCCCGTGGCCTGAAGATGGGTCGGAAGTCGAGCACTCTGCCTATACGCCGCACTTACTGAAGGCGATGCTGGACAAGCGGCGTATCGCCGCATCACAAATCGCCTTGTGTGGCGTGCGCTTATTCGTAACGAAGCGCAACGAGCGGATCAATCCTTGTAGCTCTATATGCGGGCACGAAGCTGGCTACAAAGGTAATCGTAAAGAGACCGAGCGTTGTGACGGAGAAGGTAAGGATGTCCGTTGCCTGAAGGCCGTATAGTAATCCTGCCATCAGGCGGGTCAGTAAAGTCGCTGACGCTATACCGATGACCGCTCCCAAGGATGTCAACAGCATTGCTTTCCCGATCACTAGGCCAAGTATCTGCCCGCGGTCTGCTCCAAGCGCTATTCTTATGCCGATCTCGTGTGTGCGCTGAGAAACTGAATAGGCCATCACACTGTATATACCGGCCCCAGACAGAATGACCGCGATAATGGCAAATATCCCCAGCACAAAAGTGATGAAACGCCGATTGCCTGTAGATTCGTCGATCCGCTGCTCCATTGTCTTTATGTCGTAAACAGGAAGATTGGGGTCTAGAGCCTGAACTTCTTTGCGAACAGCCGCGGCATACTGTAGCGGATCGGACTCGGTTTTTATGACGAGTGTGGTGAGGCGCGTAGTAGACTGAAGATACGTTGAGTACATCTCAAACATCGTTTTACCTTCGAGCCCGAAATGCTTCACATCCCCAACCACTCCGACAATCTCGGCAGGGGCGTCATTGCCCGCTATCTGCAATTGTTTCCCTACTGGGCTTTCGCTTGGCCAGAACCGCTTTGCGAATGACCGGTTGATGATGACTACTCGCTTAGTATCGGGTCTATCATGTTCGGTAAAATATCGTCCCTCTATCAGAGGAATGCCAATGGCTGAGAAGTAATCAGGAGTAACCGCCAGATCGTTTGCAAACATCTCTTGGAACTTCCCGGTCTTTGGTCGCCCAACGATTTCAAATAGAGTCCCTATCGGCTCGCCTTTGCCCATCGGAAGGACATTTATTGCGCCGATCGAGCGAATTGGAGGATACCCACGCAGTTGTGAGATCAGATCGTTGAAAAACTGCGCCGCTCTGCCAGGATCGGTATATTTCGCCTTGGGTAGCGATATAGCGACGGTGAGCACATTCGCAGCATTCATTCCGGATTCGATCTTCAGCACATGTTTGAAGCTTCCGATCAGCAAACCGGCTCCGATCAGCAAAACCAGGGCAAGAGCGACTTCGAAGACTATCAACAAACTCCTCAGCCTCGAGAGCCTGCTCGATTCGCTACCCTGGCGTTGCCCCTCCTTGAGCGTCTGGTCAAGGTCGATTCTTGTCGCCTGAAATCCCGGAGCCAGACCGACCAAGATGCCGGTTGCGAGAGAAATCCCGACTGTGAAAGCCACCGCATAGTTATCCAGTTTTACGTCGCCAAGAAAGGTAACGGACGCTGGCATGTAAATCACGATGAGTTTGAGGAACCACCGTGCCCCGATCAGCCCCGCCACGCCTGCAATCAGCGAGAGCGCCAGACTTTCAGTCAGCGACTGACAAAACAGCGCGCGGTTACTCGCTCCCAGCGCTGCGCGGACAGCCATCTCTTTCCGGCGGGCTAGCCCGCGATTGAGCATGAGATTAGCTACATTTGCGCAAACGATCAGTTGAACAAATCCAACTGCGCCCCAAAGCAACAGCATAGATAGCCGAACAGATCCAACAACTTTCTCCAATAAGGGGACGATTCTAATCTCTCTAGTTGCGATCCAACTGGCAGGGTTTTCTTGCTTGAATCTCTGCCTGAGCGCATTGACTTCTAACTGGGCTTGCGTGGCGCTCACCCCGTGCTTGAGACGTCCTAATATGTTATGGACTCCGCTGGCAGTGAAGACGCGGCCTTCGCCGAGCGAAGCTGGGAGCCAGAGATCAGCGCCACGCGGAAAGCTGAATTCGGGCGGCGTCACCCCGATAACTGTGTAAGTAACCTCGTTAAGCCGGATCGTCTTCCCAATGACACCGCCATCAGCGCCAAAACGTCTCTGCCATAGAGAGTGGCTGAGAACCACGACACGATTTCGACCTGGGTATTCTTCTTCAGAGACAAACGTCCGCCCAAGTGTGACGTTGGTCCGAAAGATATGGAAAAAGCTTGCGCTCACACCGACCCCTTCGACTCTCTCAGGTTCCTCGGCGCCTCCGTAGCCCGACAAATTCAATCCGCCATCCGACACCCTGTAAGCTGCAAGGTTCTCGAACGACTGTAACAGGTTGCCCCAGTCTAGCGTTGACGAGCCCGGAGAAGGTCTTCCATCCAAATAGAGAAGAGCATTTTCGAGGACCATTAGCCGCTGAGGGGACTCGCATTTCAAGGGGTTGAGTAATGAGTGCTGAATTATGCTAAAGATGGCGCAATTGGCGGCGATACCCAGAATTAGGATCAAAACCACGATAAAACTAAATAGAGGAGATCTAGCCGTTGTGCGAAGAACATAGCGAACATCTCGCAAAACATGTTCCATATTTCCTCTTTTCAGTTTTCCAAGACACAACAAACATATGTTTTGCAATCGTCATTTTCAATAACACCATACTTGTTGCTGTTAGGATAATAGCAATCGCAGGGAAGGCATAGCTCACCCTGGGCGTAAGTCGGAACCAGGAGCAATATTGTTATCATGAGCAGAAAGATTGATACTAGAAGCCTGAGCTTGCCATTATATGTTACCTCCAGCTTCATTGCATGTTACCTCCAGTTGAAGTTCAGCCATGAGCGTGTCAGAATTTTTGTGTAATCGGAATTCATCACGATTAAGTTTTAGAGACGCCTAGCGCTTCTAACGGTATGCGATTGGAGTTAATGATTATCCACTCCTGCCCAGCTTTGATTGGAGTTCAGCAACTTTGTCCTGGGTCATCACTCCGTAATGAACCCATTCAACTGTCCCATGTTCGGAGACGATCATAACTTGGGGAATGCTTACCACTCTGTAGGCTCGTCGAGTAGGCATATCGGGCATAACCAGAACATCAAAGGAAATATCTTTGCCAACCGCGCTTTCCTTGCTGTCTTCGAGTGAGTCTATCGAGATTCCACGAATTTCGATTTTTTTCGAAGCCGTAGTTTCGGCAAGACCGTTCCATAATGGGATCTCGTGCTCACATACGCCGCACATTGGAGAGAATATGAAAAAAAGAAACTTCTTTGTTCCGTCATAGACGATCTCAACCTGATGCCCCTGCAAATCGATAGTTTTGAAAGCTGGAACAATGTCTCCGCTCTGAGCGGTTTGCGGCCCGGATAAGGTTCCGGAGTACTCGCGCTCCCTTTTTTGCAGCGCTGAGTTTTCTCGCGAAACCTTGACCGCATAGATAATCGCTATCACAACCGCTATGACCAGTATGGCAAAAGCGGGATCAAATGCTCTCCATTTGCTTCCTGGTTTTTCTACTTCAGTAATAACAGATTCTTCCTCCATAGTCCTCACACCATGCGTGTTGATCAAGAAATGCGCGCGCAAAAGTCATTTCTCCGGGGTCTTTTGCTTCTCCGGAGCCTTTTGCGGTTCCTTTCTTTTACATTTAGTCACAACGCAATTGCCGTTCTTGATTATCCCGTACTGTTTCGTTTGTGAGTAAATGCATTTGCAATCCGGCAACTTCTCTTCTGAGGGTTGCTGAGGGTAGGCTATCATCACGGTAATGACTGCAATAACCAAAGTCATCGCCAGCGTGAGCCTTTTTCCTTTGTGGTTCATCGGCATATTTTCTCCTTCATACATTTCGCCATCACACATAGCGAAATTTGGGCTTCCGAGGAATCGCGGTGAAATACCGCACCGTTGTGGTATTTCACCGAATGTAGTTTCGCGAGCGCCCTCGTCCGCCTTAATCGTGGATATGCCCTTATCGCCATTACTGGCCGACAACCCAAGCCGAAGCCCAACATCCATGATCCAAAGTGGTCAAGACGATCGCTATCGGCGGGCGCTCAATCCGATCCGGATTGGCTAAGGAATCTCGTACCAACAATCCTGCACTACGCAATCGTTGTTCTCTATGACCCCAACGCCACCGCTCTGAGAATAAACGCAGTTGCATTTTTTGCCAAAATCTTGAGCGAAACCGGTAGTTGTCGCGCATATTACTCCGATCACCCCCAAGAGAACCGCCAAGGATATAATGTATCTGATCTGCTTCTTCATGAACTCTCCCTTCGATTTATGCGAATTTTGGGCTTTTGAGGAATCGCGGTGAAATACCGCAGCGGTTGCGGTATTTCACCGCGTGTAGTTTCGCGAGCGCCCTCGTCCGCCTCAATCGCGGATACGCCCCTATCGCCATTATTGGTCAATTAATCTCGTACCAACACTCCTGCACTACGCAATCGTCGTTCTCTTTAATCCCATAGTCACCGCTCGTGTACTTGCAAGTGCATTTTTTGCCGGCATCTTGAGCGAAACCGGTAGTTGTCGCGCATATCACTCCGATCACCCCCAAGAGAACCACCAAGGATATAATGTATCTGATCTGCTTCTTCATGAACTCTCCTTTCGATTTTTCGGTGGATTTATTTGGGAGCAACACCCGTTTTTAGCCGGTTCTGGGAAGCCCGTCATTACAGGCGATTATGTAGGGATGTGAAGTCGCCGCAGCGGCTCCAAAAAAATCCTATGAGTCCTTTATTTCCAATGCTGGTCAGCTAAAAACGGGGATTGCCCCTGTGGATTTCATGCCAGCAATTCTCGGTTTAGATGAAAACAAAGAATTAGCGCCATAGATGCGGGTGTAATCCCTTTAGATCCATTCAAACTGAGAATAGTTGGGCCTACATAGCACAAAGACGTATTTCGCCGGCAAACGTGCCTTATTTTAATGATTCCGGAATGTCGCCGCTCGACCAGATGGCGGCGGGCGCAACCATCTCTTCCGGTTCGGTCATTGACGCATCCTTCTCATCCGTTTCCTGATCTTAAAAACTGAGCGGACGGCTGATAGACACCCGACGATTTGGCCCAACAGGAGGGAAGCTGCGATAAGCGGCAATAAGCCGCTCTCGCAGCTTCCCTCCTGTTGGGCCAATCATCATTGCCCGCCAACCACGTCCCAGTCCGTTTTTCCTGTGGCCGACCAACGCTTGCCCTTTACCTCGGTCTGGATTTTGCGTGGCTCGTGCGGTGTGAACCGGAGGATGCCCTTGACTGGCGAGAGCGAACGCGTTCTTCCACAAAGAGGACATTCCACCAATGTGATGCCACTCTCCGTAAATCGTTCGAGAGCGATGGGAATCACCGTTCGAGAAAACGTGCATTTGGGTGATGTGCTCGTTTGCACCGGTTCTTTCGCCGTTTCCACCGTTTTCGTCATGGAGGCACGCTCATTTTCCTGGACCGTTTGCCGTTCGGGCTCTTTCCCATTCGCACGATCTTTCGTCTTTGCGTCCTGATCTTCGGCGTGCGCGTCAGGACCTGCTCCATCGATAATCCAAAGCGTATCGTGCAAGGGAATCGTGGCGCCGCGCCCCGCCGCAACCAAACACAACCCAAGCGGATGATCGTACTGTAAGCGCCCCTGGTCCGTCACTTCCTTGATGAACATCAGGTGCTCAAGCGAGAGATCGTGAGCATCATCCACAATCAGGCATTCGGCGCCATAGTGGTGCAAGTGTCCCATGAGTTTGGGCTTGCGGGCGCTCCAATGTCCTCGTAGCGGAAGTCCTAACGCCGTGTAGATTTGGTCGCCCAATGCCTGCTCATCGTCATTGTTTTTGGGAGTCACAACAGCGAGAACGGATCGTCCGCCAGCCGTTTTGAGCAGATCGCGAATGCCCATCGTCTTGCCTGAGCCCGGATCGGCGACGATCACATGCCAACTCCGCTTGTGCCAGGCCAAACGCAACATGGACTGGAATCTTCGTTCAAAGGCCGTCTCGACGAAGATCTCTGTACGAAAGAGGGGATGGGTCATGAGCGTTCCTCCTCTCGCTGCACTTAGCGAACGGGTAAGACACGGACAGGACGATCAGGTTCAGCATCCGGGACGGCATCTGGCAGTGTTGGCACAGCCCGTTTCTTGGCCTCGATTGAAGCTAAGTGCTCGGCGACTTCTGCTGGATGAATCTCTTGGCGTTGGCGATCCCATTGACGCGCTTGCTCACTTGCGCGAATCTCCGCACTTCGGCGACGGCGTGCAGCTCCTGCTTCGTTCTGAATGCGAGCGCGGACTGGCAGCCCTTGTTCACGGGCGATCTTCGCTTGCTCCTCGTCATGTTTGCGCATGGCTCGGGCTTCCCACTCACTGACACGACCGCCCATGAATTGTGGGCAGTAGGCTTCGCCAACATATTCCCCCTCGACAAAAATGTACAGGACACTTACATCGCGACGGTCGTAATACACCTCGAACTCGCGGCCCGCTAGACGTGAGAGCAGGCCGGGACAAACATACCAGCGTCCCTGAAATGAGAGCCTGTTGCCTGAAGAGGTGCGATACCCATGATGGGGAGTCTTGCGATTTTGCGCCTTCATGAGCAGCAGTTTCAGATCATCAGGCGAACCCAGGTACTGCGGCACTCCGCTCTGCGCCGCCGCCTGTTCCCACAGCACACAGGGGCGTTGCCGTCGAAGGCCGTCGAAGGCTTGTTGATAATCATCAACGATGGCTTGATAGAAACAGCGCTCTAGCTCTTCCAGGGTCATGCCTCCCGCTTGCGCCGCTGTTTCGGCATCGTGGACGCCGTAGGACGTGTTGGGCAGACGGCGTTCAAAGCGCTGGGTCATCCACCTAAAGAGCGCCTCGACGGTTCCCTTTGCTGATGGAGCGTACGGTGGGGCTTGTTCGGTAATGATCCCCAACCGATCCACGAGCACTTGTCGTGCACGCTCGGAAGTGAAGATCTTCCCCCGGTCATGAAAGATAATTGCGGGCTTGCCAAAACATGGCCAGGAATGCTCGCATCCATTGATGCCGACCAGATGATCTTTTCTTTCCAGGCCGACCTTGACCAGACGCATATAGTCCTCCTCCTTGAGTGGTCCCAACGCCAGGACCGCGCCGAGGATGGCCGCCGTTTTGACGCAAATGAGCGCCGCCGCATGCACACGGCTGGCAACCGTCTCACCAGAGGGAGTGACGACGTACAGGTCCATGGTGTGCTCATCGACCTGGGCCAGCAGCGCCGGAGCCGGAATGGAGAGCACAAAGGACTCGGCAGACTGTCGTTCACGTGGAACCGATTTGGCCCCTTCGCGCACGGCCACTAGTTCCGGCTCACATTTGAGTCGATGCACCTCCTTGCGCACCTGAGCATAGGAGGGAAGTTTCACCGGCTTGCCCTGTTCCTCCGACAAACGCATCGCCATTTGCTGCATTTCGGTATGCTCCCGGATCGCGGTCATAGGCAGACGGGTAGGTAGCAAATACAGCCGACGGATACACTCCTGGAAGGCCGGCTGCATGGTCGTCGAGCGACGGTAGCTGCCATAGGGCACACAGGCAATGGCGCCCAGCAACTTCGTTCGCTTGACGAGGCGCGAAAGTGTTGAGCGTGGGAGGCCAGCATCTTTGGCGACCTGGGTTTGCTGTGCCCCAGCCAGCACCTGCTCCACGGCCCGCAGATTGCGGTGAAATTGCTCTTGTTGAGGTGAAGGCAACGCGCTCGCATCAAACGTCGATCCCGGAACAAGCCGGGGAGATTCAGACGAGATGGTTGTCACCTCTTGCACCGGTTCAGGCAGGAGCGTGTCAGGGAGCGCGGGAGGCAGAAGTGCGGGAGCGGAAGGATGGAGGAGAGCCAGAGGAAGGGTGCGAGAGAGCGTGAACTGCTCCAGATCAACCAACAGATGTCCCTGCGCAGCGCTGTCTCCTACCACCTTCCAGATTGCCGCTTCGACCAGATTGGATGGAAATCGGTGTTCAAGGCGGCTTGCTACCTCGGAGACCGTGACCATTTCTCCCCACGGCCAGACCTCGGCTACGGCGGTGGCAATATCAGCAAAGGCGGGAAACGTCTTGCGCCTGGCGTGCAAGTAGACCAGGTTGTAGTGGCGACGTTTGGTAAGGGTGCGCTCAGTCCCAATCCAGAAAACGCCTCGTTGCAGGCGTGCAAGCCTTCGTGCGGCTTCCGCTTTGGCGAGATTACGATCCCTTCGTTTGTCATCCTCCATGCCCGCCTCGGCGATGAACGGTTGCCCGGTGGTTAGAGTGCCCACCGCATCAGGCAAGTAGTGATGGGGCTTGTCCTCAAACGTGTAGCCGATGGCGAATGGCGCATGTTTTGGGATGGGCAGTCGATAGGTCTCGGCAAACTGCGGGCCAATGTCGCCACGCGCGTAGGAGACGACCAGTGGATGGTATTCAAGCCACATCAAAAGGCGTTCTTCAAGTTGGCTACAGAATGGCTGTCTGACAGCGGCGCCCGTTTTGAGGCTGGGAATCCATCCTGAAATGGAGCGGCCCGCTATTTTGAACAGATCAATACCTTGTACTTCCGGTGCGACCATGAGCGACTCCACCTTACTTCAGGTGCGTCTGTCTTCAGCATTCCAACGGAAGGTCTCGCTCTCGATGAGGAACATCATTTACATATTCAGTGAAAAATATACCTGATGAGAAGCGATTTTTCCAGGCATCGAAGTGTCTCGTTCCGCCCTTCAGAGCAAATTTCTATCCTTCGGTGCAAAATCGGTCTACCCTTCAGTTAATTTACCAACAGGTCATAGCCGATTCTGTTCATCTGATTTTCGTCGACCACTTCGCCCGGAGCGCGCCCTTGTCGCCATTGGCGGTATTCGACGAGCGCGGCGTCGGCGCCTTTGGCGAGGATGTTTTTGAGCAACACCCTGCCGGGCGATTTGTACGATTCATATTTCAACCACGCGAGCGCGGGCTGGTCTCCGCCCACGGCCAGGTCAACAATCTCGCGCGCGACTGACAATCCTGTGACACTGTTGGCAAAGATTACGACCCCCAGTTTCTGCCGCTCGAAGGCGACTATGTAAGCTTTACTATCTCCGTTATCTCCCCAGTGCCAGAATGACACACCATCGCCAGTAGTTTGCAATCCCCAGCCAAGTCCCCAGGAGAGAGCCGGCGAAAGTTTCTCGGGCGTGCGTGCTGTGTTATTGGTTCCACTCTCGCTGACCTTAATCTGAGGCGCCAACATCTGTTTCAGGGTCTCTTTCTTCAACCCCTCGCCCTTCAAAATCGCCGAGACGAAACGACCGAAATCCTGCGCCGTCGTATGCAGACTGGCCGCCGCATTCGGCTGCTCCGGTTTGTTCCGCCCGGTCATTTCGCCCATCGAGTTATGGCGGAACGTCTTTAAGGTCTCATACCGCTCCTGCCAGACGTAACTGCTGCTGGTCATCCCCAGAGGGTCGAAGACCATCCTTTTCATAAAGTCGTTGAACTTTTCTCCGGTGACATTCTCGATGACTTTCGCCAGGTAGACGAATCCCTCGCCCGAATAGCTGAACCGGTCACCGGGAGTGAAATGAATCTTCAGCGCGCCGCCTCGAGGCCGCCAGTTCGGGAAGCCCGGCGTGTGACTCAAGACGTGACGCGCGGTAATCTGCCCCAGGCGCGGGTCTTCGCCGACATCGTAATTACCCGGCAGATATTGGTTGAGCGGCTTGTCCAGGTCGAATTTGCCCGCGTCGAGGAGTTTCAAGACCGCGTAAGCGAAGACAGGCTTGCTCAAACTCGCGGCTTCAAAGACCGTGTCGTCTGCGACAGGCTCATTCGTCTTTGTATTCTTCACGCCGAAGCCGTGGCGCCAGATCAGTTCGGCGCCGCGCAGCAGCGCGATCGAAAGACCCGGCACGTCGCCGTCTTTCATCAACTGGGGGATGCGCTGTTCAAGCTTAGCAATCAGCTGCTCTTTCGGCGCCTTCGACTGCAGCGTATTAAAGGGCGGTTTCGCAGCCGCCTTTTCCTGTCCGAAAGCCGTCGCACATGGAATCTCAACCACTGACAAACAGACGGACAAAACAACGACCTGTAACGTGTTTGCAGAAAATCTCATCGCCGCCTCCAAAACTTGATAAGGTCAGATGTCAGATGTCAGTGAAGAAACCTCTTTGCTTCACTGACATCTGACATCTGACATCTGACATCTAGTCGTGTCTGAGCGCGATCATCGGGTTCACCTTTGTCGCACGTCGCGCCGGCAGGTAGCAGGCCAGCATCGCCACGACAGAGAGCAAGGCCGCTAATCCCGCAAACGTGAGCGGGTCGGTCGCGCTCACTTCAAACAGCAGTGTTTGCATCAACCGCGTCAACGCCAGTGCGGCGCCCAGCCCTATGCCAGCGCCGATCATGGTCAGCGTCATTCCCTGCGCGACGACAAGTTTTAAGACGTCGCGCCGCTGCGCGCCGAGAGCCACGCGAACACCTATCTCACGAGTCCGCTCGGAAACCGAGTAGGAAATCACGCCGTAAATGCCTATCGAAGCCAGCGCCAGCGCCACTGCCGCGAATACGCCGAACAGGATCGTATAGAGACGCGGCTGCCACACCGAGCGAGAGATGACTTCGGTCATTGTCCGCACGTTGATTATGGGCAGATCCGGGTCCATCGCTTTGACTTGCCCTCTTATCATCGGCGCCAAGTTTTCGGGATTCGCGGCGCGAACGGCGAGCGCCATGTCGTCAATCGTAATCTCCGCATGCGGCAGGTAAACTGTCTTTCTCCGCGTCAGGCTCAGACTTTCATGCTTGACTGCGCCGACGACGCCCACAATCGTATGCCACGGCTCGTTGCCCTCGGGCGGGCCGAACCTGACGCGTTTCCCGAGCGGGCTTTCGTTGGGCCAATATTCGCGCGCCAGCCGCTCGTCAATGATTGTGACCTTCAACGAGTCGCGTGTGTCAGCCTCAATAAAATCGCGCCCCATCAGGATCGGGATGCCCATCGCTCGAAAGTAGTTCGGCGTGATCACGCAATGATTGATCATCGGCGCCTGCCCTACCGGAAGAACGGGAACCCCCTCGACCGTAAGGCTGCGTCCCCAAGTGGAGCCTCCCAGCGGCAGGTTCGAGACCGCGCCGGCCGCCTCGACGCCGGGCGCCGCGCCAATTCGTTCGAGCAATTCTTTGTAGAACGCCTGGCGCTTCCCCGGCGTATCGTATTTCGCCCCTGGTAAATTCAGGCGCAGCGTCAACAGATTTTCCGGGTTCAATCCGGTGTTGGTGTGTTGCAGCCGCATAAAACTACGCATCATCAACCCCGCGCCGATAAGCAGGACAAGCGAGAGCGCCACTTCAGCGACCACCAGCGAGCGCAGCGCTCGGTGACGCCCCGCGCCCGATGCGCTGCGACCGCCATCTTTGAGAGATTCGTTCAAATCAACCTTTGAAGCTTGCAGCGCCGGCGCCGCGCCGAAGAGCAACCCCGTCAGCAGCGTCACGCCGGTGGTAAAACCGAGCACGCGACCGTCCAGGCTGAATTTCATCCAGAACGGAAGATCGATCGGGATCGCCGCCAGCAACAGATCAAGCCCCCAAAACGCCAGCGTCAATCCCAGAGCGCCACCCATCAATCCCAGCACGACGCTTTCCGTCAGCAATTGCCGACAGACCCGCCAGCGGCCCGCGCCGAGCGCCGTGCGGATCGCGACCTCCTTGGCCCGCGCCGACGCCCGCGCCAGCAACAGGTTGGCCACGTTGACGCAGGCGATCAACAGCACCAATCCGACGACGCCCATCAGAATCAACAGCGCCTTGCGGTAATCGCCGGCCAACCCTTCGCGGAACGGGATGAGACTAACGCCCATCCCTTCGTTCGTGACCGGGTTCTGTTCTTCGATATGGCGCGCGACGGCGGTCATATCCGATTGCGCCTGTTCAAGCGTCACGCCCGGTTTCAAGCGCGCGACGGCGCTCAGGCCGTGATCATTTCGAGTCCACATGGTCGTATCGAGCGCCAGTGGAACCCACAGATCATCCACCTCAGGGAATTTGAAATCGGGCGGCATCACGCCGATCACCGTGAACGAGCGATTGTTGAGTGTGATCTTCTGGCCGATAACATCCGGCTTTGCGCTAAATCGACGCTCCCACAATCCATGGCTGAGGATGACGACCGAATCGTTCTTCGGGCGATCTTCATCGGCGGTAAACGTCCTGCCCAGAATCGGAGCCACACCCAGGATCTCGAAAGTATTGTAAGAGATGCTCGCGCCAGAAAGCTCTTCAGGTTCGCCACCGCCAGTCAGCGTGTACTCATCGCCGCCGCCGTAAGCCGCGACGCCTGTAAAGACCCGGTTCTGTTCCCGCCAATCCAGAAAGTTCGGGAACGAAACTCCCATCGAAGCGACTCCGCGCTTCGCCGCGGTCTCGTCGAGCGATACCAGCCGCTCGGAATTCTGATACGGCAAGGGGCGCAGCAGAATGCCGTTGACGAAGCTGAAGATTGTGCTGGTCGCGCCGATTCCAAGCGCCAGCGTAATGACCGCAGTCAAAGTGAAGCCCGGCTTCTTCAGCAACATTCGCAGACCGTAGCGCGCGTCCTGCCAAAGTGTTTTCATAACGACTTCCCCCAGGAAATTATTCGAACCAGTTTGAGATGATCCGAATAGAATCTTATTCATAATTTCCGATAACCAAATGGCGTGCCAGTACTTGTATTGGCTAAATATCTGATTCGGTTGGAATGATTCAGCGGCGCGGCGCCGATGAGTGTGCGCTCGTGGGATTGGCCAATCCCAAAAACGGGCGCTGGCTCGAATCGTGAAACAAGCTATAATCACGTCTACGCCATTGATATCTATACAGGTCGACATCCCCCCGCTCCCGAGGAGCGCAATTAACGTGAAGCCTACGAATAAATCACATCGGCTGACGCCATTTCATATGGTTGATCGTT
>Ga0190270_10000628_pt1 | contig 15486 bp, 9 predicted proteins | sample Popmic320T_FD_133748 | JGI IMG/M metagenome (GOLD analysis project Ga0190270, IMG submission 133748) | Populus adjacent soil microbial communities from riparian zone of Weber River, Utah, USA - 320 T | ecosystem: Environmental > Terrestrial > Soil > Riparian zone | place: USA: Utah | collected... | reverse complement strand
GCTTTTGTCAGGATCAGGATTCGGCAAATGCACCTGGCGGACGACCGCTGGAACGTCGAAGGCACAAACGATGATGTCTTTTTGAACGGGATCGCGATAGCACAGCCGGGTGCCGTCCTCACTGAACGCAATCTGGTCGGAGGCGGCCGGAGTCCGCAGCAGTTCGCGGCCGCTCGCAGCCTCCCAGATGCGGAGTTGGGAATCAAAGCCCGTGCTGGCCAGCCATTCGCCGCGGGGATGCCATGCGACCCGCATGACTTCAGTGTGATGCCCTGTGATCCGCCGGCTCCCAGTGTCCTGAACGTCCGCATGATACAGAAAAATGTCAGGCGTGTCGGAGATGACAGCCAGCCCGCCGCCGGGACTCCACGCTGTTTGCAGCGGGCCCTGCCGTCGCCACGGCACATTCAGTCGCCCGGCCGGAATGCCGGTCGCTGTACTCATCAATTCGATCTGTCCGGTTTGCCGGCACACGATGGAGAGTTGTGCGCCATCGCCGGTAAACGCCTGAACCAGCGGAATCGCGAGGCCCGACAACATGGTGCGCGCGGGGGTAGCGCCCGTTAGATCTTCAAGCGTGATTTCCTTTGATCCCTGCTTTGAAGCAGCCATCCAGCGCCCTCGCGGACACAGGGCCACGGATTCCGCGGCAGGCCACTCCGCGGTCCACGCGCGCTTTTCGACCTCGTAAAGCCGGAGCGTTTTGCCGCCGGTCTGCACAAACAGCCGCGCCGGATTGCTGCGGGCAAAGGTGACGGAAAGCGCCGGCTCCGGGCAGTTGATCTCCTCCTCCGGAAGCGTGGAATCGAATGGCAGCAATTGCAGTTTGCCCTCATGCACGCGGATCAAGCGCGAGAAGTCAGGCATGACGACGGGAGGCGCTGCCGCGCTCCACGGAATGCGGCGCAGTTCCCGCCACCCCGGAGCCGCGAGCAGGGTGATGGCTTCATCCCGGGCCTCCGCGCGGTTCACATCACGTGCTCCGGCAGCGGAACGCAACAATTCCAGCGCCTCGTTGCGCTGCCGGATGTCGCCGCCGGTGCGCAGCGCCATCGCCCGGGCCAGTTGTTCGCCGGCGAGGCTGCGGCCGAGCGTCCGGTTTTTCATGATCAGCATGACGGCGCCTCCCGTTAGGAAGAGCACCATCAGCACCGCCATGCCGGAGATCGCCTTGTTTCGCCGCACCCACAGCCGCAGATTTTCCGTGCGCGATGGAGGTCGCGCGGCGACGGGCCGGCCTTCCAGCCATGCGCGCAAGTCGGCGGCGAACGATGCGGCGCTGTGGTAACGGCCGGCGGGATCTCTGCACAGGCACTTCAGCGCGATGGTCGCGAGGTCCGCCGGAAGGCCGCGAATGCCGGACAGCGAGGCCGGGGCATCCTCCACGATGCTGCGCAGCAGCGCGGGAACGCCCGCGGCCTCGAAGGGCCGCCGCTGCGCCAGCAATTCGTAAAGCACCGCGCCAAGACTCCAGACATCACTCTCCGTCGTCGCATGTCTCGCATCCTGCGCCGCCACTTCCGGCGACATGTAATGCGGCGTGCCCAGCATGGCCACGGACAGCGTCAGGGTGCTTTCTGCTCCCGCCACTTTCACCAGACCGAAGTCACTGACATAGGCCCGGCCGGACGAATCGAACAGAATGTTAGCCGGCTTGAGATCGCGATGGAGCACGCCGCGGCTGTGCGCGTGCTGCACGGCATCGGCGATCTCCGCCATGAGATCCGCGATGCGCCGCCACTGGCCCTTGAAGGACGGCAGCCGCTCCGCGAGCGAACCGCCGCCGGCCAGTTTCATGGAAAAATACGGCAGTCCCTCGTTTTCACCCACGCGATACACCGGCAGAATGCCCGCGTGATCCATCGCGGCGACGGCGCCGGTTTCCTGACGAAACCGGGAGCGCATGGCAGTGTCCTCCGCGTAGTGCGGGAGGAGCATTTTCACCGCCACCGTGCGCCCGGCCTCCAGATCCCGCGCCCGGTACACGACGCCCATGCCCCCGCGGGCGATGACTTCCAGCAGTTCCAGACCCGGCAGCCGAAGCAGCACCGCAGCGGTATCTGCGGATGCTGCCGGACAAGGCACTCCTGCCTGGCTGTCCTCCACCGTTCCCCACAGACACGCCGCGCACAGTCCCATCATTCTCCCGTCCGGCAGAGGGGAGTTGCATTCCGGACAGTGATGCAGAACGGGCTGGGGAGCGCTCACGGTTTCGGATAATGCACTGGATGGCGGATGCTTTCGAGCATGCATTTCCAAGTGCGCCGCGCGTGGTCAGGGAAGTTTCCGCAGCCGGAAGAAGAGTCTCGGTCCGCTCGAATACGGATAGTAAGCCTGCCCGGCCCCTGTGGGGATCGTGGGGGTGTCGGTCCACAGACTGAGGTCCGGGGAACTCTGGAGCCGGTAGCCCGCGGCGTCATCACCCCACGAAATGCGGACCGTGCCCGGCTGGCCGCTCAACGCTCCTTGCGCCATGCTCAAGAGTGGCCCGCCGAAAATGTGCACGACTGTCCCTGGCCAGAAGCCGCCCTGCACGACCCGGGTGCCGCCGGTTCCCGGGGGCGCGGCGTCCGCCTGGCCGATGGTTCCGGTGAGTGTCCACACGCCGCCTGTGGACCTGCCACCGCCGCCATCGATGGTCGAACTGCGTATGGTCCATGGACCGCCGGACTGCGCCAGCGCGCCGAACGGGACGGCGGTGACACCCGCCATGGTGATGAGAAATTTTGCGTTCATGGTATTTGGATAGTAACCGGCCACTCCCGCGTGGCGCGGATGGTCATAGGTTTCGTGAGGGTGGTGGCGGTATAAGTGCCGGGACGAAGGATGAGGATATCGCTTCCCGTGCTGGAAGCGGCGCCAATGCCGAGGGCCAAAGTCTTGTGAGGCGAGGTACTGGTGCCGATGCCTGTGCTGGCCGCATTCGCCTGCACAAAGCGCATGGTGCCCGAAGCCACGGCCGCGCGCTGAAGGTTGGCATAGTCAGCCCACTTGTCCATCTGCTGCTCAGTGAAGACGAATCGTGTGGGGCCGAAGCGCTCGGCATCGGTGAGCTCTTTATCCTGCTCCGGGTCATCGTAAAAGAGCTGGTAATACGACATTGCATTATTGGCCGTATTGTCCACGAGGATTTTTTGCGGAGCTGTGAGAGCGGAATAATTCACCGCCCATGTCAACTGTGCGAGATCGTTGCGGATGGTGGTCTCATTGCGCCCGGTTCTGTTCAAAATATCCGGCGCAGTGTCGGCGATTCCATCGTCGCTGCCGCCTCCAAAAGTGTGGTAAAGTTCAAAAAAATGACCGACTTCATGGAGGAGATTGCCGGCAATCTTGTAGTTGTTGGTCTGATAGGACTCGGGAGCCACATTGTTCGAGATCAGGCCGTAGCCTGTTTGCACCAGAGCCCAGCCGCCGGAAGGGAACTGGGCTGACGACCATGCGCCATTATTAACGTACATGTTGATCGCGGAGAAGTTCCATCCATAGAGGACGGCTTCCGCTTTGGCGGCATCCTCGAAAGCATGATTTAGACTCTCGTCATTCTTAAAGTCCGAATTGTACCATTTTCCGGGGCCGGTCGTATCGCTCAACCCGCCTATCCGTTTGAAGTTCAGACTGGCGTCAAGGTCCACCAGCCGCAGCCGGTAGCCGCGCCATGTATTGGCCAGCCAGCGGTTCATGTGATCGAAGGTCTGGCGCAGGTTGGCATCATCCGTCCCGGCGGGCGCCTGACCGGTAGCCGGATTGACGATAAATTTAACCGACACATCCAGATGGATAAAACTGTCGGGCACAGCGCGGGCGAAATTTGCCAGTCCCGCGGAAATGAAAATGCTGCACAGCAATGGGATCGTTCTCATAGAAAAGACCGGTGGAATTCAGCTATTGCAGGGTGACGAGCACGAGCACGAGACCGGTGCCCTTGTCGAGTTTGGACATCGCCTTGCCAAGAATGGCGCCCTGCGCCCTGTCGTGGTCGCGCACCTTCATGGCGTGGCCGGGAAGATCGGACGTGGTGAGGAGATCGCCAGGTTTGATCGATGCGAGGGAGGCATCCGCCTTTACATAGACACGTCCGCTCAGCGCGACATGATGATCGCCCTCCAGCACGCCCTCCTGGTGAAGGCGCAGGCCGGGTTTGACGCCGCCGGCGCCGCTGATGATGCCCGCTACGCGCGTATCGCAGGCTTCGCGGCTGAGTTTGAGCCTGCCGGGATTATCCTCGTCGATGATGACCACACTCCCCGGCTCCATCGTTTCCGGCTCCGTCATCTCGAACGGCTCCGCGACATCGGCTCCTCCACGAATCGTCAGGACGCTGGTGGTTAGCGCGCCGACCAGATACAGGTCGCCATTCGGTGAAAATGCGGCGACATCGCCGCTGGCGCTGCTCCAGAACGCCAGTTGGTTCACGCCCCCGGAATTGCGCGAATAGGTAGTCCAACGCTTCGACAGATCGTTTCTGTTCAGGACACTCACCCCTGACGTAACTCCCTGCGACCGGACCTCGCCATTTACGAAAAGGTCTCCGGCGCCCGAAAGGGTGGCCAGCACGCTCCCGCCGGCGCCGGCACTTCCGGCGGTGTCAGAGTGGACTCCGTCCTTAAACCATGCGAACTGCTCGCCGGTGCGGAAATACTGAGTGGCCGTCTGGACCCCGATTCCATATGTGTCGGTCGCGCTCTCATAGAGCACCAGATGTTGACCCGTCGTCTGACCGAAGGTGAGGGAAGGAGCGGTCGGTGCATTCTGCGTGGTGATGCGCACTTTTTTGGCGGATATTTCCAGAACGTCATCCTCGCCCGCCGGTTCGCGCAGGTAGATGAACGGCTGGCTGGTGATACTGCTGTTGTCGCCAATGGCCAATTGCGCCCCGGTGTTGAGTTGCGCCGGAAGCAAGTGAAGCCCGCCGGTTGTCAGGCCGGCAAGGACGCTGCCGCCGGTGCCGGGATCTCCGGCCGTGTTGACGTGAACTCCATCCTGATACCACGCAAAGCGATCACCGCTGCGGAAATACTGGGTGAAGTCCTGGACGCCTATGCCGTAGGTGTTGCTCCCGTCATTGTATAAAACAACATGCTGATTTTTGGCCGCGCCAAAGGAAACCGGACCCGTCATGGTCCCGCCGGATTTCTGGAGGAAGGCGGCGGAGTCAAACCCGTCAAAAAGGTCGCTGTTCAGATTCGTCACCTTTGTGGTGCCGCCCACGGTGAATGGCGCGCCGCTCGCGGGTCCAAAATTGATTGTTTGATTGATGGTGCCGCCGCCCATCAGTGCCGGGCTGATCGTACCGGTAAGCTGGCTGGCGGGCACGCTGCCGCTGACGGTCGTGGCGCTGGCGGCCTGCGCCGCGTGCAGCGCATACGGAGTCCATGTGACTTGCTGCCGCGGCGTCAGCGGCGTGTAATTGACGCCATCGCTGGCCACTTCAATCTGGAGCCAGCGGGCCGCGCCGGGGAAGTCCGCGGCCGTGAACGAAAGTGGCGCGACGGTAAAAATGCCATTTGTGACGAGCACATTGGGCATCACTTCCTGGCGGATCGGAGTAGTGCTGCCGGCCGTGGCGTAGATTCCGAGCCGGATGTAAACATTGCCCGTGAAGGCTGCGCCGTTGTTATCCAGTTTTCCCTGATAGGTGAAGGGTGTCTGGCTGTAGCTGAGCGCGGGGATCGCAAGAGTTGCCGCGGCGAGGAGGAGTTTAAGGACGGAAGTGTTCATACCTCCGTTCTTGGAAACCGGCGGAGACATGTTCCCAAAAAAAACAACGCGTCCGCAGAATTTCCGCCGTCAGCCTGTGAGCAGTCCGCGCAGATAGCTGATTTCCTCGTCCACTTCATGCGGCGCGGAAACCGTGCGAGTCACCTCGATGCGCACGCACTCGCCGAGCCGGCGCCGCCATGTGTGAACCTCCTTGCGGAGCGCGCCATCCGTCATCCCCAGCATTTCTGCGGCTGTCTGCCCGGCCGGCTGGTGGCCGCCGCTGCCAAGAAAATGTTTGATTACCTCCCATGCCTCCGGCCCGCGATGAGTGCGCACTTCCTCCGCCACCCGGGCAAGGGCTCCTTCCATCACGGAGACCGCCCACTCACGATCAAACGCGGCTGTGCCATCGTCTTCAGGCCCCGCGATTTCGGGCGCATCATCGAGGGATACCGGCGGCGTCCCGCCCCCGCGCTTCTGCGCCGTCGCACCGCGGTGAACGTCGCGCAACCACCGCCGGAGAACGGTTAGTAAAAACGTGCGGAAACGCCCGCGATCCCTGTCCGCCCGGTGGAGGACTCCGCTTTCCATGAGATACAAAAAGAACTCCTGCGCGGCATCTTCGACATCGGGAGTTCCGTGCCACCGGATGAATGCCTTCAGCGGGTCCAGATAGCGCGAGTAGAGCGATTCCAGCGCCGCCCGCCCGGCCGGGTCGCCCAGCGTGGCATGCACGACCTTCGTCCATTCGGTGGCGGGAAACTGCATGCGGCGACCGTAGCGGTTGCGGACCGCCCTGCAAGTCAGGCAGCAGGCATCCCCTCCGGAATCACCGCTGTCCCGCCGCGTTTGAGTGGTGTCGCGAATCTTGCTGTTCGTCCACTGTCACACCATGCACTTTTTCATTCACTGTCGATTCCTGCTTCTCTGTCATTTGGCGATGATCCTCACTGCTCCGCCGGGGCTCGCGGCGGACGATGCCCCGGTTTTGCTCGCACCGCACTTCCGTCCGCCACCGGAGTTTGAAGGGAAGTTAGGCAAGTTCCGTTCACCACTCATCTTGAATGACGGCACACGCGTTGCCTCCGCCGCTGACTGGCCGCGGCGCCGGGCTGAGATTTTGAAATACTGGCACGAAGTCATGGGCGCGTGGCCCCCGCTCCTGGAGAAGCCGAAGTTCGAAAAATTGCGCGAAGAGCGGCGCGAAAACTTCTCCCAGCGCCGCATGTCGCTCGAAGTCGGGCCCAATCAATCGCAGGAGGGCTGGCTGCTCGTGCCGGATGGCGCGGGGCCGTTTCCCGCGGTGCTGGTGGTCTATTATGAGCCGGAAACCAGCGCGGGCCTTGTCCCTGGCGAAAAGGGAGCCTTTCGCGACTATGGCCTGCAACTCGCGCGGCGCGGGTTCGTAACGTTGAGCATCGGGTCGCCGGGCGGGAATGCGTGGAAGCCGGACACGGGCAAGGCCGCGTGCCAGCCGCTGTCATTTCACGCCTGCGTCGCGGCCAACGCATGGACCGCGCTGGCCAGCCTGCCGCAGGTGGATGCGAAGCGCATCGGGGTTGTGGGTCACAGCTACGGCGGCAAGTGGGCGCTCTTCGCGGCGGCGCTGTGGGAAAAGTTTGCCGCCGTGGCCATCAGCGATCCTGGTATCGTGTGGGACGAGACGCGTCCCAACGTCAATTACTGGGAGCCGTGGTATCTCGGCCATGACGCGTCACTCAAGGAACAGCGGAAGCCGGGCGTTCCCTCTGACAAAAACCCGCGCACCGGTCCCTATGCCCGGCTGGTAGCCGACGGCCGCGACCTTACCGACCTTCATGCGCTGATCTGCCCGCGACCGTTTCTTGTTAGTGGCGGCAGCGAAGACCCGGCGGAACGCTGGACCGCACTCAACCATGCCCGCGCCGTCAACGAACTTTTGGGGCACAAGGACCGCGTCGCGATGACGAACCGTCCGGCGCACTCGCCCGATGAAAAGGCCAACGCCGTCGTGTGGGCCTTCTTCGAGCAGTTTTTGAAAACCGCACCCCGTTAGGACCCTCACAGATCCTGCAATCTGAGGAAAGGCTATGAACCCGGCATCGGAGTTCGGTGTCCACCCTTTAGGGTGTCGGAGGGGGCCTCACACCCTAAAGGGTGGACACCGAACCGTTCCAGCGATCAGCGGCGGAGGCGCAGGAATTTTCTGCCCGGAGCCGTCGAGATGCTGTGAGGGCTCGTGGCGGTCGGCAGATCGGTCCATGCCGTGAGATCGTCCGAGATCTGAAGAATGCCGGCCCCCGTCCACGCAACGGTCAGTTGTCCGCCGGCCAGGGTCACGCCCGTGATGCTCCCGAGCCCCGGCGGACCGTAGTAATTCAGGGCCGGTCCGGAGAGGGGGAGGAGTTGATCGGCGGGGGTCGTGTCTTCGGCTTCCCGCCATGCCACCTGACAGAAATCGGCGCCGTTGTCCTCCTCCCAAACGACCTCCAGAGCGTAAAGCACGCCGGCCGAAAGCGGGATGGTGTTGGTGGTGGTGGCCGTTGACGCCCCGGGCTCCTGGAATCCCGTAGCCGCATCCGTGTCCGTGGCGATCACGGCGAGGTTGGCGAATGAGGCGTCAGGGCTGAGCCTGAGTTCACCGACGTTGTCGGACTTGAGGAAAAAGTGATAGAATCCGTCCACCGGTGGAGAGATCCATGTTCTCATCCGGCCGCCATACGAATTGAAGACATCGCCGGAAAAGACGGTGCTCGAATCGAGCGCGGTGATCGCAAAATCCCGGTCGGGGCTGGCGGGGTAGCGCGGATCGGCGAGGAAGGCCGCGAGATCGCCGGTGATGCCGTGCCAGATTTCCATGCCTGCATAGCCGGCGGCGATGTCGTAGCCGGTGAAGGCCTCCTCGCTGTTGGCAAGGATCGCATTGCCGGCAAGGTCGGTGACGTTGCTCACGGTGACGGTGTACGACAGCCCGGGTTCCTGAGCACTGGTAGAAAGCTTGACCGTCGTGGAATCGATCACCGCGACGGCCGAAATGGCGAGGCCGCCATCGACGCTGTAATTTCCGGCCACGGCCAGTGGCGGGAGATTCATCGGCTCACTGAAGGTGATGTAAATGGCGTTGTTGTTGATGCTGCCGGTGACAGAGGCCATGACGGGGAGAACGCCGTCCACCCGCAGCGTCGCCTCGCCGCTCAACGCGGTGTCGGCGCCGGCGGTCACGCGGGCGCGGAATTTGGTGTTGTCGTCCGCGATCGTGAGAGTCGGCGTCGTGTAGGTTGCCGCGGTGGCGCCGCCGATGTCACCGAATACATCGCCGCCCGGCGCCGTTTTCTGCCATTGATAGAAAATGGGATTTGAACTCGTCGCGCCCACGGTGAAACTCGTCGTCGTCCCGGCGGGCACCAGTTTGTTTTCGGGATTGGCTGTGATGTTGAGCCCGCCCGTCGCCTGGACTTCAGCGAGATAGATGGCGTTGAATCCGTAGCCGTAGGATCCGGCTGCGGGATTTCCGAATGGCGCGGTGCCCACGTATTGGCGCGCTTCGATGGCGAAGGTACCATCGGCACCAGGATTGATATTGTCCCAGCCGGCGATGGAACCCGCTTTGTTATCGCCGGTATTGAGCGCGACTTCGTCTGCGGCAATGCGGGACCCCGGAAAAGTGATGGCAGTGAAGAGATTCGTATTGGCGCTGCCGTCGGTGTGCGCGGCGGCAGATCCGTCGGCCTCGACGATTTTGAAGATCGACCAGCGGTCAGGGTAATTGCCGCCCCGGCAACAGGTTCCGCGAAACTTGTAGCGTTTCGCGGGATCGAGGTTCGTGAAGCGCAGGCGGACCACTTCGGCCTCGTTGTTGCGGATGCCGACGATGCCGGGATTGTCGGGTTGGCCAGCGGCGGTCGAGCCGCCAATCGTGCATTTGCCCGTGAAGAAAACGTCCGCCGGGCTGCCCGTATTGGGAGCGAGACAGAGTCCGAAGTCGTCCGTTCCGGGGCCCTCCTCTTCAATCGTCATGGCCGCTGCGACGTCGAGGCCGGTAGCGATATCCCTCAAGGGGCCGCCTGTGCCCGTGACCCGCATGTCCCATGTGGAGGCATTCGGAGAAGTGGACGGCCCGGGCCGGTGATCGTTGTAGGCTTCCCAAATTGTTTGCCCGGACGCATCACTAACGAAGAGGCAGGCAAGAACAGCGGTCAGATGGACAAAAGCACGCGTTTTCATGGTGCCCGTTTTAAGCAGAAAAGTCCCTGCGGCGTAAAGATCGAAATGCACGGGAACAGAAACACTTTCGCGAAAGAAGAACGGCTGGTGACTGACAAAACCGGAAGGAGCCGACCGGCGGGTGCGGACCCGGCCACCGGATTCGTGCTGGTGAGCATCCGGGCGGCTCCCGCATGCTCCTGAGCATGCCCCTTCCCCGCCCCCTTCGCAGCGTGATCGTTGTCTTTGCCGCTGCCCTCCTCCCGGTTTTGCCGGCTCGTGCGCTAACCATCGGCAACAGCGTCGCGGCGACCGGGGGTTCGATAGCTGGAGCGCCATCCCCGTCGTGAACGAGTCCGACACTTACACGAACACCAGTGGCGGCCCGCAGACCGTGACGGTGGATCAGTTTAATTTACACATCGGCGCCGCGCATCGAATTCACCGTCCCGCCTAACACGGTGCTCGCTCCAGGCGCGCGTTATCTCATTACCGCCGCGCAATTTGAAAATGCCCGCGCCCTCAGCAATGGCGGCGAACGCGTCACCCTCGTGGCCGGCGATGGCCAGACGGTCATCCGGGATTTCACCTTCCGCGATTCCGCGCCGTGGCCCCTGGCGCCCGATGGCGGCGGCCCCTCGCTCGTCCTGATGAATCCCGTCGCGGCCGCATCGGACGCATGGCACGATGACCGCACGCACTGGCGCGCCAGTCTCACCGCGAGCGGCACCCCCGGCGGCACAGACGGCGTTCCGTTTTCTGGCAATCCAGGAGACAACTCTGACAGCGATGCCCTAACCGCTCTCGTCGAGTACGCTCCCGGCATCAGCGACACCGACGGCACCTCCGGCCTCGCCGGTTATAGCGTCGCGCCCGATCCTGTCACCTGGCCACTTTCTCTTCTCCTTCACCCGCTCCGCAGTCGCCGGGGATGCCCACTGCACCGTGGAGATGAGCACCTCCCTCGCGCCCGGTTCATGGACCAGCGCCGGAGCCGTTCGCGTCAGCACCGTGCAAGCGGGCGGCATGATTGAAGAAGTCTGGCGTCTCACGCCACCACCGCCAACCACACGGCTGCTGGTGCGGCTCCTCGTCACGCGGCTGTGAACTTAGGGTGGCCCTCTGGAATTCATATGAGTTGCAATTCATATGAATTGCATTACAGGCACCTATGCCTGCTGTCATCGCCCATCTCAAAAACCCCCGCTTCCGTTTCCGGGAGAAGGAACTCGCCCTCATTCTCGACAGTTGGAAGAACGATGAGAGCGTTCTGCTGACGGGTATCCGCCGCACGGGAAAAAGCGAGTTGGCCAAAGCCGCACTCGTGCGCCACGCCGATGCCGGCGGACAGATTGGGTTCTTGAACGTCGCGGACTATGTCAGCCTCCACGACTTCTACCGCGACCTCCTTCGGGAAATGCCAAAAAGCCTGGTAAGTGAGTTGGGGAAGGCGCTGAAATCAGCGGGAACGGTTCCAGACAAGTTGCTCACATGGATTCGCTCCCACTTTTCGAAGGCGGAAGTCCTCGGCCAGGGCGTGGAATTCAAAACGGCGGAGGTGCTGCCCCGCTATTGGCAGCCCATTGTGGATGCACTGGAGCAGGTAATCAGCCGGCACCCCTCCGGCGAGCTTCCTGTCCTGGGAATAGACGAACTGCCTTTCATGCTGGAGAACCTCATCCGCGCCGGAGTATCGGATGGTGAACTGACCGTAGCCCTCGCCAGCCTGCGCAAACTGCGCGATGCCGGTCTGCGCATGGTCATCGCCGGCTCCATCAGCATGGAGAATCTGCTGACTCTGCACGGCATTCCACACACCGTGCTCGGCGGATTGGCGCGAGTGCCGGTACCACCATTCAGCCGGGAAGAAGCCCGGCTCTTTTTGGAAGAGCGGCTCCTGGGTACGCCTGCCTGCACGGAAGCAGTCATCACGCTGACCCTCGAAACACTGCCCGACTATGTCCCTGAGTTTCTAAAAATCGCCGGACAAAACCTTCGCGTTATCCGTGACCCAAGCATCTGCGCGGCTTCGTTGCACGCCGATGTGCTGCCTGCGATCCGCCGCGCGTTCCTCGAACAGTTTGAGGAACGGCTGAACAAGAACTACCCGGGCGATCACCTTGTCATCGCGGAGCAGGTGCTCGACATCATCGCCCGTGCCGATCCCGACGGCTCGCTCCTCGACGGCAGCGCCCTGCCGTCCGGTCATCGTCGCGTGGTGCAGTTGCTCCAGTACGACAACTTCATCGCCCCCGGCAGCGACTTCCGCTGGCAGTTCAGCCTCAACCTCCTCCGTCAGTGGTGGCGGGCCACCCGCGGCATCGTATGAAATCCGGCCGCGACATCCCGTGGTTCAATCCCCGCCAGATGGACGATGCCACCGTCATCGCCCTCAGCACTGGTCGCGGCGGCCTGCTGCGCGAATGCTTCGACGTGGTGCGCGAACGTTGCCGGCAACCCGCCGCGGGCCGGCACTTCCTGGCCACCGGTCCTCGCGGCGCAGGCAAGTCCTACTTCCTGCGGCTGGTGCAGGCCATGTTCAGCAAAGTAATCGGTGAGCAGGCCACCTTCGTCCTGCTGCCGGAGGAACTGCCCAACGTCTTCGCCGCGCACGAGTGGCTGCGTGAAGTGCAGCGACTGCTGCCGGGCTCGCCAGCGAGCATCGGCCAGTCCCCGGCATGGCAGGTCAAAGACGAAGGCCCGGCGTGGGAAGCAGCGCGGCAAGCGTTGTTTGCCGCCTTCCCCGGCCCGTTGTTGGTCATCGGCGTCGAGAACTTCGATCAACTTCTCGCCCAGGCGTTCGACAACGATGTGCGCGCCTCGCGTCTGCGTGACCTCATGGAAAACGAGCCGCGCATCATGTTGCTGGCCACCGCGCTCGAAGGCGAGTTTGACGAAGACTACGAGAAGCGGCTCTTCCGTCAATTCGAGCATCATTCAGTGCCCCGCTGGGATGAACAGGATCACCGCCATTATCTCGAACGGCGTGCCCGACTCATCGGCAAAGAGCCCACGCTCAATCAACTGGCCCGCATCGACGCCTACAGCCGTTACACCGGCGGCAACGCCCGCGTTGCCGCCATGCTTGCCGGTGCCATCCTCGATGAAGTGGACCTGCTCCACACCAGCCACGACCTCACCGCCACGCTGGACCGTATGTCCGACTACTACCGCTCCCTCCACGAGCGAATGCCGGTGAATACCCGCAAAATCTTCGACGCCCTCATTCGCGGCGGCGAACCCGCCTCTCAGGTGGAACTGGCCTCCCGCATCGGTGCCCGCCAAAACGAAATCTCCCGCGCCTTCGCATGGCTCATCGATCACGGCTATGTGCTCAACGAACGCATCCCCGGCCGCAAAGAACACTGCTACCGCGTCGCCGACCGCCTGTTCGTCCAGTTCTACCGGATGCGCTACCTTGAGCCGGACCAGCCCTCCCGCCTCGCCATCCTCGCCGACCTCCTCGCCGCCACGATCGAGTTCGGCGAAAAGTGGCGGCTGGCGGAGAAATACTTCTCCGAAGGTTCGCACCCGGAAGCTCAGCTCATGGCTGAACTCGGCTGTGCGGATCGAGGTGTGAATGTCACGCTGTTGCCCGAGGAATTGAGGACGCCGGAACGGCTGATGGAGTTGGGGAGGAGATGGCGGTTTCTGGATCAATTTAAGATTGGCGAAGACTTCGCCATTTATGATTTTGTGCGAGCGTGCTTTGCGCGATTTCAAACGGACGAAAAATTTCGCACTGCGTACGAAGAAGCGAAGACACTCGCCACAGCCGTTCGCAGAGGTGATCTGTTGGGAACGGAACTTGCGGAATTGATTGACGGCAGCCTTTCGCAGAATCCGGTTGGGAAATACCGCTGCTTTGCAGCAATGCTGAACTCGAAGTTCACGGATACAATGTGGAGGGGGGTGGCTAAAGCTTTTCGCGACGAAATCGAGGAATTCAAGAAGCTGGAGCCTATCGCGGGAGAGGCTATTGCAAAACTGAGAGAAAAGCGGGTTCTGGGCATGCGGTTCCCATTGGCAGCATCGTTGTCGAATCTGGCCGGAGGCAGGATTCAAGGCACGATAGCTATTTTTAAGCTCTTCGATCTCGTTGTCGCAGTTGAGTGGGCCGCCAAGTCAGTGTGCTTGTGGTCCCAACACAACAGACCCGACGAAATCAAGGAGTCTCTGAGCTTTTGTTGGGCAGGCATTCGCCAACTCCTTAATCGTCACTATCACCCTAACGAAGCTAGGCAGATACTCGAATCTCTGCATCCGCAGTTGTCGTGCCTTTCCGCGGAAGATCAGATGATGCTTCATGGTCTTCACGGACAATGCCTTGAAGCAATGAATCTCCATTCGGCAGCTCTTGACGCCTTTAGATCCGCCCGAAACCTGGCTCTCAGCGAGGCCAAACCATCCGAAGCCGCATGGTTCCAGGAGCGATTCGCCTGGAGTATGGGAGCTTTGGGACGTTTAGAGGAATCCATCGCTGCCCATGAAATAGCCCACAATGAGCGTTTGGCACTCGGCAACGAGTTAGACACCGCGTGGAATCCGGGTCAGATTGCCCGACACTCATGTCGTCTTCAGTCGTTGGAGGACGCGTGGAAGATTCTCGATACGGCGGACCATCAGAAGGAATCAGCCCGCATCTATGCTCTTCAACAGCTTGGTGATGCCGTTTGGGATGCCGTGCGATTAGAAGGCGAGACCAAGGCCTTCGCCTTCGCCCGCCAAATCCTTTCAGGCGTCGCGGTACGTCCGCAATATCCGCCGGAGGCTTCCGTCCGGGCACTGTGGATAGGCATGATAGACACGGGCGTGCCGCTCCCGCTTCTGCGAGACCTGCTCCAAGAGTTGCCGCTGATCTTTTCCTTCGCCAAAGAGAGCATCGAGCCACTCGCCACTGTGCTCCACGCCTGGCTCGACGACTTGGAATGCGCGCCCGATCAGCGCACTCAGCGCCGCCAATCTCTCCCTCCCGACCTCGCCGCCACGCTCGACGCACTGGCCAAAAACCTGAGTCCCAAAGCCAGATCCCGTTTCGAGATTCTCGAATCTGGCATCGATGCGCTAAACCGACCTCCAGCCTGAAGATGCTCCCCTCGCAACGCACGCTCACTCGTGCGGCTTCTTGTCACGCGGCTGTGACGTTATCGCGACACGACAGGATGCTTCGCGTTGAGCGTGACTGCGGCCGTGCGCGCGAGATTCAGGAAGGCATCGGCGGCGGCGGGGAGGGGGCCGATCCAGAGCCGCAGAAGTTACGGTGGTGGACGTTGAGCATTGAGAAAATCACATGCATCGATTCAATATATCAATTTGGTGAATCGGCGTCCAAGCCAACGATGCGGGCCATATGAATCCCGCAATCACTGCGCAACTCAGCGCCATTAGCGCCCTCCAGGCGGAATTGAAGACGCGGATGGCAGACATCGATGACCGCATCGTCCGCGTGGGGCGGCTCGCGCGGCAGGAAGTTCCGGAGCAGATCGAACCCGCCGCCGCGGCGGTGCCTGTTTCGTTGCCGGTGCTGCGGCCTTCCGTGCAGCCTCCGCCATTGCCGCAGCGTTCTTCGCCAATGCGCCCGGTGCCCATCACGGCGCCGTCCCT
>Ga0190270_10000627_pt1 | contig 15486 bp, 6 predicted proteins | sample Popmic320T_FD_133748 | JGI IMG/M metagenome (GOLD analysis project Ga0190270, IMG submission 133748) | Populus adjacent soil microbial communities from riparian zone of Weber River, Utah, USA - 320 T | ecosystem: Environmental > Terrestrial > Soil > Riparian zone | place: USA: Utah | collected... | reverse complement strand
TCGCCCGCGCCGTTGAACGCCGCCGCCATCACCATTCCGTAGCCGTAAAATGTGTAGCCGTAGCTGATGTACCGCAGCGCATTAACTCCGTAGGGGATGACCGTCTGATCATCCGTGAAGATGCGAATCAGCGGCTCAGGGAAGACAATGAAAATGACGGCTAACGCGGTCAGAAAGATCGCGTTGCTGTGCCCGGCCAGCCAGACCGATTTCTCGGCGCGTTCGGGTTTTTGCGCGCCGAGGTTCTGTCCGACGAGCGTCGCCGCCGCGTTGCTCATTCCCCACGACGGCAGGATGGTGACCACGATGATGCGGACGGCGATCGTGTAACCGGCCTGCGCCGCGTCGCCGAACAGTCCGACGATGCTCATCAATCCCATCCAGGCTGCGGTCGCCACCAGAAACTGGAACATCCCGCCGAGCGAGATGCGCAGCAGACTCTTCATCAGGACGAAATCCGGAAGCAGCCGGTTGAACCTGACGGGCACGCGGCTCCCGCCGCCCGAGAGTTGGGTGAATTGATATATTACAGCGCAGCCGCGACCGATGGTCGTGGCGATAGCCGAACCAGTCACGCCCAGTTCGGGAAACGGCCCAAGGCCGAAGATCAGGCACGGATCGAGTACGAGGTTGATCAGATTGCCGATCCACAACGCCCGCATCGCGATCGCGGCGTCGCCCGCGCCGCGAAAGATCGCGTTGATCAGAAACAGCAGCATGATCACCATGTTCGCGCCGAAGATGACGGCCATATAACCGTCGCCCGCCGCGGTCACGCCGGCCTCGGCGTTCATCACCCGAAACAACTGTTTGCTGAATAGCGCGCCGACGACGGCGATGGGAATCGAAATCATAATGCCCATCAGAATTGATTGCTCGGCGACTCGGGCCGCGCCTTCGGGGTCTTTCTCCCCGATGCGTCGCGCGACCATCGCCGTCGTCCCCATACTCAATCCGATCGCGACCGTGAATACTATAGTTAATAACGATTCGGTGACGCCGACCGCCGCCGCCTGCTCCTTTCCCAGATGCGCCACCCAGTAGACGTTGACGATGCCGAAGAGCGACTCCATCATCATCTCGAGCACCATCGGAACGGAAAGCAGGAAGATCGCGCGGCCAATGCCGCCCTCGGTGAAATTTTGCTCCGACCCGCGCACCGCCTCCCGCAACGTCGCCCAGAATCCCGAGGACCTGATCGGCTTGGCCGCCGTCGCCGCTCCGACAGCTTCAATCGGTTCTTGCATACTCCCTCCCATCCACAAATTAATAGGCGGGCAAAGCCCGCCGGAGTTTAACTTTTCGTTTTGTTTTACAGTCATTATTTGTCATTGGAAGAGATTGGCTCAGGCAATGACAAACGATGAATTTAATATGGGAGATGGAAAATAAAAAGCCCCCTCATTGATTTTTTTCCACCTGTGCGGACGATCCCCGAGTCAGTACCGCTCGCGGCGCTAACTCGGAGACGCGGGTGGAAATCCGTGTGTCTCCATCACCCGCCGGGCCTGGGCGAAGTGGCGTCGTTCATGAGCCACGACGAGCCGAAACGAGTCGAGGAGGCTGTAAATCACCGCGCCCGCGAAAGGCGACGTGATGATTATCCCCGACGGGCCCCTGCCCTCCAGCGACTTCATCATTGCCAGCGTCTCGCGCTGATTGGCGATGAAGCGATCGACAATTTGCGGATCAATCGAGCTTGACGAAGGCCGCATGGCGCCAGGGGCTTTGAACTTCCGCTGAGAGTCCGGCGAAACCGCATTGATCATCACACGGCCGAAGAAGGCAGGAAGAAACGGCATGCTATGCAAGAACGTCTTTCTATATTCGCCTTTAAGTATCCGATCGAAGACCGGGTAGTACTCGCTATTGGCCGAAATCAGATGGTCGAGGCATTGCGCGACGCTCCACGAATCGGCGGCGGGCTTCCAGTTGAGCTGCTCCGAGTTCAAATGGCCGAAGAAAGTCTTTGCGTCGCCGGCGACGGCTTCGGCCTCAACGTAGATCTGTTGGAGCGTGAGTTTTTGATAGTCCATAGTGATCCTTATCGGCGCCGATCGTGAGTCTAGCGACGATCTCGCCAATGGCGGTTTCCGCTTTCGCCGCGATCTCCTGCGGCGTTTGATCCTGAATCGGATGCTCGACGTATACAGCGTCGAGATCGACTCGTCCCAACGCTCGGATTTTAAAGCGTTTACCCTATTTTTCACACCTAAACTCAACCAACCAGGAAACCCGTTCAAAGCGGGTATGAAAGCGGGTATGGGAAAAGAGCGAAAAGGATCAATAGTCGAACGAGACGGAAAATTCTATGTCGGGATTTCTTACACTGACAGTCTAGGTAAGAAGCGAGGCGCCTCCGCCCTGAGGGACACGCGTCTCTGTGGTGAGATGTCGGTTGTGAAACTCCACACAGCCAAGCGGAACCTATGATGCTGTTTTTACGTAGATTCCGATATGGTTTTCCTTGTGTTGAGAGGTCCTCAACAAAATGAAAGCGGGGATCAGGTTCAATCTCAGGCCCCGCTTTTTTGTGTTCATTATTCTTTTGTATCCCTTCGGCAGAATGCCGTCGACTCAGGTTTTGTTAGGGCCGACGACATTCTGTCGAAGGGACATAATTTATTTGCCGGTGATGTGGGGGCCACACTCCTCTAAGGACCGCACGTCGACCTATTTTTAATGAACACGATAAGAGGGGCGCCGCCTCGCGGGATGGCGAGATCAATTCTACCGTCCTGATCGAAATCGCCTGCGGCGATCAGCGACGGAGCATCGAAGACCGGCAAGGGCGCCTGCTGGCTGAAACCGCCGTCGCCGTCGCCGAGCATGAGAGATATGGTTCCGGTGTCGAAACTGGATGAGATCAGATCGCGCTTGCCATCGCCGTTGATGTCAGTTGTTACGACCCACCGTGTCACGCTACCGACCTGGTAAGGCGTCGGCGCTCCGAAGCCTCCCTGGGGATTGCTCAAGACCACAAACAAGGTGTTGCCGCCCAATTGGTGCGCGTAAATCAGATCGTCTCGGCCGTCCAGGTTGAAATCCTCCGCCTTTAGAAAACTTAAGCGCTCCTGAATCTTAACATTGGTCGGCTGGCCAAACCCGCCCTGACCATTGCCGTGCAGGATCACAATATTGACGCTACCGCTGGATTGGCTTTGTAAATCGTCAAAGATCGCCAGATCGCGGTTGCCGTCACCATTGAAATCGCCGTCAGTGAAAAAGACGTTGGTAATATTACCGCCGATTCCAGTGGCGCTCTGAGTGAAACCTAGCCCCCCGGCGCCTAAATAAAGCGTCAGGCCGGCCGATTGTCCCCTGACGACGATATCTAGATTGCCGTCATTGTTGAAATCCGCCGATACTAACCCCGTCGCGTTGACGCCGACGTTGATGCTCGCGGCGGGCTCAAATGCGCCCTGTCCAGCGTTGTTCAGGACCATGAGGTTTCGTGTGTTGGAGTTGATCAGCGCCAGGTCCGGCCTGCCGTCGTTGTTGAAATCGCGAATTTCGACGGCGACCGGGGTTCCGCCAGTGACGCCACTATTGATTGAGACAGGAGCGTTGAATGCGCCATGGCCGTCGCCGTACATTATAGCGGCGTCGCTTAAACCAGAGGCTGCGACCACCAGATCGAGAACTCCGTCGCCATTGAGGTCTCCCGACTTCAGGTCTCTCACGCTGAACTGCGGAAACAATTGGCCGGGCGGAGAGTAAACAAATCCGCGAGGCGCGTCGAACCCGCCGCTTTGCGCACTCACAATCGTGAGCCGTCCGATATTATTCATCGAAACGATATCCGGTAACCCGTCATGGTTGAAATCACCAGACGCCATGGCTGGAGCTACGACGCTTGGGTGATAGCCGATGGGCTCGTTGAACCTGCCGTCAGTGGTTGCAATGAACAATCGGATCCCTGTCTCTCTGAAATTGAGCCTGTTGGATATTCTAAGCACGACATCAGTCTTACCGTCGCCGTTGAAATCATCGGCTACGGCGCCTGAAACGCTAAACACATCTTCTTTGGCAGGCGTTCTTACCGGCTCGCCGAATCCGCCGGTTCCGTCGTTTAGAAAGATCCTAATTTCGTCCTGGCCGCTACCTGACCCGACTATCAAAAGGTCGCTCCTGCCGTCACTGTTGAAATCAGCGATTGCGCTGGCCGTAAAAAAGCCGATACCGACGTTGGGTTGGGGAGTAAATCCGCCGCCGCCTTTACCCTTGTATATACCCGCCGTTCCCACCGAACCATGAATGAAGATTAGATCGAGGGCGCCGTCGCCGTCGAGATCCGTGGCCACGACTTTTTCCGGTTGATGTATCGAAAACGTTTCGGATCGCTGAATCTCCTGCGGTTGCCCGAAATTTCCCGTCCCATCATTGAGAAACAAGAGGCCATCGGCTGTACTGTCACCATCTATTATCGCTACTACAATATCCGTCTTACCATCGCTGTTGAAGTCTCCAACGGTCACACGTCTCAGGACTTCACCGGAGACATAACGCGCTGGCGATGCGAAACCGCCGGCGCCGTTATTCAGAACCACCCATACGCTGTTATCGCTAACCGCCACTATGTCCGGGGCGGCGTCACCGTTTAAATCACCGGTAGTCAGGTCGTTAATAAAACCGCTGTCGTTAGGTATAGTCAGCGCATTGATCGGCGATCCGAACGCGCCATCGCTGGCGCCGGGAAAGACCGCCACCCCTTTCCTGCCAGATGCGAACCTGACTGCAGCCAGATCGAGAAATGAATCCTGATTGAAGTCTTTAACCAGAAATCGTTCGCTATAGTCGTCACGCGCCAATTCGATGCGCGGTGTCGAATTGAAGCTGACAGATTCGCAGGCGTTGAACTCCTGAAATACTTTTAGCCTGAGGCCGGCGATCGTAATCGTCCCGCCGCGCGAAGCGTTTGTCGGCTCGACTTCGAATTTCACTGGTCCGCTGCCGTTACCTGCAGGAGCCGAAATGAGTTTGATCCACGGCGCATTGCTCGTCGCTGTCCACGCGCACTGATGGTCAGAACTTTTGAGCGTCACATTGCCGATACCGCCTGCAGCGGAGAAGCTAAGGCTGGTCGTTGAAAGGGAGAATGAGCAGGCGACTGCCTCGAAATCCGCTCGCCGGTCGCTTTGCAGCTTATTGATCTCGCGCGACGGCGGATGGAAGACATAACCTTGTCGCGACGGCGTTACTATGTAGCTCCCTCCCTTTGCCAGTTCGGAGACCTGATAATAGCCGTCGCCGGCCGTCACCGCCGGCCCTCTTTCCGATCCGTCCACCGCGACGTTTACGCCGCTCACACCGGCGCCACTGTCAGTCGTGACGCGCCCATAGATCGAAGGAAATAGTGAAACGCTGGTCTCCAATGTCGCCGTATTGTTCGCCGGATTGATGTCCGACGTTCCGCCCGTGATATTGGCGCCGGCGATGATCGTTCCGACGCTGGACGGAGAGACAATAATCGTGATTTCGGCTGCGCTTCCGGGAGCGAGGTCGCCGAGGTCGCAAATGATCACGCTTTCGCCGGAACAACTGCCTATGCTTGACGCTAATGATACCAGTGGCGCTCCCTGGGGCAGCGTGACGGTGACCCTGGCGCCGGCCGGATCAGGGCCGTTATTGGCGGCAATCAACGAATATGCAAGTTCTTTTTTGACCATCACCGGGTTGGGCGCGCCGCTGAGAGTGATCGCCAGATCGGCGCTCGAGCCAAGTTTGGTGACGAACGCGTCGGAAGGGCCGGTGGAGCGTATCGGGGACGGCGTTGTCGGAAAGTCGCTCGATAAAGTGGAACCGGTCACGTATGCGTTTGCCGCCGTGTCGACCGCAATGCCGAGGCCCTGGTCGGTCGCGGCGCCTCCAAGATAGGTTGAATAGATGATCGCAGTCCCGCTCGTGTTCAATTTTGTTACGAAAGCGTCAATGCCGCCGGAGGATGGAGGGCCGCCAATGGATGACTGCACCGCGCTGATTGTCGGGAAATCTACAGAAGTAGTCAGCCCGGTGACGTATGCGGCGCCTGCGGCGTCAACCGCGATAGCGGTGGCCAAATCAGCCCCGGCGCCGCCCAGATATGTCGAGAAATCAAGCGCCGATCCGTCATTTTTCATCCTCACGATGTAGGCGTCCTGCACTCCATTGAACGAAGGTTGGACCGGGTTATTTACCGGGAAATTGTTCGAAGTTGTTCCGCCTGTGATAAAAATTTCGCCTGTTGCGCCGAGCGCGATCGCTTGTCCAGTGTCGTTCCCACTGCCGCCAAGGTAAGTAGCCCACGAGATTGACGATCCGGTCTCATTGATCTTCGCTACGAAGGCGTCTCCCAGACCGGCGATTGTCGCCTGAAACGCATTGGCTACAGGGAAATTTATCGAGCTCGTTGAACCCGTAATGTAAGCGGCCCCGGCCGGATCAACTTCAATGTCCAGGCCGGAATCCGCCGCGCCACCGCCCAGGTATGAAGAGTAGACTAAGGATGAAGTTGTGGTATCGATTTTGGCGATGAATGCGTCATTTCCGCTGTCCGCTCCGGCGTAAACCTTCCCGGGCGCATTGGAGTCGATGACAAGCGCTCGAACATCTCTCGCGCTCAGCCCGTTATTGACAGTGTTCCAGGTCGCCCCACCGTCATTGCTTCTGAATATGCCTAATCCTCGTGAGCCGGTGTAGACGACTTCCGGATTGTCAGGACTTACGGCCAGAGGCAGTGGTAATGCCGAATTTGCAGGAACCCCAATCGCCGGCGTATTGAGCTGGACCCAATTACCTCCCGCATTGATGGTTTTGTATATCGACGTGTTATTCGACATCGCGTATAGCGTCCCCGGATTGCTTGGGCTGATCGCGATTCGGGTAATCCTGGTTATGCCGATAATCGGAAGCCCGGCGCCTGCAAAAGTCCAGGTCGCGCCTCCATTGAGGCTTTTATATATCCCGCGGAGAGGTCCGACATAGACTGTCGAGGGAGTTACCGGATCGACCGCGATTGCCTCGATCGTCCCGATTATTCCGCCTGAAATGGGAGGAATGGGGACTGACGTCCAACTGTCGCCGCCGTTCGAACTGATCGATAGGCCGCTAACCGTGCCGGCGTAGAGCTTAGATGGCGTTACCGGGTCGATGGCTATTGTCCTGACGCCCGATAGCGGCTTCAGGACCCATGTCGCGCCTCCGTTAACGCTCTTGAAGAGCTGATTTGCTGTGACGGCGTAAAGAATATCCTGCGATGTGGGATCGACGATTATCTGATTGATATTCCTGATAAATTGCGGCCCGCCGAGAAGTACCCATGAAGAACCTCCGTCAACGCTCTTGTAAACGCCACGGTCAGTTCCGGCGAAAATCGTCGAAGAGGCCCCGGGGAAAATAACCAGGTCGTTGGCGTCTCCCCCGCTCAACCCATTGCCGATTTCACTCCAACTGTCGCCGCCATCGTCACTCGTATAAGCGCCGCTACCGGTCTTGACCGTCTGAAACGCGTTCACAAGCGGGAAATCGCCTGAATCCGAGCTGCCGGCCAGGTAGAGATCTCCGTCGCCCGCGACTGCCAAAGAGCTTGCGCTGTCTATCCCTTCGCCGCCGAGGTATGTCGAAAAGAGCAGCGTCGAACCGGAGGCATCGATTTTGGCGGCAAAAGCGTCCAGGATCCCTCTTCTGGAATTTTGTAGCGGGTTTCGTAGAGGGAAGTTCGTTGACGATGTCGAACCCGCGAGATAAATGTTTCCGCCCGGGTCTACGGAGACGGCTGTGGCCGAATCGCCGCCATCACCACCGATCATGGCGCCGAAAACAATCGCATCGCCTGCCGGATTGATCTTCAGCACATATGCGTCGGGCAAATTTCTAATGGTCGGTTGAATCGGATTCGCGGGAAAATCCAAAGAAGACGTTTGGCCGCTGATATAGGCCGCGCCTGCGTCGTCAACGGCGATATCCTGCCCTGTGTCTGTTCCAATCCCGCCGATATAGGTTGAATAAACAAGCACCGGATCGATGACCAGCGGCAGTGTCGTGTCATAGTCGCCGAGCCGGAACTCGACCTGATTCTTTTCGCTGAGACTATAGTCGCATGAGATCGCGCGGCGACCGCCGGTTAATTCCTGCCATGCCTGAGGTTTGAGCATGCGCAGATCTTCATCTCCAGCCCGCAACGCCAGCGAGCCTTCGCCGTCAATTGACATCTTATCCATCCCCGAAAACGAGAGTTTGATCCGGCTCGGGTCAGCTCCCGGAGCGATCAGGAAATCGTGTTCGAGCAGCTGCTGGTTGCCGTACCAGACCAGATCTATGCCCGGATAGACTGATTCATATTTTACTTTCGAATAATTAGAGATCCCCTTACGCCAGGCGGCCGGGTCACTACCGATGAAATAATTGCTTGATGCGCTTAGTCTGCCGATTCCCGACACGCGACTCGACGAATTTGAACCGGCCAGCTTCATTCGCAAGGCCACCGATTCAACCGGAGTTTCCGCCGTCCGCAGCTCCGCTGTTCCCTCAGTCTTCAACTCCTGCTTATGTAATTGCATCACCGCTTCGTCGCCGGTAAGGAAGACGGAATAACCGGCGCCGCGAGCCATGAATTTGACCCGCGCGTCAGTCTGCCCTTCATTGGCCTCAAAACGCATCGGCAGTTTGCCATAGGCCTGTTCGATGCGCGCGCGCGTTGTCCGATCAATCTTCTGTTTGTCTCGGGCGCCCGGAACAAAAGAATATGCCGGGTTCTTGTTAAGCGACACATCGCGTATTTGATCAGGCCTCAGAAAGAGGATGGCGACGGCAATAAGCGAGAAGATAATCACTCGGGTGAGCTTAAGGGAGTTCATGCGTTTGTTCCTTGATTCCGAATTGTTGTACGGCTTCTTTGTTGCGCGCTGGATGCCTTTGAGAACGGGCGCTCTGCCCCTGCTCAAATCTCCTTCCGACAACTAATGTAAAAATCGGAAAAGTATTTCACTGATTTCCTAATCCACTTTTTCGCGGAATAACTGAGTTCGATCCGACTGAATGGGCGCAGAACCATTCGGTTTTCTGGCTCGCGGGATGACTTGCGTGACAAAAAGACGCATTTCGCCAGAAAATGCTCGGTATTTTTTCTCAAGCGATTCAGCCTATCAAGACGCAGATAAGTACACGGCTCAGCGCGGGGATGGCCATCGCTTAGCTCCTGGATTCTCGATTGTAGTGTTGGTTATTCTAAAATTTGACTTTTTATTCGATAAAAAATGTGAGGCCCTACAGTTTTGGACGGCGCGGATTTTATTTCTATCGCTGGTAGTTTGTCCAGACTCCTTCGAGGGTTGTGTTGCAAAAAATGGGTAGTGGCATAAACGTGCAAGCAGCGGATGATCTTTTCGCCGTGTGTATTGACGCGCTCGTATGAGAACGGGGTCGCGCGATTATTGGATCTTTCCAGTCAGCGCGAAAACGATTGATTCAAGAGCGTCTTCGGCTTTCTGGTGGATTTCCGAGATAAGCTGATCCTGAATCGGATGCTCGACGTAGACCGCGTCGAGATCGGCTCGTCCCAACGCGCCGGCCTGCGCGCGGGCCGCAGTCATAAATTCGCGCGTGGCGACCGGGACCGCCGCTATCCCAATACTTTCTAGTTTCACCGTGTCGTGCAAACTGCACGTCGTGCATGACCCTCAATCGGCCAGGGCCTCGATCACCGCCGCGCATCCGGCTTTCACGAGTTGGTCAATCGCCGCATCCGGCGCGGGCTTGGTGAAGGTCGGCTTCATCACGCGCACAATCTGTCCGACGCCATAGCGGTCTTTGAGCGCCTTTTCCAAATGATCCAGAAAGAAGCCGCCACCCCATTTGCTGATGTCGAGCAGGCCTATGGTTTTGCCCGCCAATGAATCGAGGCGCGGCGCGGGACGGCCCGCTGTCCGCGGAGTTTCATCGAGCGGATTGACAAGAATTGTTTTCATCTCTATTCCTCCGAAATACAGTTCGTAGTCCCGTCTTTAGGTGGAAGCGTTTGGCATCACGAAATGGATCTGCATCAAATGCTTCCGCCTAAAGGCGGGACTACGAATTGTGTCAATCGACCGGGTAGCACACCATCTGGCTGCCGCGCGGCCCCGTCGCCCAACTGCCGATTACCGCCGAAAATTTTCCCGCGGTTCCGCCCGCCACGACGATCTTGATCTGATCAGGCCGTGCGAGTTTACGGTAACACTCTTCGCCATTGATCGTCGCTCGCTCGTAAAGTTGTGTGAGACGAGTTCCCTCGCCGTCATCATCTTCATATTCCTTGACCGGAATGCCCGTATTTTCGAACAGAAACTCGCGGATGGAATCTTTGGTGAAGCCGCTGCGATCGAGCGTCTTCACGTGTTCGGGGCAAAGCGCAACTATCGCCTCCCATGCGAAACAAAAGCGGTAGGAGAAGACCGTCGCCAAAGCGCGGCAGACGGCCTTCAAGATCGCGCGGCCTTCGCGCGCGTTATGTTCGCTGACGCCATGCGGCGGTTCGGCGGCGAAGAGCGTCACCGCGCTCTGCCCGCGGTCGAAGCCGAACTCGGTGTGGAGCGGCGCCCACGGATTCTCTTCTTCGTTCTCGGCGATGCAGTAAGAGAATTTGCCGGGATTGCCGAGCGTTGACATGTCCAATTCGCCGGGCCGCGCCCCGCCGATATTGGTCAAGATCAATTGGAAGGCGCGTCCGAGCGTCGAATTCGCCCGCGCGACGTTGCTGAAGACATTGCTCCCGCAGGCGAAACCGAGTTCGCGGCGAACGGGGCCGTTGACGACGATTAGCGGCGCGGCGAAATGGGTCGTCGCCTGCACGCCGTGAAGGTTGAATCGCTCGTCGCACGCCGCGCGGATCAGCGGTATCAACACCCGCATCATTTCGGGCCTGCAGCCGGCCATTACGGCATTGGCCGCGATCTTCTCCACCGTGGCCATCCCGTAATTCGGCGGCACTCGCGCGACAATTTGATCGGGCGGAAACCTTTCGGGAAATGGGGTCGCGGCGAGCATTCGATCCACACGCTCCGCAGTCGGAGGGATCACGGGCAGCGGATCGGCGAAGCCCGCCTCGTAGCAAAACTCGTAAGGATCGACGTCCTCATCGAGCGTGACGCGCGACGCGCGCGGGCCTCGTTCGACGTAAAGATTCACGGACGCCGCCTGACCGTCTTCAGCCCCCAGTTCCTGACCAGGCTCCAGATGGCGCGAGACGCAACCCGGCTTTGTCTCGGGCGCGCCGTCGCGCCTGCCCGCAAGCTCGAAAGGCTCGGCGCCGACGGAGTTGAGCATGTCCGCCGCGATCGCGTTCAACTCGGCCTTGTCGAAAGCGACCGACGTTCGCGCGATCTTTCCGGAGGCGTCAATCAGATAAAGCGTAGGCACGGCCTGCGGATCATACTCGCGCGATGCGCTCAGGTCGCGGTCCAACACGACGGTGAATTTGATAGGCGCCCGTTCTACCAACTCACGAGTTGCGGCTTCGCCGTCCTGAGAGATTCCGATGACCTCTGCCTTGCCATCGAGGGCCTGCGCAAGCCGGTTGATGTAAGGAATCGTCAATTGGCAGGTCGGGCAGTCGGTCTCGAAGAAGACGAGCAACGCCGGCTTATTCAGCCCCAATTGACAAACCTCGCCGTCGAGTTCAGACAATGAAAATGAAGGGGCTTGACTACCCGGCCTCAACATAAATCACCTCGCCTTTCTTTGAAGATTTAATGCGTCCATGCAATCCAATGTAGGGGCGGGTTTTCCCCGCCCCTCCAGGCGATGGGGCGGGGAAAACCCGCCCCTACATTCCTGGGCGCAATATTTATTCAAAGACTTTAAATCCGCGCCACGGTCAGGATCGATTCCATCCATTTCTTGGCCGTGGATTCGGGCTGAAGCGAGCGCCGCTTATCAGCCGATCACAGCTTCGCGTCTTTCGCGATGATCTCTTTCATGATCTCCGAAGCGCCCGCGCCGATGGTGCCCAATCGGGCGTCTCGCCAGGCCCGGCCAAGCGGGTATTCGGTCGTGTAGGCGAAGCCGCCCATAATCTGCATGCAATCGTACATCACTCGCTGATCCAGCTCGCTGCAGAAGAGCTTGGCCATAGTGATTTCGCGCACGCATTTCTCTTTGCGGTTCATCATGTCGAGCGCGCGGTAGCAGAGCCACTTCGCCGCCTCGATGCTGGTCAGATGCTCGGCGAAGCGGTGCCGCCAGACCTGGAACGAGCCGATGGGCTGGCCGAAGGCCTCTCGCTCCTTGCCGTAATTGATCGCGTACTCCAGCGCGCGCTCCATCTTGTAAAGCGCGCCGAGCGCGGCGGCCAATCGCTCGCCCTGGAAATTGATCATCGTGTAGTAAAACCCCCGGTTCAATTCGCCGAGCAGGTAGCGGCGCGGGACGCGGCAATTGTCGAAGAACAGCTCCGCAGTGTCCGAAGAGAGGTTGCCGACCTTCTTGAGCTTCTTGCCGACGCTGAAGCCTTTGGTCTTGGTCGGGAATAGAACCATCGAAATTCCCTTATGCCCTTCGGGGCCGGTGCGAACCGCGAGGATGATGAAATCGGCGCGCGTGCCGTTGGTGATCCACAGCTTCTGACCCGAAATCACGAAATCGTCGCCGTCTATGCGCGCGCGGGTCTTGAGGTTGGCCACGTCCGATCCGCCGCTGGGTTCGCTGATGCCCAGCGCGGCTATGTAATCGCCGGCCACCGCTGGCTTCAGGAATTCTTCCTTCTGCTCGTCATTCCCAAGCTCTTCGAGCGCTGGCAGCGTGATATCAGATTGCACCATCAACGCCATCCCGACGCCCCCGTTGTTGGCGTATGACAAGCCGTCGAGATAGGCGGCGGTCGCCCACCAATCAAGGCCGCTTCCGCCCCACTTCGGATCTATCCGAATGCCGAACAGGCCGAGATCGCCCGCCTTCTTGAAAATCTCGCGCGGGAAGATTCCCTCTTCGTCCCACTCTTCGGCGTGCGGCGAGATCTCTTTAAGGCAAAACTGCTTGACCGTCTCGCGCAACATCGCGTGCTCTTCAGTGAAATAAGGATAGGTTTGCTGTTCCGCAACTGGCGCTATTGCTGATGACATATGTTTCCTCCTAAAAGTGTAGGGCGTCGCCGTGGCGATTATTATGCGGATAAGATCTGTACCAGAAGTTGTCCCGGCGCGATGACTTCTCCCTGGTTAACCAAAACCGCTTCAACTACCCCATCCAACGCCGCCCGCATCGTGTGCTCCATCTTCATCGCTTCGAGAATGATCAGCGGATCGCCCGCCGAGACCTTCTGCCCCGCTTCGACCAGAATCTTAAGCACCTTCCCCGGCATGGGTGAATTGGCCGAAGCCTGCTCCGACGCCGCCTGTGGAGCCGGATGTCTGGGAGGCCGTTTGATCACGCGCGATCCGAGAGACGAGTGAACATAAAGATCGTCGCCCGCATCGACGATCTTGAACGCCCGCTGGACGCCGTCAATCTCGATTCGAATGACGCCGGAGAAGCCCTCTGAGGTTGAGGATAGCACTTGCGCCGTGACAGTTGAATCGAAAACTCGCGCGCGGTAAGCGCCGTCGCCGGTTTGAATCCACGAGACGACGATTTCGTCGCCGCCGATTCGGAACCTGATTGACGGATCGCGGTAAGGGTTGTTGCGATAACCCGGCGGCAATTCGGCAAGCAAGCCGTCCGACGACCGCCACTGATTTTGCAAATGGAGCGCGGCGGCGACGAGCGAATCACGATTGAGTCGCGGGTCATCGTCGGCGATCAACTCATTAAGATGTTCGGCGATGAAGCCCGTATGCGCCCTGCCCCGCCTGAAGTCCGGATGGTCCAGCAGCCGCATCAGAAAATCGCGGTTTGTCCGCAAGCCCTGAATTGACGATTGGCGCAGCGCGTAGACCAGCCTGCGAATCGCGGCGTCACGATCCTCGCCGCGCGCGATCAGCTTGGCCAGCATCGGGTCGTAATGGATGCCCACATCTATCCCGCTCTCGATCCCGGAATCGACCCGTACGCCTTCAATGGCGGGTAAATGCAGGTCGAGTATCTTGCCGGTCGAAGGCAGGAAGTCGTTGGCCGGGTCTTCGGCGTAAAGCCGCGCCTCGATCGCGTGGCCTTCAGCCTTCAAATCAGACTGCGCGAACGGCAACGGGCGGCCTTCAGCGATCTCGATCTGCAGCCTGACCAGGTCGAGTCCGGTGACCATCTCGGTGACGGGATGTTCGACCTGCAAGCGCGTGTTGACCTCGATGAAGTAGAACTCGCCCGATGGCGCAAGAATAAACTCGACCGTGCCCGCGTTCGTGTAACCGATGGCGCGGCCAATGGCGACGGCCGCCTCGCCCAATTTCCGCCTCAATTCTTCATTGACTGCGGGCGAAGGGCATTCCTCGACTACCTTCTGATGGCGGCGCTGCAAAGAACAATCGCGCTCGAAAAGATGAACCAGGTTCCCGCGCGCGTCGCCCAGAATCTGAACCTCGACGTGGCGCGCCCCTTCGACGTATTTCTCGAGCAATAGCGAGCCGTCGCCGAAAGCCTTCTCGGCTTCACGACGCGCAGCCTCGATAGCGCCATCAACTTCACTCTCGGCGCGCACGACGCGCATGCCTTTTCCGCCGCCGCCCGCCGAGGCTTTGATCAAAACCGGGAAACCGATTTTGATCGTTCGCGCACGCAACGTTTCGGAGCTTTGATCTTCGCCGTCGTAACCTGGGACGACAGGCGCGCCGGCTTCCGCCGCCAGCATGCGCGCGGAGCTTTTCAACCCCATCGCACGAATCGCGGCGGGCGGAGGGCCGATGAAGACGACGCCCGCCGCCGCGCAGCTTTCTGCGAACTCGGCGTTCTCGGACAAAAACCCGTAGCCGGGATGAATCGCTTCGGCGCCGGTTCGCCTGGCAGCCTCGACGATCTTCTCGATTCGCAGATAAGACTCTTGCGCGGTGGCCGCGCCCAGATGAACGGACTCGCCGGCGAAACGGACGTGCGGCGAATCGGCGTCGGCGTCGGAATAGACGGCCACCGTTTCGACGCCCATCGCATGGCATGAGCGCATCACGCGCAGCGCTATCTCGCCGCGATTGGCGATCAGAATTTTGCGAAACGACCTTGTTTCCATCTCAGTTCAACTGTCCGTAATACATCTGCGTTATGTACTCGAAGACGACCCGGCCTTCATCCTGATAAGCTTGGAAAATCTTCTCAAGCTCGGCAAGCATCGGTTCATAGTTCGGGCGCCCTTCCTCCGGCGCGTAGGAAGACGAAAGCAATCTGCCCTTCACTCCTTCGTAATCGAAGACCTGAGCGTTTTTGAACTGATTCAATCTGAAATCATCCGAGCCGAAGAAATCGCGGATCACGTCGTCGTCAATCCGCCGGTGATCCACCTGCTCATAATCGGTCGAATAGTCTTTCAGCAACTTTTCGTAAGCGACGAGGAACGGCGTCGTGGTCGTGACGCGCCCATTCCAGATCAGCGCGACCCAGCCCTGCGGTTTG
>Ga0190270_10000626_pt1 | contig 15489 bp, 9 predicted proteins | sample Popmic320T_FD_133748 | JGI IMG/M metagenome (GOLD analysis project Ga0190270, IMG submission 133748) | Populus adjacent soil microbial communities from riparian zone of Weber River, Utah, USA - 320 T | ecosystem: Environmental > Terrestrial > Soil > Riparian zone | place: USA: Utah | collected... | reverse complement strand
GGGTGATGTACGCATGTGACGTGCAGGTGGGATCCAACCAGCCATGGGAGCCGAGGGTCGAGGCGTTGGTCAAACGCTACTTCAACTCGCCGCTTGTGGCGGCGCACACGGAAGTGACAGGAACGCAGATGATGATACGTTCTGCGAAGGATCCGAACGCGCCGCCCGTCATGGTCCTGCTGCTGGGGGTACAGGAGCAGTACCCGTTGTACGGCGAGATACAACTGACTGACGGAGCCCGGTACGCGCACTCAATGCTGAGGGGATACGGCACACTCTTGCCGTTCGGATTGATGACGCAACTCGGTCTCAAAATCGGCGATGAGGTCAATCTCGGGCCACTGACATTCACTGTCCGCGGAGCGGTCGAGAATATGCCGGGCTATGGGATCAATTCCAGGCCCCTCCCGCGCGTGGTGGCGGATTACGCCGATGCGGCCGAGGCGGGGCTGACCGAATTCAGCAGCTCTGTGTGGCGCGCGCGTCTTTTCAAAGCGCGCGAGGGGAAGGATCAGGCGCTGCTGAGGAGGCTAGAGCGCGATTTCAAGCATCGTCGGTCCTACGGGCTAGGGTCGTTCCGCGGCATGCAGAGCTTTGCGAATCAGGTACTGGAGCGCATGGAATCTCAATTGAGCTTTGCCGGACTGGTGATCCTGGTCCTGGGCGGGATCGGCATTTCTAGCGTGACTCGTGTCTTCATCCAGCAAAAGATGAAGACCATCGCCATCCTCAAGTGTCTGGGCGCCGACAACCGTCATGTGCTCGGCGCGTATCTGGCGCAGGCGCTCGCGCTCTGTGTTATCGGCAGCCTGCTCGGACTGTTGTTCGCAGGCGCGCTGACTCTCGTCATCCCCAGGCTGTTTGACGGCGTCCTCCCTTTTCAGATTGAAGCCGGCCTGACCTGGCGGGCGGCCCTCCAGGGGGTTGGCGTCGGCGCGCTCGTCACGTTGCTCTTCTTATTGCCGCCCTTGCTGGAAATTCGCCTGGTCAAGCCGATGCTCGTGATGCGGCGGAATACGGCGGGCGAGAAACAGCGAATTGACTGGCTGAGCCTGGGCGCCGGGCTGCTGATCGTGATTGGGCTGTTTGCGCTGACGAGCTATCAGGCAAGCTCACTCAGAATCGGCGGTATATTCATAGGGATGCTGGTCGGGACGGCTTTGGTCCTCAACCTGATAGGCGCGGGGCTGATGCGATTATTGCGCCGCGCGCGACGACTGCCGTCATTTGTCCTGCGCCAGGGAGTTGGGAGCCTCTACCGTCCTGGCAATCAGACGAAGGTGATCCTGATTGCGGTCGGGCTTGGCACGTTGTTCGTCACCGCGATGCGCCTGCAGCAGGCGAATCTGATGCGCGAGTTGAATATCGATCTCAGCTTTGCCGCGGTTGATATGTACCTGCTCGATATTCAAATAGATCAGCGCCAGGCCGTCGAGGAGACCGTCACGCGTCTGGCGGGCGCGGCGCCGGAGATCATTCCCATAGTGCGGACGCGTCTGGTCGAGATCAAACGCGCTCCTGACAACACTAAGACCCCTAAGACAGTGAACCCCGACAGATTCGGGCGTGAGCAGCGGGTTACTTACAAGTCTAATCTGGCAAGTGAGGACGAGACGGTCGTCGCCGGCAAATTATGGGAGCCGACTCCCAGCGCCGAACCGGAGGTGTCGGTGGAGTATGTTGTAGGCCGCGACTACAATCCCGCCGTCGGCGACTTGATGACCTTCGACCTTCCGGGGCGGCGCATTGCGGCTAAGGTCACCAGCGTCCGTCGCAGAAAGGGAGACTTCTCGGTGACCTCCGGCTACTTTCGATTTGGAATAATCTTCCGGCCCGGCGCGCTCGAAGACGCGCCGCAAACCTTCGCCACCGCGTTCAAAGGCCCGCCGCCGGGCGCCGAGCGCGCGCAATTACAAAGAGGGTTGGTCGATAGTTTCCCGAACGTTTTGGCGCTTGACGTATATGATCATGCCGCATTTTTACGGAAGAAAATCAATGACGTCTCGCTAGCCGTGAATTTCCTCAGCGCCTTCGTCTTTCTCTGCGGCGTGTTGATCCTGACCGGCTCGGTGGTGATGACCAAGATTCATCGCCTCTACGAAGCGGCGATTCTCAAGACGCTTGGCGCGGAGAAGAAGCTGATCGTTTACATTACGCTCATCGAATACGGCGTACTCGGTCTTCTGGCCGGCGTAACAGGCTCGACTGCCGCGATTGCGCTGACGTGGTTGTACAGCAAGTACGGCGTAAAGGCTCCCTGGCAGCTCATTCCCTCAATCAATCTCATCGGAGTAGCGGCGGCGCTGCTGCTGGTGATGACGGTGGGCGTGTTTTCGAACTGGGAAGTGATGACGAAGAAGCCGCTCGGTATTTTGCGGGAGGAGTGAAGCCCCGCCTACATCGGTTATCAAATGCGCGTGCAGATCAGTACCGCGAGCGGTAGCGAGCGTGACTCAATGTAAAGCATGCTCGCTACCGCTCGCGGTACTGATCCGGCGAGTCTTCCCGTACACACAATCGCAAACTGCCCAGGTCTGGATTCGTGATCAACTGGTCTTCGCGATTGATCTGGTTCATCTCTTTGTCTCACGGAACCCCGGTAACGCGCAGATCGTTAATCACCGCAGTTAAACTTCCAGGTTTACTAAGGAAAGGTTCAAGTTTCAGTCTTTGTTGTAAATAGGAGGTCAAATATGCGACGTGCGCTCTTTTCTGTGTTCGTTTCTATGCTGTGGCTTGGTTCGTTGACCACGGCGGCGCTCGCCCAGGCGGCAGGCGCTAAAAGCGACGCCATCTCCGGGGCGTGGATTTTGATCGAGCTATTTCCCGACGAAACTCACGCGCACCGAATGAGTCTGCAAGTCGCCGACAACAAGATCACCGGCCAGTCCGGCCAGTCCAAAATCGAAGGGACGATTGAAGGGGCTGTGATTACTCTGAAATGGCTGGCGCCGGATGGTCGCGTGGACGCGACGTATACCGGCAAGGCGCAGGATGGCGCGCTTAAAGGTGAAGGCGATTGGGGAGGCATCAAGCTTCAATGGAGCGCGCGCCGGCCCGCGACCAGGCCTGAAGGCGGGCCGCGTACGCACACGTTTACACCCACCGAGTTTCACCGCACATTTTCATACGCCATTGCGCCCGCGCTGAGAATCTTTCCGGGCGACACGGTGAAGACAAAGAGCGTTGACGCCGGAGGCACGGATGAAAATTCCGTCCGTCGTTCGATGGGCGGCAATCCGTTGACCGGTCCGTTCTACGTCGAAGGGGCGGTTCCCGGCGACACGCTGGTCGTCAAATTGAATCGCGTCCGAACCAACCGCGATTGGGCGGGCAGCGGCCAATCGGTCGTGGGCAATGCGCTCGCGCCTGGCTATCTGATGAACCTGAGACGCGCCCAGAACTTCAGCAGCCGATGGAAGCTGGATAGTGAGAAGGGAATCGCCTATCTGGAAAAACCGACTGATCCGCTGAAAGGCTTCACCATCCCTTTGCAGCCGATGCTCGGTTGCGTCGGAGTCGCCCCTCCGGGCCGTGACGTGATCAGGACAGCGGATTCGGGCGTCTTCGGCGGCAATATGGACTACAACCAGATTCGCGAAGGAACGACGGTCTATCTGCCCGTCTTTCACGACGGCGCATTGCTGTTTATGGGCGACGGCCACGCCGCGCAAGGCGACGGCGAATTGACGGGCGACGCGCTGGAAACCTCGATGGAGTTCGAGTTCACTGTTGACGTGATCTCCGAGAAATCGATCGGTACGCCGCGGGCGGAGAACGCCGAATATCTAATGGCCATCGGGATCGGAGGCTCGCTCGATCAAGCGTTGCAACGCGCGACGACCGAGATGGCGCGTTGGCTGGAGGGCGATTACAAACTGAATTCGACCGAATCGGCTATGATCCTCGGATTCGCGGTGAAATACGACGTTGCTGACCTGGTCGGCACGCAGGTTAGCATCGTGGCGAAAATTCCAAAGACCGCGCTGGCGCAGTTAAAACGCCAATGAGGCCAGCGGCGAATGGCGTCCGGGGCGGATGTGCGGTAGAATCTCGCCGCCCCTGACCGTCAAGGTTAGTTCTTCACTCCAATGTTGTGCTCTAAAATTAAGACGCCGCTTTCCTTTTTGGCGATCGGAATCAGCTTGGTCGTCATCATTGTATCTTGTGCGGAGCTGCAGGCGTTGGGTCGTGGTCGCATCAATGCGCTCGACAATGACGCCCGCGCGCGGCTTAACGCGGCCGTGCGCGACATGCGCAGACGCGGCATTCGGCCCCGCATTAACAGCGCTTTCCGCTCACACGCCGAGCAGCGCGCCCTCTATCGGTGCGCTCGCATCCGCCGTTGCCGCGCCCGGCGCGGGATCTACGGCGCCAAGCGGCCCGGAACTTCGATGCACGAAGCCGGGCTGGCCGTGGACATCGGCGGCGTAGCGACCGGACGCCGGCGTCGCCGCCTCACGGCCAAAGGACGCCAGATGGTGCGCATCATGCGCAAGCATGGCTTCAGATGGCGCTACGGCCTGAACGACCCCGCGCATTTCGAACTGAGCCCGCAACTCGCCGGTTATCGCACCGAGAAAGCGGCCATCAGGGCCGGGCAGAGTCGCTGGGCGCCCAAGAGCCGCGCTCGCCGACGAGCGAGCAGACGGGCGTAATAGCGCGCCTGCCACATTCCACGTAGTCACGACGCTTCAATTTCTTTTTGAATGAGCGGCGCCGTTAAGCGCAACTGCGCTTAGAGCAGTTTCAAATTCCCGTCCATACATTCACAAACCGATTTAAAAGCGCCAAGCGACGGCGGAGTTGGCACGAGACGTGCGATTGAAGATTGCAAGACTCGGGGTTCAACCCTGCGATTTGTTATGCATGAGAGTCGTCTGATGACTCTGAAAGGAGGAGTATGAATTACGGACGATTTAAGAAGATTATAGTTTCGCTGGCTCTAATGTGCGTCTTCGCGCTTCCTGTAGCGACGACGTTTACTCCACCCGCATATGCGCAGAGCGGCGTATACAGTGATGTGGCGCAGTGGCGTCGCTATGGCTATCGGGGATATCCTGGCTACGGATACCGTGGCTACGGATACCGTGGCTACGGATATCGTGGCTACTATGGTTACCCTAATAGAGGTTATTACCGAAGAGGGTACTATAATCCCTACTACAGGCCTTATTACCGAGGCTATTACGGCTACCCATATGGTGGCTACTACCGCAGACATCATGGCGGAGGATTCCGGTTTGGCTTCCGTTACTAAAACGGAATAAGAATACGGACCGAAGCGCGCGGGAGTGGAGGGGCTAACAATGAGCCGCCTCTACTTCTGAGCTTCAATACGAATGTAGCTCTAGCCTACATACAGTGTAGGTGAAAGCTACATTATTTGTGTGGGGTAATGCGCGCTGAATATTCGAATTGACGATTACGCGCCCCCTTGTAATTTGTTCACGCCAGAGCGGGTTGAATGCTCTGAAAGGAGGAAAATGAATTACAAGCGATTTAAGAAGACAACAATTTGGCTTGCATTAACATGCGTCCTCGCGCTTCCTGTGGCGGCGACGTTTACTCCTCCAGTTTCTGCGCAAGGGTATCATCGCCGTTACGACAGACGGTCTCGGTATTATTACCGCGACCATTGGGGGCGACGACACGCGTATCGCCCCTGGGCAAGATCCCGCCACTATAGGTACCGGCATGGGTATTTTCCCAGAGTAAGGTACTACGGACATCCCCCTCGATATCACCGGCGGTACTACTAATACTGGTAGAACCGCAAACCGAAACGCTAATGGAGTGGAGGCGTCAGCGTTTGGCGCTTCCGCTCCGAATGTTTCAAATCATAACGTAGGAGGATGAAAATGATCAGATCTAAGTATTTGCGATTAGTGTTAGGGATGTTGTTTATATTGAGCGTCGGCGGCGCCGTCAGCGCCCAAAGGCCCAGTCGCTGGTCTTCACAGACGCCACAAATGTATGGCCGTTGGACTTATCTGGGACAGGCCAATGTGGATGGAAGGGTGGATCGCGACAGGATTTCCGTGGGCCACTGGCGCGGCAGGTTCCAGAGAATTCAAATAAGAGTCGAACGCGCGCCGATCGAGTTCCACCGCGTGATTGTTCATTACGCCAACGGCCGTAGTGAAGAAGTCCAAATCAGGCAGCGAATCCCTTCCGGGGGACAGACGCGCGCCATTGATTTGCGCGGCGACGATCGGAATATAGACAGCGTCGAGTTCTTATACGCCCGAGGGGGGTGGAGGTATGGACGCACGCCGAGGGTCCGCCTCTACGGCATTTGAGCCAGAGCTATAGCAATGAACCTCAAGGAGGATAGGGGATAGAAGATTGAGGATCGAGGATAGAGCGACCGGTCTTCTATCCTCGATCTTCTCTATTCTCCGTCCTCCATTTTCTATTCTCGATCCTCTATCCTTGGTCTTCGATCTTCTTCCGCTCACCGCGGCGTTTTTCAGTCTTCGCATTGATATGGTAATCTTAACGCCGTACACTCTTACATAAGGTTTGTTATGATTGAGCGCTCCAAACTTCGTTCTTCATTCGCAAATTACCAAAGCTACCGGCGACAACTCACCGTGCTCGCGTCGCTCGGTTTCGCCACAGCGCTCTGTCTGGGACTTCTCGCGCTGCGCGCCTGGCATTACGGCGGTTCGGCCCGCACCTGGTTGGTCTGGAATCTCTTTCTCGCCTGGCTCCCGGCTTTAGGCGCCTTTGCCGCTTATAACCTGAATTACTGGCCGACGCGCTTTCGCTGGCTCCCGATCATCGGATTGTCTCTGCTCTGGCTGCTGTTTCTGCCCAACGCGCCTTACCTCATCACTGACATAATCCATCTCAAACAGAGCAGCGGTGTGCCGCTCTGGTACGACCTGATCACGCTGGTCGCTTTCGCCTGGACGGGGTCGTTTCTCGGTTTGGTCTCGCTTTTTCTGATGCAGATGCTGGTGCGCAGGACGGCGGGTAAAACAGCCAGTTGGGTATTCGCGCTCGGCGTGCTGGGTCTGAACGGCTTCGGCATCTACTTCGGACGCTTCCTGCGCTGGAATAGCTGGGACGTGTTCTTCCGTCCGGCGAGTCTGTTCTATGACCTGTTGGAAGGCTTGCGTAATCCCTTCGCCTATTTACACTCAATCGCCTTCGCCGGACTATTCACTCTCCTCTTCGGCGCCATCTATCTGATGCTGCTCTCCTTTACGCAACTGCATAAGGACCAGGAGTGGGACAGACTTTAGACTGACTGTTCATCAGCGGAGTTCTGCGCCGAACGCTACTGCTGTCCACCATCCGCCTGCGAGCGGCGCCCCCGCGTCCTCGCGGGCAGACTCGAGGCCACCTGCCTGCCCGCGAGGACGCGGGGGCGCCGCTGGGTGCAATTAATTCTCAAAGACCATAAGTCGGTCCCACCCTCGGCGATCATGGCTTCCAGGTTCCGCGCGCAACCGCTGGAATGAAATCTTCGATCGCTTTGGGGTCGAAGGCGATCGTGCGTTCCTCTTCGGCGCTCTTGTACGCCGTCATGAGCAATTGCGCGACTTCCAGCCCGTCGTAGCAGTTCACGTCAGGCTGTTTGCCGTCCAGGAAACAATTGACGAAATAACGATTCTCGGCCTCGTAGCCGTACTCGGTCGTTTCGCTGGGGACGACGGGCATCAGGCCCTGCTCAGCATTCTGTTTTTCGACCAGGTCTTCGCCGGACGCGCCGGTGACGCGTCGGCTCAGGAAGAGCTTGAGGCTGGTGTCGAGCGAGTTGATCCAGAGCGAGTATTCGGGGCCGAGCAACTCGGAGCTCAATCGCAGGCCGGCGCCGACGAAACTCCACGAGGTCGTGACCTCGGCGATCAGCGGCGAGCCCTCGTCGTCGACGTAATGGATCGTGGCGCGCGCGAAGTCTTCCGAAGGCCTCGTTCGGTAATCGACCTCTTCGCCCATCATCTGCCGCAGAAGATCAGCATACTCCGGGCGCGACCATTTCAAACTGGCGATGGTCGCCGAGACCTTCACGGGCCTGACGCTGTCGCGCGGCTTCGCGGGGTCGGTCAACAGCAGCCGCGCGACTTCGACCGAATGGCACATCATATCGTTGAGCACTCCGCCGCCTCCCAGTTCACCTTGCCAGAACCAGGGCATGTGCGGGCCACTGTGCTCCTCGGCGCATCGCGCCAGATAAGGCCGCCCGGTCAGCGCCGCCGCCCGCCGCCACAGTATCTCGCGCCCGCGCGAGATGGCCGGCTCGAACAATTGGTCTTCGAGATAGCCGTGCAGAAGCCCCGACTCTTCGATCAGTTCGATGACTCGTTTGGCCTCGGCGGCGTTGCGCGCCAGCGGCTTTTCGACCGCAATGCCGGTCAACTTTCCTTTGCCCGATTTCAGCGCCCTGACGATGGCTTCCATGTTCTCGACGCGCCTGTGGTTCGGGCCGCACAGCCAGATCGCGTCAACGTCGGGCGAGGCGACCATCTCTTCGATCGAGTCGAACGCGCGGCAATCGCCGACGCGCAACTCGCGCGCCAGCGTCGCGGCCTCTTCGGCGCGCTGTTTGTTGGGACTCCACACGCCCCGCGCGTCGGCGTCACGGACGCCGATCAGTGATTTGATGTGAAAGCGGGTGATGAAACCGCTGCCAATGAAGCCGATGCCTAGTCGTTTGTTTGTCATATGTCGTTTCAAAATTGCTCAGGAGGATATCGGGAGTGGGGAATCGGGAATGGGGTTGGAAGAAATCACTTACTTGACTCCCCATTCCCCGCTCCCCATTATCGTTTCAACCACATCTTCATGCTGCGCGTCACCATGTCGGACGCGTCCTGCTGGACGAAGTGTCCTGCCTTCGGGATCGTCACCAGCGTCAGGTCGCTTTCGAGCCATTCCCAGGTGTTGTTGAGCGCGCCGGGCAGCAGCGCCGTATCGTCAAGGCCGTGGATCATCAGCACCGGCATTTTGACTTTCACGACCGGCGAGGCGTCTTCCTTATACGGTTCGCGCGGATAGTTTCGCTTGTAGTAATTGAGCATCGCCTCCAGGTCAGAACGCTTGAAGGCTTCGATGTATTTCTTCTTCGCATCAGGGTCTTTCACCCAGAAGGCCAGTTGTTCGGCGGTCACTTTGGTGTGCGCGTCGGGCTGCTGGAAATTGCGCGCGTACTGGCTGTTCTTCTGCTGCTGCGGGTTGTTGGCCAGTTCGCGCGAAAGCCCGCGCAGGTGCGGCAAGTTGAGGATGATCAATTTCTCGACGAACTGCGGCTGGTACGTCGCGAGGGTCCACGAGACGGCGCCGCCCCAATCGTGCCCGACGATGATCGCCTTCTCGCGGCCCAGGTGTTTGATCACGGCGATCACGTCGCCGACTAGCAGCCGCATGTCGTAATTCTCGACGCCTTTCGGCTTGTCCGAGAGGTTGTAGCCGCGCTGGTCAATAGCCACGACGTAATAATCCGACGAGAGCGCCGCCATCTGGTTGCGCCACGAATACCAGAAATCGGGAAAGCCGTGGATCATCACGACGAGCGGATTCTTCTTGTCGCCGATCGCCGCGTAATGAATCTTCACCCCGCCGGAGTCGGCGTAGCCGTCCTCGACGCGCTTCTCGATGTCGTTATCGGCGGCCAAGACTGCAGCGAACGGAATTAAGCTGGCGCACAAACAAAGAACGAGCATGATAAGTTTCATATATCTCCCCAGTACAGATAGTCCAACCGCAGAGGGCGCGGAGGCTCGCCGCAGAACGATCAAGACGGGTCTTTCACTGCGTACCTCTGCGTACCTCTGCGGTTTGATGTCCCAATCTTGGTTGTCCTGATTCAATCACTGGCTAGCGCCAGATTGCCGTCTGCGAACTCGACGAAGGTTTGCGATACACATTCCGCCACGGCGTTCGGCGCTACTCCATTCGCCGCGTCGGTCACGTCGCGCATCCGGTTTGTCGGCGCGATGTCGAGCAGGCGGCGGTTGATCCTGCGCAAGCGTTCAGCGCCGACTTCGCGCCGCTGGGCGGTTAACCCGCTGGTGTAAGCCACGATCTCGCCGGTTTCGCGCAACACATCGCGGTCAACCAAATTTATGCTCCTCGAGCGCAGGTTCGATTGAATGATGTCGCCGGTTTGCAAATACAGAATGCCGCCGCCGCGTTTGGCTTCTGGAGTGATGTGGCCGATGGCCGCGCCGTAGCTGACGCCGGAATAGCGCCCGTCGGTCAGGATCATCGCCAGCTTTTTCAAATGGCGGTTGGCGTTGACGTGCTGCATCGGCGTGAACATTTCAGGCATTCCATAAGCTTCGGGGCCCTGGCCGCTGATCACGACGGCGAATTTGATGACGCGTTCCCGGAGCAAGTAATCGAACAACTCGGCGCGCAAAAGGGAAGTGGCGACCGGGTCCGCCTGCCTTTTCGAGTTGGTCTCATAAATTCTCAGCAGGTCTTCGCGCGTGACGGCCTCGTTCGATTTAACCGAGTCGAGATAGTGGTCATCCAGCAGCATCTTGTTGGCTTCGTCTTCGTTTTCAAAGTAAAGCACGACCGCGAGCTTGGTATCGAATTCATCAAGCTGCGCGTCGGGCATTCCGCTAATTTTGACCACCGCCGAATCGAAAAAATTGCTTTGCAACACATCAACGCCGCTGAAGGGGCGGCGCGGGCGGCTCAGAACGATCGGGTTGTTTTTGACGCCGTCGGCCGAGAGGTTGCTGGTGTCGGACAGTCGGGCCCGCCACGTCGAGCCGGTCGCGGTCGGGGCGTCGACGTTCATGGGGACGCCGTTGCGGATCAACTCGTACATGACAGTCTCCATCCCGCGAATCTGGCCCGAGCAGCACTGTTCGGCAAGTTCGAAGATCGTGCGGCCCTGCGTCAGGCTGTAATCGAAGAGGTCCGGGATGGGGTTGGCCATGCGGATGCGCTCGTAATCCCAGATCGAAAAGTCCACGCCCGTGTGAATCACCGCCGAAACCATGTGCATCATCAGGTTGGTCGAGCCGCCGGTCGTGGCGTGAATGCGGACGGCGTTCTCGACGTTTTGTTTGACCATCTCGGAGACGGAGTAATCGGGGTTGTTGCAATAATCGAAGAGCGCGTCGACGGCTGCGTCAACCCGATCCTGGTCGGGCGGCGCGGTGAGCAGTTCGAGCGCGGGGTGGACCAGGCCGAAAGCCGAGACCACGTGGCGCGACGAATTGCCGGTGCCGTTGAAGGCGCAGATGCCGCCTTTGCCGTCGCAGGTATTGACCGCTAATCGCTTCTCGAGATCCTTGTGACGCTCGCGCGTGAGGACGCCGGCGGTCACCGCGCGAATGAAGACGCCCTGGAAGGCCTGGTTCGATGAGCATTGCAGCACGTAACTTAGCGCGTCGCGCAGGTCGTCGGCGATGGCTTGATGGCCCGTCTCTTCGGCTCTGCGGGCGACTTCTTCGATCTCCTCCCGCAGGTCCCCGGGGATGGTTCCGCCTTTGAGCACGTGGGCCGGCGCGAAAGTGGCGAAGACCGGGGCGTCGCCTCGCGCCCGCCTGGTCACGTCCAGCAGGGCTAGCGCCGACACCGCGGCCAGCGGCTGTTTGTCGCAGCCCTGAATGACGAAAGCGCCGTGGTATGACTGCGCCTCCATCTGGTTGACGATCATCTCGGTCATCGCGTTGCGCGACTGGAGCGAATAGCACATCCCGACATTAGATTGGGCCGTGCCGTCGCACAACACCGGGGTCGAAAACGCGAAGGGCACGCCGCCGCGCCGCCAGACGCGGACCGCCGCTCGCGCCGTCGTCTCGTGGTCCATGATATGCGCCGGATGATCGGGCGAGCCGCCGATGACGGCGACACGCGGCGCGTTGCGGTCGAGCCGCTCTACTATCTCTTCGAGCGAATAGGCCAGATCACGCGCGCCTACGAGCGCGCGGCTGCGGTCGAGCAGCGCGGCGACCGTAATGGGTTCGTTAGCCTTGCCTTGAACTTCGCGTTGATACGGATTGTCCCCGCGTGTGATGCGAATGAAGTCAGTCACGTCCCTTGAACCTTTCTTTGTTAATCGGTATGAAACCGGTGTGGCGCAGGTCGCGCTTTAAGCTAAGTCATCGTCCTATGAGTGTCAAAAGAAAATGGAACTCCCGGGCGTTTGGCTGCCAATTGAAATAGACGATGCGCCGCCATCATCATCCGGCAAAAGCTGCGCGGAGATCTTGTTAAATGCGCGTCAAAGCGACTGCCATCCTCGACGGGCGAGAATTTTTCCTGAAACTACTCGCAGTTTGAATTCGTCTCATTAATCGTGAAGGGAACTGGCGGCGCCGAGGTCCTGACATTACAAATGAAATACAAAACGCGCAAAGATTTTCAGGATCGGTCGAGCGGATCCGAGTATGAAGAAGCCTGATTTAAAGGGAGTTGGAGGGAGAGATTTGAAGCGGGAGGAAAGTAGAAAGAGAATGATTAATCGAATTACCGGCCGAGTGAGCGGGAAGACGCAACAGCTCTTGTCAGTCTTTTTCATCGCACTGGCGCTCTCGCCGGCCGCGTTCGCGCAGAATTCGACGTTGCGGGGAAGTGTCGTTGACGAGCGCGGAGATGCGATCCCGGACGCGGAGGTCAGGCTGATCGGCCAGGACGGGAAGGAGCGTAAGACGAAAAGCGGCGCCGCCGGCGATTTTTCGATCTCGAACGTCCCTCCCGGGACCTACAAACTGACCTCCTCGTACAAGGGATTTCAAACTCAGACGATCACCGATTTTAAGGTCCCGTATTCGGGCGTTCTCTCTGTCCAGATGGCCATCGCCGCGGTCGAGGTAATTACAGATGTTTCGCCCAACAACTCCGCAATCTCGACAGAGCCTGATCAGAACATGAATGCGATCGCGCTGACCGAGCAGGAGATCGCGAACTTGCCCGACAACGAGGACGATCTACGCGATTATCTGAACGCGCTGGCCGGCGGCGGCGTGAACGGTCAGGGCGCGAACATTCTGGTCGACGGATTCAACGGCGGAAGGTTGCCGCCGAGAGAGGCTATCCAGCGCATCGTCTTCAACCAGAGCACGTATTCGGCCGAGTTTTCCAACCCTGGTTTCGGACGCGTGGAGATCATCACCAAGCCCGGTTACGGGGAATGGCGCGGTACCGGCAGTTTCGGTTATCGCAACGCCGCGCTCGACGCGCGCAACGCCTTCGCCCTCACCAGACCGAACCTGACGCAGCAGCGCTACGATTTCTTCATGGGCGGGCCGCTGCTCAAGAAGCGCCTCTCGACGTCGCTCTTCGCTAACCGGCAGGACATCGACGGAAGCACACCGACCATCATCAAAACCGTCGGCGAAAATCTCGCTGACGTGGAACTCAGACCCAACGTGCCCAGCAAAACCGTCAGGTCATCCATCGGCGGGCGCATGGATTACCTGATCAACAACAAGAACACGTTCAACGTTAATTACAACTTCAACACCAGCCGAACAACGAACCAGGAATTTGCGAACCGTTTCGGCGGCGGCTTCGGCTTCGGTTTCGGCGGCGGCGGCGGATTTGCCGGTGGCGGCGGTGGCGGCGGCGGCGGCGGCGGCGGCAACAGCACGTTGGAGGAGCGCGGATCGAGCCGCGAGAACAACAGCCACAACCTGCGAATGACTGAGACCTGGATCATCAACACGAAGATGATTCACGAAGCCCGTTTCCAATATCAGCGCGAACGCAGTAATCAGCAGGCGAACACCACCGGGTTGGCCATCAATGTAATCGATTCGTTCAGAGGCGGCGGTTGCACCGATTGCCCGAATATCAACGATAGCGACAGCTTCGAATATCAGGATTACCTGACGGTCACGCTCAAAAAACACACCCTCAAGGGCGGAATTCAGTTCGAATTCGAGAAGATCCACGACATTAGCGGAAGCAATTTCAACGGCACGTACGCCTTTTCTTCTCTCGATCAGTTTCGCTCCGCTCTCCGGGCGCTCAATGATCCGTCCGCCCGCCAGTGCGACCCGACACAGCCGGGTGACCCCAACGACCCTCTCAACCCCTGCGCGACTCAATTCACGATAAACAGAGGCCAGGCGCTGCTCGATTACAACCTGTTTCGCGGCTCGTGGTTTATCATGGACGACTTCCGCATGAGTCCGTCGCTGACGCTTTCTTACGGCCTGCGGCACGAGTTTCAATCGCACCTGGTTGATAAGCTCAATTTCGCGCCTCGCTTCGGCCTCGCGTGGTCGCCTTTCAAGGATCGCAAGACGATGATCCGCGGCGGCGCCGGCATCTTCTTCGATCGCCTGAACGGTGGGAATTACGCGAACTCGATACGGTTCAACGGGGACACGCAGGAGAGCTTCACGATCCGCAACACGGTTTTCGATCCGAACAATCTGCCCGTCAGCGGACAGCAGGGGGAGTCACGGGGCCGGACCACGCGCACGCTCGATCCGAATCTGAATGCGCCATATTCGATCAATGCCAGTCTTACGGTCGAGCGGCAACTGCCCAAAGGCTTGGTCGGCACGTTCACTTATTTTCATGACCGGGGCATTCATCAATTCCGCACGCGCAATATCAACGCGCCCTTCTCCGATCTGAACGACCCTGGCGTGATCAATTTCCCGTTTTCGCCGGGATCGTTCATTTATCAAACGGAATCTTCAGCCAGGTCGTCAACCAACCGGCTGGATTTCGGATTGAATCGCCGCCTGGGCAGGGTCACGGCATTCGGCAGATACAGTTTGGGGTGGATGAATTCCGACAGCGGCGGTATTCCTGCGGACAATTACAACTTGGGCCCGGAATGGGGCCGCGCGAACGGCGATCGCAGGCATAACGCCTTTATTGGCAGCTTCATGAATTTGCCCAAGGGGTTTCGGTTGCAAATGACGATGAACGCCTCGACAGGCGCCCCATTCAACATTACTACCGGGCAGGATAATAACGGGGACGGTTCGGTAAACGACCGCCCGGAGGGCTTAGGCCGCAACGCCAATCTGACGCGGAACTTTTATGAAAAACCGTTATTCAATCGCATGATTTGCGCGCCCGGCAGTTCTAGTAGACCCAACGGATCCGGCGTCGTATGCGTCAACAACGCCGGCATCGAGTCGCCTCAGGTAACGATGCGGGAATTCCTCACAAACGCCTATCCGAATGGCGTGATCGCGCAGGGGCCGGGTAACTTCATCGTCATCTCTTCTCTGAGTAAGACATTTGGCTTTGGCAAACGTGAAAACAATGGTCAACAGGCCCAGGCCGATCGGGGTGGTGAATCTGGCGGCGGACGCGGCGGACGTGGCGTAGGCGGCGGTGGTCGCGGAGGCGGCGGAGGCGGCGGACGTGGTGGCGGTGGCGGTGGCGGTGGCGGTGGCGGTGGCGGACGCGGCGGTGGCGGTGGTGGCGGCGGTGGCGGCGGATATCGTGGGGATCGCGGCGGCGACCGCGGCGATCGGGGAGATCGCGGTGGACGCCGCTAATCCTCCTGCCCGTCTTGCGCTGGGCCGGATGCGTTCGTTCTCCGGC
>Ga0190270_10000625_pt1 | contig 15495 bp, 14 predicted proteins | sample Popmic320T_FD_133748 | JGI IMG/M metagenome (GOLD analysis project Ga0190270, IMG submission 133748) | Populus adjacent soil microbial communities from riparian zone of Weber River, Utah, USA - 320 T | ecosystem: Environmental > Terrestrial > Soil > Riparian zone | place: USA: Utah | collected... | reverse complement strand
GAGATTGTGAACATAAAAGAACGGTTTGATTGTATTCTCGCCGACAAACGCTTGCCTTGGTTACTCTGCGCCAGCTGTCTGCTAGTGATCTTTTATCATCTCGGCGCTGCCGCCCTGTTCGAGCCCGATGAAGGCAGAAATGCCGAGCGCGCGCGAGAAATCTTGGTGCTCGATAATTGGGTCATCCCCCATGAAAATTTTCTGCCGGCGTTGGACAAGCCTGTCTTCTTATATTGGTTGATCGCGATTGCTTACAAAGTTTTGGGCATCTCTGAGTGGTCGGCGCGCCTACCTTCGGCGCTGGCGGCGCTTGGTTGTCTCTTTGTCCTCTATCGGTTTGCGCGCATTCATTGGGGCCTTTGGGAAGCCTTGTGGGCCGTTCTGGTTTTAACCACCGGCGTAGAATTTTTTATTTTTTCCCGGCTCGTCATCTTCGATATGACGCTGACATTTTTTACCACCATCGCCCTCTGCGAATTCTACTCGGCGGCACAGGCCGAGAATAAAAATACCAGACGGCGCCATTGCTTGCTTATGTATGGCGCAATGGCACTGGCCACCCTACTCAAAGGTCCCATCGGCGTCATGATTCCCGGCATGGTGTTCTTTTTCTATCTGCTACTCACCCGCAGATGGCGTCTGCTGTCGCAAATGGACGTGGCGATCGGCGCGTTGGTTTTTATCTCAATGGTTGCCCCATTGTACGTGTGGGCCGAAGCGAGGAGTCCGGGCTACCTACGCTATTTTTTGTTAGAGGAAAACTATCTCCGTTTTCTTACGCCACATTTCCATCGTAGCAAAACTTGGTATTACTATTTTTTAGTCGTCGCCGCCGGCTTCGCACCGTGGAGCGTCCTCATTCCATTCATTGTCAAAGACTTGCGCAAAAAGGCGCTGGACGACGGGAGTCTCTACTTGATTCTCTGGGTCGCAGTGCCGTTCGTTTTCTTCACCTTGTCCAACTCAAAACTACCCCATTACATTCTGCCGATCTTTCCAGCGTTAGCGATACTGACGGCAAAAACACTCACGGCAATTGTCGGCGACACCTCAGCCAGGTCGCGGTGGCCGCTGACTCTACCCCTTCTCACTATAGGCCTATGGGTGGGTTTCTTGATCGCTGGCTCAGTCTGGGCCAGTCGACTGCCTCATCAGATTCGCCCAATCGTGAGCCAGACCGGGCCATCGATCTGGGCTTTCGGAGGAATGCTCGCTGTTGTGTTGGGAATCTTCGCCTTCGCCGGCAGTCTGGGCAAGTGGCGGGAACAGCGACTCGTTTATTTGTGTTACTGCTGTAGCACAATTATCTTTGCGCTTTTAATGGGGCACATTGCTGTGCCAGTGTCCTACGAACGTTCGGCTAAACAACTCGCCAAAAACGTGGCACCCTTCATCAACCTCGAGCATCAGCTCGCCTTCTATGACGGCTATCTGACCGGGCTCCCGTTTTATCTTCGCGCCAAACAGCCGATTTGGGTCGTCTGGTCCGGCGAGAAAACCATCATCATGCACAATATCTACGTGGCGGAGAAGCAACCGCCGCCCGCCACCGGCTACGGACCGGTGCTTTTTACTTTTGACGAATTTACCAAAGAGTGGAAAGAATCCAAGCAGCCTTTGTTGGTTTTCATCAAAGACAAGAACATCTCCCGACTAGCCGAATCCGGCGCAGCACCGACGAAGACGCTTACCAAAACAGACGAATACAGCATTGTGACGAATCGCTGACGGCAACGCTTTAGCGCGGCTTCTTAAAGAGACACTGCTAGGATGGGAGCCGAAAAAATATTTGACCGTTCACCGCAGAGGCGTCGAGAAAGCCATTTTTCGAGCTCGCCGCTTTTGCGGTGACAATCTTTCACTTTTTTCCGAGCGCGTCTGGATTCAACACGTTATTCGGCTTGCCGGCGGCGAAGCTGACGATGTCGTCGACCACGGTCGCATAGTACTCCTCGTAGCTTTCACGCGTGACATAGCCGAGATGTGGCGTACAGGTGACGTTGGCCATCTTGATCAACGGCTCATCGGCTCCCACCGGCTCTTTGTCGTAAACATCGACGGCGGCAAAACCAGGCCGGCCCGCCTTGAGCGCATCCACCAACGCGCCCTTTTCTATCAGACCGGAGCGGCTGGCGTTGACGATCAATGCGGTTGGCTTCATGCGCGCCAAATCGTCGCGCTTGACGATGCCGCGGGTGTCCTTATTGAGCGGCAAGTGGAGACTGACAATATCCACTTCCGCAAAGAAATCCTCGCGGCTCTTGGGGACTTCGAAGCCCGCGGCTTTCGCCCGTCCCGTCGATCCCTCGCGCCCCCAGCAAATCACTCGCGCGCCGAACGCCTTACCGACCGCGGCGACGATACTACCGATTTTTCCATAGGCATAAATGCCGATGGTTTTGCCTTTTACACCGATGCCGACGGTCGACTGCCATTGGCCGCTTTTCAGCCGGTTAACTTCCAAAGGCAAACTGCGCAGCGCGGAAAGAATCAGTCCCCAAGTCAGCTCCGCGGTCGCGCTCGAGTTTCCCGAACCGCCCGCAGACACGACAATTCCCTTCTCCGTGCACGCCTCCAAATCGATGTGGGCCGCGGCGCGCCCGGTCTGGCCGATGAGTGTCAATTTCGGCAACTGCTCAATCACCGCGCGGGGAATAAATGACCGCTGCTGGGTGAACACCGCGACATCGGCGTCTTTCAGTTTAGCAACCAGGCTCGCAACATCGTTCGCCGTATCCGAGTAAACAACCACATCGTGGCCGGCCAACTTCGGAAAACACTTCAAAGTTTTGAAAGCATTTTGATAGTCATCGATAACCGCGATTTTCATCTGTTCCGTCTCCTTCTTTTGATTCCCTTTGGACCTTCCTATTACCCCAACTGCAATCCGGAGGGCAACCACTGCGCTTAATGCGGCTAATTCTTCGAGTCCGAATCTGTGCTAGCTCGGTGACCCTTGCGCCCTTGGTGGCCAATCCCCTCTTTTCAACTCGGCAAGATAGTCGCGCAGTCCCGCTTCCAACTTGTACTCGGGATTGAAACCTAACTCTGTTCGCGCCCGTGTGATGTCCATGCGCGGGCGCGCCGGCGTGAGCTTGCCCCGTTTCATGCTGATGCCGGAAAAAATCGCCTGCAGCGCAGCTTCGACGTGCTCGACCGTCGTCAGCGTGCCGCTGCCCAAATTGTAGACGTTATGCGGCAACGGCGAGGTGTGTACGGCGAGCGCGATGCCATTGGCTAAATCCTTTACATAGATGAAATCGACGGTCTCGTAAACTTTGAGCTCCACCGCTCTGTTTGCCATTGCGTCCCACACTGCCTGCTGGACTGCGACGCCCGGTCCGCCGGCGACGGAATGATAGCCGTACACGCCGGCAAAGCGCAGCAACGCCAACTCGATCTTGTGTTTCGCCGCGTATGTTCTCAGCACATGCTCGCAGCCGATCTTCGACGCGTTATAGACGCGGTCGCGGCAATCCATCGGTGAATCTTCACGCAGCAGCTCTTTGGGATCTTCGCCGCTGTAGACCGCCTGAGTGCTGGCATGAATCAGCTTGCCCACACCGGCGAGGCGCACAGCTTCGGCAACGTTGATCGCCGCAACCAGATTGACTTGAAAGCCGGCGTAAACATTGTTGATGTTCGCCTCGCCCACCGAGGCGGCCAAATGAATTACGCAACCTGGCCGCACCGTCTGAAACGCATCGATCAGCGCTGCCAGATCGCGAATGTCGCCGCGAATAACCGGTAAATCTTTCCCCGTTACATGGCGGATGTAATCCGGCCGCGGCGCGAAATCGAAAAACGTCACGTCATCGCCACGTTCGAGCAACTCCTTCGCCGTGTGAGTGCCGATCAATCCGGCGCCAGTAATCAGAACACGCATCGCCGCCTCCAAAGTCTCGAAGCCCGTTCAACGTTCAAAAGTTCAAGGTCGGATTCGGATTCTTTCGTTGAACGTTGAAACCTGAGCCCTCGAATGACCCGTCATTCGTCAACTTTCAACTTATAAAACCGCCGAGGATTGTCGAACAAAATCTGCCGTGGTAGCGACTCGGGCAAATCTTTGCGATTGATTAGCGTATCGATATCGCCGCTAAACTCATCCCAGGGCCGCTCGTGGGGAAAGTCGGAAGCCCAAAGCAACTGTCCGGCGCCGATCAGCTCCGCCACCGTCGCCAACGTTTTCTCTTCACGCTCGCAAGCGTAGAAGAGATTGCCGCCGGACATGATCTCGCTCGGCGATTGTTCGGTCTGATGCGGCCAACGGCTGCGCCGGTGCTCCCAACTTTCGTCCAAGCGGTCCGCTAAATACGGCACCCAACCGCAGCCCGATTCGAGGTAGGCAACCCGCAGCTTGGGAAAGCGCTCGAACACGCCGTAGATCATCATGCTGGTCAACTGCTGCATCTGCGCGAATGGATGGCTCAGAGGATAAACACCGGCGAATGATTGCACATGATCCAGTCCCAACTCCACCGCCGGGCCGCTGTGCACCGCCAACGGCACGTCGAGTTTCTCAGCCATATGGTAAATGGGATCGAACTCAGACAGGCCCAAACCACGCATCGGACTCATCACACCAGGCAGCATGCCGGCAACCATGCCAAGCTCGCGCACAGCGCGTTCCAACTCTTTGGCGGCTTCTAGCGGCTCCTGCGTCGCCAGTAACGCGACGCCTTGAAAGCGCGGACTCACACGCAAAAACTCATGATGCAACCAGTCGTTGTAAGCCCGCGCCAAGCCGACCGCCCAATCGCGGTCGCGCTGCAAACCAATATTCAAACCTTCGTTGGGATAAAGCACCGTAAGTGCGATCTCCGTTGCATCGAGAAAGCGCGTCCACAGCTCAACGCTTGGATGCTCACGCTGATGCGGCGACAATGCGCCGCGCGCCCAGCCATCCCAGGCAAACAGTGGATACTCCCGCTTCCCCGGCACCGCGCGAAACTCCGGCGGCAGAAATTCCCGCAGCTCATGATCCTTTTCAAGAATGTGTCCGTCGGAATCGATGACTGGATAAGATCGCCTCATACCTTTTTCTCCAAATCTGTTCGATCGGCGAAATGCAAATGCTCCACCGCTCTTCTACTACCGGCTTCTCGTTCACGTCAACATGAGTACACGATTAGTGCCGCTACAAAACGAAAAAGTTGACAAGGCGTCCGATTAACAATACAACCCGGGCAATGTCATCGAAATCCAACATGGTAAGTAGGTAGACCAAGTTAGTCGGTAGTTAGCTGACCGTGAAACTTCTTGTTCTTCTCGCAATCGTAGTCGCTCTCGGCGATGTATCGGCCGCAGAGAACGCGCGGGAGCGGCCACCTTTGCCGTATCTTGACTGGAATGCCTGCCCGTTTGAGTGCTGCACGTACCGTGATTGGATAGCGAGCGCGCCTCTGAAGGTGTACGAGACGCGAAGCGTGAAGGGAAAAGTTGTTTTCGAGGTAAAGCAAGGTGAATCAGTACGTGGTGTCACAGGTGTGGTCATTACCCACCACTACGGAGTGTCAAAGGTGCTAAAGCCAATTACACTCGGCTATCCGCTGAAAGGTGACAAGCCTGTGCTATCACTGCAACCTGGGGAACTGCTCTACACATTGCACTATCTTGGCGAAGGTGTTGATCTGTTCTGGTACAAAGGTAATTTGTATTCGGACCAAATTTCCGAACGCGATCCCGATACCGACCCGCCTCCACCTGATCTCAATGTGCAGGTAATCTCTGTTCCACAGAATAACTGGTGGGTCAAAATCCAGAACCGGAACGGAAAAACCGGGTGGAGCCGTGAGACTGAAAAGTTCGACAAAATGGATGCCTGCGCTTAGGCGGGCTAACGCCCAGGACGAGCGGAACACCCACCGTCTGCGCTGCTGGGTTCTCGCGTCGCTTCGCTCTTCGTTGCCCGCTCATCTGGACCGGTTAGGCCGGCAGAGAATTCAATGAAGCGATTTGCCACTTCATCTGTTGTTGGCTTCGCTGCAACTATTGTCGCAGTCATCGTAGCATTCGCGCTTGCGCGATCCGTCCAAGCGGTTGGGATTTTCATTGCGCCCGCTGCATTAGTCGTCCCCATCATTGGGCCGCTGGTTCCAGATGGATTTGCTTACTGGATTGACCCAGAGGCTGGATCTCGTAGAGACACCAACGTGCTCCTTATCATTAACCATTGAATAAGGGAGGAACTCACAATGGCCAACTCGATTTCCATCCATCCCGCAGTAGATCAGGGCATAAAGACCGCGGCAGCGAACTTTGCCGGCGGCACGTTGCTCTGTCACTGCGCCGATAAGAAAGTCGCTGTTTCGATCAAAGGCCAATGCGCGCACAATCATGTTTGCGGCTGCACCAAGTGCTGGAAGCCTGCCGGCGCGTTGTTCTCCCAGGTGGCAGTCTGTAGCCGTGAGAATCTGACCGTGACCGTTAACGCGGACAAGTTAAAAGTCGTCGATGCCAATGCGGTCATCAAACGCTACGCTTGCAGCGGTTGCGGTGTGCACATGTACGGTCGCATAGATAATACCAAGCATCCATTGTACGGCTTTGACTTCATCCACACCGAACTGTCCGCCGAACAAGGTTGGGCGCCCCCGGAATTTGCGGCGTTCGTCTCGTCAATCATCGAGTCTGGCGCCGATCCCGCCAACATGAGCGCGGTCAGAGCGAGACTGAAAGAATTGAAACTGGAACCCTATGACTGCCTGTCGCCGCCGCTGATGGATGCCATCGCGACGCATACGGCAAAGGCGGTGCTCGGCCGTGGATAGTGGCGCAGACACGAACTAGTCCCGCCGTGAATAACCGTGCCAGGGGAGATTTTGGATCTGCTTGCGCTTTTCTTCGCTTGGACAAAGGTGAGAGTGCCGCCATGGAAAAAAAACCTTATCACCTCGCCATAGCATGCTTGGTTGCGACGCTCCTGCTCACGGCTGGTCCAAAAGCCGAAGCGCAAACGAATCAAGTTACGAGCATTAAGACGCTCACACTAGGGGGCGTTTTCCAAGAACCTCGCGAGCCGGTGGAGGAGCACTTTCGCCCTTTGGCGGCCTATGTGGCGCGCCGGCTGTCCCCGTCGGGGGAAACTAAGGGAGCGGTGATCGTCGCTCCTACTGCGGCGCAAATGATGAAGTTGCTTGAAGAGAAGCGTGTCGATTTCTACATGGAAAGTCCTTATCCCACCTATGTGATAAACCGTTTGGGCACCGCCACGCTACTGCTCAGACGTTGGAAAGGTGGGATGGCAGACTATCGCAGTCTCATCTTCACCGGCAAAGAGAGCGGTATCGCTCGGCTCGAGGACCTGCGCGGAAAAATCATCGCCTTCGAAGACCCAGGGTCGACCTCCGGTTATTTTCTGCCCAAGCTCTTTCTGCTCAAGAAAGGCTTTTCGCTGGTGGAAAAACCGAGTCTTGCAGCCAAAGTCGCCGCTGGCGAGATCGGCTATACTTTCACCGGGACTGAAAAGAATGTCGCCAGTCTCGTGCTACAAAAGAAGGTGGCCGCGGGAGCCTTCAGTAGCGACGATCATGAGAAATTGGACGATAAAAGCAAAGCGGCGATCGCGATCCTCGGCGAAAGCGAATCGATGCCCCGCCATCTCGTTTCGGTGCGCAAGGATCTACCAGAGCCAGTCATAAAGCGTCTGAAAGAAATCCTTCTCAGCATGCATCAAGACGACGAAGGGCAGAAAATCCTCCGACAAACCGGTAACACGACCAAATTCGATCCCCTGCCGGGCGGCGAGGAATCAGTCAGGCGAAAGCTGGTGGAACTGTATCGCCCACGGAGCAATAAATAATCGGCTCGCAAAGCGACTCGTACATTGACAGCCCGACTTCGTTCCGTCTAATTTTCTTTCGACCTAATCTGAAAGGAAATGAGTGATTAATACCCTACAATTCATATCGCTCGCGGGTAAAAGCTATAGGGCGCTTGTTAGAAAATGACAACACGCAAAGCTCGGACTTTGATCGCGAAATCTACAATCAGTGAGTCTGCGCCAGTCAATCAATTCCGGCCGCATCCGTGGCACGGCCTTCCCGTCGGTTCTAAACCGCCCGAACTTCTCAACGCCTACATCGAGATCACGCCGTTTGACTTGATGAAGTACGAAGTGGATAAGGTCTCCGGCTACCTGCGCGTCGACCGACCGCAGCGCTCATCGGCACAGCCTCCGACACTCTACGGTTTCATTCCTCGGACCTACTGCAGCGAGCGCGTGCGCAGACTGGCGCCTGGAGCGAAACGCGGCGACGGCGATCCGCTCGACGTCTGCGTGCTCAGCGAACGGACTATCGCGCGCAACGAAATCATTGTGCGCTGCCGGGTCATCGGCGGCTTACAAATGATCGATCACGGCGAAGCCGATGATAAAATCATCGCGGTACTGGAAAACGACTATGTGTGGGGCCAAGCCCGTAACATCGACAACGTTCCCTCCGTCTTCATCGAGCGTCTCCAGCACTATTTCCTGACCTATAAGCTCGTCCCAGGAGAACGCGCCAAAATCCGCATCGCCAAGGCGTACGGCAGGAATCATGCGTTGAACGTAGTGCGCGCATCGATGGCGGACTACGAGGACAATTTCTAACAGGTGCTCCAAGCTTCGATAGCTTTCACCGAGGAATCCGTGAGCAAACACTCCATTAAGCTTTTGGCAGTCTTTATCGCGGCAACATGTTTAATTTTGCCATCTTGCAATCGTTCGAAAGCGCTTTACCTTGTTCCTATCGGCACATTCGACGGCATTTCGATGGAAGAACTGAAGCGTCATTACCAACAGAAGTTTGCTATCAACGTTGAAGTTCTACCCCTGCTGCCTTTTGACCAGACAACTTTTAGCTCAGCGCGAAGACAGTTGATCGCCAGGAATTGGTGTCCCAAATCAAGCGAAGCTATCCCAAGGAGTCGACCAATAAGAATGCCGTCATCATCGGGCTGACCGATGGCGACATGTACATCGATAAAATGAATTGGCAGTTTGCCTTTGGTTACCGGGCGGAAAATTCGCTATCATTGCAACTGCGCGCATGAACCCGGTGAATTTCCGTGAGCCAGCCGATCTGAAACTGCTGGCCAGCAGATTACGAAAAATGATTACCAAGAATATCGGCATCCTGTACTTCGATAAAGAACAGAACTCTAACCCTCGGAGCGTTCTATACGACAACGTGATGGGCCTTGAAGAACTAGACAGCATGGGCGAAGATTTTTGAGGCGCTAAGTTTGCCGCATCGATCGCGAAGTCGGAGGTCACCCCATGAAAGCCATCCGCATCCACGAATTCGGCCAGTCGGACGACGTTCTCAAATACGAAGATGTCCCGGTGCCGGAGCCGAAGCCTGGCGAAATTCTCGTCAAAGTTGAAGCGGCTTCGCTCAATCGTGCGGACCTTGGTCTGCGCAAAGGGACGTACCGAATCGCCGCCGACGCGCTGCCGGTGATACCTGGGCGTGAATTCGCGGGAACCATCGCAAAACTTGGCGCCGGCGTAAATGAATTCACGGTCGGCCAGCGCGCGGTTGGCTATCCGAGTCTCGGCGGTTACGCGGAATACGCCGTGGCAAAAACATCCGAAGTCAGACCCGTGCCTGAGGGCGTCACGACAACGCAGGCCGCAGCGCTGCCAACGGCTTCGCTCACCGCATGGTTCGGTCTGCGTACCGACGGCGATTTGAAATCAGGTGAATGGTTGCTGGTTCATGGCGGCAGCAGCGGTGTCGGCGTCGCGGCGATTCAAATCGCCAAACATCTCGGCGCCAAAGTCATCGCCACTTCCGGCAGCGAAGTAAAGTGCCGCAGACTCCGCGCCCTCGGCGCCGACGTGACCATCGATGTTTCGGCAAACGATTTCGCAATGGAAGTCATGCGCGTGACAAAAGATCGCGGCGTCGATGTCGTGCTGGAAATGATCGGCGGCGAGGTTTATCAGAAGAGTTTGCAGGTGCTGGCACCCGGCGGCCGCTTGTTCTCCATCGGCGGCGCCTTCGGTCCGATTCCCGATCCGCCGCCGACTCTGACGGATGGGCGTAAAGCCACGCGCTTTTCGATCACCAATTATCTCAAGGCGAAGCCGGAAGAATTCAAGCAGCTCGACAATATCCTGCAGCTGGTTCAAGAAAAGAAACTCGACGCCGGCATCGGCAAGATATTTCCGTTAGCTGAAACCCGCGCCGCCCAGCGCTATCTCGAAGGGCGCGAGCACTTCGGCAAAGTCATGTTGTCGATGTGATAAACAAGTCACGGACCACCAATTCTATCGACGGGATTTGTGACCGAGTCCTCTTCCCCCGATGGGGAAAAGTTAGCGTAGGGGTGACTTTCGGCGCCTCCTGAGTCCGGCCTACTCACTTCAATCTCCGCGCTCAAATCCCCCTGGCCGCTTTTCGCTTCGTCTGCTAAAATGGCTGCGTGGAAAGCTCATCGGACAAGGGCAAGACCGCTTCTGTACAGGCGGCTAACGCCAACTTCGACTTAGCGACGCTGACCGACGAAGAGTTACTCGGAACGCGTATTTGCGATCTCAAGCTCAAGATCGCCGGCACGGAACTCGAATCCCGCATCGACAAATTCTACGCCGAGCTCTCGGCCAAAGGTATTTCGTTCAAACCGATCTGTTATCTCGGCGACGAATGGTTTTGCCCCGAAGGTTCGACGACCATCGCCATCCCCTTCTACCTGGCACATCCGCGTTTAAAAAAACTCGAAGCGAAAATGATGATGGAAGTTGAAGGCGACACCGAACCGTGGTGTCTGCGTCTGTTGCGCCATGAGATGGGCCACGTGCTCAACCACGCCTATCTGTTCGGCAAGGACAAACGTTGGCAACAACTTTTTGGCCCGCCGTCGTTGGAATATTCCGAAAGCTTTCGCGCCCGTCCCTACAGCAAGCGCTTCGTGCGCCATCTCGACGGCTACTATGCCCAAAGCCACCCGGAGGAAGACTTCGCCGAAACCATCGCCATCTGGCTCACTCCGGACATCGACTGGCGCCATCAATACAAAGGCTGGAAGGCGCTGGAAAAACTCGAATATGTCGACGACTTGATGCAGCGGCTTGCCGGCAAGCCGCCGCTGGTCTTTTCCAAAGCCAAGATCAGCGATGCGTCGCGCCTACGCTCCCGCCTGGAAGCCCATTATAAAAGGCGGCGGCGCACTTATGCCGAGGAGTTCCCGGATTTTTTCGACGCCGATCTTAAACGGCTTTTCGCCGAAGCCAACGGCTCACCCCACGGCGAGCGCGCGGCGGCATTTTTGCGTCGCGCCAACAAATTGATTCTCAATGCCGTATCCGCCTCCACAGGCGAGCCCAAGTTCACGATTAGCCGGTTGCTGCGCGCGCTCACCGAGCGCTGCGCCGAGCTCGATCTGCGGCTCCGGGAAGAATCCGCCGCCGTGGAGATCGCCGCTTATCTGGCGACGCTGGCGTCGCATTATCGTCTGACCGGCAAGTTCAAGGATCGCTAGCCGATGGTTCGCACCAAGAAACGTTACAAAGTCCTCGTGCTATTCGGCAGCGCCGGCACGCCGCCGGCGGATCAAGATTTCAGCAAAGAACTAAAGACCGATGATTTCGCCGCCGAAGCCCATGTGATCGCCGCGCTCAAACAACTCCGCCACGAAGTGCGCACCCTGGGCATCTGGAACGAAGCGTCGCTGATCATCGATGAGATCAAAGCCAACCCCCCCGACGTCGTGTTCAATCTCACTGAACATTTCAACGAAGTCTCCGCCTACGACCGCAACGTTGCCGGACTTCTGGAAATGATGGGTGTGCCTTACACGGGTTCGACCCCGACGGGGCTGACTCTGTGCAAGAACAAGGGTATGGCAAAAGAACTCCTCGCCTATCACAAAATTCGCGTGCCGAATTTCGCGGTCTATTCGCCCGGCGCGACGATCAAACGGCCAAGCCGGCTCAAGTTTCCGCTGTTCATCAAACCGGCCGAGGACGAAGCGTCCTACGGCATCTCATTGGACTCGTTTGTCGAAACTGACGAAGCGTTCGAGGATCGGATTCGTTTCATTCATGAGCGCATGAACCAGCCCGCGCTAGCGGAGGAATTTATCGAAGGGCGTGAAATTTACGTCAGCTTGCTCGGCAACGAAAGTTTGCGCGTGTTTCCCTTTCGTGAAGTGATCTTCACTCAAATGCCGGACGATCAGCCAAAATTTTCCACGTTCAAAGCCAAATGGGATGACGCCTACCGCAAACGCTGGGGCATTCAAAACGTCTTCGCCGAACCGTTTCCCAACGGCGCCGACCAACGCATCGGAAAAATCTGCAAGGCGGTTTACCGCGCGCTGCGCATTCGCGGCTACGGCCGCATCGACCTGCGCGTTACCCCGGCGGGAGAAATCGTTGTCCTCGAAGCCAATCCCAATCCCAATCTCGACCGCGACGACGAGTTTGCCCAGTCGGCCAGCAAAGCCGGCGTCAGCTTTCCGCGCTTGGTGCAGCGAATTGTCAAATTGGCGTTGACGGCGAGTCATTGAGGATTCGCCTCAATGACGTGCTTGCTCCATGCGCTGTGTCAATTCAGCCATTCTTTGACGTTGCCTTTCATCACCTCATCGAGCATTTCTTTACAATCTTTGATCGCCGTATCCACCACCTTGGAATTGTCCTTGTGAGACACGCCTTGTCTGACCGCGCTGTGAAGCGCGCGCACGACCTCCATCAGGTGTTCATCCAACTGTTCAATGTTAGCTACTGCTTGCGGCATATTTCCTCCTGTGTGGATTACATGTAACGACGGCCTTTGTTTGGATCGGGAACCGTCAATCCCATCTGTGTGAGGATCGGCCCGACTTCGTTGATATAGTCCTGGCGCGCCTGGTCATTGGACCGGCGCTTAAGACCCCAGTACCGATAGCGCTCGGATTTGATCGAGGCGCTACGGCCGAACATATCGAGGGCGCGCACGTACCAGTAGTCGACCGCCTTTTGCGTCCTTGCCTTTCCTTCATCCCCCGATTGAATCAGTTCGAGGGTTTTGTTGTAGCCATACTCGATGTGGCCGAGTTCCTCAGTGACAATGTCGGGAAGAATCCGCTGTAGCGGCAGGTAACTGCAATCGTAAAATTCCTCCAATTGATAGCGGCCAACCCGGTCGATCAAAAAACCAAAAACCGCGTTGTCTTCCCAAGTCGTGATCAAGCCGCGAAACGTGTCGACGAAGCGCTTCTCATTGGGTTGGCTCAACACGAACGACACATCGACGCCGATATCACCGGCGACGCGGGCGACTTTGCGAAAGTGATCGATCTCTTCCGCCGCAGTGCGCGCGATGATGAGTTGGTCCAGCTTCGTCGGCGCTGCCGGTAACATGGTCTCGACGTAAAGATGCGGTCCACCGATCTCGCAGTCCGCTTGTATGGCCAACACATGGCCCAAAAGTTCTTTATACTCTGGGTCCATCTTGTCGAAATCTTTTGCTTCGATTTTGTCCGTAAACATTTATCCCTCCACGCTCGCAAGTATTTAATTCAACTATGAGCAAGAGGGATGCCAGTAAGAGCTTGCCGCTTTTTTGCGAGGGAAAATGTATCTGGCCGCGACTTACCTTCTCACTTCTGCGAGAATCTCCCACCTCGATTCTTACCGATAAGAAGATTTGCGAAGGCGAAAAGAATACTCGTGTAAGTCTATACTCGATTTGGACGAAAGCGGATTAGGTGGCTTAGGCCTTATCGTAGATCAGCACGGGTGCCTGTTCATCTTGCCATGACTTCTCATCAAGTATCGCCGCCGCATTGAGATCGTCCGGCATCGCGACTTGATCATCGACCCACTCTCTCAACAGCTCGCTACCATTGATCAAGTCAATCGCGAGCCGGTCGTGCTCGTATTCATACGGAAAGTCACGCCAGAGATCATAATCGGGTCGAAGAATACGCAGTGCTTTGAATGCCAACGCCATCAGTCGCCAAGGTCGGAACCATTCATGATCGTAACCCGGACCGTCGACGTGGACTTGAATGCCCGCGCATAGCTTACCGGCGTGTTTGTGGAAGGTCGGTTCAAACCAGCACTCGCGCAGGCGGCAGCCGCGCAGCCACTCGGGCGCCAGGGATGCCATCTTTTTCAACAACGCGCGTGGGTCGATGTCCGGTGCGCCGAAGAGTTCCAGCGGGCGGGTCGTGCCGCGCCCTTCCGACAGCGTCGTGCCTTCGAGCATGACAGTTCCGGCGTAACAGCGTGCCATCGAGAGATTCGGAGCGTTGGGACTGGGATTTACCCAGCTTCGTTCGCCGAGCGGCCAACCGTAGCCGGGTGCGGCCGCGGGATTCCAACCTTCCATTGTGATGACTTCGCACTCCACATCTAGTTTCAGTGTGCGCACAAACCATTTCGCCAGTTCGCCGAGTGTCAGACCGTGGCGCATCGGCAGCGGCCCGGCGCCGACGAAACTTTCCCAACCCGGTCGCAAGCGCAATCCTTCCACCCGTCGCCCAACCGGATTGGGCCGATCGAGTATCCAGACAGCTTTCTTGTGCTGTGCGGCAGCTTCAAGAACGTAGCGAAGCGTCGTGACAAACGTGTAAATACGGCAGCCGACATCTTGCAGATCGACGAGCAGCACATCGCAGCTCTCCATCATCGCGGCCGTCGGCCGGCGCACTTCCCCGTAGAGACTGAAAATCGGAATGCCATGCACCGGATCATTAAAATCGGCCGACTCTATCATGTTGTCCTGTTTGTCGCCGCGAAGTCCGTGCTGCGGGCCGAACGCCGCAGTTAACTTAATTTCTTGCAGCGCCGCCAAGACATCAAGTGAATGCATCAAGTCGCGTGTCACCGACGCCGGATGTGCGAGCAAAGCGACACGCTTTCCAGCGAGCGGCTTTCGCAGCGTCGGCTCTTCGATCAGTCGGTCGATTCCGAATTTCATTGTGAGGCTATTTTAAGCTCTCTCTCCGGGAAGTGCGAGTTCCAAAGCGAAGGAATCGGAATGATGAAAGTCAGGCTTGTCCAACGGATGTTTCAACGCCCAGTAGGAAAGCGAACCGTCGATGGCCTCGATGACCGCCGACAACCCGATCAGGAGTCTCGTCGCCGATCGAATTGCCGGCAACCGAGCCAAACCAATCGCCGCATTGAGAACCAAACGGTCGTCTTCTATATTTACCGAGATCGCCGGATCCATCGAATCGTCGTCAAATCGTTCGCCATCGCGGTACCTACGAAACGTATATGCCGCCCATTCGCCTGAAGGAGAGAAGTTGAACTCATAGTAATCCGAACTCGCGCTCGCCTTGATGAATGCCTCGAAACAAGTGTGCTGCCAAAGGCCATCTGCCCGCCGCGGCGAGCGCGGGGCAGGGACTTGTAGCCGGGTCAGTGCTCCATTCATACGGTAAACCAATTTAAGCGTTTGTCTTTCATCGCAGGCGAGCTTGGCTTCGATCGTATCGACTAATTGACCGACGGTCTGCGGATGCGGCGTCAGCACAGCAGCGCTTGAAGGGATCATCATGTTCGCCGCGAAT
>Ga0190270_10000624_pt1 | contig 15508 bp, 9 predicted proteins | sample Popmic320T_FD_133748 | JGI IMG/M metagenome (GOLD analysis project Ga0190270, IMG submission 133748) | Populus adjacent soil microbial communities from riparian zone of Weber River, Utah, USA - 320 T | ecosystem: Environmental > Terrestrial > Soil > Riparian zone | place: USA: Utah | collected... | reverse complement strand
TGGGCATCGGATGGGCCTCCATCGTCGCCTTGCCCTACGCCATGCTGGCTAACAACCTGCCGGCGCGGAAGATGGGCGTCAACATGGGCATCTTCAACATCTTCATCGTGATCCCGCAGCTGCTGGCGGCCGGCGTGCTCGGCTGGCTGCTGGACGTGTTCGGCGGCGGCGAAGCATCGTTCGTCTTCGTCATCGGCGCCGTCTGCTGGTTCCTGGCCGGGCTGGCGGTGCTGCGGGTGCGCGACACCGCCAGCACATAGTCCCTATAGCACCCGGAAGCGCACCGCGAGCCCGCCTCCCGGCGCCAATGCCGCCTCGATGCGGTCCTGCGACGTGACGCGCCGCTTCTCGATGATCAGCGCCTGCGGATTGGTCAGGTAGTTCGCCTCGGGCGCGTCGCGATAGATCTGCGCCTCGTAACGTTTGCCGCGTTCCAGGAAGTCGAGCGGAATGTCGAGCGTGCGCGCGTTTTCGTCGGTGGTGGCGCCGAGGTACCAGTCGGCAGCACCACGTTGCTGACGTGCGATCACGACGTAGTCGCCGATCTCGGCCTGCAACGTGCGCGAGCTTTCCCAGTCCGTGGGCACGTCGCGGATGAACTGGAACGCGTCGGGCCGCTTCTCGTAGTTCTCCGGCAGATCGGCGGCCATGTGCACCGGGCTGTAGATCAGTACGTACAGCGCGAGCTGCGTCGCGAGCGTGGACTGCACGCGTTCGTTGACGTCGGTCTTGCCGAAGGTGAGGTCGAAAATTCCCGGGGTGAAATCCATGGGCCCGGCCAGCATGCGCGTGAACGGCAGGATGGTCAGGTGCTCGGGCGGATTGGTCGGGCGACCCCAGGCGTTGAACTCCTGTCCGCGTGCGCCTTCGCGGCTCAGCATGTTGGGCCAGGTGCGACGCAGACCGGTGTCCTTCACCGGCTCGTGTGCATCGATCGAGATGTGGTGTTGGGCGGCGACTTCGGCCACTTTCAATTCATGCCGAACGCGGTACTGGCCGGCAAACCACTCGTGTCCGATGGTGCCGTCCTCGAGCGTGCGTTCGATGGACCCGCTGGGCTTCACGTAGCCGGTCTTGACGACACTCACGTCGTTTGCCGCGTACTGCGCCATCGCCGCATCGAGCTGGCGCTCGTAGTTCTCGACTGCGCCGGCCGTTTCGTTGTGGCCGATGAGTCGCACGCCGCGCTCGCGCGCATAGGCGGAGAGCTGCGCCAGGTCGAAGTCCGGATAGGACTCGGTGAAGCTGAAGTGCTTGCTGTTGGCGATCCAGTCTCCGTCCCAGCCCTTGTTCCAGCCCTCTACGAGCACGCCACCGAAACCGTTCTTCGCGGCGAAATCGATATAGCGCTTCACGTTGGCATTGGTGGCGCCGTGTTTTTCCCCGCTGGCCCAGGTCGAGCGGTTGAGATGCATCTCCCACCACACGCCCACGTACTTGCCGATGTGAATCCAGGAAGTATCCGTGAGCGTGCTGGGCTCGTTGAGATTGAGCTCGATGCGCGAGTCCGCCAGCGCCATCGGCGTCTCCGCCACCAGCACCGTGCGCCAAGGTGTCATGAACGGTCCGCGCTTGCGAACCAGCACACCATCCGACCACGGCATGAGATCCGCCTTGAGGGTGCGTTCGGCGGTGCGGCGCAGGTTCATGCTGGAGTAGTCGACCAGCGCTGCCTCGTGGATGGAGATGTACAACCCGGGCGACTGCAGCGTCAGCGGCGTTTCCGCGAGGTTCACTTCGAACAGGTGCGCGCGCTTGTAGAGATATTCGTCGCGATCGGCATGGCGCGCCGGGTACCACCATGCGTCCCAGGCGCCGGCGAGGCGGAATTCCGTGAGCTCGTCGACGATCGCCACGTCGCGCGATGCCGCGAGCTGGTTGAACTCGTAACGGAAACCGAGACCGTCATCGAACACGCGCACCGTGAGGTCGAAGGGCTCGGTGACTGAGGGGTCGGCGCCGGCAAGCGTTACCTTGAGCTCGTTGTGCCGATCCTGGACCAGGCGTTGCTCGCCCCAGGGCTGCTGCCAGCGCTGGTCGACAGCGTTGCGGCGAACATTGGTGACGCGGCTGGCCGGCACATTGGCGGAGCCCTCGAACACCATCCCCAGCCGTGCATGCGTAATCACCGTGCGATCGCCCCGATACACCTCGTACCACGGGCCGCGTGCATCGGCCGCCACGCAGACCGTGAGTACTGCCTGCGGCGAGTTCACGCAGGTTCCGGCGCGCGCCGCCGCGGCATCCGTTGCCGCGGCCGTGGCCTGCGCCGCCATGAGGGTGAATACGAGGCCGCAACCCGCGGCCGAAGACGTCTTCGTCATGCTCTGTGTACCTGGTCTGACTACTTGAATGGTGGCATTACGGCCGCGCGCGGCGGTGCGCAAACCTCGTGCAGGTAGGCCGTATGCGTGCGCTGCTCATCGACCTTCTGGCGGATGAAGCCCTGGATGCGCGTGAGCTCGCTGCGGAGCAGCTCGGGTGGCGTGCGGTCCACGGCCGGGTCCCAGGTTTCGGGAATCACGCCATGGCCGATAAACAAGGCCTGCCAGTCGTCGATGGTGAATGCCTCGTCTTCGTAGTAGACGGTTTCACCGCGCGCGCGGAAGGCGTCGATCTTGTGCGCCAGCTCGGCAAGCGGTGCCGCGGCGCGTGCGCGCGTCCAGAACGCGTCGCTGTCGCTGCCGTAGCGATTCAGCAGATAGTGCGCACTCTGGAAATCGCGCATGCGCCCGAATGCCGCGCGCACATTCTTGTTGTATTCGTCGCGTTCCACACCGAAGTCCGCCTGCACGGGGAACAGGGGCAGCAGGTGCACCAGTCCCACCTGTACCGCGTGCAGGTCCACGAAGTGCAGCGGATCGAACACGCAGGCGGCCTGGCCAATGGCCACGCAGTTCCTCTCCCACGCGTTCAGGCGACGCCCGGGCTGAAGGTCGCGAATCACGATGGCCTGCAGCGGCATCCGCGTCGTGGCCTCGAGCTCCGACGGCTCCGGCGCGAGGTCGCTGCAATACGCCTGCTGAACGTGGATGCACACCTGGCTTGCGGCCAGCGAGATCCAGCCCGAACGCTGCGCGCGAATTTCCGAGTAGATGGGCACCGGGTTCAGCAGCGCGCCGCAGGCGCTGAGTACGCGGTCGACGGGGAATGCGTCGCGCCAGCTTTCGATGCCCACACCCAGCGCTTTGTTCAGCAGCGCTTCCCGGCCGGTGACGTCGAGGAAGAAGTCGCCGGTGACGGCGCGTCCGTCGTCCAGCATCAGCCCGGCAATGCCGCGCTGCGAATCCACCCGTATGCCGAGCTCGCGGGTTGCGTGGCAACGTACGCCGCGGCGCAGCGCGAGCTGACGCAGCCATGCGCCGTAAGGAATGGCGGGCAGGTGATAGCCGTAGTCCGTGAACCCGAATCCATCGATGGCAGCATCGGGCAACAACATGCGGTTCTGCCGCGCTGCCATCGCGGTGAGCGAAAACTCTTCGAAGGAGTGATCGAACCCCTGGTGGCGCGCGTGCAGCCACTGCGGCAGGAATTCCTTGCGGTCGATGCGCGTGCCTATCGAGCCATGTGCGTGAAAGAACGCCTGCGCGCTGCCCGAGTCATCCACAAAGCGACGACCCAGCGTGAAGGCGCCACGGGTCGCACCGATGAGTCGCGATTCATCGATACGCAGGCGTGTGTGCAGCGCCTCGAGCGCCGGCAACGAAACGCAGAGATCGGCGGCCTGCGCCTGGGGAGGCAGCTCAATCACGGTGACGTTGACGCCGGCGGGACCCAGCGCGTACTGCATGACGCAGGCTGACAGCCACACGGGCGCATCCCGTCCGACGATGACCAGCTCACGGATGGCGGGTGCCTGGGACGCGGCGCTCATGAGCTCATCGCCTGCTTCGTGACTGGTGGTTCGCCGCAGTAACGCGCAATGAGCTCCGCATGGGATGGCATGGCGCCGGCATGCGCCGCCACGCGGCTGTGCAATTCGCGCAGCCGCGCGTCGAGCAGTTCGCGCGGCAGGCAATCGGCGAGGCGATCGTGGGCGCCGGGCATGAGGCCCTGGCCGAAGAGCACCGCCAGCCAGCTGTCGCGCGAGAAGAAGCCGTCCTTGAAGTACGGCACGTGACCGCGCGCGTCGAACAAGCGCAGCTTGTGGTGCAGGCTCTCGGGCAGTTCATAGTCGCGCACGTGATCCCACAAGGGCTCGCCGAAACGGCGATTCGCCGTGTAGTGCAGGATCAGAAAATCGCGGATGCGCTCGTAGAGTGCATCGGAGCTGCGGTTGAATTCGCGCACCAGCCGCTCGTCGACGCCGCGAGCCTCGGGAGACGGCAGCAGGCGCAACATGTCCTGGATGGCCTTCTGGATCAGGAACAGACTGGTGGATTCGAGCGGCTCGAGAAATCCGCTGGCCAGTCCGAGCGCGAGGCAGTTGCGCTTCCAGACCTGTGCACGACGGCCAGCGCGAAACTTCAGCAATCGCGGTTCACCCAGCGCGCGCGCGTCGAGCTGGCCTAACAAGGTGGCGCGGGCCTCGTCTTCACTCACGTAGCGCGTGGAAAAGACGTGGCCATTGCCAGTGCGGTGCTGCAGCGGAATGCGCCAGATCCAGCCGCCCTTCTTTGCCGTCGAGCGCGTGTACGGCGTGAAATCCGCCGATCTTTCGCAGGGAACGGCCCAGGCGCGATCGCAGGGCAGCCATTGGCTCCAGTCTTCCCACGGAACCTGCAACTTGTCGCCGAGCAGCAGCGAACGGAATCCACTGCAGTCAATGAAGAAGTCGCCCGCGATTCGCTGTCCGGATTTGAGCGTCAGCGATTCGATGTTGCCCTGCGCACCGTCCAGGGCGACGTCGACCACCTGTCCCTCGATGCGCGTGACGCCACGGGCGACTGACCAGCGTCGCAAGAAGTCGGCGTACAGGCTGGCATCGAAGTGATAGGCGTAACCGTAGAAGGTGGAGAGCACGGTGCTCGAACTCGGGAAGTCGAAGGCGTTGCGACGGCAGGCGCGCACTGCGACCGAAAATTCCTCGAGCGGTGGAGGGTTGAGGCCCTGGCGCCGTGCTCGCATCCAGAAATGCTGGAACTCCACGCCGCCCCAGAGCTCGCCGAACGCGCCGAAGGGATGGATGTAACTCCCGGGCACATCCCAGTCGCGAAACTCGATGCCGAGCTTGAACGTGCCCTGCGTCTCGCGCATGAACTGCGCTTCGTCGAGGCCCAGCAACTCGTTGAAGTCGCGCAGTGCGGGCAGCGTGGCTTCGCCCACACCGACCGTGCCGATGTCGTCCGATTCGATCAGCGTCAGCCGATAACGCTCTGGGTGCAGGACCTGTGCCGCGGCCGCAGCACACATCCAGCCGGCCGAGCCGCCGCCGACGATGACAATGCGCAAGGGCGCGTGGTGCACGTTGAATTCCAGATCGTGGGCGCCGCCGGGGAGGGGATCGGCGACGCCCACGATTTCCCGGCTAATACTGGAAGCGCACGCCGAGCTGGAAGCGCCGGTCGTTGTGCACCCAACCCGAGTCCAGCTTCACGGCTTTTGCACCCGGCGTCAGCGTCGAATCTCCGAACACCTGCTGCTGGGTCACGGCAGTGGTGTTCAGGAGGTTCGACACGTCGAGCAGGAAGTCGACATTGTCATTGAGCGAGAAGCGCCCGGACGCATCGAGATAACCATTCGCCTTCTGCCACACCGGCAAGCCGATGCAACAGTCGAGATTGGCGGTGAGGAACTCCGAACGCCAGCTGTACGCGAGCCGCCCGCCGAACTTGCCGTACTCGTACATGCCGATGACGTTGTATGAGTCGTCGGAGATGCCGGCAAGACGATGCGAGTCGATGACGTTGCTGGTGAAGGACAGCGGATTACCGGCATTGCCCTGGCCGCCCGTGGAGGTGTTGTTGCCACCACCGAAGGCCGTGGTGCTGCCCGGCAGATAGCCTGCCTGCACCGCGAGGTTGGAGTTGTTGATGCCACTCTGCTCGGTGTGCGTGTAGTTGAGTTGCACGCCCAGCCCGGACCAGGCACCCGGCAGGGAGTCGAAGAACGTCTGGTAGGCGACTTCGAAGCCCTTGAGAGTGCCGTCGCTGTTCGGGTCGTTGCTCGGACCACGAATCGTGACGGTCTGGGTGGAGCCGTTGTTTTCGATGTCACGGTCGGCACGGCCGTAGGCAATCGCGTTGGAGAGTTGCTTGTAGAACAGGCCCACGGTGAAGGAACTGCTCTTGCCGAAGTAGAACTCGTAGGACAGGTCGAAGTTGTCGGCTTCCACGGGCTCGAGCCCCGCGTAACCTGCTTCGGCATTGAAGATGAAGTTGTAACCCGTCACCACACCTTGCGCGTTCTTGATCAGATACGGCGAGGCGGTGCCGGTGTCGATGGGCGGTGCATTGATGGCCACCGAGTTGCGCAACAGGCCGAAGTCCGGCCGCGAGATCGCCTTCGAGTAGCCGAAGCGCGCGAACTGCTTCTCCGTGAACCCGAAGCGTACGTTGAAGCTCGGCAGCCAGTTCTCGTAACTCTTGTCGAGCTTGTTCTCCGCACCGGCGCCATTGCTGTACGCCAGCAATTCAGGCGTGAGCCAGCACTGAATGTCCGTAGCCTGGTTGGTGCCGTTGTCCGCCGGGTTGCATGCGCCCTGACCCGAGGCCAGCGCCTGCGTGTACCAGTTGGACGTCGGGAAGGCCACGAATCCATGGCTGATCACGTCGGTTTTCACGTAGCGCACACCGATGTTGCCCACCACGTTGACGCTGCCGAGATTCGCTTCTGGTCCGCCGAAGCGCAGCATCAGGTACGCCGCCTTGCTCTTCTCGTTTACGTTGAGGATCTCGGGCTGGGTGAAGCAACCCTCGCCGGCGACATTCGCCGCGCGGTCGCAGAGCGGATTCCAGCCCTGCGGCGCATTCACGTTGCGATCGGCGAGGCCTTCGGTGTGCAGATCGTAGTCGTTGAGTGTGGCGCGATTGAGGAACACCAGCGGTCCACCGGCGAGCACGTTGCCGTTGTAGTGGCCGTCCAGGCTGGTGGACTCCCAGATGCCCGACGGATAGCCGTTGAAGGAATTCGCGTTGCCACAGGCCGCGGGATACGCCGCCGCCTGGGTGTTGTCGACGTTGAAGCCCGGACCGTTGCAGCTCCAGGCCGGCGCGATCGGCGCCCAGTTGTACGAGGAATAGCGCACTTTCTGTTCGCGATCAGCGAAGCGTACTCCCGCCTTCAGCGAGCTCAGCCAGCCGCCGCTGCCGAGGTCGTACTCCACATCGGCACGCGCCGCAACTTCGTCGGCGTCGTTGTCTTCCCAGTGGTCCTGGATGAACTGCATCCAGTAGTTATGCGGATTGGCGAGGAAGCCATCCGCGTAGTTCACGTTCTGACCCGGCGACAGCGCGACCACGGGCGTGCCATCACCATTGGTCGAATAGTCCACCTGCGCCACGCTGTTGGAGGCGACCAGGATGTCGTAGTTGCTGGTCTCCGCCTTGATGTACTGCACGTCGAATGCCGTGTGCAGGTTCTCGGTGATATCCCACTTCACGTTGAACGAGACATCGGTGGTCTGCTCTTGGTGGTCGAAGATGCGCGCCTCGTTGCTCACGTTGGATCCCGTGAGGCACACGCCGCCGCAGGCATCCTGGCCGTTCACGAACGGCATGCCCGGCACCGCGGAACCATGGTTGATGTTCGCGGCGCTCGTGCCTTCGTAGAAGCCGAGCACGTCCGCCGGCTGACCGATCACGCCCGAATCGAGCATGCCGTCCGCGCCGAAGGCGAAGCTGCCGGTGACCGGCCGCATCGCCGTCGAATTGTAGGGAGACCACACCGGCGTGCCGAAGCCCGCGCCGGCCGGCCAGCTGATGTTGGCGCTGCGCTCCAGCCACGGGTTCTCGTACTTGGAGTAGACGCCCGTCAAGGCCATCTGCAGATTCTTGTCGTCGTTCTCGTAAGCCAGGGTGAGCGCCGCACCGGTGCGCGTGCGGTCGTAGTCCACCTGCGAGAAGTTCACCTGGCCAGGCGCGTAGGCCCAGCCGGTACCGCCGAAGGGATTGTTGTTGCAGGCGACGTTGCCGTCGGCGTCGAGCACTGCGTTCGGATACGCACCACCGGTCTGCGGATAGTCCGAACAGAACGTGCTGATGCGCGTCATGTTGACGGCTTCGGTGCGCGTCAGGATGTTCGAGTACGCCGCGTTCAACAGCAAGCCGAAGCGCCCGCTGTCGGTGTCCCAGTTATTGCTGTAGACACCGGACGCTTCGTAAGTTGGCTCCTCGGAGAGGTCGCCGTAGTTCGCGCGCCCGGTCAACGCGATCTTCTGCCCGTCCGAATCGAACGGCGAGCGCGTGCGCAGATTCACCACGCCCGAGATTCCGCCCTCGATCATCTCGGCGGTCTGGTTCTTGTAGGTGTCGACGCCCTGCATGAGTTCGGGCGACACGTCGTTGAAGTTCAGGCCGCGGTAACCGTCGGCCGAGAAGCTGTCACGGCCATTGAATTCCGTGCGCACGAATGTGAGTCCGCGGATCAATACCGTGGCGGGCTCGGCGGAGAAGTGGTTGCTGTCGTCGTTCGACTGCAGTCGCGACACGGTCACGCCCGGCACGCGTTGCAGCGCCTCGGCGACCGACTTGTCGGGAAACGCGCCGATGTCGGTCGCGGTGATCGAGTCGACGAAGGTATCGGCATTGAGCTTGATGCCCTGGGCCGTCTCCAGCGAGGCGCGCAAGCCGGTGACGATGACCTCGGGGACTTCGTCGGCCGCCTGTTCCTGCGCGAATGCAGGATTGATCAGGATGCTGCCACCCACGATGGTGAACAAATATTTGCGCGTTTTCATGTGCCCCCTTGTGAACGCTTTGCGTATATTTGCGTACACCAAAACCCACGATTTCGGCGTCGCTGTGCGAATACACTACCCATCTTGCGAAAACTTGCGCAATAGCCGGAGACGATTTTGCGTAAATTTGCGTGAATCGGTAACGTAATGCGGCGCGCCAGCCGGGGTCATGCCGGGTTGGTATCGCTATCAAGAGGGCTGACAAAGGAATCGAGTAGTTATGCGCGCTTCAAAAGGCAACGGCGGATCGATCACTCTCGAGAAACTCGCGCGCCTCGCGAAAGTCTCGGTGTCCACAGTTTCACGCGCGCTCAACGATCATCCATCGATCAGCAACTCGACCAAGAAGGAGCTCTGGGCGCTGGCGCGCAAACACGGTTACGAATTTCGCCGCCACATGCCGGCGAGCCCCATCGGTGCCGAGGGTGCGATCACCGTGGTGACGCCACGAGTGCGCGGCCGCCCGCTGCCGTTGTCACATCCGTTCTTTCTCGAATTGCTGGCCAGCATCGGTGAGGCCGCGCGTGATCGCGGCTGTGACTTCACCGTCAGTCACCTGACGCCGGCCAACTATGAAGACCTGGTGCACGCGACTACGACGGGACGCGCCAGCGGCGTGATCTTCCTGGGCCAGGGCACCTTGCACGATGAATTCAATCGGCTCGCGTCGACCGACGGTCGCTTCGTCGTATGGGGCGCGCAATTTCCCGGGCAGAAGTACTGCACGGTGGGCACCGACAATGCGCTCGGCGGCCGGCGCGCGACCCAGCACCTGATAAAACTCGGCCGCAAACGCATTGTTTTCCTTGGTGGCAGCGATCCCGAAGCCATGCAGCGTTACCGCGGCTACGGTGAGGCATTACAGGAAGCCGGCATGGCAATTGACGACGCACTGAGCGCGCGCGTCGAGTTCGAAGCCGAGTCGGCGGAGGCGGCGGTCGACCGGCTGCTGCTGCAGAAGATCCCCTTCGACGGGATCGTCGCCGGCAGCGACCTCATCGCGCTCGGCGGCATCCGCGCCCTGCACCGCAAGGGGATCGAAGTGCCACGCGATATCTCGGTGGTGGGCTACGACAACATGCTGCTCAGCCGGCTGAGCACGCCGACGCTCAGCACCGTGCAACAGGACATACCCAAGGCCGGACGCCTGCTCGTGTCCAAGCTGCTGGACTGGACCGGTGATCCGCGGCCGGAGATGCTGTCGACCGAGCTCATCATTCGCGAATCCTGCGGCGCGTGAGCAGACTTGTTAGTTAGCCGGCGGCCTTTCGACTAACAAATAGACGGATTCGCCGCGTCGGACGACAGCGCTGTCGTCGCTCGGAATTTATTACTCGTTGATTCCCCTTATTGACCCTCATCGCAGCAGTCCGTATACGCCAGAAGGTAGCGGTAACAGTAGCGGTAACATTTTTCGTAACGAGTCAATCAACGCAGGGGGATTTCCATGATTGAAGGTCTCAAGAAAGTCGGGCTGCGCGGCAAACATGTCGCAGCGGCTCTCATCTGCGTCGGCGGTCTGTACGCAGCACCGGCCGGCGCTCAAACCTGTGTGACGTCCAGTCAGACGGGCACCAACAACGGCAACTACTTTTCGTTCTGGAAGGACAGTCCCGGAACGGTGAATTTCTGCATGTATCCGAATGGCCGATACACCTCGAACTGGAGCGGCATCAACAACTGGGTGGGCGGCAAAGGCTGGCAGACCGGCTCGGCCCGGACGGTGACCTATTCGGGCACCTTCAATTCACCAGGGAACGGTTACCTGACACTGTACGGGTGGACCACGAATCCGTTGATCGAGTACTACATCGTCGACAGCTGGGGCAGCTACCGGCCACCGGGCGGGCAGGGCTTCATGGGCACCGTCGTGAGCGACGGCGGCACCTACGACGTCTATCGCACGTTCCGCGACAACCAGCCCTGCATCACCGGCTCGTCCTGCGATTTCTACCAGTACTGGAGCGTCCGCCAATCGAAGCGCGTCGGTGGAACCATCACGACGGCCAATCACTTCGCAGCGTGGGCAACGCTCGGCATGAACCTGGGCGCTCACAACTACCAGGTCATGGCAACGGAGGGTTTCCAGAGCAGCGGCAGTTCCGACATCACCGTGACTGAAGGAGGCGGTGGTGGTGGCGGCGGAGGTGGCGGTGGCGGCACCAAGAGCTTCACCGTGCGCGCGCGCGGTACCGCTGGCGGCGAGTCCATTCAGCTTCGCGTCAACAACCAGACCGTGCAGACCTGGTCACTGACCACAAGCATGCAGAACTTCACGGCTTCAACCACGCTGAGTGGCGGCATCACGGTCGCCTTCACCAACGACGGTGGCAGTCGTGACGTGCAGGTCGACTACATCATCGTGAATGGCCAGACCCGGCAGTCCGAGGCGCAGAGCTACAACACCGGCCTCTACGCCAACGGCCGATGTGGTGGTGGCGGCAACAGCGAATGGATGCATTGCAACGGCGCGATCGGGTACGGAAATACTCCGTAGCTGATTCGCATTTGATTCAGGAAAGGGTGGACTTCGGTCCACCCTTTTTTATGGCGTCCGGGTGAGCTGTTACGCGGTCAAGTCGGCGATGGCTTCGTTGGCGGCGCGAATCCCGCTGTCATGAGCACCATGGGCCGTGGAGAAATCGCCCGGGCTGGTGGCTTCACCTGCAAAGTAGATGCGTCGCTCGAAAGGCTGCGCGAGTCTGTTTCGTGCGCTGACATGTCCGGGCAGTGCATAACTGTAGGCTCCGCCTACGCGGGCCATGCGGGTCCACGAAGAGCCGGCGAGCGGTCGTAACAGGGAACGGATGCCGGAGCCGAACAAACTACTCAGCTGATCGAGCGCGTATGCAAAACCCGCGGCGACACCCTCTTCGGCAAGCAGTCGCGCGCGCTCACCGCCAAAGAAACATTCGATCACCGGCAAGCCAAAGGGCCGGATGTAGTACGAAGCTGTGAGCGCGTCCCGCGGATTGCCGGTGACGTGGGTCTCGGCTTCGAATGGCGCTGCGCCGGCAATCTCGAGGAACAGCTTTTCATTGAGTCCCAGCGGGAGCCGGCGCGCAGCTTCCCGCCAGGGGTCGAGTTCATTCGGCAGCCTGATGGTCTCCCCGGCGAGAACTGTCGTGGACACCGTGAAAATGGCCGCGCGGGCGCGAATCTCGCCCGTTGGCGTGGCGATCGACACGCCCTGCGCGTCGAGCACGAGGGATTCAACCGGCGTGCCCAGGCCGAGCGAAACTCCGCGCGGGAAGCTCCTCGCGATGAGTGCGCCATACCCGCTACGCAGGCGCCAGTTGTGCTCGCTCGAGGACTCGTCGTAAGCGACATAGTCCGCAGCCGACAGGCGTTCGAGCGTTGCGCCGCTGATGAAACTCACGATGGCGCGGATGTGTGCGTTCCACTCACCAGCTGGATCGAGTGCGTCAGCGGCGCGGTCGCTTGCAGGGGGCGATTGTGCCAGTCGAAGCGTCCAGGCTTCGAAGGCCTTCCATGCCGCGGCCTGTTCCTCCAGTGTGAAACCCAGGTTGCGATACTGCGCGCCCCACGCAGCCCGCGACTGTTCGATGGGTATGCCGGTGGCCGTCGCGATCTGCGCCCATGCGTTGCGATCGGCCGAGTGCAGCCAGCCGCAACCAACATCGAGATCGAGGCCGCGGACTTCCTGCGTGAATGCCCGGCCGCCAAGGCGCGAACTCGCCTCTAACAGGATTGTCGAGAGACCGCTGCCCGCGAGACGCCGTGCGGCACCCACGCCGGCTGCCCCGCCACCGACGATGACGATGTCAACGTCCGCACTCAAAAGAGTTTGACGCCGGTGAGCGCTGCGAGCTTCGCCAGTAGTTCGTCCTGGAAGCGCGTGTCCCGGGACTGGGCCGCGGGTTCTTGCCGCTCGCGGTGGTACCAGAGTCCGCCGCTGGTTTTCGCGGCGGGATCATCGCTGGTCGCGAGCCAGGTCTGTGTGAGGTGTCCCTCTTCGAGATCGTCGGGTGCGCCGCGACCGCCCATCTTGGTGGGCACCCAGCCGGGATCGACGGCATTGCTCAGCACCTTGGGCCATTGCCGGGCGACCGCGAAGGCGAGCGCGGTGATGTAGAGCTTGCTCTCCGAGTACGCGCGGCTCGTGTCCCAGCGCCGCTCTGACCAATCGATGTCGTCGAGAGGACCCTCGCCGCCGCGATGCATGCTGCTGCTCAGGTAGACCAGGCGATCGGGGCGTTCGATCAACCTGGTCAGCAGGTACGGCGCGAGGACATTCACCGCCAGCACCTTGGCGTGACCTTCCGGCGTCGTGCCGCGGTTCGGTTCGCGATAGATACCGGCGTTGTGGATGACCGCGTCCATGCGGCCGATCTTGTTGACCTGGTCCGCCAGGCTGCGGGTTTGCACCGCGCTCGCGAGATCGCCGATGACCACGCCGGCGGCCAGATCCGCAAGATCCATCAATGCGGCCGCGCGTTCCTTCGAACGCGCATGCAGCACGACCCGGTGGCCGTCGTTGATGAGGGCCTGCGCCGCGCCGCGACCAAGCCCGTCGGTGGATCCCGTGACGAAGACACGCATCTGGCGATCCTTTGCCCCCGCCAGGTGCGGGAGAAGTAGTGAGGCGAAGGGCAACGCGGGCGCAAGTAACGCCAGGCGCTTGAGCAAGCGGCGGCGGGAAGTCGACGTGGGTTGGTTCATGGTTTTTGGATCCATTGCGTTCAACCCCTCTTTCGCTGATTCCGCTCCCGTGCCAGATTGGCGCATGCGCTCGCGTTATGGCGCACTGGCCGCCTATTCAATACTGCTCGCCTGCATCGCGACCGGCGCCCTGCTGTTGGCACTGCTGGACGGCGTCAAGTTCCCGGGCTGGTGGGTGGTGCTTCTCGGCATCGGCGCTTGCCTCTTCGTGTGGCAGTTCGGCCTGCGCGCTCCGCGTCTCGGACTGATATCGATGGAGCGCCTGCCGCAGATCGGCCTGCTGCTGGTATTCGAACCCGCCGTGGCGGCAACTATCTGCGCCGCCGCTTCGCTCATCTGGCCGCTCGTCAGCCGCCGGTATAGCCAGGGCTCGCTGCAGGTGGCGGCGCTGCGCGGAATCCACAACGCCTCGATGACCGCCCTGATGCTGATGCTTGCCGGTCAGGCTTACCTGGAAAGCGGCGGCCGGCATCCGCTGACAGGGTTGTTCACGACGGACGTGGTGCCGCTGATCGCGATGGCACTGACGGCGCAGGTCGTCAATGTCACCCTGATGATCCTGTTCTTTCGCTTCGACGGTCGCGACGTGCGGAGCATTGTCACGCCGACCTACGCGCTCTCGGATCTCATCTTCGTCCCGGCGGGCGTACTGGCAGCCGTGCTTTACAACACCGGCAGTACGGTGGTCTTCGGGCTGTTCGTGGGGCTCATGCTGGTGTTCGTGCTCAGCTTCAACAGTATCGGCACGCAACGCGATCCCGTGCCCGCAGAGCGCGGTCCACTCACGCGGCTGTTCGAAGCCGGCCTGAAGCTCCAGGGTGCGCGCCGGGTCGACGAGCTCGGCGAGCGCATCCTGGCCGAGATGCGGACGCTGTTCCGCTTCGACGAGATGTATTTCGTGATCGTCGACCGCGAGCGTCGCCACCTGGATATCAGAGTGCACGAGCGCGATCAGGTTCGGCTGCCGGCGCGCCTGAAGCCCATTGAGTCCGGCCTGTTCGGCTGGCTGATTGCGTGGGCGAAGCCGCTGCTGGTCACAGACTGGGAACACGCGCCGCCGGAATTGGTGCAGAGAGCCGAGGCCACGGGGAAAGCAACCGGTTCAATACTCGCCGTGCCGCTGGTCAACGACGGCGTCGTGCTGGGACTGTTGAGTGTTCAACACACGCAGGCCGGCATCTACGCCAGCGGGGATCTTCACCTGATGCGACAGCTGGGCGAACAGGTTGCGGGCGCGCTCGCAGACGCGCGCGCCTTCGAAGACCTGGAGAAGTATCGCCGGCATCTCGAGGAACGCGTCGCGGAGCGCACCGAGGACCTCGAGAAGGCAAATGCCGAGAAGGAACGCCTGATCGCGATGTTGCGCGAGCGCAGCCTGAAGCTGGAGCGCGAATCGCAGGAAGATGCGCTGACGGGCGTTGCCAACCGGCGTTGCTTCATGCAGCGCCTCTCGGCCGAGATCGAAATGGCGCTCGCCCTCGGCCGGCCGCTCAGCATCGCGATCGCCGATCTCGATCACTTCAAGCTGGTGAACGACCGGCTTGGTCATCCGGTGGGCGACCAGGCGCTGCGCGAGAGTGCCGCATTGATGCGTCGCAGCTGCGGCCATAGCGACCTGGTGGCGCGCATCGGCGGCGAAGAGTTTGCGCTCCTGCTGCCGGGCATGGCACGCGATGACGCGACCGCGTTCTGTGAATCGCTGCGTGCTGCGGTCATGGCACACGACTGGCGCTCGATACATCCGGAGCTGGCGATCACCATCAGCATTGGATTGGCGCAATGGGATGGTTCCGCAGAGCTGGACGAGCTCGTTCAAACGGCGGATGCACAGTTGTATCGGGCCAAGCGCGCGGGAAGAAACCAGGTGGCGTAGTCGGCCGCGGTCTTGCGCCTTGGGGGCAGGAATGCGCGCGCGACTGAGCCCTTGCTTGCGCCGTGGATCGGCGCGATGCTCCGCCCCGAATCTCCGTGCCAACAATCCCTTCAACG
>Ga0190270_10000623_pt1 | contig 15510 bp, 9 predicted proteins | sample Popmic320T_FD_133748 | JGI IMG/M metagenome (GOLD analysis project Ga0190270, IMG submission 133748) | Populus adjacent soil microbial communities from riparian zone of Weber River, Utah, USA - 320 T | ecosystem: Environmental > Terrestrial > Soil > Riparian zone | place: USA: Utah | collected... | reverse complement strand
CGATAGCGTCGGGTACTTGGCATGCAGACTACCAAGCAACTTCAGAGATTTTACGTGGTCGAAGTTTTCCGGCCACAACCTCCTATCCCTGGTTCTCAAGGATCAGAAACTGTTTCTCTCCCTTGCGGGACGAGTGCCTTTGACCGGCGGCAATATACTACAAGAGTCAACCGTGCGCGCGTCGAAGGGACGAGCCCTTCAACTTGCGCACGGTCTCGATTTCCTATCCATCCAAGCCTATCGGCTGTGGATGGAGCATCCATCGAGGGAGAAGGTGAGTAATCAGATGTGGCTGTCCTTCGCCAAAAGTCATCCGATTCTAAAATGCCTCGCCCGGATCTCATGTAACCTAGCTCGACGACATTACATCCCATTTCCCAAGTTGTTGAAACTAAATGTGAACGAGTTTTGGCGAAGGACAGGACAAAGGATCACTTCTTTGATCCTTTGTCCCCTTGGTTCTTTGCATGAAAAAACGGCTACGCCATTTCCAGCCCCCGCATCGTTCCAGAGCCGGAGGAGAACTTGTCGGTTTCGAAGCCGAAGCGCTGCAGGATCGAAACGAAAAGATTGGTGAGCGGGTAGTTCCGTTGCCGATCGTAGCCGATATGTTGGCCGTGTTTGAAACCGCCTCCGGCCAGAATCGTCGGCAGGTTGCTCGTGAGATGCTTATTCGCGTCGCCCATGTTCGAGCCATACAGGAGCACGGTCCGATCGAGCAGGGTTTCGCCGCCTTCTTCTCGCGACCGCAAATCCTTGAGGAGCTGATCAAAGAGTAGCATGTGGGTCATGTCGATAAGCTCGAGTTCTTTGATCTTCGCGGGCGATTTTCCGTGATGGGACAGCCCGTGATAGCCGTCCGACAGGATCTGATCTCCGATCTTGAGAGCAGGCGAGCTGACGGCGTCGAGCATGAGGGCGATCAGCCGCGTCGAATCGGTCTCCAGGGCGAGCCGCGCCATGTCATACATCAGCCGCGTTTTTTCGAAATAGTCGCGAGCATCGGTCGGGTCGACCGGCTGTTTCTCGCTCACCACGGGTTTGGGCTTTTGCTCCCATGCCGCGGAATGATTGAGTCGCTGTTCGAGCTCGCGGACGCCGGTCAGATATTGATCGAGCCGTTGTTTGTCGCGGGCCCCGACCTTTCGTTGCAACCGGTTGGTCTGGTCGGCGACAGTGTCCATCACGCTCTGGCCGAGTTCGAGCCGGCGCATCTGCGCTCGGACTTCCTCGGGCGACCCGGTCAGGAACAATCGTTTGAACACATCGGAGGCCTTATAGTCGCTCGGGATCATCACGCCCGACGAGGTGAACGAGAGACTTCGCTGCCCTTGTTGGATATTCACGCCAAGCGTCAAGGACGGAAATCTGGTCAGATGACCGATGCGTTCGGCCAGATACTGGTCTAGCGAAATCGTATTACGAAATCCGCCGCTGCCCGGGTGCGGCGCGCCGGTCAGAAAACAAATGTCAGCAGGGTGGCCGCCGGCGTCTACGTCCGGATGGGAGGCGCCGCTGAACACCGTGAAGTGATCCCGATGAGCGCATATGGGTTCCAGATACGGCGATAGAGTATATCCACGGCCGGTATCGCCGGCCGCCGGAAAAAACTTGTCGGGCAACACCCCGAGGTTATTGCAGATCGCGAAGAATCGGCGCGGCGCTGCCGCTTCTGTGCCTGCTTTGGTAAAATCGGGCATCATTGCGTCGAGCATCGGCAATCCCAGCGCGACGCTGGCGCCGCGTAAAAAACTACGTCGGGAAAGGGAACTTTTAGTCGAGATGCGAAGAGTATTCATGTAGTTTTTCCCTCAGAGGATTTACTTGTTCCGAAAGAGATCGCATTCTATTAGCGCCTCAATCAGCGACTTTACACCATAGTTTTTTGTACGATCCAAAATGGCTTCAACTTTCGGGCGATCGCCGAACCGTACCGGAGCGCCCGTCGAATAGATAACAAGTTGGTTGACGAAATTTCGAGCGATCTGGCGCTCGTCCTGGAGGAGCAGCCGTTTCAATTCTCGAACATCCTTGAAATTGGCCCCGCCGGGGAGCGCGCCCGAAGCGTCGACGGGTTGGGTCTTGTGAAATTCGAAGGGTTGACCGCTTTTTGCGTAGCCAGGGACTTTCTCGCCGTCGCCGATTGCGCGGTACCGACCGCGCCACCCGCCCATCACGTCGAAATTTTCGAGGGCGAATCCCGCCGGATCGATTTTGGCATGACAGACATTGCAGCTCTTATTCTTCCGATGTTTGTCGAGTTGTTCCCGGATGGTCTTCGCCCCACGAATATCCGGTTCGACCGCCTCGATTCCGGGCGGCGGTGGGGGCGCAGGTTTGCCTAGAATTCGCTCCATGATCCAAGCGCCTCTCAACACAGGCGACGTCGTTGTACCATTCGCAGTCACTTTCAGAACGCTCGCCTGAGTCAGCAGACCGCCTCGCGGCGAATCCGGTGGCAATTGAACCCGCCGAAAATCCACGCCTTTGATCCCTGGGATTCCGTAAAGAGTCGCCAACCGGTCATTGATTATTACGAAATCCGAGGCCACTAGGTTACGAGTGGGTAGATCCCCACGAATCAATTCTTGAAAGTATCTCCGGGTCTCGTCGACCTGTGACTCCACCAAATAGTCGTCCAGGACGTAGTCCGAATAAAGCACCGCGTCCGGCGACGTGTTGTTGATCTTGCGGAGATCGAGCCAGTAATCGAGAAAGGCTTCGGTGAATCGCTTTGATTTGTCGTCGGCCAACATCCGCTCTGCCTGCGCCAACAAGGTCGAGGTCTTTTTTAAAGCCCCGCGTTTCGCCAGATCCCGCAGCGTCTCGTCCGGCTCCGAGTTCCATAGAAAATAGGAAAGCCGCGAGGCCAGGGCGTAATCATCGAGCCGCCCCGGTTTTTCCTCCATTGTAATGAAGGCAGGCGAGCACAGGACTGCGGAATAGGCCGTAATCATGGCGTCCGCAAAACCAAGGCCGCTTTTCATTGCCGTGTCCGCGAGCTTTACAAATTCCTGAATGTCCGACTCGACGACCGGGCGACGATAGACTTCCTGGACGAAATTGCGGAGCAGACGCTTGGCGTCCGCCTGCGGATTTTGGGAGATGACTTCGATCGCGCCTTTTTCATTCTTTTTGCACACGAGGTCGCCGAACATCAGGCGGCGGCCTTTACCCGTGAACTCTTCCTTGATTGGTCCGTCGACTTCCATCCAACGAAACGATACGCCGGGTTGGCCGTCTTTTTCCGCCAGCGGGTTATGCCAGCTCCCCGGCGGTCGCGAGCGGAAAAACCGGACGGCGTCAGGCCTGATGGTCTCCCCTTTCAGCAGGTAGGCTTCGATCTCATAGGTTCCGGCCTCGGGTTTGACATCAAAGGCGCCGATCCTGCGAACCGTACGTGGAGGAACCTCCGCGTACAAAACGATCGGCTCCTGGGTTCGGCCGACCGACAAATTGTCGCGGCTCGGCTTCCACCACTTCTCCTCATTCATCGGAGCCGCCCAAAAGGTGTGGGCATTGATCCGCAATTTATACCGCCCAGAGGCGGGCGTTTTGAATTTATTGAAGCGGATTTCGATCGGCTCGTAGCTGCTCGCCACGACGCCCATGCCTTCCAGATCGCGTTTCGCCGGATCTGCGGCCCCGACCGTCATCGGTTCCTCGGGTTTCTTTTTCAGGATCTCGACGTCCGCCGTATTCCCGAGAAGCGGGAATACCGCCCGCTCGGGGGCCGTGTTGAATTGCGAAAAGGAGACTTTTCGGAAAAACGCGGGTTGCTCCCGGGCGTAATAGCGAGTCGTCGTGAACTCGGGGTCGGCCGCTCCCGGGTCCATCACCTGGCGCAACGCTTCGTCGGCCGCCGCCAAATATCGACCCATCTGGACATGAGTAACGTCCAGGGCGTCCCCGACTTTGTTAAAGCGATAGGCCTCGCCGTCCTCGGGCAGCATCTCTTTGACCATCAGCCAGGGAGCGCCGAATAGGTCACGCAACGTGGCCTCGTACTCATAGCGGTTCATCCGCCGCCAGGTCGAGCGGCCTTCGCGTCGAGTCCGCGCCTGGTCTGCGTCGATCAGCGGTTGGGCGACGGCCTTTAAAAATTCGGCGCGAGCGTCATCTTCCGGCTGCGGCATTTCCTTGGGCGGCATCTCTCGGTCGCGCACCCGGTCGTGGATCCTGACCCAGAGGTCATAGGATTTGGGATCGGTCGAATCGAACTTGAGCGATGTGAGGTCGAGATTGCCTTTCTTCGATTTACTGTCGTGGCAGGCGAAGCAGTTCGCCTCTATAAACTCCCGCATGCTCAGGGTGGCGCGAGGTTTTCGCGCATTGGCCCCGATGTCCTGCGGCGCCGGGAGCACAAACCACGCAAATCCGAGCGCCGTCGCGAGAACAGCCATGAATTTGATCCGCTTGTTCATGATCACTCTGCTAATATAATTTTGGTATTGATGAGATCGCCAGACGGGTCGTTTCCGCCCGGCGGTTTCCATTGTACCTTAGCATAGCAGGATGTCGGCCGGCGGGCGAGTAAAGAGGGGTTAATTGCTGGCCGTTAACCTCTCTTTACAGGGATTTCTTCTTCAATTCGCCTGTCCTTCGCCAAAACTCGATTCATCTGTGCTTTCAACAACATCACTTGTCTTTCTCCCAACCAAAATTTTCGAGATCAAAATCTGATCCTAGCGTAGAGTGATCGTTAATAACGGCAAGTTAACTGTTAACACTGGATGTCGGTAAGTATATGAAAAGAAAGAGAGACGGAATTGTTACTATGGACAGCCGTCGAAGCGGCGCACAGCCAGAATTGTCGTGCTGCGAATCTGTACCTACCCGCTCCGTGAATTGCCGCGTGGATTCGTGTTTGATTGCAATGGATAAGGCATGGTTTGGACGATAGCGACCGCTTACGAACCGTGTCAAGAATGGCGTCCAAACGCCATCTTATGGATTGTTTACGCTGGCAATTTGCTCGGATCGTGTCGCGGCGGAATCCGGAACCGTCAAATCATGGTGGGTAATATAACGAATTGAAATCGGTTGGTTGTCTTTGACTTCGGCGCGCACTAAAACCTGGAAATAAGGTGGATGCGCATTGTCTTTGGCATTCGGGCATCGGCGGAGTTGGGCATTCAGTTCGCGTAAATGCTCCGGTTGCGTGACATATTCCGCAGCAGCCAGCGTCGCCCAGGTGTTGCATCCGCTCAGCATCAGAATGCGGCGATGTTCGGCTTTGCCGGGCCACAACGTCACAACGGCGTAATTGGGAGCGGCGCTATCTTGCGAGTCGTAAATCTGCTCTTCACCGGGTTGGGGACGACGGTTGATGACTTTGCCGTTGACGCCATCGGGGCTGATCGCAAAATCGTTCGGATAGTTCAGTTCATCTGCCAGCGTGTGGAAACGCATGGAAGAAAGAAAAATCAGATTGTAGTTTTTCACTTCCTGCCAGCCGACCAGCCGGTTGCGCGCAACCCGCAATTCGCGCGATTGTTGCCAGAAAAATTGAGACAGCGTATGAATCCCGTGAGCTTCGCCAACGCCTGTATACACCTCAACCGGGTTTAAGATTCTATTGAAGGTCTTCTGAAAGGTTTGCAATCGAGTGCCAACGCTTGTCTCCACATCCAATGGGGAATTGACCCGCACGTCACGGAGAAACAAGCCATCGCTGACAAAAAACTGCGGCGTTCCGTAAGCCAACACTGTGCTGACGCCAGGTTCAAAAAACCTTCCCCACAACGGTTGATAATCCGGATCGAGTCTTCGTGATGATTTGGCCGGAGCGGCGTCAGGCGTTGTCGCAATCCGAGTTTGTACCTGCTGAAAGGTCATGGTCGCCAGAATGCCAATGGCAAAGGCAATTGCCACAGGCCCCCAAACAGGCCAGGCAATGCGGCGAGCGGGCAAAGCCGGAATCAGCTTGGCAGGTCGGCTAACCGCGACCTCAACCAATGCAACTTCCGATGAAGTCATTTCGGATGACGCACTTTGGCAAACCTGAAAGGCGGGGACGTAACTACCTTTGGGCAGTTCAATTTGGAGTTCGCTTGCCGCTCCTTCTTCCTGATAAAAACTCGCCAGTTTTTTGCGAAGTTGGGCGGCCTGGACGCGCACCACGGCATCCGTTCGCGGATCGAATTCCTGGCCACGCTGAAAGACTTCCAGGCCGATGGTGTATTCCTTCAGTTCGCCATCTTCGCCAGCCAATTTCTTGGCGACAACGTGACGCAGAAACTTTTCCAGGCTTTTGGCCTGGCGAAAGCGCTTGCTGCCCACAATCATTTCCAGATGCTGGTTGATCTTTTCGGGTTCAATTTCGGCTTGGATGGACTCTTGGTGTTGGATTTTTCCGGTCTGGCTCATTTCATACCTCTCTGTCCTTTAATCCCTGAAAACAAAAGAGATTCACCGGTTTTTAACGGTTAATGCACGCTGATAACCTTGTTTCCTGACCAGGAAGCGCGGTAGAGACTTCTACATAACTCGAGCAGTCTGACAAAACAGGCCTTCTTTATAGAAGCCGTAAGAAAGCACGTCAAGAACAGTTAATAGACTGGCGAAACGCTTTGCTGGGAATCCAATCTGATCCGCGCAAAAATCTATCTTTGATTTTCGGAGGCTTTATGTCCAAGACTCGACGAAGCGCGTTCTCCTGGCTGTACGCTCTTTGTTTGTCAACTCTGCTGGTTTCAACGGCAAGCGCTCAAACCATTACTGCCACCCTGAACGGAACCGTTACGGACGAAGCGGGAGCGGTGGTGCTAAACGCAAAAGTGACCGTCACCGCCAACAGCACCGGTCAGGCCAAAACAGTGACGACCGACAGTGAAGGACGCTATTCCGTGCCGTTTCTGCAACCCGGCGGATACAGCGTAACGGTGGAGGCCCTGGAGTTTGCGAAATCCGTCCGCTCCGGTTTGAATCTGGAAGTCGCCCAAACGGCCACGCTCGACCTCAAACTGAAAACCGGAAACACCACCGATACGGTGGATATCACAAGCGATGCGCCGCTATTGGCGACAGAAACCTCTTCACTGGAGTCCACCATTGAAAACAAACTGATCGAAAACCTGCCCTCTGCGCAACGCAGCACGCTCGCCTTCATCAACATGACGCCGGGCGTGATTGACGCAGGCTTCGCGCTGGCACAGGGCGAAAACCTGAACACGAATGGCAATGCACAAGGGCCAATCGGTAGCCCCGGCAATCGTAACTTCTTCGATTCCAGTTTCACGGTTGGCGGCGGGCAAAACTCCACAAATGACGTGTTGCTCGATGGTGTGTCGAACACGGTTGGGGATTTTAACGGCGTGGCGGTCAATCCGCCGCCGGATTCGGTGCGTGAATTCAAGGTCTTTTCCGGCGCGTTTTCGGCGGAATACGGCCGTTCGGGCGGCGGTGTAGTCAATATGATTACGAAGGCCGGAACCAGCCTATATCACGGATCGCTCTACGAATACTTCCAAAATGGCGGATTGAACGCCAACGGCTGGCAACGAAACCGCAGCGGACAATTGGCCAATGGCCAAGACGCGCTGCCGCGTATTCCAATCAAGCGCAATCAATTCGGCGCCGCTATTGGCGGCCCGATCTGGTTACCCAAAAAGTTCTTCGGCCCGATTGGTTATGAAAATAAAGAGAAGATGTTCTTCTTCTTCAATTACGAAGGCCGCCGCGAACGCAATCCGTTTTCACGTCAGTTGACCATGCCTACCGCCAAAATGCGCAAAGGCGACTTTTCAGAACTGCTGACTGGGGCGACACGCACAGGCCAAATGGAAATTGATGGCACAACGCCTTCGCTTTTCGGACAGCTTTACAATCCATTTGGAGCGTTGGTGAATAACAAACGTCAGGCGTTTGCGGGCAATCGGCTGGACGCGTTGCCCGTTTGCGGCAGCGGAGCGCGCACTTCGGCCTGCCTGGATTCGGTGGCATTGAAAATTCTGGAATATCTTCCGCTCCCCAACCAACCGGGACTGACGGACAATTACGTCGTTTCGGACATCGCTCAATTCTCCCGCGACCTGTACGCGATTCGCGTTGACCAAACGCTGTCTGAAAAACACAACTTTTTCGGGCGCTACAGTAAAGAGCGCCGGTTTCAAGCCGAGCCGACATTCCTGGGGTCTGTTGCCACAAATTCGCGCGTCATTGTGGACACCTTTCACAACGCGACACTCAATGACGTGTATTCCATCAGGCCGAACCTGATTAACAACGCGCGTTATGGTTACACGCGGGCACGCGCGCACCAAACGCCGGTCAGCGAGGGCTTCGATCCGGGGTTGCTGGGATTTCCATCCTACATTCTGAATACTTCGCCCATCGGCGCATTCCCGATTTTGAGTTTTGAAGCGGGCGCACAAGGGCAAGGCCGGGCAAGCGAAATTACTGCAGGCCAGATCGGCGGTAGCGGAAATAATCAGCCGCGCGATACGCAAACGTTCGCCGACGCCGTCACCTGGCTGAAAGGCGCGCACACTGCCAAATTCGGCGCGGAGTTTCGTCTGCTGCGCTTTTTCGCATTTCAGTACAACAATCCGGCAGGCGCCTACAATTTTGCTCGGAGCCAAACGCGCGGCCCGAACCCGAACATGACGCCGACAAACATTCTGGAAACCGGTTCGTCGTTCGCATCATTCTTGCTCGGTATTCCATCGAGCGGTTCCAAAGAGCAGGTCACACCGATCACGCTTTATCATCATTACTATGCTGGTTTCGTCCAGGACGATTGGAAAGCGACGCGTAACTTGACATTGAATTTGGGCTTGCGTTGGGATTACGAAACCGGCACGGCTGAAACCCATGGATTGATCAGCAATTTCGATCCCGAAGCGGCTTCACATCTGGCTGGACGTGTTGCAGCGCCCGCCGATCCAATCATACGCGCGTTGCGACCAAACTTTACAGACCTGCGTGGTTTGATCAGCTTCCCGGATGGCCCGCAAACGAAGTATCCCAAGAAGCGCTTCGCTCCACGCATTGGGTTGGCGTATCGGCTTGGAGAAAAGACTGTCTTGCGCGGAGGATACGGCGTTTTCTTTGTGCCGTATTCGGTTGAGCAAACTTCGGCAATCGGCAACGTCTTTTCCGTCAACATGACGCAAGCGTTCAACAACGCGCAAGTTCAGCAGCCAGGCACGGCAGCAGCGCCGACACTCTTTTTGAGCGATCCCTATCCGGGCGGCATCACGGCCCCACCAGGTAGGTCGCTCGGTCCTGACACGCTGATCGGCCAAAGTCCCGTTCTGGTGGAACCGTTCCGAAAGAATGGATACTTGCAACAATGGAATTTCGTCGTTTCGCGCCAGTTGGCGAGAAGCCTGGTGCTGGACATAGCCTACTCAGGCAGCCACGGCGTTCGGTTGCCGTACCGTACGCTGAACATCAACCAAATTCCCAGAGAGTATTTGGATTACGCCAAGGCTCACTTTTCCGAAGCGCGCGATTTCAATGGCGTCCAGGCGACCAGCGTGGCGCAGTTCTTTAACCAATCGGTTGCCAATCCGTTTTTCGGATTGATCACCAATCCGAACTCTACGCTGCGCACTGCGACGGTGACACGCGCGCAGTTGCTGAAGCTGTATCCGCAAAACGACAACCCGACGATTTTCAACGGGCATTTCGGCGCCGCCAAATACAATTCGCTGCAGGTCAAGTTGGAAAAACGCTTTAGCGGTGGACTGTCGGCCAACGCCAGCTACGTCTGGGGCAAGCTGATTGACATCGGCCGCAACGGCAACAACAACAGCGGCACAGCCACCAGCGTCGAAGATGCGTTTGACCTCGCGGGCGAATACTCCATTTCAAGCTTGGATATTCCACACCGCTTTGTCGCCAGCTTCAGCTACGAACTGCCGTTCGGAAAAGGCAAGCGCTTCGGCCAGAACTGGAATGGTTTCCTCAATGGGCTGGCTGGCGGATGGCAAGTCAGCGGCACAGCGACGCGCCAATCTGGTTCGCCGCTTTCGATTTCGGCAGCAGGCATCGGACTGAGCTTTGCCACACGTCGTCCAGATCGGTTGGCGGATGATGGCAGTTTTGACGATGCGCGCGATCGCGCACGCGCTGGCCAGACTTGGTTCAACACCGCTGTCTTCGCACAACCTGCAGATTTCACACTTGGCAATGCCGCGCGCAATTACAGCGATGTTCGCCGCGACGGATACCGCAACGTGGATTTGTCCGTGCTGAAAAACATTGTGTGGAGCGAAGGCCGCCAGAAGATTCAATTCCGCGGCGAATTCATCAATGCCTTCAACAACGTGGTGTTCGGCACGCCCGGCACAGCGGTAAACGATCCGGCGAATTTCGGCATTGTCCGCACGCAGGGCAATCAGCCACGCCTGATTCAGTTGGCGCTGCGGTACACATTCTGATCGCGTGAGTAGGGCAACCTGCCGAGGTTGCCCTACTTTTTCAAAGGGTATTTTGAGGAAATCAGGGCAACCTCGGCAGATTGCCCTACTTTTTTAAGGAACTTTCGTGCATCGTCTTATATTACCTCTTCTGCTTCTCATTCTCGCGTCAACGGCAAACACACAATCGAACAACCAAGCGCAATACGATCTGGTCATTTACGGAGGCACGGCAGCGGCAGTCACCGCAGCCGTCCAGGCCAAGCAAATGGGCAAAACCGTGATTATCGTTTCGCCCGACAAACATCTGGGCGGATTGTCCAGCGGCGGTTTGGGGTTCACCGACACCGGCAATAAAGCCGTCATTGGCGGTTTGGCGCGCGAGTATTACCACCGCGTCTATCAGCATTATCAAAAGCCAGAAGCCTGGAATTGGGAGCGCCGCGAACAATTCGGCAACATAGGCCAGGGCACGGTGGCGCTGGACGGCGAAAACCGCACCATGTGGATTTTCGAGCCGCACGTCGCCGAACAAGTTTTTGAAGACTTCATCCGCGAATACAAAATTCCAGTCGTTCGCAACGAATGGCTGAACCGAAAAACCGGCGTCAAAAAGTCTGGCGCAAGCATTGTTTCAATCAAAACGCTGAGCGGGAAAACGTACGCCGGCAAGATGTTCATTGATGCCACCTACGAAGGCGATTTGATGGCTGCCGCAGGTGTCAGTTACCACGTAGGTCGTGAGTCCAAAGCTCAATACGGCGAACAATGGAATGGCGTGCAAACCGGTGTGCTGCATCACCGACATCATTTCGGCGCGGTCAAAGATAAAATCAGCCCGTACTGGATTCCTGGCGATCCGAAAAGCGGCGTTCTGCCGCGCATTTCCACCGCTCCGCCGGGCGAATACGGCGCGGCGGACAACAAACTGCAAGCGTATTGCTTCCGCATGTGCTTGACCGACCACGCCGAAAACCGTGTTTCCTTCCCGAAACCTGCCGGGTACGATCCGAAGCAATACGAATTGATGCTGCGGATTTTTCAGGCGGGCTGGCGCGAAGGTTTTCAGAAATTCGACCGCATCCCCAATCACAAAACCGACACCAACAATCACGGCCCGTTCAGCACGGACAACATCGGGTTCAACTACGATTACCCCGAAGCCAGTTACGAACGCCGCCGCCAGATCATCCGTGAACACGAACAGTATCAAAAAGGCTGGCTCTATTTCATCGCCAACGATCCGCGCGTGCCCAAAGACGTGCAGGACGAATTTCGTAAATGGGGGTTGGCCAAAGACGAATTCAAAGACAACGGCAACTGGCCACATCAGATTTACGTCCGCGAAGCCCGGCGTATGGTCGGCGCGTACGTGATGACCGAAAACGAATTGCTGAAAAAACGTCCGACGCCGGATTCGGTCGGCATGGGTTCTTACGGCATAGATTCGCACAACATCCAGCGCTACATCATCGGCACAGGTAAAGACGCTTACGTTCAGAACGAAGGCGACATTGGCGTTTCGACCAATGGCCCTTATCAAATTGCCTACGGTTCGCTGGTTCCAAAAAAGGGACAGGCGGATAACCTGTTCGTACCGGTGGCGATGTCGAGTTCCCATATAGCTTACGGCAGCATCCGCATGGAGCCGGTCTTTATGATTCTGGGACAGTCCTCCGCAACTGCGGCGGTGATGGCGATTGATGGAAAGCTGGCGGTACAGGATGTTCCGTATGCGAAGCTGCGCGAGCGGTTGTTTCAGGATAAACAAGTGCTGGAGTACTCCGCCACGAAGTAAGCTGTTTTCAAACACACAAGCCGCAGATTTCACTGAAATGGCCTTGCGTTAACCTTTCTCAGTGGGTCGTGTATCAAAAGTGATGATAGCCTGCTAAAGAGGCTCGGATAAGTTATGCTTCCGCCGCGATGTGTTACGAAGCAATCATTTGTCCGAGATGCTCGCTGATGACACGAGTTTGGACAAATGAGGGAAGGCCGATCGGCTTCCCCAAGATGAGTTAGTTGTATAGCGATAGAAAAAAACTCCTGGACGCAAAGTGTACAAGATTTCCGCTCACAACCCACCATAGACAAGCAGAAAAATCACTATAAAGGCCAATCCTACTTTAGATTGCCATCTTCGCCACGATGCCACAGAACATACCAAAACCAGTAATAGACTTAAATTACGCCACCATAACAATAGCGTTAATTCCGTAGGAAACGGGCGCTCGTAAGGCCAGGGAAGAATATACTTAGACAACATGATTTGATGTGCAATAAAAGTAGACAGACAGGCCGGAATGATGAGCCATCGCAAAGTTAATCGCCAATTTGACCTGTCCTTCGCCAAAACCTCATCTGCCTTTAGTTTCAATAACTTGGGAGAACCGGATATAACATGTTAACTGGAGTTATATGAGATAAATGTGAGGCATTTGGCGTCGGGGTGAGGTTTTGGCGAAGGACAGGATTCCCGTCGGCTTTTTCTTGGCATATAATCTCTCCAACTCGCAGTGGTATATCTTATGGCTGAGGACGCTGCGGAACCGGGGAACCGAAAGGGTCCCCATAAAATCGAAAAGCCGGTCAGTACGGAGCAACGCTGGCCGGCTTTTGCTATTTACTCTCCCCAAAGATGTCTACTCTTATTCGGCAATTAAAAATGATAGTCTTCAATTGGTCTCAAGCTACGTGATCACCTTGATCGCACGAGAGCCGTCAGGATTTCGATCTCGGCGGCTTTTGCTATTCCGGCGCCTGGATCGGGCCGTACCATTCGGCTGAAGCCATATCCTCGCGGCGGCTGATTGCGTCGGTCCCGACCCAGTAAATATCGAAATCTTTATCAAGCCATACTACTCGCGGAAAAGGATACGATTCACGGCCGCGATCCTTGTTGTAATTGGTGATAAAATTTCTGATCCAGTAAAAGCCGGACTTCGTCGGCCAATTAGTTGTCCAAGTCATTTCTTCTTCGACTCCTTCTTCGCCAGCAGATCGAGCAGCCGATCTTTGCAAATAGGGCAGGGCGGTTTGGTGGTGGTCATTTGCTTTCCTCAAACCCGCGCGACCGTATCCACAAATCAAGCGCCTCTTTCGGCGTCGAGCCGATTGATTCCCGTCCTTCCTCCGGCTTTTCCCGAAGAAATCCGTGATACCAAGCGCCGCCCCAGGCGCTGAGGACGTCGGCGTATTCTCCATCGAGTTTGATTTCCATCGCCCCTTTCCCGGCCCTGTCCGTATATTCAGCGGTTAAGCGGTGAGATATTGTTTTGGTTATGGTTGTGTCTTTAAGTTTCGCCATGGGCGCCTACTTGTTGAAATCAGATTCTCTTAGACGCGGAGAAAATACGCAACTGACTTGTCCTGCTGTCAAATAGGGAAGCCTTTTCTGTCACTTTACGGTTCTGTTGCAAAAAACAGATGTCCCGTATTGATAATGGTAGACTGTCCTGATCCTGAATCTTCCTCGAAGGTCTGCCTGTGGCCGACACCAATCTATTCAAGTGGCGTCACTATGAGTCCGAAATCATCCTTCTCTGCGTCCGCTGGTATCTGCGCTACGCTGTCGTTCGCCAAAACTCCATCAGCCTTTTAATTCTTACAGTTAGCCTGTCGTTCGCCAAAACCCTATCAGGCTTGTATTTTCAATCACTTCCTCAGGCCGCCCGCCGCTCGTAGCGATGATGCAACCCGCCGACTTCGGCGATCTCAATTACGGCTCCTAAATCCGGCGGCTGCTTCGCTCTCGGCATAGGCGCATCCTTTGCTAGCGATAAATGTGTGCGTGACCGATGGTAATACCTAATATAACTTTTCAAGATACGTCGCAAATGCTTTTCGTTGAACACGATCACGTGATTCAGGCACTCGCGCCGGATTGAGCCGATCAGCCTTTCCACATAAGGAGATTGCCACGGGCTATGGGCGGGAGAGATGCATTCCATAACTGGCAACTTCTCCATCGTCATTGCCACGATCGGAAAACGGCTGAAGACAGAACAGCCATAGGTACGAATGACAATCGCCAGATGATTGAGGAGATGTGTGACGCGAAAGTGTGCGCCGCGGAACGCGCGGCTGAATCCCTGACACAGTCAGGAGAGGTTCGGAGGAAATACCTCTGGGCCGTCCGATTGACCTGAAGGCGAAAGCCAGAGGGGAAAAGAGCATGTCGGAGAAGCGGGAGTCGCTGGAAGACGCTGAAGGCGACGTCCTGCAAGGCCCGTGCGATAAGGCGAAAGCTGGATTGCCTGAACCCCAATCCCCAGTGGTGGAACGTCGCATTCGTCGCTACAGCGTTTAAGAGCGGCGCTGCCGGGAGCGCATCGTTATGCTTTTGCGACGCGTAACCTCCGCCCGGCAGACGATGAACAACGAGTTCATTCAAGGGGATGAGTGGGGCGCCTAAGTCGCACTCGATACGTTCAGTCGCAACGGAACGCGGGATCGCCTAAGGGGCGAGAGCCCTATGGTGACGGAATCTCCATAGTAGTCTGAGCTGGGGAAAGCCCAATACACGGCGAAGGGAGATAGGTGATCTGATAACCAAGATGGAGAGGTACGCGAGATGCGAAACGCCGAAACCATATTGAATATCGTCCGTAAACAACGGCATAGATCACTGGAAAGCTAACTGAGATCGAAAGACTCATGGTTAGTTTGGAGGGGAGCTGTTGGAAAAGTGCTTTATCGAGCAACTCGCTGGCAGCCTACCCTACGTCAAATCCGGTTCTGTGAGGGACTGGGGGTGAAATTCCCCCGGTCTACTCGACTCAGTCTCAGCCGCGCAAGTTCTTTAAATTCGACACTATGAATCGCATAAGTTATTTGCTTGGAGAGTTCGCCAACAGTATCGTTTGCTAAACAAACCCCTAAATCTTCACATCGTTCGCTGGTGCGACACGAGGTCGCACCAGCATTTGATCTGAAAAACTATATCAATGACGGGAAGCAAGGCTGCAAGCGAAGGCGTAAAGTCGGCCCCGCTGAAATTGTCCAATATTGGACAGAACTTTATCCCGAGCCGGCCGATCATGGGATATCGAATAGTGGGCCGGGAACGGCGCGCGAACCTCTTGGAGCAGGTGGGCGCGGGAGCGTCCATCTGCTCCGCTTCTTGGGCATACCTTCTCCGCTT
>Ga0190270_10000622_pt1 | contig 15511 bp, 13 predicted proteins | sample Popmic320T_FD_133748 | JGI IMG/M metagenome (GOLD analysis project Ga0190270, IMG submission 133748) | Populus adjacent soil microbial communities from riparian zone of Weber River, Utah, USA - 320 T | ecosystem: Environmental > Terrestrial > Soil > Riparian zone | place: USA: Utah | collected... | reverse complement strand
AGTTCGAGCGTCTGCTGAAGATGCTGTTGATCATCGACCTGGAAGATGGCCTTCCAGGACGGCGTCGGGAGCACGGGGCCGTCGAGCGCGAACGCGTATTCGCCGCCCAGCGGGGCCGCGAAATCGTTGCGCAGGTCAATTCCCTGCTCCGCCTGGAACCTCTGCAAATCTTCCCAGGCCTTCTCGTCGCCCCTCTTCAGCGCCCCGAACAGGTCGTCAACGAGCGCGGTGGGCTCTTTGACGACGAAGGCGGCGACCAGGCTGGCGTCGGGCGAGATGAATTCGAGCGCGCCCATCGGCCCCGGTTGAGCCAACCACGACGTGACGCCGCGCTGATTTTCGCGGAAGCTTATGACAGCGCGGTTGTAAGGCCTGCCATCTTTTTCTTTGATCTCGACGATGAAGTAGCGCAAATCAGTCACGCCGAGTTGTTGGGCCGCCACCGCGTCTTTCTCCTTGCGCAGCGACTGCATGACGATCCGGTCGAGGTCGGCGGCGATCACCAGTCCAGCGCCGTCGCGGTAGAGGTTGGCGATCTGCGCGTAGAACGGCGTCGTGGCGAACGGCTTCGCCCCCTGCCGCATCCTCGCCGCCAGACTCTGAAGCTGCTCGCGCCCCGGCGAGACCGCGACCAGGTCGCCGGTGATCCAGATGAAGAATTCATCCTTGCCTTCCGGCCCAATATTCATCGGGTCGTCAACTATGCGCGCGTGCTTTCTTTCGGCGCCCAGCTTCTCCAACTGGCCTTCCAGGAAGCCGCGGAACGCGCCGCCGTTCTTCACTTCGGCCAGCAGAACGGGCTCTTCAGGCTCGCCCGAGCCATTGGGGTTGGCCGCGGCGGCGACCACTATCTCGTCGCCGAGATGCGAGCCGAATTCCCGCATCAGCTCGATCGCCTGATTCAGCCCCTGGCGCTTCCCTCCTGGCTTATTGGATTCTTTCTGCTCTTGCTCCCACCATTCGCGCAACTCGTCGTTCTTCTGTAAATTCTCCTGCAGGATTACATTCGCGCGGGCGAGCGTCTCGCCGATGTTCGGGATGGCCACGTAGATCACAGTGTCTGCGGGGGCCAGGTCGAGCAATCGTGTCGAATAGCGATTGCCCGGCATCGCCAGTTGTTGGTCGATCTGGCCGCGGATCGCGTCGAGCATACTGATGTAGCGCTCGGCGTCCCGGCTCCAGGCGATCTCTTCCCTGACCGGGAGGCGCTCGATGCTGTCGTGAGTCGTCGCCTGATCGCCGGCGCGCAATGCCTGGGATTTGCCAGCGTTGTCGACGTGGACCTCGCCTTCGATCACCGAGACGCGCGCGCCCTTGGCGCCGCTGTTGACCGAGAAGATCGTGCCGGTCACCGAGACCAGGCTGTCGTCGGTCTGCACGAAGAGCTTGCGGTCCGAGCTCTGTTTCGCGGCCTGGACTATCACCTGTCCGCGTTCGAGATTGATCGTCGCGCCCGCCGTCGTGTCGTTGACCGAAAATTCAGAACGCTCGCGCATCTCGACCAGCGTCCCGTCGCTCAGCCTCACAACCGCGCTGGAGCTCTTCGACGTGCGGATGCGTTCACCGCGCGCCAGCTTTTCTCCCGCCTTGACGGCCTGCGTCTTGTCGCCGGTGACTTTGTACACTCCGCCCTGAGCCGCATCGACAATCGCGTTGAGCGTGTATAACGAATTGAGCGAGCGCTGAATCCACGGCCATGCGAAAAGGCCCAGGCCGGCCACCAACACGGCGGCGACGGCCCACCGCAACACGTTCGATCGGTAACGGGCCGTGTCGGCCTTCTCCCTCTGCTCCCGCAGCTGGACCGCCTCCTGATTGCCGTGACGCGCCTGTTTCAGAGCCTTTCGGCAAGGGACGCATTCGCGCGTGTGATCTTCGAGCAGCGTCGTGCGCGCGCTCGACAGATAGCCCTGCAGGTAGACCGGGATCAGCGCCTGAAAATCATCGCAGTTGCGAATCTGTTCGACCGGCCTGACGCCGGCGGCGACGGCGGCCTCCTCGCCGGTCATCCGCGTCCACACGCGCTTGGCAGCGCTCTCCACGGTGGCCGAATCCAGCTTCTCGCTGCGGATTTCAGCCGTCACGTCGTCAACGATGTTGTTCAATTCTCTATCAGTCATTTTCATAGTATTCACCTCCGCTCTTTGGCGATTGAGACGCCTCCCTCCAGAAAATCTCCGACTTCCTTTTTGACTCTTGCGCGCGCGCGGTGCAGCAAGACCCCCACGACCATCGCCGACGTCCCCATCAACCGCGCGATCTCAATGTTGTCGTAACCCTCGTAATATTTCAGGACGAACATCTCGGCGGACTTTTCGCCGAGTTTTGAGATCGCGCGGCGCAGGCAGTCGCGCAATTCGCGGTTCCGCTGTTGCAGTTCGGGGCTAAATCTCGGATTGGCAGCCAGGACCGGCGCCACTTCGTCAATGGGAATGGAATCGGTTCGAGCTCGCTGGCGCAACAGGTCGAGCGCGGCGTTGATCGCGGCGCGGTGAAGATAGCTCCCCGGATTCGGCTCCAGGTTCACGTCGCCCCGCCGCGACAGCCTCAGAAAGACCGTCTGCAACACGTCCTCGGCGTCTACCACGCTGCCCGTGAGGCGATGGGCGGCGCGGAATACGCGGTCGTGATGCTCCCGGAACAGGCCCTCCAGATCGCGTATCGAAACCGGCGCCGGGTCGGGCGGCGGTTCGGACTTCGCGCCCGGAATCACCTTAAATCGAGTAGCGTTTAATGCCACATTGACCTCCTTGTTGACCTCATTTGCGTCGTCCTCCACAGGCATAAACGCGCTCGTGGCGGATTCATTAACAGATAGTTCGATTCAAAATAGAAAATTAGCTTGGATAGCGGAAGCGCTCGGCGCGATAATTGATCAAGCGGAAGAAGACCACAAAAGGCACAAAGCACAACACAAAGGGCGCAAAGCAGATAGAAATGGGAATGCGAAGTTCTAAGGAATATTTGCGCCTTTTGTGTCGTGCTTTGCGCCTTTTGTGGCGAAAGTAGAGTAGATCCTATTTGGTTGGGAGCGAGAGGTCAATTGTGGGCAGTAAGGTTGTTAAATCGGTCACGCAACATTGGGACACCAGCGCAGTACCGCGCGCGTAAGCAAGCGGCTGACTGATAATACAGCCGCTTGCTTACGCGCGCGGTACTGCGCCTATCACAGTGTTCGGATTTAGCGGTCAGATTAGCGATTGCGTGAATCAGGCTTTGAACATAGCGTTGATCTTAACAAATGGAACAGCCTCCTCCGCGAAAGTAAAAGAGCCTTCCCGGCGAATCTCTTCCGCCGCGCGAAGGAACGCGCCATAAGCCGCGCGGGCGAGGGCTGAACCAAGGCTCACCCTTTTCACTCCGAGGCCGGCGAGTTCGTCGAGTGAGAGGTTGCCCCCACCAAGGCCCATAACGACGTTCACGGGCTTCGACGCCACGGCCTTGACGACGGCGCTTATATCCTCCCGCGTTTTCAAACCCGGCGCGTAAAGCACATCCGCCCCTGCGTCGGCGAAGGCTTCGAGTCGCAGGATCGTATCTTTAAGATCGGGACGTCCATGGAGGAAATTCTCGGCTCTGGCGGTCAGCATAAACGGGAAAGCCAAACCGCGCGCGGCCCTCACTGCGGCTTTGACCCGTTCCACCGACAGGTCGAACGGATAGATAGGGTCCTCGATACGCCCCGTCGCATCCTCTATGGATCCGCCAACCAGGCCGGCCTTCGCTGCAAGCCGGATCGTTTCGGCGCAGGTTTCCGGTTCATCGCCAAAACCATTCTCCAAATCGGCCGAAACCGGCAGAGTCGTGGCCTCGACGATGACCCGGGAGTGTCCCAAAGCCTCTTCGCGGTTGACGGCGCCCGAGCCGTCGGGCTTTCCGAGAGAAAACGCAAACCCAGCGCTGGTGGTTGCCAGGGCCTCAAATCCGAGGCTCGCCAGCAGCTTCGCCGAGCCCGCGTCCCAGGGGTTGGGAATGGCGAATACGCCGGGCCGCTCGTGGAGCGCTTTGAACGCCTCCGCTCTTGTCGTTTGAAGGTTCATCTGTTCCTCCGACAATATACACGTAGTAACGAATTATGGTCTTTGAAAATTAAACGCAACCACGAATTCGGCAATCCGACCGACGGCAGTAGATGGGATTCAGCAGTCGTTACATTTATTTCCCAAACATCATCAAAGCTGGGGCAAGATTCCACTGCCGCGGAGCGGCATTTGAGCCTAGCCAGGCTTTTCAAAGCCGGGAGAGCGGTTACGTGGTTGTTTCAGTCGCGGAGCGACGGTTGATACCGGCGCCGGTATCAACCGTCGCTCCGCGACTGGGAACGGATATGCGTTAGTCGACCCGGCTTTGAAAAGCCGGGCTAAGTTCACGTGGTCGCTCCGCGACCGGAAAAAAGATGATTGCATTATTTTTTCAAAGACCATAATTCGCTACTACGTAGCGTGTTTTCTATGCAGGCGAGTTTTCGTAGTCGTAGAGCATCGGCGGCTCTTTGCCTACCAATCTGGCGTATGTGTAAAGCTGTCCGCGATGATGCCAGTGTTCGTCGTAAGCGAAATTGAAATACTGCCACACCGGAAACGATCCGAACGGCGATTCGAGTTGACGCGCCAGGTCTTCGTCAGTTAACGGGGCCAGCGCGTCATCGCCGGCCTGATGACATTCGCGCGCGTATTTCTGGCAATTTGCGACGGTCTTCAAGGTCGCCGCCACAGCCTTGCCTCCCGCCGTCTCCGGTATGGCTTTATTTTCAATCTCGGCGGTGAGTTTCCCCTGCTTGATTCCCTCCCCGAACGTGCGCTCCATTCCGTAGATGTGCAGGATCAGATCGCGCACCGAACGCGCGTCCGGCTTCGGACGATAATCCAGGTCCTCGTCCGAAAACGTTCCAATCAATCGCAGCGTCACGCCGTGAACCATCTTGAAATATCCGCGTTGCGCCAATAGAGCTTGTTTATTCATTTCGATCTCCTTGAAAAGCGCAGGGCAAACTGGCAGTTTGCCCGGGCATTTTTGATAGACATCTTGCGAGATCATGGGCAAACTGCCAGTTTGCCCCGCGCCTGATTCCAACCACGCGCAGTCTACCCGGCCCGAGTGACAACGTTATGTCAACAACTTTTCAGTCGGAATAATTTTCAAGAATTTTTCCGGCCTCGGCCATGAGGCGCCGCCGCAGCGACTCCGGTTCAAGGACGCGTACCTGCGCCCCCCAACTGAAGAGCCATTGGAAGATTGCGTTCTCGACGCGGACGCGCATCGTCACGAGCAATCCGTCGGCGACCTCTTCCATCGAGTCGACGTAATAAGACCATGACTCGCGCACCCAGGGCGCGGCCTCAGGGCTGAATAACGCGACGACTTTCAAATTTCGCTGATCGTCAACAGGCTCTTCGAGTCTGAAATTCGGCGGGCGGTCGAAGGTCTTGTCGAGGAGGCGCAACTCCGCCATGCGGTCGAGTCGGAAGTTGCGAACGCTCTCTCGGAGGTGGCAATGGCCGATCAGATACCAGGCGCCGCCGTAATGCAACATGGCGTAAGGGTCGGCCTCGCGAGTGTTCCTGGCGTCGCGCCCGTCCTGCGAATAGCGAGTGTGATAATCGAATCTGATAGTTCTGCGTTCGATGATCGCGCGGCGGAGTTGAGGCAGGAAGGACGCGGATTTGCCGGAGGCCAGCGATGCGGGCGTGACAAAGGCGATGTTGCCGCGCAGGTATTCGACCTCGCCGCGAAGTTTTTCAGAGAGGACCGCTTCGATCTTGCGGCCGGCCGACGCGGCGGCGTCGCGGTATTGAGCGTCGAAGTTCTGCGCGGCGGAATCGGCGCCGAGCAGCAGCATCGTCGCCTCGTCGACGCTTAAGCTGACCGGCGGCAGGAAATAGCCTTCGACCAGCGAATAGCCGACGCCAGGCTGCGCGACAACGGGCACGCCCGATTCACACAGCGCCTGGATGTCGCGGTAGATCGTGCGTTTACTGGTCTCGAAGGTCGCGGCGAGGTCTTCGGCGCGGCGCGCGCCTTTACGCTGCAGTTCAAGCAATATGGCGAGTAATCGATCGGTGCGGTTCATCCATCAGTTCGTCTTTTTCTTTTAAATTGGAATAGTCAGAGTTCGCAAACCGCCACGCGATTGCAAACCGATCCGATGAGGAAACAAACATCACTCAGAACGATCCAATCCGCAAGCGCGCGGGAACGCTTTTTGCCTTTTTCCGCTGAGGATCGTTCCGGCTAAGCCGAAAAGTAAGTCGGTTTTCAATTGCGTATACGGGATCAAGGTGTTTACAGCAAGGAACGTATCAATAGAACGCGGATAACGCGGACGAGCGCGGATCATCGCGGATAAAACCAAAAAAGATCAGCGCCAATCCGCGCTATCCGCGTCATCCGCGTTCTATTAACCCGTACACTGATCTGAAAACCGCTCTAAAAGGAGAGAGAATGAGCGGTTTCGCGCACGATCTTTTGGAGTGTCTTTCAGCGGGGTCATTGATGGCCTATCCGGTCGCTTTCTGCGCCGGCCTGCTGATCAGTTTCACGCCTTGCGTCTATCCGGTGATCCCGATCCAACTGGGTTTCATCGGCGGGCAGACGGCCTCGGCGCAGGGCAGCGGGGTACGCGCCAGTTGGCGCGGCTTCACACTCTCGGTTCTGTTCGTCACCGGTATGGCCATCGTATACGCCGCGCTCGGAGCCTTCGCTTCGCTGACCGGCTCACTGTTCGGAATCTGGGCTTCCAGCCCCTGGACTTACGCCGTGGTCGGCAACGTCATCCTGTTGATGGCGCTTTCGACGCTGGACGTGATCCGACTCCCGGCCCCGCGGCTCCTGGCGAATTGGACCCCTCGGCGCAAAGGCAAAGGTTACGTCTCGGCGTTGCTGATCGGCGCGTCGTCAGGGCTGATTGTCGGCCCCTGCACGGCGCCCGCGTTGGGAGCCGCGCTTGCCTATGTCGGCGCGCAGGGAAATGTTCTCTTTGGTACGACCGTCTTGTTTGTGTTCGCCATCGGGATGGGCGCGCTGATGATCGCGCTCGGCGCATGCAGCGGCGCGCTAACGGCGCTGCCGCGCTCCGGCGAATGGATGATGAAGGTTAAAAAAGGATTCGGTTTCGCCATGATCCTGCTCGCTCAATATCTGTTCGTTCAAGCTGGACGGCGGTTCATCTGAAAAGTTCAAAACCGGGCTTGTCTTGGAGGTAAACGGAATATGATCAGAAAATATTGGAAAACGACTCTGGCAATCACTCTGCCGCTGGCCTTCGGAACAATCCTCGGCGGTTGCTCAGCCGGCAATCAATCGGCGGAAACGCTGACGGCCTCGGTAGGAGGAGGAACTACAATCCGACGCGCCGGAACCCAGGTGGGAAGCCCCGCGCCAGATTTTCAATTGCCGAGAATAGGCGGCGCTACGGTTTCCCTCGCCGACATGCGCGGTAAACCCGCAGTGATCGTTTTCTGGGCCGCATGGTGTTCTTCTTGTAAGGAAGAAACGCCACGCATCAACGCCCTGGCGGCCGAGTATGAGGGCAAGGGCGTGCGCGTGCTCGGTATCAACGTCAAAGACAGCCTCGCCGGCGCCGAGGCCGGCGTCAAAGAGTTCGGCATCAGGTATCCCGTCGCGCGCGACCCCGACGCCAGGGTCGCGCGGGCTTACAGCGTGAGGGGCACGCCGACGGTCATCTTTCTGGATCGGAAAGGCGTCGTGCGCTACTTCGCAAATGAATTGCCCCATGATTACGCCCGGCGACTCGACGGTCTGTTGGCGGAGAATTTCTGAAGCGCGCGCATAAATCAGCTGTGGTTGATCGTATTCAAGAATTGCCTTTTCGGGCGTTTCAAGCCTGCTGATTTTCGCGCTTGCGGGCCTGCGACTGCACGGCGGTGATGGCGACGGCGTCGACGATGTCTTCAGCCTTGCATCCGCGCGAGAGGTCGTTCGCAGGCCTGTCCAGCCCTTGAAGGATGGGGCCGATGGCCGTGGCGCCGGCCAGGCGTTCGGTCAGTTTGTAGCCGATGTTGCCCGCGTTGATGTCCGGGAAGACCAGGACGTTCGCGCGCCCAGCGACCGCCGAGCCTTTGGCCTTCGACGCGGCGACGTGAGGAATCAGCGCGGCGTCAATCTGCAATTCGCCGTCGACTTCCAGCTCCGGGGATCGCGCCCTAACAGTCTTCGTCGCCTCGATAACCTTGTCGGCCATCGGGTGTTCGGCGGAGCCTTTGGTCGAGAATGACAGCATCGCCACGCGCGGCTCGGATTCGAGCAGGGCGCGGCAGGTCTCGGCCGACGAGATGGCGATTTCGGCGAGCTGCGAGGCGGTCGGATTGATCACCACCGCAGGGTCGGCGAAGATCATCGCGCCGTCAACTCCCAATTCCCTGTTCGGCGCAACCATCACCATGACCGAGGAAAGGACGTTGAACCCACGCTTCAGCCCGAGCGTGAGCAGCGCCGAACGGACAGTGTGCGCGGTGGTGTTGGTGGCGCCCGCCACCGAGCCGTCGGCTACCCCCCGTCGCACCATCAAGTTGCCGAAATAGAGCGGGTCGAGAATCTGCTTCGCGGCTTCTTCCATCGTGACGCCCTTCGCGCGACGCAGTTCGTAAAACTCCCGCGCGTAGCCTTCGAGGTCCGGCGATCTGCGATGGTCGAGTATCGGGACGTTGGTCATCGAGACGCCGAGCGAGCGAGCGCGGCTGCGGATCTTCTCCTCATCGCCTAGCACGGTGATTCTCGCCAGTCGCTCTTCGGCTATTTTCGACGCGGCGACGATCGTCCGGTCTTCTTCGCCTTCGGGTAAAACAATGTGTTGGAGCTGAGTCGCCGCGCGGACTCTCAGCCTTTTCAAGATGTCCATAGATCGAGGATAGAGAATAGATGATCATTCGATTGCGGATTGCGGATTGCGGATTGCGGATTGATTTTTGCCTGGCGCCGTATTGTCTCGATTTTCACTCTCAATCGGCGCCATTGTTATTATTTGGTCATTTGACAACTGCGAATCCGCTATCGGCGTTTGGCCATCCGCAATCCTGCGGCGCTTCCGAAAGAACCACCACAAAAAGACGACTACCGCCGCGCCGAAGACCGCCGTGGCGACCTTGCTGTAGAGCGCCAGATATTCGGCCCCAACGCGCCAATTATTCGCGAAGACCATGCCCAGATAAAGGAGGATGGAATTCCAGACCGCCGCGCTCAGCGCCGAGAGCAGGGTCGTGACGGGCAAACTCATTTTGGACATTCCGGCGAAGAATGAAACGAACGCGCGCGTGCCGGCAAGAAAACGGTTCGCGACGATCACGCCGTAACCGAAGCGGTTGAACAAGCGCTCGACCTGATGAATGGCGTTGACCGGCAGATAGCGATGGTAGCGCCCGGAAACAAAATGCTGCTCGAAGTAACGCCCCAGAACGTACGCCGTCATAAACCCCAACACGCTGCCCAACGTCGCCACTATCAGCGCGGGCGCAAACCCGATTACGCCGATGCCGATCAACGTCCCGGCAAAAACCAGCGCCGCGTCGCTCGGCGACGGCGGGAAGATGTTTTCGATGTACGCGATGAGAAACATCACCGCCAGTACGCCGAAAGGCGACAGAGTCTGAAGCCACGAAATTGCCTGTTCCATAGAATCCATACGCCGCCGCTCACCCCACCAAATCCTTCTTCCTGCCCTTTTTTAATTCTTCGATCAGGTCGGAGATCAGGTCATCGACACCCAACCCCGCGAAGTCGCTGTCGGCGGTGTCCCAGAACTCTTGTAAAGACCGCGCACCGCCTTTCTCGTATTCGCGAGATTGGACCAACAGATCGAGCTTGTCCGCGGCCTTGACCAACTTCGACTCGACGCTCGCGCGGTGTTCGTAATCGGACCAGAGTTCGAGATAAGACTCTCTAAAATCTCCCAATTGGGCGAAGATATCTATGGCGATGGCCTCGTCGGCGGCCTTGATCGAAGCCTTGCCGAAATAGCGTTTGATCGTGCTTGGCAAATCGCCCGTGCGCGTTTCCGTCAGGTCGTGCAGCAGGGCCATTCTGAGCAGCCGTTCGACGTTGACCTCGACGCCGCGCGCGCGCGCGCGGTCGGCCAGCAACATCGCGATCACCGCGACGCCGAACGAATGCGCGGCGACCGACTCGACGTCGCGCACGCCCCGCAACAACCACCCGATTCGCGGCGTAGATTTCAGCCGCATCAATTCAGCGAGAAAAGTTATCAAACCACCTGCTTCCGGCAAATGCACCTCTCTTTAGAAAACCCATGGGATCGAGCATAAATCTAACCGCGCGTCCCGGCTGTTTTCAATACCGGGCTACGCTAACGGTTTTGGCGCGACGCGTCAACCGTGTGCTATATTTGGCGTTCATCATCTGCGGGCTTATGTCCTCCGCAGGGGACGCCCGCGGGCGCAAAATCACTGCTTATGCGTTATCCGATTTCATTCAAGATCGAAGGGCGCGAACTTTCACCGCCACTAATCCTCTCGCCGATGGCGGGCGTAACCGATTCGCCTTTTCGCAGGGTCGCGAAAAAATGCGGCGGGCTGGGCCTGATAGTCACAGAATTCATCAGCGTCGAAGGCCTGACGCGCGGCAATTTGCGATCGCACGAGATGATGCGCTTCAAGCCTGAAGAGCGCCCGATCGCCATCCAGATTTTCGGCTATGACGAGGTGAGAATGCGTTGGGCCGCCGAGATCGCCCAGGAGGCCGGCGCCGATTTCGTTGACATCAACTGCGGCTGCCCGGCGAAGAAAGTGGTCCACGGCGGCGGCGGATCGAACCTGCTGCGCGACCTGCCGCAGCTCAGAAAAATACTGACCGAGGTCAAACGCGCGATCACCGTCCCGATGACGGTGAAGATCCGCGCGGGCTGGGACGAGCAGTCAATCAACTGCGTCGAGGTCGCGAAGCTGATCGAGGATTGCGGCGGCGCGATGGTCACGCTCCACGGCCGAACGCGCGTGCAGGCTTACAAGGGCTGGGCCGACTGGGACCTTGTGAGCGAGATCAAGCGCCATGTCTCGATCCCGGTTTCGGGCAGCGGCGACATCCTCAAGCCTGAAGACGCGATGCGGCGATTCGACGAGACGGGCTGCGACGCCGTGCATATCGGGCGCGGCGCGATCGCCAACCCATACATCTTCCGACAGACCTGGGAGACGATGAACGGTCTCGAACCGTATCAACCGCCGCCGCGCGAGATGCATGACCTGCTCTTGGAATTCCGCGACAACCTGCGCGAACACATGCCCGAAAGAGGCGTGATCGGAAGGATGAAGATGCTCTCGGCCCAATTCCTGCGCGGCGTCCCCGGCGGCGCTCACATCCGCACGGCCGTGCTGCGCTCGCAATCGGTCGAAGAAATGGAGCCGCTCTTCGAGGAGTATTTCGCGCTCGCCGAAATTTATGGAATTGACGCCGAGTTGCAAAGCGCGCCCGACGAACAAGCGGAATTGGCCGAGTGCGGCGTATAAGAAATTCGTGGCTGCGCCCTGGTTCGCACAGAAGGCTCACGGTTCACCGCATCTCGCCAGTAAGCACTAAAACGATGGGCAGCGCCAGCGCTACGGATAAACCGGCGATCAGGCCGAAGAGGCGGCCTTTTCGGCCGACACGGTTGCCGAGCATGCCTTTTTCGCCATATCCTTCATCAACCTTCTTCACTTCACTATATTGAAAGGTGTAATTGGTTTTGCGGTCGACCTCAGTGATCTCAAAATCAGTATCGCTGATGCGCAGGACGAAACCATGGTATTTTTTTCCGTTGATGTGAAAGACTGTGATGTCCTCTCTGACCCCTATTCTGGTGACTTTTGCTTTCACCTTCTCGATTCGCGTATCCGAAGACTTCGGCGTTTGAACAGGGTCAGCGATACCAACAGCCGGAATCCGGACGATCAGGATGAGCATAAAAATGATCGTGATCAGACTTTTGTCGAACATGGCTTTAATCCTCCATACACAACTATCGCTATGCCTCGATGGCGGCGAACAGTTTATGGCAAATCGGATGCCGTGGCGGCAGGGCCGCAACTTCCGGTTTGTTCGACTATTCGATCGATGCTGGTTGAAGGGCTGACATCTTTTTCCGTCACTTGCCGGAATTTCCAGACATAGGACTGCTGCACACCGCCAGAATCGTTTACTCTCTGCAGAACGGAACAATAAACGAAACATCGGGCTACGGGTCATAGAGTGGAGCTTGTAAGTGATTGGAAAGGTTGATGGCCGGGGACTGAATCAGCCGCTGACACACCGATTTTCAGTCGCGTGGTCAATCACTTGTAACCCTGATTGAAGAATACCCACAGCCCGAGCCTGCTCGGCGCGGTCAGATCGAGCCGACCATCTCCATTCAGATCCACTACGCTGTACTGCCTGCCAAGCGCAATGCCTTCGCCCGGCGCGGCTATGGTGTGCCGGGTGAATTTCGCGTCTGAACGATTCCAACTGTAGTAGTAAATGGCGGGCGGGTCGGCGGCCCCGGGGTCGCCCCCGTCATGGGCCCAGATGCATTTGCCCGCAATCAGTTCCTCCTGACCGTCGCCGTCCAGATCGGCCAGCGAGATGGCGTGGGCCTGCGTCCAGGATTCATCAATCACATGCCGCTTCCACACGGTCGTCCCATCGGCCTTCGGCGCTTGCTGCTCCCACCAATACAGACCGACGTCGTGACCGCGTCCAAATATGATATCGAGACGCCCGTCCCCGTTCAGATCTTTGACTACGAACGGGCAGCTCGGATGCGGCAGCGCGGTTTCGCGGTGAAATTTCCACGGCACGGCGAAAGGGTCGCCCGCCGGCCGCTCGTACCAGCCGACTTCACAGAGCACGTCTTCACGACCGTCGCCATTGACGTCGCCGAACGCATACCCATGCCCGCCGCCCTCCGCGCCGAGGACGAATGGTTGCAACATCGGCGCGCCGTCCACGCCCTTGGTGAAGCGCCAGACTTCGAGCGGATAGTTTTTTCGATAGCTCGCAGAATGTAACTCCGGCGCGCCGTCCTTATCGAAGTCATGCAGCGCGAACATTTCCATATACCCGCGGGTTCTGGCCAGCAGACGCGATTGCCAGGGCAGATGCATGTCCCAAGGTTTGCCCTGCTCCCTGGCGCTGTTCCCCGGGTTCTTGTACCAATAGATGCCGTCTTCGTTCCAGCCGCCGGCGATCACATCAGGCCAGCCGTCCTTGTCCACGTCATAGACGTGGTCGCTGTTGGCGCGCATATACTCTTGGGCGACGTGGTTGGGGCGAAACGTTCGCGGCGCGAAGTCAGGCCCCGCGAACCAGTAAGCGCCGTATACGATGTCCGGGTGGCCGTCGCGATTAAGGTCTCCGACGGCGCAGCTTTCGTAAGGGCTCACCATGAGCTGTTTTTTGGTGAAGCGCAGGCTCTTGTTGTTGTCGCCGTTTTGCACGGCGCCGCCGGCGAACACGCTCAGCAGAAGAATATTTATCACGAGCGCAGTTTTCATAGCTTAGCCTCCCTTCCCCAACCCAGAGGAATGGATTTATATGATACCCTGCTTAAACCGGAATAGTCTTGGCTCGTGTATATGGAGGTGGGATTGGGATGAATGCGTTTAGCGCCGAATCGTTAGCCGCCGCGCTCGCGATCATAGGCATTGTCATTATCGTGTCCGCTTTGCTTTCGGGGTTGATTGAACGCAGCGGACTGCCGCAGGTCGCGGTGTTTCTCGGGCTCGGCGCGGCGCTCGGCCCCTTCGGTCTCCGCGTGCTCAATATCGGGCTCGACTCCGCGGCATTGCGCGTAGTGGCGACTTTGAGTCTCGCGCTCGTGCTCTTTACGGACGCCGTATCGCTCAATATCGCCGAGGTGAAGCGCCGAGGCGCGCTGGCGCTACGGTTACTCGGGCCGGGCACGCTGCTCACCGCCGCCCTCATCGCGCTCGCCGGATGGCTCCTGCTGGGGCTTCCGGCGCCTGGGGCAGCGATCCTCGGCGCGGCGCTCGCTTCAAGCGATCCAGTGCTGTTGCGCGGGCTTCTTCGCCGCCGTGACATTCCCGCTGACGCGCGCCACGCGTTACACCTGGAGAGCGGCCTCAACGACATCGTACTGTTGCCGGTTGTAATTATTGCGATGGCCTTTCTCAGTCATGGCTCTCCGCTTTCCGGCGCCGGTTTCGCCAAACTCGGGCTTGATCTGTTCGTCCTCGGGCCGGGCGCGGGGATATTCGTCGGGCTGCTCGGAGTGGCGGCGCTGGATTTGATAAGAAGGCGTATCGGCGTGCGGCGCGACTATGAATCACTCTACTCGCTCGGCGTCGCGTTCACCGCCTTCGCCGCCGCCGAAGCCGTGCATAGCAGCGGGTTCCTCGCCGCGTTCGCCGCCGGGATGACCATAGCGGCCCTTGACGTCGAACTCTGTGATTGTTTCATCGAATACGGCGGCGTGACCGCAGAGATGCTGCTGCTCTTCACCTTCGTGCTGTTGGGAAGCTATGTGATCTGGACCGGGTTCACTGTCATCAACGGCGCGACGCTGTTATTCACGGCGATCGCAGTTCTGATAAGAACGCCTATTTATCTCCTGTCGTTGATAAGATCGACCGTGGACATGCGCGGGCGCCTGTTGATCGCATGGTTCGGTCCGCGCGGATTGAGTTCGCTGCTGCTGGTTCTGTTGCCGGTCTTCGCCGGGCTGCCCGGCAGCGAACGACTGTTCGCGATCTGCTCTCTGGTGGTGCTGGTGTCAGTAGTGCTACACGGCGGGGCCCCAATGCTGCTGGCGCAAGCCGCGCGAAAGAGGGCGCGCAGAGAGGGCGCCGGGGTCGCCGGCGGCGCTGTTGTCAATACGCTCGCCCACGGGCCGGCGGTTGTCCAAGAAGTCGCTCGAATTGTCCGAGTGTCGCCACGCGAGGAACAGCCGACGGTCCCCATTTCACCCGGAGACTCTACGACTTCATCCGAAGATAAGGACGTCGCCTCGATCGATGCCACGGCGCAGAGCCGGCTCGGCGCGGAAGGCGACGGCGCGGAAGTCGGCTCGCAAAGAATCTCAGTCGATGAATTACAACGCCTATGGCAAGCGAACGAGCCGGTCACGATCCTCGACGTTCGCACCGATCGCAGTTATGAAGAAGACGACCTTCAGGCGAAAGGGGCGTTGCGAATGCCGCCGGACCATGTTGCCGAACGCGCGAGGGAACTCGGTCTCAAACAGGAGGCGTGGCTCGTGGCCTATTGCGCCTGAACGAACGAAGCGACCAGCGCCCGTGTGGCGCAGGAACTAAGACAGGCCGGATGGAAGAAAGCGCGCGCCCTCACCGGAGGCTGGACGGCGTGGCGGGAAGCCGGTCTTCCAGTGGAGACCAGACCCACTGAACCGCAAGCGGAATCCTAGTAATAAGCAAACCTCAGGTCCGTTCAAAAATATTGGATGCGGGCCCTCCCTACAATCAATCATCAATGGGCTGCGAGCGCCCGGCTCTTAAATAAACATCAAGAAGCGTCGAATTTGAAACATCGCCGTTGCGCCGAGCGT
>Ga0190270_10000621_pt1 | contig 15515 bp, 13 predicted proteins | sample Popmic320T_FD_133748 | JGI IMG/M metagenome (GOLD analysis project Ga0190270, IMG submission 133748) | Populus adjacent soil microbial communities from riparian zone of Weber River, Utah, USA - 320 T | ecosystem: Environmental > Terrestrial > Soil > Riparian zone | place: USA: Utah | collected... | reverse complement strand
GTCGGTGGCGCACTCGCGTTTCCATCGGCGCCGGTGTCGGTGTTCTGGGCGCCGAATGCCATCCTCATGGGTGCGCTGCTGCTCGCGCCGCGCGAACACTGGTGGATGTACCTCGCGGCCATCGTTCCTTTCCACCTGTTCGCGCAGTTGCCGGACACGTCGTTCGCGCAGGTCGTTACCCAGTACATCGCCAACGTCGGGCTCGCCGCGCTGGGCGCACTCGCGATCCTGACCCTCTCCCCTACTCCGCATCGCTTCGACCGGGTGCGCAGCGCCTTCACGCTGGTGCTGTTCGGCGGCCTGATCGCACCCGCCATCACCAGCATTCTCATGGCGACGGCCTTCGTGCTGTTTGGCATCTCCCACGAGATGCGACTCACCGTGGTGGCCCGCACCATCACCAATACTTTCGCAGTAGTGACACTCGTGCCACTGATCGTCCATTGCGCCGGACGGCTGCGCAGCGGACAGCGCCCGATTTCTGTCAAACGGGCGGCCGAAGGCATCACTCTGTCGCTGACCATCCTCGCCGTGTGTGCGCTGCTGTTCTTCCTGCCGACGGACAGCCCGGAGCGCACCCCGCTGCTGCTGTACGCGCCACTGCCGTTGTTAGGCTGGGCCACCGTCCGCTTCGGCGTGTCGGGCGCCTGCGCCGCATCGCTCACCGCCGGCGCGATTTCCATGCTGGCGATGGTCAATGGATTCGGACCGCTGAGTGGTCCGGATCCGGTCGAGAACGCACTCTCGCTGGTCGCCTTCCACGTGGTCATGAGCATCATTTTCCTTTCATCGGCGGCGCTGCTCGATGAATGGCGCATTGCCGGCCGCGCGCTCACCACCAGTCGCGCCCGCTTCCGCAGCATCTTCGAGAACAACATCATCCCCACCGCGATCTGGCACGACGACCTGCGCATCAGCGACGCCAACGAAGCCTTCCTGCGGCTCACGGGTTTCAGCGGCGCCGATATCCAGGATGGCAAGTTGCGCTTCGACGACATGGCCAACTGGAACGGCAAGGCGGCCACTCCGGAATCGGACTCCAATGACATGCTCCAGCGCTTCGACAACACCGAACTGGAGCTGGAACTGCGTGACGGTCGGCGCGTGCCTGTGATCCTTGGACACTGCCGCTTCCCCGCCGACGATGGCGGCGTGATCTACGCGCTCGACCTGTCCGCGTTCCGCCGCGCCGAGTCGCGCCGCCAGCGTGCCGAAAGCCTGCATGCAGCCGTGCTGGTCTCGCTGCATGACCAGATCGCCGTGCTCGACAGTCGTGGTGTGGTCATCGAAATCAACGACTCGTGGCGTCACGCGGTGGACGCAGCGCCGGCTGCGCGCTTCGATCGCGTGCTCGCGGGTGAAAATTACCTGCAATGTTGTGCGCGTGCGGCCGAACAGGGCGACCGTACCGCCGCCGACCACCTGGTGGCGCTGCGTTCGGTGCTCAACGGAGTCGAGGACCGGCGCCAGTTCGATTGCCGCGAACCCAGTGAAGGTGAGGCGGCATGGTTCGAGGTGTCCTTCGAACGACTGCGGCGCGCCGAAGGCGGCGCCGTCATGACGCGCACCGACGTCACCTCGCGCAGGCGCGCCGAGGCGGATGCGCGCAATCAGCGCCTGCAACTCACGCACCTGTCGCGCGCCGCCGTGCTGGGACAGTTGTCAGGCGCCTTTGCCCACGAGCTCAAACAACCGCTGACGTCCATCCTCGGCAACGCCGAAGCGGCGCTGAGCATGATGCAGAACGGCACCGCGACACCCGAAGTACTCACCGAAATCCTGCGCGATATCGTGCAGGACGATGAACGCGCCGCGCAGGTCATCCAGCGGCTGCGCGCACTGCTGGGCAAAGGCGACACGCAGCATGCGCCGGTCGAGCTCAACGACCTGGTGAGTGAATCCCTGGATCTCATCCACAGCGAATTCGTCACGCGTAACGTGGTTGCAAAGATCCAGCTGGATCCTGCGTTGCCGACGGTGCTGGCTGACCGGGTCCAGATGCAGCAGGTGGTGCTCAACCTGCTGATGAATGCCTGCGAAGCCATGGTCGGGACGCCGATTGCCAGTCGCCAGATCATCATCGGTACGCGCTTCCTGGCGATCGCGGAAGCCGCGGAGATCACGGTGCAGGACAATGGCACGGGGATTCCTCCCGGCGATACCGAACGAATTTTCCAGCCCTTCGTCACCACGAAGGCACATGGTCTCGGCCTGGGACTGGCGATTTGCCGGTCAGTCGCCGAAGCGCACCATGGTGTCCTGTGGGCCGAGAATGCTCCTGAGGGCGGGGCCAACTTTCACATCAAGATTCCCATTACGGGAGGTCTCCCATGAATGAAAACGAAACAGCACCCACAGTTTTCCTGGTCGATGACGATGCCTCGGTTCGCAGCGCGCTGACGCGTGCGCTCACGGCCGAAGGATTCCAGGTGCTCTCCTGGGCGTCGGCCGACGCTTTCCTCGCCGAATACGACCCGGAAAAACCCGGATGCCTGGTCGCCGATGTGGCCATGCCCGGCACCGACGGATTGCAGCTGCAATCCCTGCTCTCGGCCAGCGACCACGCGCTGCCCATCGTATTCATCACTGGCAACGCGACCGTGCGCATGAGCGTGCAGGCAATGCGTGCTGGCGCCGTCACGTTCCTGCCCAAGCCGGTGCGCCTGTCGGAGCTCGCTGCGGCAGTGCGCGAGGCACTGGAACGCGACCGCGCCACGCGCCAGAAATACGCCGCGCGCGCCGCGATCCAGGCGCGGCTCGCGGCCCTGACGGCGCGCGAACGCCAGGTGTTCGACCTGGTGGTCGCGGGCAAGATGAACAAGCAGATCGCCGCACAGCTCGGCGCCGCCGAAAAAACCGTGAAAGTTCATCGTGGTCGCGTGATGTTCAAGATGCGTGTTAGATCGGTGGCCGAACTGGTGACGCTCGCCAGCCAGGCGCGCGACGCGCCGCGCGCGTTATAGGACGAATGTCCACTACTCTTTGAGGTCCTGCAGTTGCCTACTGGGGCGACATGGAAAATCGCCGTTCATTTGTCGCGGTGGTCGACGACGAAGAGTCAGTGCGCCGCGCCCTGTTGAGGTTGCTGCGCGCTGCCAATCTGGATGCCGAGGCCTTTGCGAGCGGCGAAGCGTTCCTCAATTCCCTCGACAAATTTCGCCCCGACTGCGTGGTCCTCGACCTGCAGATGCCCGGCCTCACGGGCCGGGACGTGCAGCGTCGCCTCATCAGCATGCAGATCAACCTGCCGGTGATACTGATCACGGCGCACGACGATGTGATGACCCAGCAACAGTCCCTGTCGGATGGCGCCGCTAACTACCTCCGCAAACCGCTGCGTGGTGACGTGCTGGTGCGTTCAATCAACGAGTCCATCGCACGCGCCTCGGCCGGTGGCGTCGCCGCGGCCCACGGGGTCCAGGACGCACATCAGACCTAAGGCGGATGGGAACCATGCGCGGGCCTGTTTAGCTTAAGGGCCGACGTGAGACCAACGTCCAACGTGTGACCTGTCGCGCGCGAATGCGAAAATCCGCGTGAACCGTACGGAGTAAAACCATGAAAAGATTGCTGACTCTCGCCGCGGCGGGAATCGTCCTTGCGGGCTGCTCAACCGGACCGACGATCCGCGCCAACACGGCACCCGGTGCCAATCTGCAGAGCTACAAGACCTACACTTTCGTGTCGCCGCTCGGGACTGATCGTTCTGGTGTCGAGACTCCGCTCAGTGGCTACTTCAAGGAAGCCACGCGCCGCGAGATGGACGCGCGCGGCTATCAATTCGTCGAAAGTGGCGATGCCGATCTGCTGGTGAATTTCGGTGCGAATGCGCGCAACGAGACCGACGTGCGAAGCACCAACGTCTCGATGGGCGTCGGCTACGGCGGCTACTACGGCTATCGCGGTGGCATGTACGGCGCCTCCTGGAGCTCTCCCGAGGTGGAAACCGTGCACTACAAGGTGGGCACGGCCAACATCGACGTGGTCGATTCCCGCAAGAAGCAGCTTGTCTGGGAAGGCCTCGCGGAAGGCAAATTGACCGACAAGGTCATGAAGGATCCACGCGGTGCCGTGAACCTGGTAGTGACCGAAATCTTCAAACAGTTTCCGGGTAACGCCGGCGGCGCTGCACCTGCTACGGGTACCAGCAGCTAACTAGCGCCGTTCCCGGGAGCCGGCCCCGAACCCCCCGTTATGGGGCCGGCTCATCGGCCCTCGTGTCATGCGTTGCCGGACCGCGTGCGCCGAGCCTCGCCAACATGGCGGACAACTCTTCAGGGCTGATATAGAAGTGTTCGCAAACCCGCCCCCAGAGCATGGCGGTGGGCACGTTGCGACCGCCGCGCTCGCGCTGGATCACGTGCAGCAGCCACAGGACCACGCGCTCCTCGTGCGTCAGGCCGTCACGGACATCAGGAATTCCCGACACGATTCCTCCCCGGGCTGTGGTGCGGCATTCTAGCGACATGAAAAAGGGCTGGTTCGGCATCTGGATCTGGCGCGTCGTCGCCGTTTCCGCGTGCATCCTCGCAGGGGTGCTCGGGTTGCGTGTCCTGCAGAGCGAGCGGCAGCCGGACCTCGCGCCCTGGCACACCTGGGCGCCGCATGAACTGGACGCCGGCGACCTCGGCAAGGCGGATTGGCAGGCCTGGCTGGCGCGGGAAGACGAATTATTTCGCGAAGTCGACGTCCGCATGCGCGAAGAAATTGAACCCGGCGAACGGATCCCGTCGAACCGCTACTTCGAAGGCAGCCCCGTATCTCCCACGCGCTTCGCGCACAACTGGAACCGTTCGTACACCCTGTTGCCAGAAGGGCAACCCGTGGGCGCCGTTGTCCTGCTGCACGGCCTGTCCGACTCTCCGTATTCGCTGCGTCATGTCGCGCGGATCTACGCCGACCACGGCTTTGTCGCCATCGGCCTGCGCCTGCCGGGACATGGCACGGTGCCCGCAGGTCTCACATCGGCCCGCTGGCAGGACTGGCTGGCGGCGACACGCCTGGCGGTACGCGAGGCACGCAGACTCGCGGGTCCCGGCATGCCCCTGCATATCGTCGGCTATTCCAACGGCGGTGCCCTGGCCGTGCTGTACACACTGGATGCAGCCGAGGACTCCGCGCTCGACATGCCCGATCGCGTGGTTCTCTTCTCGCCCATGATCGGACTGACGAGCTTTGCGCGTTACGCCGGAGTGGCCGGCTGGCCCGCCATCCTGCCGCGCTTCTCAAAGTCCGCATGGCTCGAGATCGTTCCCGAGTTCAACCCTTTCAAGTACAGCTCGTTTCCCGTCAACGCCGCTCGTCAATCGTACGAACTGACCCAGGTGCTCGATGAGCGGCTCGCGACGCTGGTGCAGAATGGCGCGATCGGACGGCTGCCGCCGGTGCTCGCGTTCCAGTCCGCCGTGGATTCCACCGTGGCCGGCGATGCACTGGTCAGCACGCTGTTCGCCAAACTACCGAAGAACGGCAGTGAGATCGTGCTCTTCGACGTGAATCGGGCGGCGCCGCTGGAGCTGCTGTTGTCGCAAGCAACGCTGGCACGCATCGAACAGATGCAACCCGCGAGCCCGCAGAACTATCGAATGACCGTGATCGGCAACGCACCGGGCCAGGTGCGCGTCAGCGAGCGGTCGCGCGCGCCGGGCGACACTGCCTCGCAGGTGCGGCCACTCGATATCGATTATCCGCCGGCCTATTTCTCGCTGTCGCACGTGGCGGTGCCGTTTCCGCCCAGTGATTCGCTTTACGGCACGGACCCTGACGACGAGGATTTCGGCATTCACCTCGGCAACCAGGCGTTGCGCGGTGAACGCGGCACGCTGCTCAAGGGCGCGGACGCGCTGGTGCGCGCCTCGTGTAATCCGTTTTTTCCGTACGTGGGCCAACGCATCGCGGAGCTCGTCGGCTCGCAGTGAGCCGGATCATGTCTTGCCGGCAGGCCCGGGCGGAGGCTTGCGCACCAGCTTTTCATCGGCCTCCTTGTCCTTGTTGCTCTTGTTCTCGTCCTTGTGTGGATCGGCGTCCTGCAGGTTCTTTTTCACGTCGCGCAGGTTGATCGAGCCTTCAAGTGAGCGGGCAAATGCGCTCACGAAGGCATTGCGCAGGATGCTCGAGATGGTCGCGAGCACGCTGGTCTCCGGGTCCTTGAGTGTGCCGCTGAATTCGATGCGCGCCGCCACCTGGTCCTCCTCCTGGTTCTCCAGCACCTCCGAGGCGAAATCGAGGAACCCCTCCCAGATGCGCCGGAGCGGATTCTCTTCGGGCTCTCCCGAGCGATACATGTCCACATCCTCGAGAAATGGCTTGGCGTAGCCTTTGAATTTCCCATCGGCGGCCGCGAACTCCATGTACAGCTCGAATTTGCCCGCTTCGGCGTCAGCCTTGATGTACTCGCGCAGCCATGGATTGACCTGCGGCAACTGCACCTTCTTCACTTCCATGTTGACGTCGAAGGTGGGTTTCCGGGCAAATGCATTGACACTGCCGGCGACCACGGCAGGCGCGCCGTCGAGGACTTCGGCCTTGACGCGGAAATCCGCGAAGGTTTCCTTGCCCACATCGAGTACGTTGGTGAGATTGGTGATCTGGCCCTGCACTCTGCGCGCCGTGATGGCATCACGCGTACTGATGCCGGGTGCCACGAAGCGCACCGTACCGTTGACCATTTCGATGGTGTTGAAGCGGAACGGAAAGGTTTCCTCGAGGCGTGCGTTCCAGTTCTCACCCTCGCCAAGCTGTGAATCGGCCTCGGACTTGCCCTGCACGAGGTTGAGTTCGGGACTCAGGAACTGCGCTTCCGCCACGATCGAGCCGCGCAGCAGGCTGCGCCATTCGAGCGAAAGTTCAAGGCGTGGCGCTCGGAAGAACGGCACCGGCTGGCGCGCGCCGGTCCTGACGATCACGATGTCGTCGATGCTGTAGGCACCCCGCCACAGGTGGACGTCGATATCGCCCACGTGCCCGTCGTAGCCATTCAGTGCTGCGAGTCTCTTGTTGGCCTGTTGCTCGATCACGTAAGGGAGCGCTATGCGCCCGCCGACCAGCAGCAACAGCAATGCGGCCCCGAAAATGACGAGCTTGCGTTTGCGCGTCATGTCCGCCAGTTTGCGCGCGCGGCCGGCGTGACCCAAGCGGTCGTGTGCCTTACATTGCGTCAACCCATTCCGACCGGCAACCTGCATGAAGCCCACAGCGTCCGACATATCCCTGAGCGCCAGTGACCTGATCGCGCGGCTAGGCCTCGAGCCCCATCCGGAGGGCGGCTGGTACCGCGAGGTACATCGCTCTTCGTTCGTAATGCAGACGGCGCGCGGCCCGCGAGCCGCGCTCACGTCTATCTACTTCCTGCTCGAGGCGGATCAACACAGCCGTTGGCACGTGGTCACCTCCGACGAGGCCTGGCACTACTCCGGCGGTGCGCCGCTCGAGTTGCTGAGCTATCAGCCGGGTTCCGGCCCGCTGCGCCGGCGCGTGCTCGGTACCCCGCAGGCCGGGCAGGAACCGATCGCGGTGGTCGCGGCCGGCGAATGGCAGGCGGCGCGCAGCCTCGGCGACTGGACACTGGTGGGCTGTGACGTCGGGCCGGGCTTCGACTTCGAGGATTTCTGCTTCGTCGCATCCGTCGCCGGGCACGAATCCGCCTTTGCCGGTGAACTCGCGCCCTGGTCCGGTCTGCTTTGACGAGGACCCCGATGATCGCTTCGTTGACGCGCGCATGCGCGGGGTTCGGCTGCTTGTTGCTCGGTACGGTCGCGATGGCAGCGGACCGGGACTGGCGCGCGTATGGCGGCGACGCGGGCAAGACGCGGCATTCACCGCTCACGCAGATCAATCGCGAAAACGTCCGGCAACTGCAGCAGGCCTGGAGTTTCGACACGCACGAGAAAGGCGACACGCAGACGCAGCCCATCGTGGTCGGCCGCGTGCTGTTCGGCTACACGCCCACACACAAGACCGTCGCGCTGGATTCCGCCAGCGGCATGCTGTTGTGGACCTTTGACCCGGGCATCGCCGGCACCGGCGCGAATCGCGGACTGATGTACTGGTCGCAGGGCGCGGACGCGCGCGTGTTCGCGGCCGTCGACAATTTCGTGTACGCGCTGGATGCGGCCACCGGCAAGCCCGTCGCCGGCTTCGGCCAGCAGGGGCGCATCGACCTGCGCGAAAACCTCGGACGGCAACCAGCCTCGCAGTCGGTGCGGCTAACTACCCCCGGAGTGGTCTGGCGCGATCTCATGATCGTCGGCGGCCGCGTGGGCGAGAACCTGCCGGCATCTCCAGGCCATATACGGGCCTACGACGTCAGGAGCGGCGCATTGCGCTGGACTTTCCGCACCATTCCGGCGCCCGGCGATCCTGGCCACGACACCTGGCCGAGGGATGCCTGGCAATACACCGGCGGCGCCAACAGCTGGTCCGGCATGACGCTGGACGAGAAACGCGGCCTGGTGTTCGTACCCACCGGGTCGGCAGCCGCGGACTTTTACGGCGGCGATCGCCTCGGCGACAACCTGTACGCGAACTGCCTGCTGGCGCTGGATGCGGCCACCGGCAAACTGCGCTGGCATTTCCAGTTCGTCAGGCACGACTTGCTCGATCGAGACCTGCCGAGCGCGCCGACGCTGATCACGCTGCGCCGGAAAGGACGCAGCATCGATGCACTGGCGCAGACCACCAAGCAGGGATACGTGTTCGTGCTGGAGCGCGACACGGGCCGGCCGGTGTTTCCCATCGAGGAACTGCCCGCGCCGGCATCCGACGTACCGGGTGAAGTCGCGAGTCCCACGTACCTGCGGCCGACGACGCCTGCGCCGCTGGCCCGTCAGCAGCTCAGCGCCGCAACACTCACGACGCGTACTCCCGAGGCCGGCCGCTGGGCGCGCGAAGAATTCGCCAGGCTTCGCAGCGATGGGCCGTTCAAGCCGCTGACCGTGGGAATCGACACGACTATCTACCCCGGTTTCGACGGCGGCGCCGAATGGGGCGGACCTGCCTGGGATCCGGACTCCGGCCTGTTGTACGTCAACTCGAATGAAATGGCCTGGCTCGGATCGCTCGCGCCGAACGATGTCGGTCGCAGCACCGGCAAGTCCGTTTACCTGCGCGACTGTGCGGCCTGCCACGGCGACAGCCTGCAGGGATCGCCGCCGCAATTTCCGTCGCTCATCGGCCTGGGTGAGCGGATGACGCAGGCGAGGTTTACCGAAGTCGTCCGCAAGGGCGGCGGCCGCATGCCCGCCTTTGCCGGGATCCAGGGCGAGGCCCTGCGCGCGGTGGCGCAGTACCTGTTCGAAGGCAAGGACATCCCCGCGGGTGAACCCGACACCTCGCCGATAAACCAGCCGTTCCGGTTCACCGGATACAGACGCTGGCTCGACCCCGAGGGCTACCCGGCCATCGCCCCGCCCTGGGGAACATTGAACGCCATTGATCTCGCCACCGGCGAGTACCGCTGGCGCATTCCGTTCGGCGTGTTCCCCGAACTGGCGGCGCGCGGCGCCAGGGACACGGGCAGCGAAAACTACGGTGGGCCGCTGGTCACTGCGGGCGGACTGTTGTTCATTGGCGCCAGCATTCATGACCGCAGTTTCCGTGCGTTCGACAAACGCGACGGCAAACTACTCTGGGAGGCGGCCCTGCCCTATTCGGCCGACGCAACTCCCATCACCTACCAGGTCGATGGCCGCCAATTCGTGGTCATCTTCGCCAGCGGAGGCAAGGAGCGCGCGGGATCCGGCGGCGGCGTGTATGTCGCGTTCGCCCTGCCCGCAGTCCCGGCGCGCAAGTAGCAGGCCCCTTTACGTCTGCGCTGCGAATTTGAGCGCCACCGAGTTCATGCAATAACGCAGACCGGTCGGCTCCGGCCCGTCGTCGAACACATGGCCCAGGTGCGCATCGCAGCGCCGGCATGACACCGCGGTGCGTTCCATCATCAGTGCGTTGTCGCCGAACTCGCGCACGTTCGCGCTCGAGATCGGCTTCCAGAAACTCGGCCAGCCGGTTCCGGACTCGAATTTGGTGCGGGAATCGAATAACGCGGTGTCGCAGCAGATACAGCGATACAGGCCGTTCGCGTGGTTGTCGTTGTACTGGCCCGAATAGGGACGCTCGGTGCCCTCGTGCCGTGTGACGTAGAAGGATTCCTCGGGCAGCAGCGCTTTCCATTCCGCCTCCGTTTTCACGATGCGGGGCAAGGTGACCTTGCCCAGGCTCACCCCGGCCGCGGAGAAATTCTCGATGACGACGTTGGCGGGCAATTCCGTCACGGCAGCCTTGTCCGCGGAACGCGCGCAGGCCGCAAAACCCAGCGCCAGCGGAGAAGCCAGGGCCCCTAACAGGAATCCGCGGCGCGAATGATCCGGATCACGCATCGTCAGGCCTCCTAGCCGAAGGTAAATGAATACGCCTCGACGTGGGGATCGAGGAACTCGATGGTGAATTCGTGCTCCTCGACCGCACCTTTCTGGCGGATGAGTTGATAGAGACGCTGCTCGCGCACCGTGCCGGCACCTTGCGCATCGATGTCCATGCCATGATCTGCGGTCGGCGGCTTGCCGTCGAGCAGGACACGGAAGCGCACCGGTTTTCGTTCGGGGCCCGGGCCCAGCACCAGGTGCAGGTCGCGCGCGCGGAAGCGGAATACGACGCGGCCCGGCGCAGCCTCGAGCGTGCTTTTTTCGCCCACAACCTTCCAGCGTCCGCCCAGTGCCCATTGATTCAAAGCCAGCTGCGCGGGGATTTCATAAGTCTTGCCGGCATTGCGCGTGAACGAACCGGGCGACTTGAAATTCTCCGCACGCTCGAACCCGAGGTAGGTTTCGGGTGAAGCGACATTCGCCAAGTCCGCGGCCGCCGAGACACCCTGGCCCGCCGCGTCATCGAGCGGATCGGGAAGGTTCTTTGCACCAGCCTCTTCCAGCAGCTTGCGGATGGTGCGTTCGGAGCGGGCGTACTTCCCTTCACCGAAATGATGGCCGCGGATGTTCCCCTGCGCATCGACGAAGTAGTGCGCCGGCCAGAAACGATTGTTGAACGCCTTCCACAGGGCCATGTTGCTGTCGAGCGCCACCGGGTAGCTGATGCCGAATTTCTCCACCGCCTTGCGCACGTTCTCTGTGTCTTTCTCGAAGGCGAACTCCGGCGAGTGCACGCCGATGATGACCAGTCCCGAATCCTTGTAGTGCTTGTACCAGGCGTTCACATACGGAATGGCGCGCAGGCAGTTGATGCAGGAATAGGTCCAGAAGTCGAACACCACCACTTTGCCGCGCAGGCTCGCGCGCGTCAGCGGCTTCGAATTCAGCCAGCCGGTGGCGCCGGTCAGTTCGGGAATCGCGCCCTCGGTCATCGGCGAACCCGAGGCATTCTTGCTGGACATCATCGCGCCGCCAGGCGCGTCATTTTTCATAGCCCCGCCAGGCGCGTCATTTTTCATAGCCCCGCCAGGCGCGTCATTTTTCATAGCGCCGCCCTCGGCTTCGGGTTTCGCCGACATCATCATCGCGGCGCCGCCCGCCGAGGGCGCGCTGGCTGCCGGCGTGGTACGGCCTGCGGAGCGCGCCGCTGCCACCGTGACCGGCTTTCCCTGGTAGAGCGCCGGCATCAGCTTCGCGAAGTTGCGCACCTTGGGCAAGTCGTGGAAGACGATATACGGCTGGTCGGGGTGATTGAGCAGATAGTCCTGGTGGTAATCCTCCGCCGGGAAGAACCGATCGAGCGCCTCGACACGCGTCACGATGCGATCTGGAAAAGCCTGGGCCGCATCGAGCTGCGCGATGTAGGCCTCCGCGACTTTTCTCTGTGAATCGTTGGCGTAAAAAATCGCCGAGCGGTACTGCGTGCCGACGTCCGGTCCCTGGCGGTTGAGTTGGGTGGGATCGTGAACCACCGAGAAAAACACCTGCAGGATCTGGCCGTAGCTCACCTGCTTCGGGTCGTAGACGATCTGCACGGACTCGGCGTGGCCGGTACTGCCACGGCTCACGGATTCGTAGTTGGCAGTGGTGCGTTCGCCCCCGGCATAGCCGGATAACACGTTCTTCACGCCCTTGAGGTGCTGGTAGACGCCCTGCACTCCCCAGAAGCAACCGCCGGCCAATACGGCCGTTTCGGTGCCTGAGGTGGGGGCCATGGGAGCGACGGCCGGTGGCGGCAGTGCCGCGGCAGGTTCACCCGCGGCGCCAGCGCTACAGGCGGCAAGTCCCCCGATCGTCAACAGCAATAACGTGGCCAGACACTTGAGCATGCAACCTCCATGCGGGTGTACGCATGAGACCGGGGCAAGGGATGCATTGTTTCACCCGGCTCCATCGTATGGGGCGCTAAGACAAATCCGCGCGCCCGGGCGCCCGGTGGCGTGTAAACTGCGCGCAAAGAATAACAACGTCCAGGGCAGACGTGATGACACGCGCAACTCGATGGCCGCTCTATACGGCTGTATTGCTTGGCAGTGCGATGGCCGCTCAGGCCGGCGAAGGTGGACTACTCGACGAACGGTTCTCGGTCGGGCTCGGCACATTTTTCCTGAGCTCGAATACGAACGTGCGCGCCGACGCCTTCGATTCCGGTGACATCGGTACACCCATCGACCTCGAAGATACCTTTGAACTGGAAGACGAGAACGTGTTCCGGGTGGATGCATCCTGGCGCATCGGCAGGCGTCACATTCTGCGCGCCATGTATTTCGAGAGCGACCGGTCGCGCCGCAAAGTCATCGACGAGGAAATCGATTTCGCCGGCGAGACCTTTCCCATCGACGCGGAAGTACAGGCGGATTTCCATTTCGACATCACCGAGCTGGCGTACGAATACGTGATGCTGGATCGCGACCGATACCAGCTGGGCGCATCCTTCGGAATTCACAATGCCGGGTTCAGGATCGGACTCAGCGCCGAAGTGAACACACCGGGGGGAGGCGGCAGTGCCGCGCTCGCCGAAGACGTGAGCACCAACGCGCCGCTGCCGGTGCTGGGACTTCGCGGCCGCTGGCACATCGCGGGAAACCTGTACGCCCAGGCGCATGCGCAGTATTTCCAGCTCGCCTTCGACGGCTACGATGGCAACATCCAGGACTACGAGGCCGCCCTAATCTGGCAGGTGAAGCGCCACGTAGGCCTGGGTGCCGCCTACAACGCGTTCGTGACGCAGGTTGGAGTCGATCGTGACCACTTCGAGGGCCAGCTCCGCTGGCGCTATTCGGGCGCTCAGGTCTTCATGCGAATGTCGTTCTGAATTCGAACGGCACGACGTATACGGGCGCGAACCCGCCACCAGCCGACCGGAAGTTTGTCGTCTGGCCCTGGTACATCCGGGCCGCCATCCACTGCATCTGCCCCGCATAGACGTAGCAGCGGACGTCGACCTTGAAGGATTCCCTGCCGCGAGGGGTGGTACGCAATCGCTCCCCCGCCGGCACGAACTTTTGGGCAACGTATTCACCGTTCATGACCTGCGCGAATACCCGCCTCGTGAGCTTGTCCCCTCGATAGGTGCCGCGGCTTCCAAATCCCCGGCTGGGCTTGAAGAACCAGTCCTTGCGCTCCCGCCACCACGCGTCTTCGCAACCCACGGCACGCAGGGTCGTCGGGATGCCGTGTAGCAGGCTGTCGATAGCCGACTTTGACACGCCAAGCCCTGCCAGCTTCGCAGCGTCACTGAAGATGGCGAGGTTCTCCTTGTTGGCATACAGCGCATGCGCATGCGGATGCGGTGTGATGACGGCGAGATCACGCTCGAGAGCCGCACGGAGCACACGATTGCCTGGCGCAGCCAGGTAAAAGTCAGTGACTCGGTTGTAAACGAGGTCGATGCGCTCGCCGGCGAAGCGAATGCAGTCGTTCGCGAGTTCGAGTTCCGCAGGGTCGAGTATGAAGGTTTTATATCCGCGCGATTCGAACAGTCGCCTTGCCAATACGAATTCGGGATACAGGAACTGTTCGCGCGGACTCTCATCGACAATGGCGATGGTCCGCAGCGGCCTGCCGCCGCGTGCGAGTTGCCATTCGCGTTCGAACATCGCAACGATTTGTTCCTCGAGCTGCGCGGCGGTCGGCTGGCTGGCGAGCTGCTCGTCAGCCGCGTTGCAACATGCACGATGCGCAGCGTGACCTGCGATGTTCAACAATGCTCCGCCGGCATTCGTGTTGATCTCGATCAGCCTGGGGCCACTCGCCGTGATGTGGAAGTCGAATCCCATGAAGACGCCGGAGGGACCACGATCAATACGGGAAATTGCAGGCGCCCGCGCAAGGACCTCCTGCTGGTACGCCGGTGTGCGAACGACGTGTTCGACTCCATCGATGATCCGCTGCATTCCGGCGACGTGCTCGCGATCGATGAACACGGGCGTGTCGGAAAAGAGATGCGGATGACTCTCCACGAGGGGTTGCACGACGCCATCATCCGCCAGGCTCCTGTCCAGCCGGCTGCGCAGCGCCACCAGGTCGACAACCCCACAATCACAGCTGCGGTTGAGGGCGTCCGCGCGATTTTCCACGCCGGTACTCATGCGGCATTTTTCTCTTCGGCAAACATCCTCAGCAGCAACACGCCGGCCACCGCGCCGACCAGCTGCGCGCCGATGAATCCCGGAACATCGACAGGCCGGATTCCGGCAAACGTATCGCTCATGGCGCGACCGATGGTGATGGCCGGATTCGCGAACGAAGTCGAGGCGGTAAACCAGTAGGCAGCGCCAATCCACAAGGGGACTCGCCAGGCAGCGTCACGGAAAGACGGTGCCCGGAGCGCGATGAATATGAGACCCGCGGTTGCAACGATTTCGGACAGCCACTGCGCCGCCCCGCTGCGGCTGTGAGTCGACGCGGAAACGAGTGGCAGTTCAAACATGGCATTCGCCAGTATGGCGCCCGCGCAGCAGCCGAGAATCTGGGCCACTACGTACAACATCGCGAGTCGAAGATTCAGTTGTCGCAGGTGCAAGGCGGCGGCGGTTACCAACGGGTTGAAGTGCGCGCCACTGATGGGACCGAATTGCGCGATCAGCGCGGCGAGGATGGCGACGGTTGCAAGCGTGTTGGCAAGCAGGGCAACGGCCGCATTTCCCGTCGAGAGCCGCTCCGCCATGATTCCCGAACCGATGACACAGGCAGACAGCAGCATCGCGCCGAGAAACTCGGCCAGCAGATTGCGCCTCATCACGCGACTTCGTCTGCCGAGCGCGTATTGCCTATCTCCCGCAGACGCTGCTGCAGCTTCACGCGATCCAGCGACTGGATCGGAAGGCTGGTGAAAATCTTGATGCGGCTCTCGAGTTCGCGAAATGCCTGGCGGAATGCCAGCCATTTATCCGTGTCCGATCCTTCGACGGCTGCCGGATCTTCCACGCCCCAGTGAGCAGTCATGGGTTGTCCCGGCCAAACCGGACAGGCTTCCGCGGCGGCGTTGTCGCACACGGTGAATACGAAATCGAGCTGCGGCGCCCCGGGCTGCGCGAATTCGTCCCAACTCTTCGAGCGCATGCCGTCGGTGGGCATTTTCATGTGTTTCAGAAG
>Ga0190270_10000620_pt1 | contig 15522 bp, 10 predicted proteins | sample Popmic320T_FD_133748 | JGI IMG/M metagenome (GOLD analysis project Ga0190270, IMG submission 133748) | Populus adjacent soil microbial communities from riparian zone of Weber River, Utah, USA - 320 T | ecosystem: Environmental > Terrestrial > Soil > Riparian zone | place: USA: Utah | collected... | reverse complement strand
GAAATCCGGGATCGAGAGCGATTTCGAGCGTGTCACGGCGGATCTCCACGGCCTTGCCGCAATCGGTCATCGCCGCGGCGGCGAAAGACGGCGCGCACGCCGCAAGCAGCAGTGATGCCCGAATCATCGTTCGCATGTTCAATCTCCATTCTCCCGCAGCCACGTGGATTCGTTCATTTCACTCTCTCGCGATCAGAGCAGGTTGTCCGTCACGCTTGACGACGACGGAGCGGAAGTTCCGCTGTGCGATGACGCCGTAATCGTGACCGGCGCGGGCTGGATAAACGCCGAGGTAGACGAGAGGCTCGTCGCCGGTATTTACCGTCCTGTGCGCCGTGTTGCCCGGCACGTACACCACCGCGTTCGCATGCAGGCGCACCATTCGGCTGCCGCCTCCGGTTTCCTCTTCCAGCAGCATGGCGCCTTCTCCGGCGAGTCCAATGTAGAGCTCGGCGGCGTCACGCCAGGTGTGCATGTGACCCTTGGTAAGGAAGTATTCGTCGCCGATCGTTCCTGGATGGATGACGCCGAGTCCGTAGTGAAGATCGCCTTCTCCGTGCGCGGCTTCGACGGAGGCGACGGTATAGACCAGCGGATTGCCCCGAGCGAGCGCGCTCTCGTAAGCCTGCGTGTCCCGGAAGCAGCCGCGCAGGTCAACGAGACGCCGTTCGACTCGCGGCTTGTCGTCAATGGTCCCCGTTCGCGGATCGAACTTCGAAAGCAGCTGGGAAACGTCGTGTAGGGAACTCATGAGGTGCTCAGGCCTGGCTGCGGACAAACGCTTTGATCGTGGCGCACTCGGCGGTTCGAGCGCGGTCGGGGCGTCGAATGCGATAGGCGCCCACCGCTGCGGGGACGATGAACGTCTCGGCATAGTGGACGACGAGAGGTTCGAATGAATTCTCCGGGCTTTCGACGATCGCCTCGTCACCTTCGACGAGGTTCAGCACGTTCACGCTGCCGCTGCGTTCGCCACCGGTGTGGTGAGGCGCACTTCCCGTGAACCAGTGGCGGCGGGTCTCGATGAATTGCGCCTCGTGCAAGCCGGTTCGCTCTTCGCGCCAACCTGCGCCCCGGGCCACCTCGCTGATCTGGTTCACCAGGCGCGACCTGGCGTAGTCCTCGTCGCGCTCCCAGCAGATGTTGGCCTTGCCGTGCTCGATGTTGATGGGCCTCGGTTTTCCGTCGAGGCCCATCCGGTTCCAGTCCCAGAGCTTGAACGTGAAGATATAGGGCGTCGCGCTGATCTCGAGCACCATGCTGTCGGCGCCCGAGCCGTGCAGCGTACCGGCGGGGATCAGGAAGTGATCGTGCTTGCGCGCGGGAAAGTTTGCGACGAACCGCTCGTGGTCGAAAGGCGCGCCGCCGGCGGATGCCGCCTCGAGGGCGGCGATCAGCTCCTCCACCCGCGCATCCCGCTTGCGCGCGAGGTGCACTACGGCGCCCGGCTTGGCGTCGAGCAGGTAGTAGCTCTCATCCTGGGTGTAGCGCATGCCGAAGCGCTCCTGGATGTACTGCGTCAGCGGATGGATCTGCAGCGAGAGATTGCCGCCGCCCATGGTGTCCAGCAGATCGAAGCGGATCGGGAACTCCGGCCCGAAACGCCCGTGAACGGGCTCGCCGAGAAGCGCGTTGGGTTCCGCCAGCACCAGGTCGAGCGCCGGGACTTCCACCTCCACGTCGGCGAAGCGGAGAAGCAGGCTGTTCTCCTCGGGCACGCAATCGAAGCACCAGCCGAAATTGGCCTGCTTGCGATCGAGATCGCACACCTCTTTCATCCATTGCCCGCCCCAGGGACCTGGATCGAAAAACGGTATTACGCGGAACGGTCGCGAGACGCAGTGTTTGAAGGCAGCGCGGAGCGCTTCCCCGGTGACGAGTTTCGGGTCGCTGGACACGCACGTGTCGAGCAGGAAATCCCACCGCCTCATGGAACTCTGCTTCAGGCGATCGCAGACGCGCCAATCGATGAAGAAGGATCGCTTGTACTGCAGCGATGGCTTCAGGCCCTGGTTGTCAACTCCGAGGTTCGAGATCTCGCCGCGTCGCTGGCGGCCCTGCGCCTCCCAGCGCGGCAGGTCCGCATAGACCAGCAGGTCGGAATGCGGCGCGACCAGGCTGGCACCGGGACCGATGACCACGACGGGCTCGCGGGATCCTGAGATGAACGAGCGAATCGAAGCGAGCTTCTCTGCCGAGAAGAAGCGATCGAGCGTGAGCCGGCTCAGATAGCCGAACACTGGATCGTCACCGCCGAGGTCAGGTGCCACGAGCGTGTCGATTTCCGCGGAGGACAAGAACGCCTGGCCGGTATCTATCCAGATGGCGGGCTCGAGAGCCTCGCGCAGCGCCAGACGGATCTCCGCCTCGAAAACCCCGGTGTAACACTCGATGGCAAAGACTCGTCCTCCCTGAGCCCGACGCTTCGACATCTCCCCGCGAAGATGGGCTGCGATCGCCGCCCATCCGCGCCATGTGCATCCCGACACCCCAGGAACGTCAACGCGCGGGCGCTTGTCGTAGTTCGAAGCCTTCACGCGTTTCTCACGCGACTGAGGTATTCGCCGCCAAACAGCGCGGCAGCGTCGCCCAACTCACTGCGGACGATGGCAACCCGACCCCAGGGCGTATGCGCGCGAGCCCGCACCAGTCGCTCGAGCTCGGGGAAGAACTCTGCCTCGCCGGCCATGATTCCGCCGCCCAGGATGACTCGCTCCGGATCGTAGGCGTGGATCAGATTGACGATCAGGCTCGACCATATCTCGATGGCGCGCACCTTGAGGCTCACGGCGCAGGCATCTCCTTCGCGAGCCAGGCGAAACACGCTCGCATAGTCGACGCAAGACAAGTCGCTCAACGGACTCGTGGAATACTCGCGCGACTCCGCTGCGAGAGCGGGCAATGCTGACGTGGACGCCTCCGCTTCCGGGCAGCCTCGATTGCCGCAGGTGCACAGTCTGCCATTGTGTTGCACCGTGAAATGACCGCCCAGAACCCCGGCCTGGCCATGCCTGCCGCGAACGATATTGCCTTCGATGAGCGCGGCAGTTCCAACGCCGGTGCCCAGGGTCACCATGACCAGATCGTCGCTTCCGCGCCCGGCCCCTGCCTGCCATTCGCCGAGCAGCGCCATGCGCGCGTCGTTTTCTAAAATGAGCGGAAGGCGCAGGGTATTACGACACCAGCGCGGCAGATCGAGACGCGGAGCGTCGGTATATTTGCCGTATGCAGCGAGCACGCGACCCTCGCCGTCGACGAGGCTCGGAAACGCCATTGCGAGGGCGCTGCATTCTCCGCGGTCAATGCCGGCTGCCTGACAAAGCGCTTCGAGGCCCTGCGCAATTCGGGGGAGCTGGCGCGCAAGGCCTTCTCTTGAGCGTGCGGCAAAGGACTCCCTTCCGAGGATGGTCTGGTCGCGCATGAGCGCCAGCTTGATGCGTGTGCCACCGGTATCCGCAACTAGGGTGAACATCGTGCGTCCCCACTCACTCTCGTCTGAGATCGAGGGTTAGCGTGAAGCGCTCGCTCACGTAGTGCACCTCGGCGAACTCGAGCGGCGTGGATTGCACATCGAAAACCGTGTGACGCCGCAGCAGAACCGGCGAGCTCTTCTTCACCTTCAGGTCTTTCGCGAGCACGGCCGTGGCCGCGACGGCCGTCAGCGATTCGCTCGCGCGCTCGGCCCTGCGACCTGAAACCTCAGCGACCAGATCATAGAGCGGACGCGTGAACGGCTCGCTTTTCTTAAAGCGGATCCGGGGATGGAACCACGACCTCGAGTGCAGTGCCGGCAATGGGCCCCATCCGCGCACGCGATCCAGTCTCTGGATGCGAGTGCCGACCGGGATGCGCAGCGCCTCGGCAACCGCTGCCGGCGCCGCCAGCTCGCGCAGTTCGCGACGGAACATACGCACTTCGACGCCTTGCCGCGCCAATTCGCGCGACAGGCTGCGCCAGGCGCTGATCGCCGATTCGGCGGAACGGGGAACGACGCGAGTGCCCACGCCCGCCCGGCGCTCCAGCCTGCCTTCGCCGACGAGCCGCAGGAGTGCGGCGCGTACCGTGCCGCGACTGACACCCAACCGGTTGGCGATCGAGAGCTCGTCGGGGAGCAGTCCGCCCTTGGCGTACTCGGGCTCGCTGAGGAGTTTGCGCAGCGCGTCTTCGGCCTTGCGGTGTAGCGGCAGGCCGCCGGATCGCAGCGGTGCCAGTGGCGCAAGTTGTGCAGTCGGGGGTAGCATTTGTTTAAATGTATAAACATTTAGAGCCCGGAGCAACCGTATGCCCTGCAGACACCGCATTGGAATGAAGCGGACATTGCGCCGCTCACGGTTGGGGGCGGTGCTCCTGGCCCTGTGTTACGGGCAGCATTTGGCGGCAGCGTGCCTCGAGCCGACGACCGACCGCGGGCTCTACTTCCCGAAGAAGGCCTACGCACCCGCGCCGCTTCCCAGCTTCGAAACGCTGAAGTCGCGCCTGCCCGCGCCGATCGACGACGCGCATCCACTGTGGGTGGAGACTTATTGGAAGACGTGGGAGCTGGCGTTCCGCAACTTCCATGAACCTCCGCCCGGGAGTGGCTTCGTCTCGCAGTTCATCGACGCTGCCTTCAACGACAACATTTTCCTGTGGGACAGCGCCTTCATGACGCTGTTCACGAACTACGGTGCGCCGCTCGTACCCGGCATCGAGACGCTCGACAACTTCTACGCCAGGCAGCACGCCGACGGCGAGATCTGCCGCGAGATCGTTCGCAGCACCGGGCAATGCCTCGCCTGGTGGGTGAACGACGAATGCAAGCCGCTATCGACGCGCTTCGGGTGGTCCGCTCACGAGTATGTGCGGCAGACGCAGGAGTGGCGAGCGAAGCATCCCGCGAGCGAGTTGCCACCTCAGGATCCTCTCGTCGAGACGATTGGCCTCGACCATCCGCTGGTCGCGTGGCTCGAGCTGCAGCGGCACCTCGGTTTCGAGGGCAACAAGGCCAAGGCACCGGATGCCACGCCAGTGTCGTACCGGAATCGCGAAGTGCCTCGACCGAATCCGCTGTTCACGCTGGAAGCACTCGGTCACCCCATTCTGGGTTGGGCCGAGTGGGAAAGCTTTCGAGTGACGGGCGACAAGGCGCGACTGGCGAGCGTCTGGGAGCCGTTGGTTCGCTACTACCAAAGCCTGCAGAAGTATCTGTTGCAAGGAAATGGCTTGTACATGACCGACTGGGCGAGCATGGACAACTCGCCGCGCAATCGCCACCTCATGAACGGCGGCACTGCCGTCGATACCTCATCGGAGATGGTGCTGTTCGCGCGCAACCTCTCGAATATCGCGACGGTGCTGAAGAAGAAGCGGGAGGCGTCGCATTACGCGCGCGAGGCGGACGCGCTCGCGGCCCGCATCGAGCGCCAGATGTGGGATCCATCGCGCCACTTCTATTTCGATCTGAGTCTGGAGGGTGAGCCCGCTGGGGTGAAGACCATCGGGGCGTACTGGACGCTGATCGCGGGAGTGGCCTCCACGGAGCGCGCGAAACGACTGGTCGAGGAGATCGGGAATCCGAAGACGTTCGGTCGGCCGAACGCGGTTCCGACACTCGCGGCGGACGAGCCTTTGTACGACTCCAAGGGAGGATACTGGCGAGGTGCCGTATGGGCGCCCACCACGACAATGGTGATTCGCGGGCTCGAGGCCTACGGCTATGACGAGCTCGCACGACGCTTGGCGATACAGCACCTGGATCTCGTCGCCGACGTATATCGCGCCACCGGTACCATCTGGGAAAACTATTCCCCAGAGAAGACCGAGCCGGGCAAGCCCGCGCTGAAAGACTTCGTGGGCTGGAGCGGCATCGGACCGATCCTCTATCTGCTGGAGTACGGCATCGGCCTGAAACCCGATGCGGCACGCAACGAACTGCTCTGGAACCTGCGGCTGGAAGGATCGGGGCCCACCCGGACAGGCTGCGAGCGTTTCCGCTTCAATGGCCATGTGGTTTCGTTGATCGCGGAGCGGGATCCGGCCGATGCGCGCCGTGTCCGCATCAGCGTGGAATCCGACGGCGGCTTCACGTTGAAAGTAGCGCTCGGGCCCGCGATTCAGACCTTCGCCGTGCGCGAGGGGCGGCAGCTTCTGACGGTGAGCGGATCATGAGAACGACGTGCGCACGTTTCCTGGCATTGGGGCTTCAAGCCTGCCAGTGTGCCCGCTTTGAGGTTCGCCCGATCCCCGGATTGAACTGGTTGCAAGGATCGAGAGTTCGATAGAACTGCACCAGGACAGGCTTTGCGGCGTATTGATGTCCCACGTTGTGCTCGGCCGGATACTCCGCGCCGCGCGCATCCAACAGCGCACACAATCGATCCTTCAGCCTGCCGGCGTCACAGCCCTTGCGCACCACATAGTCCTGGTGAAACACGTGGCAGAAGAAGTGGCCATAGTAGAGCGGCGCTGCATGGAGCTGCTCGCGGATCTCCTTGGGCAGCACCTCAAACCAGTCGCGATCGTTCTGTCGGAGCGCAATGTCGAGAGCGACGATGTCCTCGACTTCCTGCGAATGCACCGCCCGGTAACGAATCGCGGCGCCCGCGGCGACAAAGCGGTGGAGAAAAGCCTTGCGAGCCTCCTCGTTCGTGCATTCGAAGAAATCGCCGCTGGTGGACGGGAACATGGCGCGCAGAGCTTCCCTGGCTTCCGCGATGCCACGGCCGGCCATCTTGAGCATCAAATGATGCTCGAAGCGGTCACGAAAGCCGCGCAGGCGCGTGGGCAGGTGGTCAGGCATCAGTCTGCTGAGCCACTGCAGCATGCGATCACTTGATCCCAGCCGGTCAAACACTCGCTTGAGCCGGAAGAATCCGGGCAATCGCTTCGTACCCAGACTTTGAATCGTGAAGAACGCGTCCTTCCCGTACACCGAAGCGATGTCAAACATGTCCCGATGCAGATATTCGCCGGCCACAGGCAACGACTCGAAGCGCGACAGTACCTGCCGGCGCAACGACGTGAGCTCCGCGGGATCTCGCGTGCCGACGTAGAACACCTGGGTCTCGGGATCCTTTGGAAACGTATCGAGCCGCACCGCGAAGATCATCATCCTGCCGGCACTGCCTGCCGCCTCGAACAGCCGCTCGCGATCGGCGTTGAAGCGCGCCGGCCGGTCTGAATCGATTTCGCGCACGCGTCGCTCGTAATCCCGATCAGAACCGCAGCGGCCTGGATCGTGCTCGATATCCGCGCTGCCAAATTCGCCTCGTTCCAGCCGTCCGAGCATTTGCTCCGGGTCATCACCCAGATTCACCCCGAGGTGATTGACGAGATGCAGGCGACCGTGCCCCTCCAATCTCGCAAACAACGCCATTTGTGTGAAGGCGGGACCGCGTCGCACCAGCGCACCGCCGGAATTGTTGCAAATGCCACCGATTACCGATGCGCCGATACATGACGAGCCGATCACCGAGTGTGGTTCGCGACCGTAAGGTTCGAGCGCCGCTTCGAGCTGGCAGAGCGTGGCGCCCGGGAGGCAAATGACCTGGCGCCCGTCTTCAATGACGTGAAGCTTTGCGATGCGCAAGGTGTTGATGATCACCACGTCGCGGTCATAGTCACCGTCGGCGGGCGTGGAGCCGCCGGTCAATCCGGTGTTGGCCGCCTGCATCACGATGATCTTGTTGGCGGCGATGCAGCGCTCGAGAACTCGCCATTGCTCGAGCAGCGAGCGAGGTCGGACCACCGCCAACGCCTTTCCGCCACCGCATCGAAAACCCGTGCGGTAGGGTTCGGTCGCCTTCGAGTCGGTGAGCACGTTGGCGTTCCCCACGATCGCCCTCAGTGCTGCGACCAGATCAGTGGAATCCATGCTGTACAACGCTCCAATTCGACTCTTGGTGGTATGAAGTCTCGCACGCTCGCTTGAGCGTCATTGAAATTAAGTTCGTTGTGACACCCTTCGCTCAAAGTCACCCTGCCAGATTCGTCATTACCTTCCACGTGCCGCCATTGCCGCCACTGTGATTGGCCGTGCACCGCCATCCCGGGATCGCGCTGACGGCTGCCGACGCACACCAGATCGTGTCGTCGCGCAGCCAGTTGCCGGAGCTCGGAAAATTCACCAGGTGCGCGGTGATGTTTTGACCATTCGATTCGTAGCGCCACGCGGTGGCACCGACATTGACTGAGTGGCAGCGATACTTATGCAGCTGGTCGAGGGAGAGAAAATCGGAAGCGGTGGTATTGAGCATGGTAATGACTTCAAACGATCCGCCCATGGCGATGCCGGTCTCATGGAACGCGTTGGAGACGCCATCGACTATGAGACAACTCACGCTGAATCTGTTGAGCGTCGCGCCGGCGACAACCTCGAGCCCGTAGTACCGAGATCTGGAATCGCCGCCATACTTGATGCGATTGCCCCAGAAGGACAGATCAGCGCAGGTCCCGTGAATGGCAAAGAGAGTGCTCTGTCCATATTCAACCAGGCTCCTGACCTTCACATTTGAGCGTTTGGAATTACTGTTTGCATTGACCGTGATGGATGACGCGGTTTTCGACGTAATCCGAAATGGCCCGCGTGCGGAAAACCCTGCGGAAACCGACACATTCATTCCGACAAAGAAATCCGACGTATTCGCCATACCCTCGATAACGCCAGTAGATCCGTCTGTGTCCCCCGTGTTGTCGGTCGCCACTGGATGCGCGACCTCGTCGGTTGCCACGAATCCGCTGAAGGCGCCGCCATCTACATTTTCTACCCAGGCTACCGCATTGTCGGTTCCAGCAACCCCCTGGCGAGCGTTATTTCGCGCGATGACGCCGGATACGTTGCATTCACGAATATTGCTTAGATAGATCGCCTGCGTATGACAGTCCTCGCATTCAATGTTGCTCATGGTGAGTCCGTCTACCTGGTCAATTCTGACTCCAGCGTAGTTGGATGTGCCAGTCACCCGAATTTCGGCAAGCGTGACTCGTGCGCATCTGGCCTCCCCTGCAGCGATATCAGAGTAGACGTGCACCCCAGCCCCACATCTTTGGCCTGACGACTTGATCCTGGTAATCGAAATATCGACGACATCTCGAACGTATACCGAGTGATGATGCGTAGTTAGTGCTTGTGGAGCGTAGGCGCCAGTATCGACGAACTCCGCATCATCGATGATGACCTTATCTGCATGGCCAACAAAAATGATGCCCGAGCCTGAGTTGTCCCGACTCGTATCGCCACCCTTCATCCGCATTCTGCGGATACACACTTTGGACGATCTCCCAGCGCTCGCCGACAGTCCCACATAGACAACTGATGACCCCAAGCTCTCGCCCTCGCAGTCATCGAATACGAACTCCTGAACGCGGTGCAGGTTCGCTCCCCGGAACATGGACTTGAACTTGCATCGCCTGACGGCTATCCGTTCAGCGGTAGTCGAGGTATCGGCGTCCAGGAAGATCCCTCGATTGCTGGACCCGATGGAAACAGCCTCCAGCGTCAGTCCCTCAATCGAGATATCGGTGACCGGTGAGTTGTTGTCGGTCAGGAGCGAGAAGGTGTTGGCGAGGCCGTAGATCGCGGAAATTCCTGGCCCGTCACCGTAGATCTTGGTGTATGACCGGAGAGTGATCGGAGAGGCAATTGCAAGCGTGCCCTGGGGAACATGTACCGCTGCTCCGCCGTCCTGCACGCACTGTGCAATGGCTCGAGTCAGCGGTGCAGAGTCGTCAGTTGCCCCATCCAGCTTCGCGCCGTAGCGCCTCACATCTCCAGGCGGGTACGCGGTATTGATCGGCGTGATGCCAGCGAGCTTCTCGGAAGATGTCTGCATACTCGAATCTTCGCAGGTGTGGGCCAGAATCCGACCCATTATCTCCCGGCGAGACTGTATCGAGCGGAGCTCCACGAGAGCGGCTCGACCCGCCTCAGGACTACGCCCCATGCAAACATGCCGGCCAGCGGCACAGCGGCACTCACCGCGAATGCCCAGGCGAAGTTGCCGGTGCGCTGCACGAGAAATCCCGTAACGATGGGCGCCACTATGCCGGCCATCTGTCCGCATACATTCTGCGCAGCGGCCCAGCGTCCCGCGGCGCGGGGCCCCGCGATCGTCGAGCCGATTGCGAATACCATCGGAGTTCCCATTCCGAAGAACACGCCCGCTGCGCATAACAATCCGATGGTGTTACGCGGGTCGACGTAGCCGGCCAATGCGATCGTGAGCGCGCTGCCGGCGGCGCTGATGAGGATGAATGCCTTGCGCACGCGCGTGACGGATCCACCGCGACGGATGAAGTAGTCGGTGGCAACGCCGGAGAGCGCCGTGCTTGCCGCGTAGATTCCGTAGATCAGCGCACCGATGCCCGCCATCTGCGTGACGGTGAAGCCGGCGGACTTCACCAGGAAGGTTGGCAGCCAGCTGATGATGAAATAGAACGCGTAGTTGACGGAGAAATGGCCGAGCGCCGTCCCCCAGAAATCGCGTTGACGGATGATTTCGAGATAAGGGACCGACGAACCCGCCTCTTCGACGTGCGCAGGAATTGCCGCGCGACGCGTGGCGAGAATCCACGGCAACACCCAGATCGCGGTGATGATGCCCAGCGCCACAAACATGAAGCGCCAGCCGAAGTGCGCCATCGCCAAACCGCCAAACAAGGTACCGAGCATGGGTCCGATGCCCTGCCCCATGAATACAACGCCGGTCAGGAACCCGCGCTGGCGCTCATGGGTATGGCGCACGAGCAGTAGTTGAATACTCGGAAACGTCACACTTTCCCCGATGCCGAGCAGCAGGCGAAGGAACAGCAAGGTGGTGAATGCGGTGGCGAGACCATTGAGGGCAGTCGCCGCCGCCCAGAGCAACACGCCCGCGGCGAGTACAAGATGAATGGCGAATCGATGCGCGGCCCAGCCCGCGAACAACTGCCCTGGCGCATAGGTCCAGAAGAACGCCGAGAGCAGGATCCCGATCTCGGTGCTCGTGAGCCCGAGTTCGTCTTGAAGCAGAGGCGCGGCCGTGGCGAGGCTGCCGCGGTCGATGTAGTTCAGCAGAACTACGAGCGCCAGCAGAAAAATGACTCCCGGCGTTAGATTCGCGCGTTGATTCATTCTTGTTCTTGCGCGTATTTGTAAAGAAGGTGGGCCGAGCTTAACAACAATGCACCGCTAGGGCTGCCCGTTGGCGATGCCGACCTGACTCACGGCGCGACTCGCACAAATGCCCCGACATACGGCGGTGACCAGAAGTCCCTTCTTTCGTTTGCGGCTTCAGAACGGAGTCGCTGCGCAAGAGTGTCAAGATCTCCCAGCGGCTCCAGCAAGATTCCAAGTTTCCGAGCCATGGGAGCAAGGCTGCGCAAAGTATTCGCAAGCCAGGAATATCCAGCGAAGTCCGGACCGCCACCGACGACAAACTCACCGAACAATTCAGGCACACCCAGGCCGGCCTTCACGAACGTGTGCCGTAGCTCGCTGGCCATGTTGACGCGGACTCCGGCCGTGGCGAACGTTCGACAGACAGTCTCGACAACTTTTCCCAGCAGTGAATCGCCATATGTAGCTTGTGCCACTACTGAATTCATTTCCATTTCCTGAAATGCCACGATCCCATTGGCGCGTACCTGCGTCGCAATGTGTGCAAGCGCAGCCGCTGGATCCGCGCAGTACAGCAGTACGAGCCGCCCCACGGCGGCATCGAAGGGCCCGGACAATGTAATGGTGCGGATATCTCCGTGAACAAACTCAACGTTTCGAAGTTTCAGCTGTTCGGCGCGTTTTCTCGCCTTCTCCAGGGCGGCATTGTCCATGTCAACGCCGACTATCTTTCCATCCCGGCCGACGAGCTCCGCCAGCAAGATAGCTACGTCACCCACGCCACTACCGACATCCAATACATTCATTCCGGGCGCTATCCCGGCTTTCTTGAACAACCGCTCAGTCAAGGGCCGAAGGAAATTGGCCTGCTCGGTAAGTCGAGCATGTTCATCATCAGTTCGGCCCAGCGCATATGTTGGATCAGTCATATATACCCCGGCTTGTGACAGGTTCACCCCATCTTCTGATCAAGACTTCAGGTGTCGAACGAATATTCGCCACGACTCTGCACGGACACTGCGAGTATGGTGAGATTCGACGCCGGCTGGAGAGCAAGGAACATCTTATGCGAACCCTTGGTATGGCAGTCCTCGCGATAGGAATGGTGGCGTGCAGCAAATCACCAACCGTCGAAATCCCGTTGCCCAAAGTACCGCGCGGCGCCAGTGTCGACTGGCCGTCGTACAACCGCACGCTCACCTCCGAGCGGTTCGCGCCTCTCGACTCCATTTCGAAAGCAAACGTCTCCCGGTTGCGCGTCGCCTGTACCTATGACCTCGGCATCGACACCAGTTTCCAGACCGGACCGATTGTGATTGGCGGGGCGATGTACGCAACCACCGAGAAAGAAATCTTCGCGATCGACGCCGCCACCTGTGCCGAGCGCTGGCGAATCAAAGAAGACGTCGCCGACAGTTTCCTCAAGCTCAACCGTGGTGCCGCCTTCCTCGACGGCCGGCTGTTTCGCGGCCTGCAAGACGGTCGTGTGGTCGCCTACGACGCGAAGGACGGCAGCAAGATATGGGAGACGAGAATAGCCGACCCCAAAATCGGCGAGACCGTTCCCGCCGCACCCATTGCCTGGAATGGCATGGTCTTTATCGGCCAGGCTGGCGGCGACAACTACGGCGTGAAGGGCCGTATGTACGCGCTCGACGCCGCCTCCGGCAAACAGCTATGGGAAACCTGGCTGGTACCGCGCGAGGAGGAACGCATCGCGCCGACCACGCCGACCGCGAAAGTCGCGGCGCCCACCTGGGGTAACGCACCGAATATCCCGATCGCCGGTGGTGCCACCTGGACGTCGTACACGCTCGACCCCGTCGCTGGCCTGCTGTACATCCCCGGCGGTAACCCAACACCCGACTTCCTCAAGGCAATGCGGCCCGGCGATAACCTGTTCACGAATTCGATCGTGGTGCTCGAAGCGCGTACCGGCGTTTATCGCCGGCACTTCTCGCTGGTGCCAAAAGACTTCCACGACTGGGATGTATCGGGCGCACCCACTCTCATCCGCACCCGCGCCGGGCGCTCGGTCATGGCTGCCGCGCCAAAAGACGGACTTCTCTACGCCCATGACCTGGCGAGCGGCGAACGCCTGTACCAGACTGCGATCACCCGTCGCGAAAACACCGAAGCAGCGCTGACCAAGGCCGGTACACATTTCTGTCCGGGCACCATGGGCGGCTCGGAATGGAACGGACCGGCCTACAGCCCGGATACCAATCTGTTCTATGCCGGCGCCGTTGATTGGTGCGCCACGGTCAAAGGCGGCGACGAAAAAAAGGTGGCCACTGTCGCTTACGGCCAGCCGTGGAGCGGCTCGGGTGACGAGAAGAACCCGTTCGGCTCTCTCGATCCCACGGAACAATGGGGCGGCTGGATTCACGGCGTCGATGCCGACACCGGCGAAGTCCGCTGGAAGTTCCGTACGCCCGCACCGGTGCTCGCCGGCGTGACGCCGACCGCGGGTGGTCTGGTGTTTGCGGCGGAAATCGGCGGCACTGCGTATGCCTTCGACGCTACCGACGGCAAGGTTTTATGGCAGACACAATTGGATGGTGCCGCAGGCGGTGGTGTGATTACTTACGCCATCGACGGCATCCAGCGTGTCGCCTTCGTCGCCGGCACCAACTCCCCGGTCTGGCCGGTGGAAAAGAAGACCGCGAAGATCGTGGTGTTCGCTCTGGGAAAGTAAAAGCTACGCGCGCTGCGCGTAATCGCGGCTGAGCAATTCCCGCAATTCCGCGATATCGCCGGGCTTGACCATGAAAGTATCGAAGCCGGCGGCCAGGCAATTCGCACGCATTTCCGCACCGCCGCGGCCGGTCAGGGCGATCAGGAACAGTTGCGCGGGCGAAAATGTCTCGCGCAATCGCTGGGCGACATCGATGCCACTCATGCCCGGCAGTGTGATGTCGATCATGGCGTACTCAGGCTTGAAACTCCGCGCGCGCTCGAGAGCGCTCGGGCCGTCCTCCGCAACAGCGACCTCGTGTCCCCATGATTTGAAGAGTCGCGTCAGCGATACCCTGATCGAATCGTGATCGTCGACCACCAGGATCTTGCGCGTGCGCACCTGCGGATGCGCCGTCGCAATGCTCTCCGATTTCGCATCGTGGCCTTCGTCGGCATCGAGTGCTGGTATGGAAGCGACGAACTCACTCCCCTTAGCGGGACCGCCGCTGGTTGCCCTGATGGAACCACGGTGCAATTCGACGATTCTCCGTGCAACCCCCAGCCCCAATCCCAGGCCACTGCGGGGGTCGGCGAGCACGCCGCGAGATTGCGTGTACGGCGCGAAGATCAGCTCCAGGTTCTCGGTGGCAATCCCGATGCCGCTGTCGCGTACGCTAAGAACTGCGTTTTTGCCCCCGCGCTCGAGCGACACTGTAATCTTGCCGCCGGGATCGGTGTACTTCGCGGCGTTCTCCACCAGATTGGTGATCACCTGATCCAACCGATCTGAATCTCCGTTGACGTATATCGGGCTCGATGGGAGCACGAGCGAAAGCACATGCTGCCGCTCCTCGATCAACGGCGCGAGCGCCCGAACAGACTCTCGCACCACGACGACGAGATCCACTCGCGAGCGTCGAATCTCGATGAGTCCGCGACCGATGCGCGCGACGTCCAGGAGCTCATTCACGAACCGCGTAAGTCGCTTTGTCTGGGCCTCGATCGCTTCGAGCAGCTCGAGGCTGGCGGGATCCGAGGTACGTTGCCTCAACAGAAAAGTCGAGTGCGTGATTGGCGTCAGTGGATGTCGCAGCTCATGACCCAACGTCGCCAGGAACTCGTCCTTCCTTTCGCTGTCCGCGTGGAGTCCCGCCGCGACGTTCGCGCGGATGGTCACGTCTTCGAACGCGAGCAAGAAGAGCTGGGCCCGTTCGGCGTCACCTGGAATTGTCCTCGCGCTCAAAGACAGTACGCGGCGCTGGCGGCGCGCGAGATCTACGGTCACCTCCATGTCCTCCAGGGGCTCGGCACGCGTCCGCAGCTCGTTCAACTTCTCGCGCAGAGCCGGGATGTTCCATCTCCCCGCGTCGATTTCATGGAGAAATTTTCCTTCGGCGTCTTCACGCGCAAGCTCCATGTTCTCCAGGAAAGCCGGATTGATCCTGAGGATCCGCTGCTCAGCATCGAGCACTACCAGGGGCTGGCGCACTGTCTCGATGATGATGTCCGCATAAGCACGCGCACGATCCGAAGAATTTCGCGCGCTGACCAGCTCCGCATTGAGTACCGCAAGTTCCTGGTTCCGGGTGCGCAGCTCTTCGATCGTCGACATGAGCTCTTCGTTGGTCGATTGCAATTCCTCCTTCGACGACTCGAGTTCTTCGTTCGCGCTTTGATACTCCTCGTTCGCGGACAGTACTTCCTCGTGTGCCGACCGGAGCTCCTCTTGCACGGCTCCGTGCTCCTCGGTCGCGGCTCGCATGTAGTTG
>Ga0190270_10000619_pt1 | contig 15530 bp, 11 predicted proteins | sample Popmic320T_FD_133748 | JGI IMG/M metagenome (GOLD analysis project Ga0190270, IMG submission 133748) | Populus adjacent soil microbial communities from riparian zone of Weber River, Utah, USA - 320 T | ecosystem: Environmental > Terrestrial > Soil > Riparian zone | place: USA: Utah | collected... | reverse complement strand
CGGCCGGCGACTACCGGCGTTTCTTCGAAACCGGTGGCCGTCACTATTCGCACCTCATCGATCCGCGTACCGGTGCGCCGGTCGATCACGCCACGCTGTCGGCGACCGCACTCGCGCCCACCTGCATGGAGGCCGATGCACTGGCCACCGTGCTCATGGTGATGGAACCGGCCGCGGCGCTGAGACTCGCGGAGACCGGGCACATACCGGCGCTGCTGATTCGCCGGGAAAACGCCGGGTTCCGGCTGCAGCCCAGTGCAAGCTGGCGACAACAGTAGTTTGTAGGCGGGCGCTGGCGCGCCCTGCTGCGCATGGCCGACAGGCGTCGCGAAGCCGGGACGCGGCGGCGGTTGCAGAATACGGGGATGGCCGGTCGGCGCAGTTTGTGGTCCATCCTCAAGGGCACGAGCGAGAACTGGCTCGACGACCAGGCGTCGAGCATCAGCGCCGCGCTGGCGTTCTATTGCGCCTTTTCGCTGGCGCCGCTGCTCATCATCATCGTGACCATAGCCGGCTGGATCGTCGGCGACGAGCTCGCGTATTCGTATCTCGGTTCGCAGGTCACTTTGTTGTTCGGCCCGCAGAGCGCGGCGCTGATCCTGCAGGCCATGGACAGTGCGCGTTCGGAAGAGGGCGTGTGGGCGACGATCCTGAGCGTGGTGATGCTGATCGTCGGCGCCAGCACCGTCTTCGCCGCGCTCGAAAGCGCCGTGCAGCAGATCTGGGGTGGGCGCGCCGCAGGGCCGCGCGGCTGGCGCGCCTTCGTGCGCGCGCGACTGATCTCGTTCGGGTTCATCCTCGCGATCGGTTTCCTGTTGCTGGTGTCGCTCACGCTGACCACGGCTTTGGCCGCGTTACGCGGCTACGTGGTGCGGCACTTCGAAGGCCTGGTGGGCGTGTTCGCATCGATCGACTTCCTGTTGTCGATCGCGCTCGGCACTGGCCTGGTAGCGATGATCTATCGCTACCTGCCAGCGAAGCGGCTGCCATGGCGCCAGGTGTTGACGGGCGCGCTGGTGACCGCTCTGCTGTTCCACCTGGGGCGTTGGGCAATTGGCCTGTATCTCGGGCGGGCGACGCAGCCGACCGCGTTTGGCGCGGCGGCTTCATTCGCCGCGCTGCTCCTGTGGCTGTACTACTCGGCGCAGATTTTCCTGTTCGGCGCCGAGTTCACCGCCTGCCTCGGGCGGACTCGCAAGCCCGAGCCGTTGGTGGCTACTGTCGCTTGATCGTGAACTTGCCAAAGGCGACGCCGAGATCCCAGCCATCGCCGGTCCCCGCAAGCGCCAGGGAAATCTCACCCTTGGTGACCACCTGCGCCTTGGAGGACTTCACCGCACCGGCATGCGCCTCGGCGCTGGCGTAGCTGCCGAGTACATCATCGAGCTTCTGGACGCCGGAGAATTCACCGGTGCCATCACGAATGGTCGATTTTCCGGCGGAGAGGCCGCCGCCACGCGCCGAGAGTTTCACCGCCATCGACTGGCCGTTGTTGCAGGTGATCGTGCCGGTGCCATCGGCACGCTTGTAGAATATCGACCAGCCACTCATCGTGAACTTGAGTTTGCATTCGACCTCGGCGGCCTGTGCCGTGCCCCCGAAGTTGAAGGAAACGACGAGCGCAAGAATCGAAAAGAAGCGGATGGTTTTGTTCATGGCGCGACGCTAACCGCGCCGGCGGGGGTTGGCAAGATGACGCAAATACCCATCAAGCGGGCCGTCGAACGCGTGCCCGGCGGCATGATGGTGGTCCCACTGATGTGTGGCGCCGTGCTGGCGACGCTGGCCCCGGGAACGGCGAAGTTTTTCGGCTCGTTCACCGGTGCCCTGTTCACCGGGGCGCTGCCCATCCTGGCGGTGTTCTTCGTCTGTACCGGGGCGAGCATCGATTTCAAGGCCACGCCCTACATCCTCAAGAAAGGCGGCACGCTGTTCGGCGTCAAGGTGGGAATCGGTGTGTTGCTGGGCGTGATCTTCGGCCGCCTGCTCGGTGAGTCGCCGGTGAGCGCCGGGATGTTCGCCGGCATTTCCACTCTCGCCATCGTCGCGTCCATGAACGATACGAATGGCGGGCTGTACATGGCGTTGATGGGTCAATACGGCCAGCCGCGTGACGTGGGCGCGTATACCGTCATGTCGCTCGAGTCGGGCCCGTTTCTCACCATGGTTACGCTGGGCGTCGCCGGACTCGCGGCGTTTCCCTGGCCGACGCTGGTGGGCGGCATCCTGCCGCTGCTGTTCGGAATGCTGCTCGGCAATCTTGATCGCGAGATGCGCGAATTCCTGAGTCGGGCCATCCCGGTCATGATTCCGTTCTTCGCCTTCGCGCTCGGCGCTAATCTCGACCTCGCGAAGGTGTGGCAGGCAGGGTTGTTAGGTGCCGGTCTCGGCCTCGCCGTGGTGGTGGTGACCGGCATCCCGCTGTTCTTCGCCGACCGGCTCACCGGTGGCAACGGAGTGGCAGGCGTCGCGGCTGCATCCACCGCGGGTAATGCCGTGGCGGTCCCGGCCATCATCGCCAGCGCCAACCCCGCCTATGCCGACGCGGCCGCGCAGGCCACCATCCTGGTCGCGGCCTGTATTGTGGTCACCGCCATCGTCGTGCCGCTGGTCACCGCATGGACCGCGCGGCGTGTCGGTGCGCGCAACACCTGATGGCAGATCGCTGGCTCATCGTCGCCGATGATCTGACCGGCGCCGCGGATAGCGGCGTGGCATTCGCGCAGCGCGGCTGGGTCACCGACGTGTTCTGGGGTGAGACGCCTCCGGGTGAGGAGGCGGCCGTGTGGGCGTTCGACGCCGACAGCAGGTACTGCGCCTCCGGCGAGGCGGGCAGGCGTCACCACGCTGCGTTGCACCGCTGGCTCACGCCCGACAGATTGCTGTTCAAGAAAATCGATTCCACGCTGCGTGGACAACCAGCGGCGGAAATCGCCGCGTTGTGCGCGGCCCTGCGAGAACTTGGCCGGGACACGCTGGGCATCTTTGCGCCAGCCAATCCAGCGATGGGGCGGACCATCCGCGATGGACATGTGTTCGTGCGGGGCGAGCCTCTGGAGCGCACGGAAACCTGGCGCCGTGAACACAGTTATGCGAACGCGGATCTCGCCGCCATCCTGGCTTACACGGGGTTGCGGCCGATCAAATTACCGCTGGCGCAGGTGCGCGCAGATGTGTCGGAGCTGCGGAAAACGTTGCACGAGCTGGCTGCCGGGGCGGCGCACGAGCCAGGCACCATCGTCATCTGCGATTCCGAGAACGACGACGATCTGTGTCGCATTGCCAGTGCCGCGGGCGGATTGGCGACCACTGGCTTCTACATCGGTACCGCCGGGCTGGCGAAGGCACTGGCCGCGCGGGGTTCGCTGCCGGAACCGCGCGTCATCCGGCTGCCGCCAGCGACACGCGGAACCCTGATCGCCATAGGCTCGCCGGCGCAGGAGTCGCGCGCTGCTGCGCGCAAGCTCGCGATGTACCTCAATGTGCGGCCAGTCCGCATCGACGGTCGTCCGGAGCGGCGGTTCGACGGTTCCGCCGAGGCGATGTTTGCTATTAGCATCATGGGGCGGGTGATCTCGGGGCATGACGTGGTGGCGTTGCTCGAACCTGTCGATGGCGGCGACTCCCCGCCGCACCCTGGGCACGTACGCGTCCTGGCTGCCACGCTCGCCCAAGCACTGAATTACATGGGCGCGCTCATCGTCAGCGGAGGCGAGACTGCGGCGGCGCTGCTCGCGCAGTGTCAAGTTCACGGCATCAGGCTTCTTGGCGAGATCGAGCCGGGGCTGGCTTTGGGAATCACGCGTGGCAAGGTGCAGGTGCCCATCGTGACCAAGCCGGGCGCGTTCGGGGATGAAAACTGCCTGATACGCTGCGTGGACTGGATGCGCGCGCAAAGGCACACGGAATGAGACTTCCCACCATCGCCATCACCATGGGCGATGCCGCCGGCATTGGCCCGGAAATCATCATGAAGGCGCTGGCCGTGCCCGGCGTGCATGTCTTCTGCAAGCCGCTGGTGATCGGCGATGCCGAACGCCTGCGGCTCGCGGGCCAGCGAGTCGCCAGTCGCCTGCAGGTGGTGGCCCGTGAGCACGCTCGCGATGCGCAGTTCGTGCGTGGCAGCGTCGAATGCATCGATCTCGGCCTGATTCCGGCGGATCTTCCCTTCGGCAAGATGTCGGCGATCGCGGGAGAGGCGGCTTTCCGCTACATCGAGCGCGCGGTGCGTGTCGTCGCGGCGGGCGAGGCGCAGGCCATTTGCACGGCGCCGCTCAGCAAGGAAGCGTTACACGCCGCGGGACACAGGTATCCGGGCCACACCGAACTGCTGGCGGCGCTGACCGGTACGCCCGAAGTCTCCATGATGCTGGTGGCGCCGAAACTTCGCGTGATCCACGTGACCACTCACATGGGACTGCTCGATGCCATCGAACGTATCGACGCGCCGCTGGTGGAGCGCGTCATTGGCCGCGCGCACCTGACGCTGACGCGCGCCGGGATCGCGAATCCGCGCATCGGTGTCTGCGGCATCAATCCGCATGCCGGTGAAAACGGGTTGTTTGGTCGTGGGGAAGAGGCCGGGAAAATCGCTCCCGCCGTGCGCAATGCGCAGGCCCGCGGCTGGGATGTGCGCGGTCCACTGCCCGCAGACACGCTGTTCTTCCTGGCAGCGCGCGGCGACTACGACATCGTGGTCGCCATGTATCACGACCAGGGACACGGGCCGGTCAAGGTCCTTGGCCTGGAAGCCGGTGTGAACATCACGGTGGGCCTGCCCATGGTGCGCACCTCGGTGGATCACGGCACGGCGTTCGACATTGCCGGCACGGGTGTCGCTGACGAGCGCAGCCTCATCGAAGCACTGCGACAGGCAGCCGATCTGGCACCTCGCTGAATCCGAACAAGGTTGTGAGGGCCGATTGCCGGCCACCCTCCCGAATTGCACCGCTTCGGCGCAAAAGCGCTCACGTTCGCTCTTTGTCTCGCTGAGTGTCTCGTTCTTCGTCCGTAAATGTGTTAATTCTTGCGCTTGCTGATCGTTACTGAGGATTTTTGATCGAAGTACGCCTCTAGTTCATAAAGAAGGGGGAACCATGAAGGCCGTCTATCGGCTGGGTCGGGCTCGTGTCACGCGGACAAACGAGCTCCTCCTGGCCTCTCTAGTTTTGTTTGCATTTGGAACGCCTGCATTCGCACAGGAACAACCGCAGGCGGCGGAACAGGAAGATGTCATCGTCGTGACCGGCTCGCGCATCGCGCGCGACTTCGAGGATGCCTCGACACCTCTGGCGATCATCAACGCCGAGGAAATCAAACTGTCGGGCACGATGAGCGTCGACAAGGTGCTGAGTGATCAGCCGCAGTTCGTCCAGGCGACGAATGGCGGCGCGACTGCCAACACGGTTCCCGCCGGCTCGGCTGCCGGCGCCGCCTACGTCAACCTCCGCGGCTTCGGACCGACACGCAGCCTGACCCTGGTAAACGGACGGCGATTTTCCATCTTCGGCCCGGAACTGGTCACCGACCTCAACACCATTCCGACCGCGTTGATCGAACGCACTGAAGTCGTGACGGGTGGTTCTTCCGCCGTATACGGCTCGGATGCCATCACCGGCGTCATCAACTTCATCATGCGAGATGACTTCGAAGGCGTCGAAGTCGGCGGTCAGTATGGTTTTGACAGCGCCACCAGCACGCCGACGTACAACGTCGACCTCACGCTGGGCGGGAATTTCGCGGAAGGGCGCGGCAACGCGGTCGTCTCGCTGAATTACTACAAGCGCGAAGGCTTTACGCGCCAGGACCGCGGCGACTGGGCGGAGCTGCCCTACGGCGAGGCCTGCGTCACCGCCGAATCCTGGAGCGACACCATGATCGGCGTCGCCAACGGCTCGAATGCCGCCGGCTGCGCGGCATCGGGCGGCAAGATGGGCTTCATCTTCTCCGGCAGCGGCGACATTCCCAATGGCCGCTTCACGATACCGACCGGTGTGCGCAACTTGCCGGCCATGCAGACGGCGCTCGGCAACGCCGGACTCGCCGGCATGGGTGACAACGGTTTCACCTTCGATGATGCCGGCACCACGCAGCGACTGACGCAGCGGCCGGCCGATGATTTCAACCTGACCTTGTACAACTACCTGCAGGTGCCGCAGGAACGGTGGATGCTGAACGCGTTCACGCATTACGAATTCGCGCCGAAAGCCACCGGTTACATGGAGTTCCACTTCAGCAACAACCGCGTGGATCAGCAGCTCACGCAGGCCAACATCGGCGGCGACTTCCTGGTGAACGTCACCAATCCGTACCTCGATGCGAACATGCAGGAAGTCCTGCGGCAGATGGATCTGGCCGAAACAGGACCGAGAACTCTCCAGCAAGGTCCGATCGCGTACACGACGACTCCGGGCGATGGACTGGCCGTGCTCACCGCGGGGCGACGCCTCGTGGAGCTGCCATTCCGGCACAACGTCGACGACCACAACGTGTGGCGCGTCGCCGCGGGCGTAAAGGGCGATCTCGGGGATGCCTCGGACAAGTTCTTCCGCAACCTGTCTTACGACGTGTACTACAGCTTCGCGCGCTCCGAAGATTCGAGCCGGCAGGAAGGCGCGGCATCGCGCAGTCGTTACGCGGCCTCGCTGCTCGCCAGCGGAACAAACCCGCCGGTGTCGAACATCTTCGGACAGAACCTTTCCGAAGCCGCCGTGAACGCCATCAAGATCAATGCCACCAATGTGACGAACGCCGAACAGCAGGTGGCTGTGGCGACGCTCGGCGGCGAGGCATTCGAGCTGCCGGCCGGAGCGGTCAACTTCTCGGTTGGTGCCGAGTGGCGCACGGCCGAGGCGCAGTACATCCCGGATGAGTACCTGCGTTCGGGCGACGTGGTTGGCTTCAATCCCGGCCTGCCCACCGCCGGCGACATTACCTCCAAGGAGCTGTTCGCCGAACTGCGCGTACCGATCCTGGCCGACATCATGTTGGTCCAGAATCTCAGCCTCAATGCTGCGTACCGCAGTTCGGACTACGACCTCGACGGTGTTGGCCGTGTGTCGACGTACCTCTACGGTCTCGACTGGCGGCTCAGCGACACGTTCGCATTCCGCGGGCAATTTCAGCGCGCCATCCGCGCGCCGAACATCGCGGATCTGTACGGTGGCCTGCAGTTGAACTTCCCCACGCTGACGGATCCCTGCTCGAGCCGCAATACCGCGAACCAGACACCAGAGGTGCGACAGCTGTGTATCGATACCGGTGTGCCGGCAGCGTCGGTGTTCACGGCCGGCGTGCAGCCGGACAACATCATTCCGTCACGCTCGGGCGGCAATCCGAACCTGCAGGAAGAGAGTTCGGACACAAAGACGTTTGGTGTGGTGCTGACGCCGGAAGCCATCCCTTCGCTGGTGGTGACTCTCGATTACTTCGATATCACCCTGGATGACGCCATTGCCCAGCTCGGCGGCGGTGCGCAGAACACGCTGAACCTGTGCTACCTCACGGTACAGGACGCCAGCAGCGACTTCTGCCAGGCGGTCCATCGCAACCCTGCGACGGGCTCGATCACTGTTCCGTACTCGCTCGATGTCCTGCAGGCGAATATCGGCGGACTGGAGACTTCGGGCTACGATCTGCAGGGACGTTATGGATTCGACGTCGGTTGGGGCGGCGAGGGCGGCAGCCATTTCGACATCAGCACGGCATGGACCTTCACCGATGAGTTCACCGTCACTCCCATGCAGGCAACGCCGGAGAACACCAACGAATGCGTGGGTTCCTATGGTGCGACCTGCGGTGAGCCGATTCCGGAGCTCAAGGGTGTCACCCGCGTCACCTGGAGTACCGGACCGTTCGGTATAAGCCTGCGTCATCGCTTCACTGACAGCGTGACGACCGATCGATTCGTGCTGCCGCAGCGGCGCGGCGCCACGCCTCCGGCCAAGGAGACGTTGACGAATCCGACGCTGGATGCGCAGAACTACCTCGACCTCTCGTTCACCTTCGACATCGGCGACAAGGGCGAAGTCTTCGCCACGGTGAACAATGTGTTCGACTCGGATCCTCCGGTCATCGTCGGCCAGGGCGGTTACGGCAATACGTATCCCGCGACCTACGATTACGCGGGCATGACCGTGTTCCTGGGAGTCAACTTCAAGACGTTCTGATCAGGCACCCGCCTGGAAAGACAGACGCCGCCGCAAGGCGGCGTTTGTTTTTCCGGGGCCGCCTGCTGTCGCGGAAGTAGTTAGATCCGGAAGCGTTTTCCGGCCGGTGGACGGCGTGCTGGCCGGCCCGAAATGGCTGTTACCGTTACCACACAGATCCGACAAAACCGGCCTGCCCCGGCAGAAATTCAGGCCAGCGATGCCGGTTTTGACATCGATCATGCGTCAAGTTGATTTAACTTGACCGACAGTGCGCGTAAATGACCGTTCATGCATGGTATTCGGGCGTACAATGACACCGGTTTCTGGAATTTCGCAGGCGAAATTCCGACCTCGTCTGAAAAACGCACCTTGTCCGCGCTCCGTGCGCTTTTCGACATCGGAGCGCCGCCGGCACCCCTTCGCTGGCGGCGCTCCACCTATCTAACTACCCGGGATGGATCAGCTGCGTGGGACGAGGATGTCCCGCGTCACGTTGCGCACGTCATTGGCGCCGGTGAGCGCCAGGCTCACCGCCAGTTCCTTGCGGATGATGTCCAGGGCCAGCGACACCCCGGCCTCGCCGCGCGCGGCCAGGGCATACAGGAAGGCCTTGCCCATCAGGCAGCCTTTGGCGCCGAGCGCCAGCGCTTTCAGCACGTCCTGTCCGGTGCGCACGCCGCCGTCGAAGAGCACTTCACAGCGCCCGGCGACGGCGTCCACCACTTCGGGCAGGGCGGAGATGGTGGAACGCGCGCCGTCGAGCTGGCGTCCGCCGTGATTGGAAACCACGATGGCATCGGCGCCGTGTTCACACGCCAGGCGCGCGTCTTCGGCATCGAGAATGCCCTTGATGATGATCTTGCTCGGCCATTGCTGGCGCAGCCAGGCGAGGTCCTTCCACGTGACGGTGGGATCGAACTGCTGCGCAATGCGTTCGGCCAGTGTCTTGAGGCCGGCGCCCTCGGTCATGCGGCCCTCGAGATTGCCGAAGCTGCGGCGCTTGCCCATGAGCACCTTGAAGGCCCAGCCTGGCTTCATCGCGATCTCGAAGGCGTTCTTCAGCGTGAGACGCGGCGGGATGGAAAGGCCATTCTTCGCGTCGCGGCGTCGCACGCCCTGCACCGGCATGTCGACGGTGAGCATGATGGCCGAACAGTTGGCCGCCTTGGCACGATCAAGCAACTCCACGTTGAAGCCGCGATCGCGCATCAGGTAGACCTGGAACCAGAATGGTTTCTGCACCGCGCTGCGGACGTCTTCGATGGAGCCGATGGACAGTGTGCTCAGGCAGAACGGTACGCCAAAGGTCTGTGCGGCGCGGGCTCCCAGCATCTCGCCATTGGCGTGGAACAGGCCGGTGAGGCCGGTTGGGCCGATCCCCAGCGGGATGGTCCAGTCCTCGCCCAGGATGTTGGTGGCGAGCTGCTGCTGCGAGACATCGATCATGACCCGCTGGCGCAGCTGGATCGCGTGCAGGTCGTCGAGGTTGCGATTGAACGTGACTTCGTCGTACGAGCCGCGATCGGCGTAGTCGAAGATGGCGCGGGGTATCCGGCGGCGCGCGAGCTCGCGCAGATCGGCAATGCTGTTGATGACCATGATGAAGTATGGGGGCAGAACAAACGGGGACAGGTTTATTTATCTATCGGGCGAATTCCACAGTCAATCTACAGCGCGGATAAATAAACCTGTCCCCGTTTGTTCTGCCCCCATTCTCAAATGATGCCACCGCCGAGGCTTTGTTTGCCGGGGCGCGCCTGCGCGCAGCGCGCGCGATAACCACTGTCGCGATACGTGGCCACCGGATCGATGGCGCCGCCCTTCGAAACTCGTGCCTGGGCGAGTATCGGCGCGACATCGGTGGTAAAGCCGCGCTTCAGCGTCTGCGCGGCCATCAGCACGTCGTTCGCAATCCGGTACTCGTGCAACCGGGCGCGCTCCACGATCAGTGCCTGCGCGTAGGCGCGCTGCAATTCTATGGCGCTGGTCATGAGGCTCTCGACCGGGTCGGTGACATTATGCGACTGGTCGAGCATGTGCGCCGGCTTGAAGTCCGGCGCCTTCGCAAGCTCGGCTTCCACCAGCTCGTTGAATACCAGGAACAGCCGGAACGGCTCGATCGACCCGGCATCGAGATCGTCGTCACCGTACTTGGAGTCGTTGAAGTGGAAGCCGCCGAGACGCCGCGCATGCACCAGGCGGGCCACGATCATTTCGATGTTCACGTTGGGCGCGTGGTGCCCGAGATCGACGAGACAGAAAGCCTTCGAGCCCAGCGTCTGCGCTGCCATCAGCGATGTGCCCCAGTCCTGGATGACCGTGGCGTAGAACGATGGCTCATACATCTTGTGCTCAAGAAATAAGCGCCAGTCTTCGGGCAGTGCCTTGTAGATGGACGCAGTCGATTCGAGGTAGCGCTCGAAGGCGCGCCCGAGATGCGACTGGCCGGGAAAGTTCGCGCCGTCTCCGATCCAGACGGTCAGCGCCTTCGAGCCGAGCTTCCGGCCGACGCTGATGCAGTCGATGTTGTGAGCGACGGCCTGGGCGCGCACCGCCGCGTCGGTATGCGTGAGGCTGCCGTACTTGTACGACAACGGCTGACCCACCTGGTCCTGGAAGGTGTTGGAATTCATGGCGTCGAATCCCAGTCCCAGCGCCGCGGCATGCTCACGCAGCGCGACGAAGTCGTCGGTCTTGTCCCAGGGCAGATGCAGCGACACGGTCGGAGTGGCAGCGGTCAGCCGATGAATGACGCTGCAGTCCTCCAGCTTCTCGAACACGTTGCGAGGTTCGCCCGTTCCGGGAAATCGACCGAAGCGTGTGCCTCCGGTGCCCACACCCCAGGACGGAATCGCCACGCGGAAATTCGCCACCGCGCGGGTGATGTCGTCGATCGCGATGCCACGGCGTTCGAGCTGCGCACCCAGCGCGGAGTAATCGGCGGCCAGGGCGGCGGCATGCGGCTTGTTGGCCGACGCGATGTAGTTCGCGTCGCGCGGATCGGCGAAAGACATGGGTTTCCCCCTGTTCTGGTTCAGCGCGTGAACGCGCCCGCGTTGCCGGCGTCGACGTTTACGATATTGCCGGTCGACTTGGCGGAGCGTTCGGAGGCGAAGAATGCCACGGCCTCGGCGACGTCTTCAGGATAGACGCTGCGCTTGAGCAGGCTGCGCTCGCGGTACACGGACTCCAGCTCGTCGACACTCTTCTTATACTGCGCGGCACGCTGCAGCGCCCATTCGCCCTGCCAGATGCGCGAGCCGCGCAGCACCGCGTCCGGATTGACGACATTGACGCGAATGCCAATCGGGGCACCTTCGAGCGCCAGGCAGCGCGCCAGGTGCAGTTCCGCGGCCTTGGCCGTGCAATACGCGGCGGCGCCAGGGGAGGCGGCCAGGGCGTTTTTCGAACCAATGAAGACGATCGACCCGCCGATGCCCTGGGATTTGAAGAGCTGGAACGCCTGTCGCGCGATCAGGAAGTAGCCGGTGGCCAGGATGTCCATGTTCTTCTGCCAGGTCGCGAGAGTGGTCTCTTCGACCGGAGAGGCCGATGCGATGCCGGCGTTGGAAATGCAGATGTCCACACCGCCGAATTTCCAGGCGCTGTCGAGAAATCCCGCGGCCACCGCGTCCTCGCGCGTCACGTCCACCCAGGCGCTCGCGACCACGTCGGAGTTGTAACGCTCGCGCAGCTCGTTTTCAGCGCTGGCCAACGCTTCGCGGTCGATGTCGCACAGCACGACGCAGGCGCCTTCGTCCATGAGCCGGCGTGCGGTGGCGAGTCCGATGCCCCCGGCGCCCCCGGTAATGAGCGCAACGCGGCCGGCCAGGGCCTTCGGCTTCGGCATGCGTTGCAGCTTGGCTTCTTCGAGATCCCAATATTCGATGTCGAAGGCTTCCTGCTCGGGGAGGCCGCGGTAGTCAGAAACGCTGGCCGCGCCGCGCATCACATTGATGGCGTTCACGTAGAACTCGCCGGCGATACGCGCCGTGGATTTGTCGGCGGCAAATGTGATCATGCCGACACCGGGAACGAGATAGACCACCGGATTGGCGTCGCGCATCTTCGGCGAACCCGGCCGCTTGCAGCGATCGTAGTAGCCGGCGTAACGCTCGCGATAGGCCTCGATGGCGGGGCGCACGCGCGCCATGAGATCCGCAACACTCTCACGCGCGGGATCGAAGGGTAATACCAGCGGCCATATCTTGGTGCGCAGGAAGTGATCGGGACAGGAAGTGCCGAGTGCAGCGAGCCCGGCGAGTTTCTCGCCGCCCACGAAATCCAGCACCGTTTCGCTGTCTTCGAAATGCCCGACTTTGAAGGTGGGGACTGGCTCCGCATCGGTGCCTGTCCCCACTCGATTCGGAGCCGAGATGACCCCACGAATCGCGGGCATGATGGCGGCGGCCACTTCGCGCCGGCGGTCGATGGTGAGCGCCTGCGTCGCCACTGCGCCGAACGGGCGCTTGCCGCGGGCGTGCTGCGTCAACCACAGCGTGGCGCGATTGATGATGTCCAGCGTGTGTTCGTAACAGGCCCTGGAATTGTCGGCCCAGGTGAACAGGCCGTGCGCCTCGAGCACCGCGCCCTTGAGCTTCGGATTCTTCTGCGTGAGCTCGCGCAATTTCACGCCGAGCTCGTAACCCGGACGAATCCAGGGCAACCAGCCGATTTCGCCGCCAAATATCTGCTCAGTCAATGTCTGAGAATCGGCCGAAGCCGCGATGGCGATCAGCGCGTCCGGATGCATGTGATCGACGTGCGCCCGATCGACCAGGCCATGCAGCGGTGTGTCGATGCTGGCTGCGCGCGGGTTCAGGTTGAATGCGCAATGCGCATACAGCGGCACCAGGGCGCTGTCGGGGTCCTTGCCCCCGGCCTTCGAAGCGCCGTAAAACTTCTCCAGCGCGCGGAATTTTTCCATGTAGAGCGTGGAGAAACCGTCGAGCTTCATGGTGCCGAGGTCGCCACCCGACCCCTTGACCCACAACACTTCGACTTCGGCGCCGGTCAGCGGGTCCTTCTCACGGATCTTCGCGGAGGTGTTGCCACCGCCGAAATTGGTGATGCGCTTGTCGCTACCCAGCAGATTGGACCGATACAGGAGCAGTTCGGCGGGCGAGAGCCGCGCCGCATGGGCATCATCCCAACGACTTTCAATTTCGATCGGCATCTGGGGTGCCAACTGGACCACACTCATCCAATGTCTCCGGGCCAGTCCGGCGCTAAAGTACGCGGGCGTAGCCCTCCAATAAGGTGAGGCTGTGTAACACACGAAGCACTCATATACAATCAATCACGTGCAGAATCGATCACGGGCCGGTAGCGGGGGACCCAAATGCTCGAAAAAGAACGCCATAACCTGATCCTGAAGCTGGTCGACGAGCGCTCGATCGTCAGTGTCGGGGATCTGCTGGATCTGCTCGGGGCCTCCGAGGCCACGATCCGTCGCGACATCAATGCGCTGGCGGAAAAAGGCGAGGTCAAGCGAATACGTGGCGGCGCCGAGGCGGTCCGCCCGCGGTATCAGCCGCACCTGGTGGGCATGCCCTTCGCGATGAGCCAGGACGTGAGCGTTCCGCAGAAGCGCGCCATCGCGCGTGCCGCGGCGGCGCTGATCGTGCCGGGCGAAAGCATCATCATCAATGGCGGCACGACTACCTACGCGCTGGTCGAATTCCTCGAGAACTCCGATCTCGACATCCTCACCAATTCGTTTCCGATCGCCGCGAAACTGTTTGCCACCAGCCGCAATCGCATCACGCTGCCGGGCGGCACGATCTTCCGCGAGCAGAACATCGTGTTGTCACCGTTCGAGAACGACACTATCGAAAGTTTCTGGGGCAACAAGCTGTTTGTCGGATGCTACGGGCTGAACCGCTTCGGCATGATGGAAGCCGATCCGCTCATCGTGCAGGCGCAGACCAAGCTGCTGAAACGCAGCGAACACGTGATCGTGATGGCGGACAGCTCCAAGCTGCGTCGCAAGTCGGCCATGATCGTGGCCGGTCTCGACCGCATCAATACCATCGTCACCGACGACGGCGCGCGACCCGAAGAACTCGAAGACTTCCGCGCGTCAGGCATCAAGGTCATCGTCGCCAAAGTCACGCCCGAAGATGAGATGAAGAAGATCGCGTAGCCGCGCAGGGGAGCATCAAGAGTGAAGAAGTTTTTCGTCGCGGCCGCGTGCGCCGTGTTGGCCGTGGCCGCCGGTTGCGGCAAGAGCGAACCCGACAAGCCGGGTCGCACACGTATCGGCCTGGTGGCGAAGTCGCTGGGCAATGGTTTTTTCGACGCCGTGCACAAGGGTGCGGACGAAGCGGCGAAGGAACTCGACGCCGAAGTGATCTTCGTCGGCCCGACCACGCCCACCGCCGAGGGACAGATCGAAACGCTGAATTCCCTGATCGCACAACGTGTGGACGCCATCGCGATCTCGGCAAATGATCCCGACGCGCTGGTTCCCACACTCAAGAAAGCGCTCGACCGAGGCATCAAAGTGGTGTCGTACGACTCCGCCGTGGCGCAGCCGGGCCGCCTCGCTCACTTGGCGCCATCCTCAGATCAGCTCATTGGTGAAACAGTGGTGGCCCTGACGGCTGAATTAGCACCAGAAGGGAGGGGTAAATTTGCCGTGGTGTCGGCCACACCCACGTCCACCAACCAGAATTCCTGGTTGGCCGAAATGCGCAAGGCGCTGGCCCAGCATCCCGGCCTCGAGATGGTTGCAGTGGTGTACGGCGACGACGTTTCCGACAAGTCCTATCGCGAAGCCGTGGCGCTGATCCAGCAGCACCCGGATCTCGCCGTGCTGGTCAGCATCAGCTCGGTGGGCATCGTGGCGACGGCACGCGCCGTGGAGGACCAGGGCCTGACCGGCAAGATCAAGGTCACGGGACTCGGATTGCCATCCGAACTCGCGGGCTACGTGCAGAAGGGCATCGTGCCGAAGTTCGCGATCTGGAATCCGATCGACCTGGGCTACTCGACCACGCAGATCGCGGCGCGCCTGGCGCGCGGAGGAGACGTGTCCAAGCCGGTCTCGATGGGTCGCATGGGTGAGGTCACGTTCGCCGCGGATGGCGTTGGAGCGATGAGCAAACCGTTCATCTACGACGCCAGCAACGTGGCGGAATTCGCGAAGATTTTCTGAGGCGAGGCGGGACCGCCGACGTGCCTGCGCCCATTCTCCGGCTCACCGACGTGCGCAAGTCGTTCGGCGGCGTGCGTGCACTCGCCGGGGTGAACCTCGAATTGCACCGCGGTTCGGTTACGGCACTCATCGGTGAGAACGGTGCGGGCAAATCAACGCTGGTGAAGATCCTCTCCGGTGTTCACCAGCCGGACTCCGGCGCCATCGAACTGGAAGGCGCG
>Ga0190270_10000618_pt1 | contig 15545 bp, 10 predicted proteins | sample Popmic320T_FD_133748 | JGI IMG/M metagenome (GOLD analysis project Ga0190270, IMG submission 133748) | Populus adjacent soil microbial communities from riparian zone of Weber River, Utah, USA - 320 T | ecosystem: Environmental > Terrestrial > Soil > Riparian zone | place: USA: Utah | collected... | reverse complement strand
GATGAAGTGTTCGGCGAAACGCGTGGCGTTCTGCTCCATCCCGTTGCGAGTCGCGGTGATGACGACGCGTCCCGCGCCCGAGAGTGGTTTGATGAATTCGCCGCTGGCGCTGGCCATGTTCACGATGACGACCTTGCGCGCGGGCAGGTTCTTGATCAATTGCGCGTAATCGGCGGCGGACAAATCCTTCCCCATCAGGTTGAACCTGGCGATCTTTCCGTCGAAGCTGCCGTGGCCGATGAAGAAGATGAAGACCTGGTTGTCGGGCTTGACCGAATCGCGCAGTTTGCCGAACACGTCGCGCACCACGTCGGCCGAGCAGGGTTGTTCTTCCTCGGACGGTTTCTCGGTGAGCGCGGTCACGCGCTCTTCGGCAAAGCCCAGACGTTCTACGAGCCCCGAGCGCAGATCGCCGGCCCATTTGGCGAACCGGGTCGAGTAGGCCTCATCGCCCCCGATGCCGCTGATGATGACTGCGAATTTGTTCGGGTCCGGAGGCAGCCGCGGCGATGAAGGCGCTTCGGCCTTACGGTCTTCCTGTTTGGCGGCGACCGGATTCTTGGGCGCGACGGGAACGTCCTGCGCGCAGGCGGCGCCGGTCAGCAGCGCCAACATAATGATTGTTGTGACAAGGTAGCGGATCACGATGAAATTAATATCTCCGTTGGTCTTCACGCCTTTGTTTTACGCGCTTGCGCGCCCTTTTGCGAAAGCTGTTTACGCCGGTCTTCGCCGCGTCAGCGACGGGGAAAAAATTTTCGCGCCCACCGTGGGTTAATGGCCTTTGAAAATTAAATGCAACCACGCAATCCAACGTAGGGGCGGGTTTTCCCCGCCCTGGCTCGTGACCCGAGCGATAGGGGCGGGGAAAACCCGCCCCTACACCCATGATTGTATTTAATTCTCAAAGACCATAAACCCACGGCTAAATTCAAGGCGCCGCTAGAGCGGCGGAAAATCACAGAGGCTCAATCCTCAGCGTACTTTATGACAATCTGCATTAAGCCAATCCCTTACGTTTCCGCAAAAACCACTCGGCGCCGGCCAGTCCGATGAGTAGGATGAAATTGATCGGCATGTCCCAGAGGTCTTTGCTGACGCGTTCGGAGTTTTTGCCTTCAAGCAGCGTGATCTCGTCGAGCAGATCTTTGGCGTCGCTCAAGGGGAAATACTTTCCGCCGGTCTCGGCGGCGGCGCGCTTGAGGAGTTCGACGTTTTGCGCTGCGTCATGGAATTCGCGGGTGCGGTCAGTGATCAAGAAGGTCGATTGCGCCGCGCCGAGCGTGGCGCCGCCTCGCCGCGCGGTCATCTCGATTTTATACAGCCCGTTTTCATCGGGCGTGAATTCGTTGCGGTAATCGACGCCGGAGCTGTTTTGCCGTTCGCCGAAATTGATTTTGAGCGGAATTTCGGCGGTCGCTCCCGAAGGCTTCGTGACGCGAGTGGCGACCTGGGCGTCCGTGACCGCGTTGAATTTCTTGTCGTTCACCTCGCCTCGCAAGATCACCGTGTCGCCCTTCGTGTAAACGTCGCGTTCGGCGGCGACCTCGTACTGCCTGGGCGAGGCGCTGACCAGGTATCGCAGCAATTGCCGCCAGAAAGTTTCGTGCGAATTGTTCTGGGACGGCGTCTCCATGCGCCAGCGCCAGGTGTCGTTCGCAGTCAGGGCCATCGAGCGCCCGCGCCCGTAGCGTTCTTCGACCAGCAGCGGCGCCGTGCGGCTGCGGTCGTTGATGGCGTTGGCCTCCAGGACGACTGTCGCGCCCGGTTTGGCGCCGGTCAGCAGTTCGGGAATCGAGATCGGAGGGAGCTCTTCCCAGGCCTTCGCGCTCAACGCGCGGTCTTCGTTGAGCCGGGTCACTGCGTGTACTCGCCCGCGGGGGGTCAGCGAGGCTTTGAAATTCGACACGACCTGGGTCTCGTACTCCTCGACCTGGTCGTTGAGGTAAAGCGGCGAGAGATCGGAAATCGGCGTGTTGGCGTACTTCCCGGCGTCGAACGAACGCGCGCCCCCCAGCATCAACACCCCCCCGCCGCGACGAGCGGCGAACAGTTCGATGTTTTTCAGTTGGTCGTAATTAAAGAAGTTGGCCTCGACGCTGCCGATGACCACGCCATGATAGGTGAACAGCTCTTCGTCGGTGGTGGGGAAGCCGGTCGTCAGTTCGCCGCCCGATTCGACGCCCTGCCGGTAAAACTTGCCGTCGGCGGAGCGCAGCGACGAGACGAGAACCAGGTTCTTTTCATTTTTGGCCAGGGCCTTGCGCATGAAGCCGTATTCCCATCGCGGCTCGCCTTCGATGTAAAGGACCTTCGGGTGGTCGTTTGTGACTTCGATGAGAGTGTCCTGGGCGTTGTTTTCAAGGGTCATCTCGCCGTCGAGCGACTTGACCTCGAAGGCGTATCGGTGCGCGCCCGGCGACGACGGCGTGAATTCGACTGTCAGAGTTTCGGCCTCGCCGCCCTTTACGTCCAGCGTCTGGGTCTTCAACGCGCGGCCGTCCTCGCTGATCGCCACTATGACCTTGCTGGAGCCGTAGCCGCTCAAGCGCACCAGGGCGTCGGCGATGACCGCCGAGCCGGCGAGCACGCGGCGGGGAGTCGTCACGCGCGACATCTCGGCGTCTTTGAAGCGCAAAGGATTGCCGACGCCGACGGTGAAAATGGGAATGTTCTTGGCGCGCAGCTCCCGAAGTTCCGCTCCCAGATCGCGTGAGGTGTTCGCTCCCCCGTCGCTGACCAGGACGACCGCCGAGAGCGATGACCCGCTCTGATCATTGACAGTTTCGCGCAAAGCGTTGACGATGTCTGTCACCCCGCCTTCGGCCTTCAGTTCGCCCGCGTTTTTGAGCTTCGACGCGCCGGACGAAAAGCCGTAGAGACTGACCTTGAACTTCTCGTCCAGGCCGCGGGCGAATTGATGGCCGGTCGAGAGAATCTCTTTGGCGGCTTCAATGCGGCTGCGCCCGTTTTCGTCGTTGAGCTGCATACTGCGCGAATCGTCGACGATCACCGCGACCGACGCGCTTTTGGGAATGATCGACGGGACCACGATCACGGGCCGCATGAGCAGAATCAGCAGCATCGCCAGCAGCGCGGCGCGTAACCCGATCAGGCCGATTTTGGATTTCGAGTTGATCCGGTAGCCGGGCCTGACGTAGAGGAAATAGACCAGCAGCCAGACCGCCGCCGCGCCGAGCGCGAGCAAGAGCCATGAAGGGCGATTGGCGAAACCGAATTGCCCTCTGGCAAAAATCGACCACTTGTGTTTGAAGAAGAACTGAATGAGTTGATCCATTTGCCACCGCTCCACTGCCAAAGTGAATTGGCCCATTTAAACATAACTCGATCTTTGCGCGCCTGCTCTTCGGGATAGCAATGTGTGTGTATATGAACGCCATTATAACCACGCATTGCGCCAGCGTAAAACCGGTTGCGCCTGAGGTCTCTAAAGTGATGGAATGCGGATAGCGGGTAGGCGATAATTGTATAAAGATTTTGAAGGAGAACCACGCAATGAGCGCTAACGAAGCCATTTTGACCCCACCCTGGCAGACGTTACGGTTCCGCCTACTGGGGTTTCTCCCCCTCTGCTTCTTCATGGCCAGGGCGATTGAATACATAATTGTCGCAAAAACGCCCGAGCAGATGTTGTGGAGCTGTCACATTTCCAACCTAATGCTGGCGGCCGGGCTGTTTATGGGCAATCCCTTTCTGATCCGCGTCGCGGTCTTCTGGCTGATTCTGGGCGTGCCGCCGTGGATCGCGGAAATGATTTGGAGCAAAATGACCACGTCGGTTTCGATTTTTTCGCACTTGGGCGGATTCATTGTGGCGATAATGGCGATTCGGCGGGTGGGCGCGAAACCTGGAGGCTGGATTCCGTCGCTCATCTACTTCGTAATCCTTCAGCAGATCACGCGGCTTTTGACCGACCCCGGCCCGTACACGAACGTCAACGTCGCCCACTTCGCTTTCGGGCCGATGAAAGATTGGTTTGCGAGTTATTGGACTTACTTGGCGGCGAACACTTCGGCGGTCGCTCTGACGCTGATCATTATCGAGTTCGTCTTGGTGCGGCTGTTTCCCGTCAGGGCAAAATAGAAGGAGACAAGGGGAGGGGGAGACAAGGAGAAAAGGGGACAGAAAAACAGGTTTTTCTTCTCCCTATCCCCTTGTCTCCCCCTCCCCTTGTCTCCTTGTCTCTCTTCCTCTACTTCTTCACCAGTACGGAATAGAGCCTCCATTTGCCGTCGATTTCCCCCGCGATCAGGATATAAGCGCGTGGCTGCCCGTCAACGCGGGTCCGGTATCTGCGTAAGACATCGTCGGGCGGGATGCTGGGAAGCTCGATCACCTGTTCCGGCGTCTCGTTAATGGCGCGAGCCATGTCGGCCAGGTCGGCGTCGGTAGCCGTTTTGGAGAGCATTTTAGGCACGAGCGAGTCAATCACGGCGTTCCGTTGAGCGACGGCGGCGGCCATCCTCTGCTGGATCGCTTTCAAATCGTCACGCTCGCGGGTGACCTGCCGCAACTGATTCTCAGCGGACGCCTTCCGATCATCGGCGTTCCTGATCAGGTCTTCAGCCACGCTGTAGCGGCGGAACATCCATCCTGTGAGGATAACCGATCCGGCCAGCAGGAGCGATACGACGATCAAAACCCATCTGAGCAGCGCGCGCTTCTCAGCCTCGATCTGCATAGTCTGGCGCCGAACCATGTCATATTCTTGTTGGCTGTACATCATGTGTAGTTTAAGCCTCGCAACGGGGCATTTTAAATTAAAAATCGGATTATAACTGCTGGTCTCCCCCGCCGCTAATCTGGCAGGGGCTGAGTAAATACATCGGAATAAAACGAATACAATTCTAGCCACTGATTGGTTTTCTGGCGAGAAAAAAGTTTCAATCGGCGTTGTCGCGCGTCATTTTTCTCCGGCCATCACCCACTCTTCGTTGAAACGGGCATGCTTGATCGTCTTACGGCGCGGTTTGCCTTCGGCGTCCTTCTCGACGTCTTTGCGGTTGAGGTGGTAGCTGTAACTGGCGTGCAACGTCCCGTCGCGGGCCTGAATGATTGAAGGGTAATGATAGGCGCCCGCTTCCGGGCCGGGAGGGTCGTATTCCAGCCGCCGCTTCCACTTCCAGGTCTGCCCTTCGTCATCCGAGATCGCGACCGTCAGACTGTTGCGGCCTCGTTCGGTGTCGTTGTAGATCAGGACCCAGTGTCCGTTGCGAAGCGAGATTATCTCGGCGCCGGATCCGGGATTGGGCAGGTCGCTGTCGGTGACCGGCGACCAGGTCTCCCCCCGGTCGCGCGATTCGCTTTTGTGCAGGCGCTTCGGCGCGGGGCCGTTGTCGCGCATCAACGTGAAAAGCGTTCCGTCCTTCTTACGAACGATAGTGGGTTGAATATTGCCTCCGCCGACGAGCGGGGCGCTGGTCTTCCACGTCTTGCCCCAGTCGTCGGTGATGGCCATCAGCGAGAAGGAGAAGCCGTCGGAATAGAGCGGGACTATCAATCTGCGGTCGTCGAGAACGAAAGGGTGGGCGCGGGTCATCCATCCCATCCGCCGGAAAAGTTTGTCTGCGGCGTTCTTGCGCGTTCTGGCGATGTAATCTCGGATGGCTGCGCGGCGCTCTTCAGGCTCGTTTTGCGCTCGGTTCTCAAACCCGTCCATCGTCTCTTTAACCGTCGCTTCGAATTCCGGGCCCGGGGTGACGTGCAGCACTTCGTTACTCTCCCAGACCGGCGGGCCGTCGGACTGATAGCGCGATGAAATCCTGTATTTCATCAGGGCGGTGTGCCATTCATTCGCCATGATGGTCGGCCAGAGCAGCCACAGCCTACGCTGCGGGTCGATGAACATCGCGCAATTGGTGTCGGGGTAGCCTGGAGTGTCAGTCATCGTGAAGCGCGGACTCCAGGCCCGCGCGCCGCGCCTTTTCCGCGCGCCCTCGATCTTCACGTCATCGGCGGTTCGCTCCCCGGACCCGTTAAACCAGCAAACGAGCAGGTCTCCATTCGGCGCTTCGACTATGCACGAGGCATGGTTGTGCCAGTGTTCAAGAGGAAAGATCAACTCCGATTCGAGGAATGGTTCACCGGTCGCCGAGCGGCTGGCAATCCCAAACGCGGCGCCGATAATGACTAGCGCCAGGACGCCTGAGGCGACAAAGAATCTCTTGATTACCTGATTCATTGAGACCTGTTCTTCGGGGTCGAAATAGAGATGGGAATATCCACAAGCATCTTCTCATACAACGAGCGCGTTGCGAAGACTTCGATAATATAAAAGAAATATTGACGCAGAGTCGCAGGCATGATCGAGCGGTTAATCTTACGCGCAACCGTTTGTTTACGCCCGCAGTATTAAACTAACACCGGTACAGTACCGCGCGCGTAAAGCGGCTGTCTAATCGGTCGGCCGCTTGCTTACGCGCGCGGTACTGTACCGATCTTTGCGAAATTAATTTTGCCCGGTTTGGTGGAAGCAAGCGCCTGACTGGATATAATGTGTTTCACGAGTGGCATGCGTATCAATCAATTCATTTAGAGTTCAAGAAATGGCACAAACGAAAGATCGATTCGTAATCTTATTTCTACCTTTTCTGTTCCTGTTGGGCGGCTGCGGAGGCGGCGAGGCGCAGGTCGCCGCTTCCAGAGGCGCCGCGGGGAGTTTGCCGGCAAAGCAGGTCAAGTTGGCGAATTCAGAAGCCAGGCAGTTGGTCCAGACTGTCACGGCGCCCGGAACGCTGGCCGCCGATGAGCAAGCCACGTTGAGTTTCAAGGTCGCGGGCCGGGTGAGCGAGATCAAAATCGACCTGGGAACTCAGGCGCGAAAAGGTCAGGTCATAGCAACCCTCGAAACCGTCGAATTCAAAGTGAGGCTGCAGCAAGCCGAGGCCGCGCTGCAGCAGGCGCGAGCCAGGCTCGGGCTTCCTCCCCAGGGCACTGACGACCGTGTGGATGCTGAAAACACGTCGCTGGCGCGACAGGCGCGGGCCGTCCTGGAGGAAGCGAAATCAAACCGTGACCGGACGACTCAACTGGTAAGTCAGGGCATTCAATCGAAGGCCGAACTCGACCGCGTCGAATCCGCGTACAAGGTCGCCGACAGTCGATATCAGGACGCCATCGAGGAGGTCAGGAACCGCCAGGCAGTGCTCTTGCAGCGGCGTTCGGAACTGGCGATCGCCCAGCAGCAACTCGTCGAGAGTACTTTGTACGCCCCCTTTGACGGCGCCGTGCGCGAGCGACGGGCGTCGCTCGGCGAGTATCTGAACGCGGGCGCCCCGGTGGCGACGTTCGTCAGGTTGCATCCTTTGCGGCTGCGACTCGAGACGCCCGAACGCGAGGCGCAAGGGATCAAAGTAGGCCAGTCTGTGCGCGTCCTGGTCGAGGGCGATAATCAACAATCTTACTCGGGGCGGGTGGCCAGATTAAGCCCGGCGTTTCAAGAGCTGAGCCGCACGCTGATCATCGAAGCCGAAGTCGATAACCAACAGGGCAGGCTGCGGCCAGGCTCTTTCGCGAAAGCGGAAATTCAAACCTCGATGACTTCGAACGTGGTCATGGTCCCGGCCTCGGCGATCGTGACATTCGCCGGCATTCAAAAAGTTTTTTCGGTCAAAGACAATAAGGCTGTCGAAAAGACTGTCGTGGTCGGCAAGCGCGAAGGTGACTGGGTTGTCGTCGAAGGCTTGGACGCGGGCGCGCCAGTCGTCCTGTCTCCAGGGACTCTCGTCTCAGGGCAACCGGTCTCGACGTCTCAGTGAGAACCGCCGAGAAAATCGGCATTAAATCGCTCTGCAAAATTTTTGAATAGTCGGATTGAAAAAGAGGCGGGGCTAAAGTATCCTCAGCTCAACTTCCCCCGCGGCAATCCCGAATAACCATCCCGCGTAATCCCGAGTAATCCCATGTAATCCCGCGTGAGATTCCTGGCAACATTTTTATGTGACACTCCCTAAATACTTGACGGATGATTAGGAGGGTATGTGTATGTCGATTTGCTCGCCTAGAACGCTCGGCGCAAGAATTCTCATTCTGTCGCTGTTTCTCAGCAGCTCCTTAGTCTTCAACACGGGTTCAACCCTGGCCGCTCAAAATAGAGGCGCGGCTCAGGCCAACGCGCAATCTGGAAACTCTCAATTAACTGGTCAGTTGATAGCAAATGGCCCGGTCACTGTTAATGGAAATAAGGCCATTACGGGGACGACGGTATTCACCGACAGCAATGTCGTGGTCGATTGCGCGAAGGGAAATAGCGCGATTGTCAACCTTGGCAAGTTGGGACGCATAGAATTTGTCGCAGGGACCAAAATGACGTTGCGATTTAGCGATGGGCTGATCAGCGGCAATATTCAGGACGGAAAAGCCGTCATTAGCACTCCGGGCGGGGTGAAAGTCGAGGTCAATACTCCCGACGGCGGAGTCGTAACTTCTAACTGCGTCAAGGTTCAGGAATGTGTCACTCCAGTTGCGGTGCAGGGCTTTGTGCAATGCGTACCGGTGGTGGCGGCCGTTCCCGTACGCGGGGTACCGGTACCGGTCGGCGGTTTGGGCCCTTGGGCTATCGCCGGGGCGCTCGCGGGCGTTGCCGGTGTAGCGGCAGCGACTGTCGCAACAGAAGGCGATGAAGACAATATTCCGCCGGTAGTTTCACCGACGACACCATAGCGACTCATCGAGACGACTTTGCGCGTCCCATTTGACGGCGCCCGTGCGCGAGCGAAGATCCACGCCTGGATGCGGACGCGCCAGTCGTCGTGTGTCCAGGGAATCTCGTCTCAAGGCAAGCGGTCTTGTCATCTCAGTGAGAACCGCCGAGAAAATCGGTTGTCAGTCGCTCTTGTTCGACAGCTCTTTACCTGTTTCCTAAAGCTGCCTCGACACGAGGTTTCCTCTACGGCCCCTCCCTGATTAGGGAGGGGTGTCTTCTGAGGTTCAGTTCGTGCGCTTCACTGTAACTCTCGACAATCTGTATAAACGGCTGGCGGCCATTCTGGCGGTTACCGGTATAGGGCTGAGCCTCGGCTGGATGATCGCATCGAACTTTATTGTTCGGGGAGTGGCGGATCAGCGATCGTCGTTTCAGCGCGAGTGGCTGGTCTCCGCCGTGGAGCGGTTCCCGAATTCGGCGCGGGTCAATTTCAAACTGGCCAAAGCCGAGATCGCAGATATCGCCCACAATGGTAGGTTCGACGCCCAGGCTGAAAGCCACGCGGAGCAGGCCGTCAATCTGTCGCCCTGGGATTATCAAGCGCGCAGTTTGCTGGCCACGGCGCAGGAATTGAACGGCAAACAGGAAGAGGCCGAGGGGGCGATCCGCGCGGCTGTCAAACTCGCGCCGAGTCATGGCGAATTGAATTGGGCGTTCGCGAATTTGCTGTTGCGGCGCGGGAATCTGAGCGAGTCTTTCGGGCCGTTCCGCATCGCGGTCAGATCGAGAGCCGATCTCTTGGCGCCGGCCATCGAGACAATCTGGCGATCATCGGACGGCGGTCTCGACGCTTTGAAGTCCTTCGCCGGAAACGACGCCGAGACGATGATCGCCGTAGCGAGATTTTTGACCGAGCAGAACCTGGTCGCCGAGGCCGGCGCCGTTTTCAACTCGATTGATAAACAGGCGAAAGCGCGTTCTCCGCAGAGTCCGGAACTGATCGGCGCGCTGATGAGGGCCGGACATTTCGACCTTGCCAGGGCGGCCTGGATCGAATTGATGACCGCGATCCGACCCGGGGCCCAGGCGGCCGGGTCCCTTATCTGGGACGGCGGGTTTGAGGTGGATGCTGTAGAGAGGCTGAATCAGTTCAATTGGGCGATCCGTCTCAACAAGTTCGCCTGGATCGCAATCGATCGGAGCGTCGCCAGGACCGGCGGGCGCTCTCTTAAAGTGGTCTTTGCGGGCCTCGACACCACAACGTTGAGCGATCAGGTTCAACAGACGATGGTTCTCAAACCGGGCGGCGGCTACCACCTTGAGTGTTACGCGAAGGCGATAGGCATAATCACCCCGGAAGGGCCTCGGATCGCCGTCATCGGACAGGGCGGACTGATCGGCGAATCCAGCCCGGTGAGCGCCGATTCAAGTGACTGGCAGAGGCTCTCCATCAGTTTTGTCGCGCCTGCCAATGGAGTGGCGACTCTGGCCATCGTGAGAACCCCAAAATTCAGTTATGACGACCCCACTAGAGGGACAATCTGGTTTGACGACTTCGCCCTTGTCGAGCGATAGAAATGACCACAGAGACACGGAGACACAGAGTAGAAAGAGGGAAGAGGATTTCGCGACAATCTCTTTTCCTATCTTCCTATGTGGCTCTGTGTCTCCGTAGCGTCGAAGCGATCATCGCGCTCGGATTGATGGTCGTGATGGCCGGCGCCACTCTTGCGTTCGGCGCGGTCGAACCATGGTCGCTGGCGACTCTCGGTCTGTCGGTCGTCGCGCTCCTGGTTCTGTGGGTTATCAAGGGCTTGGTAGACAGGCGTCTGGAGATCAGCGCGCCATCGACGGGACTGCCTCTGGCAGCCCTGATCTTGCTCGGCGTTTTACAAGGCATAACAACCACAGACTCGGCTGGTAAGAGGTTCTCGATCTCACTCGACGCCGAAGCGACGCGTCTCGCGACGGAAGTTCTGCTCATTCTTCTGATCGCCTTTCTACTGTCAGCGAACTTTCTGGCCAAAGTTCCCGCGCTGACCTGGCTCAGAAACTTTCTGATCTTTTTCGGGCTGGCTCTGTCGATCTTCGGGCTGATTCAACGTTTCACCTGGAACGGCAAATACTTCTGGGTGATCGAACCTAGCGCGCAGCCTCCGACGCCGTTCGGCCCTTTCGTGAATCACAATCATTTCGCCGGATATGTGGAGATGATTGCGCCGATCCCGGTGGCCTTAATTTTAAGGCGGGCGGTTCGCGGCGAATTGGCGTTCATGTACGGTTTCGCCGCGGCGTTGATGGGACTGGCGGTCGTCATGTCGCTGTCGCGCGGAGGTATGATCAGCCTCGTCGCCGGGTTGATGTTCGTCGTCGCATTCGGATTTAAGAGGAGTGGAAAGCGGAGGATCGAAGATAGAGGGTCGAGGATCGATGATAGAAGACGATCTATTTTCGATCTTCGATCTTCGATCCTCGATCCTCTATCTTCGATTCCCCTCGCCGCTTCTCGATTCGTTGCGATAATCGTGATGCTCTTTACGATTGGCGCCGGGGTCTGGTGGATCGGCGCCGATTCCGTGATCCGGCGCGTTGAGAAAAGTGAATTGGCGCCAATTAGTGTGGGCGCAAGCGCCCGCGGGGAATCGTTCTTTCAAAGCCGCGGGTGGATATGGCGCGACACTGCGGCGATGATCCGCGACAGGTGGGCGCTGGGCGTGGGCCTTGGCGCATACCAAACCGCATACCCGATCTATAGCTCGCATGACGGGACGCTGGTGGTCGGCCAGGCTCATAACGATTACCTGCAAATCGTGGCCGACGCCGGAATATTCGGCGCCGTTATTGCGTTGTGGTTTATCTTCCTGGTAGCGCGCGACACTCTGCGAGCGTCCCGCCACGGAAGTCGCGTCATGTCCGGGACGGCTTTGGGGGCGGCTGGCGGGATGTTCGCGTTATTCGTTCACAGCCTGTTCGATTTCAATTTTCAGATTCCGTCGAACGCCCTGCTCTTCCTGGTCCTGACCGCTGTCGTCTCGCAGATCGCTAGCGCTGCGACTAAGGAGCGGTACAGTACGGGGAGCGTGAGCGACATGGGCATCGATCGATAGGCCTATCGATCGATGCCCATGTCGCTCACGCTCCCCGTACTGTACCGGCTGGCGCCGTTTAATTACCGTCAACGGAGATGTTGTCATGAAAACTCAGTTGTTAAGAGTCCAAATTCTCGGCGTCATTTGCCTGATTTTGCCGCTTACGGCTTACGGGCAGACCGAGTCGCAGCGGCCTCGAACGATCGCCGCGCCTAAAAGCGATTCGAGCGGCGCGCCCGCCCCCGCGCAAATGGAGCGGGTCAGCCCCGGTGTGATCATATACGGCGATGATGATTACAAACTCGCCCCCAGAGATGTGATCGAGGTTATCGTCGAAGACGCGCCGGAACTGTCAGTGAATTACACGATCGGCTCCAGTGGGATCATCCCGCTGCGCTTCCTGGGCGCGGCGCCGGTCGCCGGTAAGACTACGGACGAGGTCCGTAAAATAATCACTGACGGGCTGCGCGGGCGTTATCTGCAAGACCCGAAGGTTTATGTCTCGGTCAAACAGTACAACAGCCGCACATTTTTCATTCAGGGAGCAGTCAGATTCCCCGGCGTTTACGTCGTCTCCGGCAAGCCCTCATTGTTCCGCCTGATGTCGATCGCCGGGGGGCTGCAGGAAAACCATGGCCTTGTCGCCTACGTCTTCCGCGAGGTGAAACCTAAGCCTGAGAAACTTGAGACCGGCTCCTCGCAGAACGGCGACAATAACAAGGTTAAAGGGATCATCAATCAGGCAAAGGGGGAGGCCAAGGGGACGGCGGCGGTGGTCGAAGGCGAGCCGGATTACGAGATGATAACAGCCAATATCGGCGGAATGCTCAGGGGCCGGCTGGACAACAACGTCATTGTCCAGCCGGGCGACGTCGTCTATGTCCCGCCGGCCGACGTCTTTTATATCGCGGGCGAAGTGAGGGCGCCGGGGCAGTTTCACCTCAGACAGGGAATCACATTGCGCCAGGCCATTTCGCTTGCGGGAGGGACCCTTTTCAAAGCCAGGGTCGGCAAAGGGATCATTTTCCGCACCGACCCTGCCACGGGAAATTTCACCGAGCTGCCGGTTGACATCGCCGACGTGATGAGCGGTAAGAGCCAGGACATGCCGATTTTGGGCAATGATGTGATCTGGGTTCCCAACAGCTCGGTCAAATCAATCGGTACCGCATTTCTTAGCGCGTTAGTCCCCATGTCTGTTTACCGAATTCCGTATCCAAGGTGAGGTCAATGCCAGAGGAAAAAATCTCAGACGATAAGAACAAACTCGATCGTCCCATCCAACAAGAAAATTCCCGGGCAGATTCACGACCAGAAGCCCGAATGGACGAAAAAAGCCTGATCAGACCGAGCGGTGTCGCGCTGACCAGTTCGATGGATCAGTTCGCGTATAATTACTACAATGCGCCGCCGCCCGACGAATCACCCGGCATACGCGAAAACTGGCGCAAGATTCGTAAGCGCAAATGGCTCGTGTTGGCGGTCACTCTCATTGCGACAACAATCGTCACTGTCGAATCTTTCCGCACGAAGACAATCTATCGGGCGACCGCCATGGTCGCTCTCAGCAATGATAACCCTGCGATCGTCAAATTGGGCGCCACGGTCCTCGGACTGAACAATGACGAGCGGCTCAAGACGGACCTTCTGTTGTTGCGAACGTATCCGTTGCTCGCGAAGGTCGTCGTTCGATACAGGCTCAATGAAGACCCGGCGTTTCTCCAGGCTGATGACCGTAGGACTTTGGTGGAAGCGACGCGAGCGATCATCGGGAAATTCACCGGAGCCGCCGGCCAGGAAGGCGTCGGCTCTGAGCACGGGCAGTCGAGATTCGATCCGCCACCGCAGATCGACGGCCCCCTGTCGCACGAGGAGGTCGAGCGACTCACGCCATATGTCGCCAAGTTGGATGCCTCGCTCTACGTGTCGCAGGTTGAAGAAACGCGCGCGATCCAGATCAGTTTCACTCACACCGACCCGGTCGTCACCGCGAAAATCGCCAATGGCGTGGCCCAGGTATTCGTGGATGAAAGCTTCGCCAGCAAGACCGCCAAGAGCAGCAGTTCCGCGACCTGGCTGGATCGAACTACCCGCAAATTGAAGGCCCAGGTGGAAGAGGCCGAGCGGAACCTGGCTGATTACAGCAAAAACAACAACATCTTCTTTTCGACCGACGAGAAGCAGAATCTGGTCGTCGGCAAACTCGCCGATCTATACGACAAGGCCCTTAAAGCCGAAGTGAACTCCAACTCCAAAGCGTCGCTTTATGACGAGGTCAAGGAGGGCCGCGTCACCCGGTTGCCCGAAGCGTTCTCAGACCCCGGAATAATGCAAAATCAAGTCAAGTTGGGCGGTCTTCGAATCGAGGTTGCGCAATTGATCGCCACCTTCGGCCCGGAAAACCCGAAGGTCGTCGCGGTGCGAAATCAAATCGCGGAACTGGAGCGACTGATTGCGGAGAGCACAAAAAACCTGGGAGACCGTCTGAAGGCCGAGGCCGAGCGCGCCAGCCGGGAAGAGAAACTGCTCAAGGGCTCTTTCGAGGTCGCCAAGACCGAGGCTATACAGCACAATCAGGCCGCGATCAAATTCAACATTCTCAAACAGAATGTTGATACGACAAAGGCGCTCTATAACGACTTTCTGCAAAAGACCAACCAGGCCCAGATCGAGCAGCGGCAGGAGGCCAATGACATGCGCATAATCGACCCGGCGCGCCCCGCCCCTGTAGACCCTCGACGGGGACGCGCAATATTCATAGGGTTGGTGCTGAGCCTGGCCTGCGGTGTCGGCTTGGCGCTGCTGCTAGAATACCTGGATAACACCGTCAAGAGCGTTGAAGACGTGGCGCGCACGGTCCAACTCTCGACTCTGGCGTTGATCCCTTCGATAAACGCCAGCGCGAAGCAGGTGGTCGCAAGGAAAAAGAACGGGCGGCAAAAAAAGATAGAGTCTGGCGCCGACAAATCGTGCGGCGCCGGCGGGGACCTCGCCCACAGCATGCAACCGTTGGGCGATAATCTGGCGGCGTTAGGATCGCTTTCGTCAGTGGTCGAATCCTATCGAATGCTTAGAACGTCCATCCTGCTTTCGACCGCCAGCGCGCCGCCGAAGACTATTCTTATCACGAGCAGCCAGCCGAGCGAAGGCAAGACCACGACGGCAGTCAACACCGCGATCTCTCTCTCTCAACTCGGCGTGTCCGTCCTGTTGATCGACGCTGACCTGCGACGCCCCACTGTTCACACTGCGTTCAAAATTCCACAAACCCCCGGGATGTCGAATTATCTGTCGGGGCACACGCCGCTCGACAACCTGATCGTCAAGCTTCCCATTCCCAACCTCTACGTGCTCCCGTGCGGGCCGATCCCGCCCAACCCGGCCGAGTTGCTCAGCTCCGATCGCATGAAGGATCTGCTCCGCGAGCTCAGTCAGCGGTTCGATCACATTCTGATCGATTCGCCCCCGGTGATCAGCGTCACCGATCCGGTCATTCTTTCCACCATGGTCGATGGTTCGATCCTCGTGGTTCAGGCAGGCAAGAGCAGGCGGGAATTGGTGCGCCGCGCGCGGCGGGATCTGGCCAGGGGCGGCGCGCGCGTCTTCGGCGTCGTGCTCAACAACGTCAATATCAAACACGAGGGCTACGACGATTATGATTACTACCGCTACACCAGCAGTTACAACGGGGGCTACAAGGAATCCCCAGTTGAATCTGCCTGAAAGACCTCTGATATCGATTCGCGCGGGCGGCAAATTCGCCGCAGTCGATCTGAAATCGTTGTGGGATT